>Ga0209017_10002246_pt1 | contig 12822 bp, 12 predicted proteins | sample YNPBryunderm2012_FD_185812 | JGI IMG/M metagenome (GOLD analysis project Ga0209017, IMG submission 185812) | Anoxygenic and chlorotrophic microbial mat microbial communities from Yellowstone National Park, USA - YNP Bryant MS undermat 2012... ... | reverse complement strand
CGTAAGATGGTAAGAGGTTTGATGGGATCCCCGAATGATGGTCAGAGTGATCTCCTGGAAGGCTTCCAGGAGGCGCTCTGCCGTCGGCCGCCGTGTCCCCCGTTTGGGATTGCCCGCATACAAACCCGTCAGCGGAACGTCCTCCACTGCCAGGTTGCGGCGAGCCACAAACTCCAAAAGGGTCAACACCCGCAGGGCGATGGTCAGCAGGCGGATTAAGCCCGTGATCCGGTCGTCCCGTTGCAAATACATTGACGTCAGCGACAACGGCCGACCCTTCAGGCGCTCCATACCCCGGTCAATGGTGTACTGCTCCCGGTATGCCAGCGCCGCCTGCTCCAGAGAAAGCCGTTGGGCCCCCTCGTTGGTGACATAGACCCGCCAGCCCAACCGACGCACCGCTTTTTCCAGCGCTTCCTCGTCCACGCTCACTTTCACCCGGATTTCCCGTTCCTGCCGCACGGTCGCCGGACAGCCCCGATACCGCCGCACAGGATGCTCTCGGACCTCTTCTTCGTACTTCAGGTGCAGCAGTCCCTGGACCTGGTGCTGAGCAACAATCGCTTCGGCCACCTGGCGCAGGGCAGCCTCATCGGAAAACCGCTTCTTCATCCGACCGCGTTCATTCAGAGCCGCCAGAGCCTTCTGAGCCTTCTCCAGGCGAGCTCGCAGCGCGGCTTCCATCGCCCGCGCCTGCTTCAGCGAGTGCATGACCAACTGCCGTTCGCTCCAGGTGATGGTCTGGCCATCCACCTCCGCTGTCAGCACTTCCCGCCGTTCAAATCCTTCAGCAATACACACCCGCTCACCGTTTTCTTGCTCCCGGTAGATAGGGATCAGGGCCTGTTCTCCGCGCCAAACGGGGGCAAGAATCTCCTCCCATCGGTCAGCGATCATCTGGATTTCCGAGAGGGGGCACAGGTAGAAGTCCCCACCCGCCTGCAGGAAGGCGCGTGTCGCCAGAGCGCCCATTTTGCAGTCGCCGATGTACAGCAGCCCCCGTCGGCCCAGACCCTGGCGCACCTGGGTGATGGCCGGGATGTACAGCGGGTCATCCGCGCGCTGACCGGGCACGACCATCGTGGCCAGAGGTATCCCCAACGGGTCCAGGGTGGCCAGCATCACTTTCACCTGCGGCAGATCGGGACGGTGGTCTTTGCTGTGCCCGAACTGGAAGAGGCCTTCGGGCGTCACCGAGCCGTAGCCGCTGGCGGTGGTGCTATCCAGGCGGACTCGCTGGGGGGAGAGGTCGTACACCCGCAGCAGATGTCCGTTCAGGGTGGCTTCAAAGCGTGCCCCAGGCGTCATCCTGGCTCAGTGTGCTCAGCCCATCTCCCAGTCGGTCATCACTGAAGTCCAGAGCCCGCACGGTCTGACCAATGCAAGCCTGAAGGGACTCCAGACACTTTTCCGCCCAGGGTTGCACGTGGCTCAGCCGGTGATTGCCCTCCGAAAGGATGTGCGCCAGCCAAACAGTGGTGGTCCATCCCAGGCTGAGACCCTTCCAATTGCCGTGCGTGAGAAAGTACTCATCCAGCAACGACGGGAGGCCCATCCGTTCCATATGAGCCAACAGGAGAGGGGTATCATCCACCCGTTCCATGATGATGGTGAGTTCATCAGTCATATGATGAGGATACCCCATTTCTCAAAACTTGCCAAAATTTGAGCGAACTATGGCTAATAATATTTGCAGAAGCGTCATTCTATCGTTTCTTTAAAGTTTTCGATCTGCGTGATAATCATCTGCATAAATTGGGCTGCAGGAGCACCATCAATAACGCGGTGGTCAAAAGTTAAGCTTAAAGTGATCATATTTCGCTGCGCTATTTTTCCGCCTCTTATTACTAACTTTTCTGTAATTCGACCAACACCTAGGATCCCAGTTTGCGGTGGATTGATTATAGGGGTAAAATAATCTATTCCATAAGCACCTAGATTCGTAATGGTGAAAGTTCCACCGCTCAGGTCATCGAGAGTGCTTGAATTAGCTCGAACTCGACTGATCAATTCATCTAAATCTGCTTGAATTCGGGAAAGTGTTTTTTGGTTAGCGTGCTTAACAACAACCACTCTTAGCCCATCGAAATGATCAACAGCTAAGCCGATATTAATTTCATCGCTAAAAGTGACCATTTCGCTGTCACTCAATGAATTCATGGTAGGATATCCTTCAAGGGCTTTTGCAACCACCGAAATAAAAATTGCATTATAACTAGGGACTATATTTGCTCCTATTTGCTTTGCTCGCTCACGAAAATTTACTATATTCGTAATATCTGCTTCTGAGTGAAGGGTTACCGATGCAGTATTTTGAGAGCTGAATAACATCCGTTCTGCAATAACGGCTCTTATCCCCTTGAGGGTTGAGGTTTTTTTCTCCATTGCGGATGTTCTTCGTTCACCTTGCTTTTTAAGCATGTCTTCGACGTCCTGCCGCGTAATTTTGCCCGCAACTCCACTTCCCTTAACTGTTGAGAGATCAATTCCTGCTTCCTTTGCCATGCGTTTTGCCACTGGAGTAGCAACAGATTTATTTAGAGGCTGTAAGCTTTGACTAAAACCGATAACATGTCTATACTTTATCGTACCATCAACGTGGTGGACTAGTTGCTCTAGATCTATACCATATTGACGTGCATAGAACTTTGCTTTTGGCGAAGCGAGATAATTACGAGGATTGGATGAGATCACAAGCTGCGAGCTTTCAAGATTGGCTTCCAAATCACCTGGCAATTTTGCCTCAATTCTTTCATCTATTGGTATTGAAGTATCCTCAGCTTCTAACAAAGCGACTGGTGTCTTCACAGGAACTCGTTTACCCTCTTGGATTAATATTTTTACTAATTTACCATCGTAGGGTGATTCAGATTCAGCTGTTATCTTCTCTGTTTCCAGAATAAAGAGCACATCACCACGTTTTACTTCATCGCCCTCTTTCTTGATCCAATCGACGATGGTCCCCTCTTCCATGTTTAGGCCAATTTTTGGCATTACAATTTCTATTACCGCCATACCGACCTCACCTATATTCAAAGAATCTCCGCGACATTGCTTCCAACATTGCCTTTTTGACATCAATAATCCAAGGACCGTTGCGGTTAAGGACTATATGAGCAATATCTTTATCTTGTAAAACAAGCTCTCTTTCTCCGTCTAATGATAGAACCACTGGCCGTTCTGATACAATTTCATAGGCATTTCCCAATTCTATTTTTTCTATTTGAGACAGAGTTATTTTTCTAATAAGTCCTGGCCCAATTGGTGCAATACTATGGTAATATGGGTGAGACTTTGGATTTACGATCGCCATTGCTCCAAAGTCATCCTGCTCAGAAATCGGGTACAGTATGCCAATAATTGCCGATAAACCGATATTAAGCGGAGAAGCGCTGGTGACTACAATTTGTCTTAGCTCAGAAAGATCCCATATTGATCGTGCTCCTGTAAAACTCCCTACACTGACTGCCAAATCGATTAGGGCTATATCGACCATCTTTCCATTAATCCACACTTCGATACGCTTATGCTGCCTGCATAATGAGTTCCGTTGGGACATGTCTAAACTAGCAATATAGCCAGCACATAGACCAGCGATTGAGCCATCGATTAAGTAGGGGATCACATTGTTTGTGCCGGCTGATAATGGCAGCAAGGGGATTTCTCCACAACCCTTGGCGACGATACGCGTAGTCCCATCACCACCGAGCACAACAATGCAGCCAATATTGTTGGTGCTCATTAATTTAGCAGCCCGAATTGAGTCACTATCCGAATTGCTTAATTCCATATCTAGATATTCTATCTTATAAATAAATTCTGGAAATTGAGTACGCACTCTGTGAACAGCTTGCTTGCTTATATCGTATAAGTCGGGCATCACTTTCACTTTGGACACACCGCTCATATAAAGCCCTGCAAAGACTCTGCTAATGATATTCACCTTATCCTGATTTCCAACGATTGATGCTTTTGCTGTTAAACGTCGAATATCTTTGCCAGAGTGTGGGTTTGGAATTATACCAACGGTGGCCATGGTTCTTTTTAGCTTGACATAACGCGTTTTACACCATTGATGATTCTACTTTCACTTGGAAGGACAAACTCTTCTAGTACTGGGCTAAACGGGATAGGCACATCCTCCGCTGTTACTCGAACGATAGGAGCATCAAGATAGTATAATCCGTGCTCGGCTATTCTGGCGCAAATTTCTGAGCTGATACTGCAATCAGGCCAAGTTTCCTGTACAATAACCAAGTGACCTGTTTTCTCCACTGATTGCAGAATCGTTTTCTCATCCAACGGATCAACGGTCTGCAAATCGATAATTTCCACATTGATATCTTCTTGAGCTAGCTTCTCAGCAGCCGAAATACTCAGATGAACCATATATCCATACGTCACGATGGTTACATCTTGCCCTGACCTCTTTATTTCCGCTTGCCCTAATGGAATCGTGTATTCAGTTTCTGGAACCTCTCCCCGTAAACCATATAACTTTTTGTGTTCAAAAAATAGCACAACATTATTGTCCCGAATAGCACTTTTTAATAACCCTTTGGCAGCATAAGGGGTGGAGGGAACAATTACCTTTATCCCGGGCACAAACGAAAACATTGACTCAAAGCAGTTTGAATGTTGCGGTCCAGCGGATAAATACCCCCCAATTGGTGCTCGAATGACCATAGGAATCTCCATGATTCCTCCAAACATATATCGCATCTTGGCCGCCTGGTTAATGATCATCTCCGAGGCCAGAGTGATCCAATCAGAAAATTGAAGCTCAATTACCGGTCGGAGGCCAGTTGCTGCGGCACCAACACCCATTCCCACATAAGCTAATTCTGAAATTGGCATATCAATTACACGCTCTGATCCGAACTCTTCGTAAAGTCCTTTAGTAGCTCCATTTGCGCCACCATATGGACCGATATCTAAACCCCATAAAACGACTGAAGGATCTTTTCTCATTTCTTCTGCAAGGGCTTCTTTTATGGCTTGGTTGTAAAATAATTCTCTCATTGGAACCTCCTTGTTCAAGTCGAAAAAATCAGGCCCATAAATCTTGTAAAGCATCTTCTGGTGCCGGTAAGGGGCTATTACGGGCGAAATGGATAGCTTCTTTTACGTCTGCCAAAATCCTACGGTTGATCTCGTCCAATTCATTTTCCGTAAAAATGTTCTGATTAATCAATAAATCTCTGAATCGTGCTATCGGCTCTCTTGACATCCACGCCTCTACCTCTTCCCGCGGACGATAGGTATCTGGTTCACCCTCAAAATGTGGGCGCCAACGGTAGGTTTTGCCTTCAATCAAAGTTGGCCCATCTCCTGATCGAGCTCGTTCAACAGCTTCTTTGGTAACCTCATACACTGCTATAACATCATTGCCATCTACAACAACACCAGGCATACCATAAGCCCCTGCACGAGCGGCAATATCTTCGACTTTACGTACTTCACTTTGGCGGGTACCAACAGCATACAGATTGTTTTCGCATACGAAGACAACAGGTAAGTCAAATGCAGCAGCAATATTGAGCGACTCGTGAAACATACCCTCATTAGAAGCACCATCCCCGAAAAAGCACACGGTTACTTGTTCGGATTTGCGATATTTTGACGAAAAAGCAGCTCCAATAGCAATAGGTAGACCTGCTCCTACAATACCGTTGGCACCCAGAATGCCTAGTAATGGCCAGGCGATATGCATAGACCCTCCCTTACCCTTATTGTAGCCAGTCGATTTGCCATATAATTCAGCCATTATTTTGTTAAGATCGCCGCCCTTAGCAATGATATGTCCGTGACCACGGTGTGTGCTAGTAATATAATCATTATCTCGTAGTGTTGCACACACACCTGCTGCAATAGCTTCTTGACCAAGATACAAGTGTACAAACCCTGGCAACTCACCTGCCGCAAATAATTCTCTAACATGTTCCTCAAAGTACCGAATCTTGATCATTTTTTCATACATTAGCTCTAACTTAATTTTGGGAATATCCATTTTTCCTCCAGCTTCGATAATTAACTCTTAAGCATTAACAATGCATTCTTGGCAATCGTTGTTGAATCGCCTGTTGGTTCAAATTCCATCCCCACATAGCGAGTATATCCTACACGCCGCAATGCTTTATAGATATTGGCAAAATTGATCTCACCAGTTCCCGGTTCGTGACGCCCGGGCGTATCAGCTACGTGAATGTGGCCTATTAAATCTATGTTTTCGGTTATTCTTGGAATTAAGTTGCCATCCATAATTTGAACATGATAGCAATCGAACAATATTCGTAAATTTGGATGTGCCAATTTCCGGATTAATTCAAATCCAACGTCAATATGATCCAACCAATATCCTTTATGATCCACTTTGGAGTTTAGGACTTCGAGATTTAAGGTCACGCCTGCTTCTTCCGCCATTTTTACCAGTACTTTTAGACCATCTACGACACTTTGATACTTGTGTTCAGGGTTTAGATTAGGGAATTGAGACAGTACACTGCGATCTGTACCTAGTTCGTCGGTCAAAAGGAAAAGTTGTTTTACGCCGATTTCTTTAGCTTTTGCCAAGGACTCTTGCACACCTTTTATAAATGCTTTGCGGTGTTCGGGGTTTACCAAAGAACCACTCTTATTGGCTTGGAAAATCAATATATCAATACCCACTTGCTCAGTAACTTTCTTGATTGCAACCAAATCCTTATTTTCCCAATTCCAAAACTCTATGGCATCGTACCCTACTTCGGCTGCTTTGCGAATACGTTCAAGAAATGGAAGGTCCTTAAACAGCATTTCAATGCATACAGAGGCTTTCATTTATCCCTCCTTGGTGATTGCAGCTTGTTTCAATAAATGAACTGCAAAGGCCAAATCCTTTCTGGCTTCGAGTGCAGAGGTGCGCGGCTCGTGATCATAGACAATGCAATCGTAAAAATGTCTCCACTCACGTTTAAAAGCTTCGTCAAAAGAGCAAGTTATCTGCTTTTTTATAGCCGAGGAGCCATCATTTTCGTTAATTAATAAAATAGTAGGTGCATTTTTTAAATAGGGGAAGGGGAACCGGATCTCAATTCTTTTATCATTACCCCAAACCTGGATTTGCTCATCCCATTCAACCAGGGTTGTTAAACTGCCAGATTCCCACATTACATGAACACCATTTTCGTATTGAAAAAGCGCAGTAACCATATTTGAGCCAAATAAGCTGGCAGCTATAAGTTTCTGAGGTAGCCCATATATCCCATGCAGGGCATTAATATCATGGATCGCTAAGTGAATCATTATATCGTGTGCTTCTAGCAAATCGACCCGATTTTTTCCAATATCCTGCAACATATCGGTTTGATCTTGTTTGCGGACTTCTTCAATAATCTCAGAGGATAGATCCGAAGCCTCTACAAGGTCATAGATTTCATGATTGATTTGGTAAGTACCCGCGAAGTCGTGGACACGGATCATAAAGATCCTATCCATTTGCGTTATTATCTTTTGGGCTGTTTCAAAGGCTGGATCATAGCGTTTCATATAACCAACCATTAATTTGACCTTATTGCGTGCTGCTGAAGCGATCATCTCATCAGCTTGTTTTAGATTGAACGCAATCGGTTTTTCAACCAGAACATGTTTTCCAGCTTCCATGGCGGCTATAGCTGGCAAAGCATGATTTTTGTTGGCTATTAAAATTGCATCAAGGTCTTCACGCTTTACCATATCCCTAAAATCAGTAAATAGATGTTTTACCTTGTATTTTTCACCCAAAGTTTCCAAAACCTTTGAAGAAATGTCGCATAAGGCACCAATTTCAAATTGGGGCAATTCTTGAAGATATGGTAAATGAGCGATTTGAGCTATCTGCCCACAACCGACAACACCCACGTTAATTTTTTTCATAATTCCACCTTCCTCATAAAAAATGTATCAGGATTCTAGCGTTTTAGCATACTTGCTTCGTAGAGCATCAATCAATACAGCAAAGAAGATAATACTGCCTCGAACGACGTCCTGCCAATAGACAGAAACCCCCAATAGATTCAAGGCATTATTAATGACGCCTATTATTAGCACCCCAATCAAGGTGCCCCCTATGTTACCCTCTCCACCAAATAGGCTAGTTCCACCAATCACAACTGCCGCGATTGCAGAGAATTCAAATCCAATACCCATTGAAGGCGTGAAAGAGTTCAGTCGAGAGGTCAAGACTAGACAGGCTAATCCCGAGTATATTGCCAATATCACAAAGGTCATAAAAATAATCTTTTCCACATCTATACCTGAGAGCCGCGCCGCATCAGGATTGCCTCCTACTGCATAGACCTTCCTTCCGAATATAGTATGAGAGAGAATAATATGTCCTATTAGAAACGCCAACAACATAGTAACTACTGGAATTGGAATTGGCCCTATAGAGCCTAAACCGATTGTTGTGTAAAACTTGGGAAGTCCCCAATAATTCATCCCCTTGGAAATAGCTAACACCAAACCGCGACCCATTGTCATTGTAGCCAGTGTAACTAAAAAAGCCGGCATTCGTAGATAAGCGGTAGAAAAACCATTTACAATCCCGATCGCCAATGAAGTGGTAAAGATAAGCAACAACCCAATCCACCATGGTTGACCACCATCTTTCATGGCTATCACAGCCACTGCGCTGGACAATGCTACGATTGCACCAACAGAGACGTCAATACCACGGGCAATGATCACATAGGTCATGCCTACAGCTATAATCCCTACCGCCGAGGTCTGGAGTAGAATATTGCTTAAGTTTCCTACCGTTAAGAATACCGGAGAGCCGACCGATATTAGCACGCATAGGATGACAAATACAATGTAGATTCCATAACGAAGAGCAAAACTGCTAATTTGTCTTCCTATTCCCTTTTCTTTCCAAAGTAGGACTTTGTTGTTTACCATCATTGTATTCTCCCGTCATTTTTACAAGGATTTTTGCCGCATCAAGATTGTCATTAGTAAACTCTTCAATAAACCTGCCATCTCGAAGGACTAATACGCGGTGACAAACACTAACAATCTCCTGTAATTCCGAGGAAATAAATACTATTCCTGCTCCATCACGGGCTAAATCCTGGATAATTTTGAAAAATTCTGCTTTAGCGCCGACATCAATTCCTCGGGTTGGTTCGTCTAAGAAAAATACTTTCGGAGATGTTTCCAACCACTTACCTAGAACGACTTTTTGCTGATTGCCACCGCTTAGGTACTTGACTTTTTTCAGAATCGAAGGTGTGACTATATTCAATTTCTCTTTTTGTCTCATTGCTGCTTGGTATTCTTTGGTAGCCATCATCCAGCCAAATGAAGTGGCAAACTTCTTTAAGTTCGCGAGAGTGATATTGTCTTTCACAGATTTCTCAATCACTAAGCCTTCCTTATGTCGGTCTTCTGTGATATAACCTATTCCCAACCTGATAGCTTGCGCCGGGTTCTTAATCTTGACTGATTGACCGTTAAGATAAATTTCCCCCTGATCGATTTTTTCTAATCCGAAGATAGCTCTGACTAATTCAGAACGCCCAGATCCCAACAAACCTGCAATACCTAATATTTCTCCCTTGTGTAGATGGAAGTGAATCCCACGCAGTTTGGGTTCTTTCCATAAGTTCTTAACTTGTAATATCACTTCTTTCTTTGGTTTTACTTCTCGGGTGGTGTACATCTCGCCAAGCTTCCGCCCAAGAATCAGTTCGACCAATTTGCCTGTATTCAAGGATTTCGTTGGAGTAGTTATTATATGCTTCCCGTCTCTTAGAACTGTAACTCGGTCGCACAATTCAAAGATTTCATCTAAACGGTGGGAAACATAAATGATCGATATGCCCTGACCTTTAAGTTCTCGAATGATTCGAAATAAAGTTTCAATCTCCCTGCCTGTGAGCGATGATGTTGGTTCGTCGAGAACAATTAGTTTCGCATCCTTTACAATCGAAGCTGCTATCTCAACCAATTGCTTTTCACCGGGCTGCAGATGAGCAATTTTCTTACTTGGTGTTAAGTGCTCCAAACCCATTCGACATAAGACTTGCCGAGCTTGACTCTCTAATAATTTATCGGGGACGAAAAATGCGCCTTGATTATCTAAAATTGATAAATATAAATTATTTGCAATCGTTAGGTTTGGAAAAAGGGATAATTCTTGATGGACGAGTGCGATGCCAATTTCAGCAGCTTGTTTTGGATTGTTAATGTCAACTATTCTTCCATTAAATGTTATGGAGCCCGAATCTGCTTTTACGTTACCCCCGATAATATTTACCAATGTGGACTTTCCGGCTCCATTTTCACCAACTAGTGCGTGAATTTCACCTTTTCGAACATCTAAACTAACCTTATCAAGAGCCTGGACACCCGGATATTGTTTTGAAATATTTACAAGTTTGAGTAAAGTATTTGTATCAGAAGCATTCATTGTCAATAGAGTTCCTGTGTGTCTATAGACATCTTCCACAAATCAAAACATCAATTTGTTCTACGGTTTACGACTAAACAATGTATGATATGAATTGCTCATTCTTCGTCCTACATGGGCAATGACCACACTTTTTTGTGCAGCGGCCATGTATCCATACGATCATTGCCCATGATATTGAATTTTCACATTCCACTATCTTGAGGTATTAACCGCGTTTGCCCAATGACTTATATCGTCTACATTTTCGGGTGTAATTGGATCAGGTGGTAAACGAATAATCGGGGCCTCAGGCATTATTCCATTGAGATAGTTCACAGTTACTTCAATAGCTGTCTGCCCCATGGTAATAAGTTGCTGTGCTGAGTCGGCATCAACTTTTCCCTCTCGGATGGCTTGCAGTGGCGCAGGGCAGCCATCAGTTGAGATAAAAATGATGTGATCTTCGTGACCAGCAGGTTTCCACTTACCTAGTGACTCCATTGCAGAATCAACCCCTGCGAATAGCGCACAGCCACTCGCTATATAAATTGCGTTGATATCTGGATAAGCCTGAAATGCGTCTAGGATGGCAGCATTGGCTTTCTCTGCGCTCCAATAAGTGGGCAGTTCTGCCACAACATTCAAACCGAGCTCTTTTGCTTTGGTACTAAATCCTTGATGACGTTCTTGTCCAGCTGATGTGGCTAGATCACCCAAAAGTTCAAGTACTTTCAGCTCACTCAAGGGAACACCGTACTTTTCAGCAACAGCGGCCATAAGCTCTGCACCTTTAGCGCCAATTTTCACATTATCAGATTCTATTAGGGCGACCACTTCTCCCCCCTTTGTTGAGCGATCCATTGTTACCACAGGGATTCCGGCTTGGTTTGCTAATTGTACCGAAGTAGACAATGCAGCCGAATCAACGGGTACAAACACTATCGCATCAACTTTTTGGGTAATCAAATCTTCGATAATCGCCATTTGAGTCTCAACCGAGTTACGGGCGTCCAATGTAATCAGATTTACACCCTGCTTAATTACCTCACTCAAAACGCCGATATAAATTGCGCGCCAGCCGTCATTGTCTAAAGCTGGCATGACTACCGCAATTGTCTTATCGCTATTGCCACCTGAAAAAGAGACCTTTTCTCCTGCCGCAGCCTTGTCAGCTAGTTCTAGAGCTAGGACAATCGGGTCACTAATTTGGGTCGGTTTAGTTTCAGAAACTTCAGGTGTAGATGTTGCTCCGGGTTGTGGGGAGGGCGGTATAGTTGGGGTAGTCGTTTGACACGCTGCAAGCAAAACGATTATGATAAGTGTAAGTAGTCTGGCTTTCATTTTTTTCTCTCCTTAATGGTGTAGTTTGGCTAATATAAGTTAAATAGAAATTTGATTACAATGCCCACATTTGCATAAACCCAACCTCCTGCTCACTGCTTGAATAGACCAAATCATCAGATAACATATTCAATTCACCAGGGAGATGGCTCCCTTTTCGTAACCGTCTTTCTTGACCTCAACTTTTTCATTAGACGATAAAATCCTTTTCTACATCTTCACCTAGCTGAGTTTCCGGTGCAAAAGGCTCGAATAAACTGTGCATGCGGTTGTTCTGTTGAGTTTTGTTTCTGAAACTAGACCAAACTAATTTTAGAAAGCTGATTTCGATAATTGACGATAGCTGACATTTCATAACTAAACCCTGCAATTAGGCGAATTTAACTTCCCCTCACACTGTTGTAACCTCCTTCAATCATGGGGTAAGGAATAGATATATTTATAATTTCTTTTGTTTTATTATAATCCATTTAAACCTTTGCGTAAACGATTAAATAAATTATACAAGAATATATTGTGCCTGTCAAGAGTTTACTTTTGTTATTTTATTTAAGGAGTCTTAAAAAACTAACCTTAGACAATAGATAAAATTGGAACAACACTCGCTTAAGGAGAAACTCAGAAATGACCAAGACGGTATTGCAAACTCTGAAAGGGATAACCAATTCCCGCAAGCGCTAGGTAAGACAATATCCCCTGTTTTGGCTTCCAACCGGTGGTTCGCATTCCGAAATGTTTTCATAACCCCCTTACATGAGTTAGGATTTTTTTCGTCGCAAATGTTCAGCGTGCTGTGGCTACCAATCCATCCCTGGCCTTTGCCCTTTTGGGCATCTAAGAGTAGCATAATAGGAGCATCAGGGTCAAATCAACGCTGATGATGCCGTTGATGGTTGCCTGGTGCAAGCCGTTGATCAGGTTGGTGGGGGTCAAAAAGCGGTCAGAAAGCAGCGATAAAGCGATTACCAACGGCAAAAACGAAAACACCAACCCGAAACGCTGGAAGAAGGTGCGTCGCTCAAAGAGGCGAAATTGCGCAGAGGCTTGGGCAAGGCTCATGGACAAACTCC
>Ga0209017_10002243_pt1 | contig 12832 bp, 10 predicted proteins | sample YNPBryunderm2012_FD_185812 | JGI IMG/M metagenome (GOLD analysis project Ga0209017, IMG submission 185812) | Anoxygenic and chlorotrophic microbial mat microbial communities from Yellowstone National Park, USA - YNP Bryant MS undermat 2012... ... | reverse complement strand
CTTTTTAAGTGTTGTCTTTCCTTGCTTTAACTCATCGTGTTCCTCAAGCCATTTAAGTGTCCATCTTTCAGTTAAGATATCTCTTAGTGTTTCTCCATATTTTGGTATTCGAGGAATCTCTACAAAAATATTAGGTTCTTCTCGGTGAAGCCTTATTATTTCATTTCCATTAGACCAAACACCAATCGGAGCTCCTTCCGCATTACAATAACTCCTTAATTGTTCTAACCCTGCGGTTCTTCGAGGTCTCTTTACTTCAAAGATCATGTATGGATGGCGCAGGTCTTCTTGCAGGACAACCACATCTGCTAAACCAGAATTTCTTGAGCCAAAACAAACCACTCTTTCAACATCTATCCTCTCTTTCGGGTAGTTATATTCATTCAGTAATCTATAAATCCAAAGTTGCCTCACGATCTCCTCTGGTTTTGCAACTTTGTCTCTATCTTTTTTCTGACATTTGATATAAAATTTTCCATCCTGTTCTGTAATCATACCTTCCACAGCTCTAATCTCTCTATCCGTGAAAAGAGATAGGCCGTGTTTCACATCTGAATCTGAAAAAATCTGAGTTATTTTTGAGGGGTTATTGTTTGACATATTATCTACCTCTTTTCAATATGCGGATTGCCGGCTACATGTAATCTTTCTGTCGAGGCATTAGTCCCGATCCCAGCATTTTGAGCTACAAGCCCGCCCGTTAGAAGGGCTACCTGAAGTAAGGCACAACTCAGTTTCATGGGCGCCTCTTTCAAGGCAAAGTTCAGGACAAAGATAAGCAAAATCTCACATTTGCAAGACCCCCTAGGGGTGGCTATGCTGAGAGTGCTAACTTATGAAAGACCGGCAGGGCCGGGTGTTGGAGAACCCAATGTGCTACCCTCAGATAGGCACAGCGGCTAGCCGGAAGGTAACGCTGCGGGCGGAGAGGGATGCAGGGTATCAGGCTATGGAGGTGGGCCGGCTACTGGAGAAGGTTATCTGACTGGCCGGGGCGGTGGGTGGGGAGGGTGTTCTGGCGGTGGCGCTGGACCTCCCGCAGAAGCGCCGTGAGCGTCTGGTAAAAGGCATCGAGGCCGACTTTGTGGGTAGCGGAGAGGAAGACGGTGGGGTAGCGGGTTTGGGCTTGCCAGCTTTTTTCGAGGAGGTCCAGGGCGTCGGGAGAGAGGCAGTCAATCTTATTCATGACGATGAGGATGGGGATGTTGCCAGCGCCGATTTTCTCGAGGGTGCGTTCGACGATGCGGATTTGCTGGAGGTAGTTTGGGGAGCTGGCGTCGACGACGAGGAGGAGGAGGTCGGCCTCCCGCACTTCTTCGAGCGTGGTATGGAAGGCTTCGAGGAGGTTGGGCGGCAGCTTTCGGATGAAGCCCACGGTGTCGGAGAGGAGGATGGGTAGGCCGTCAAGGACGATTTTTCGGCTGGTCGTGTCCAAGGTGGCGAAGAGGCGGTTTTCGACGAGGACGGGGGCCTTAGAGAGGAGGCGCATGAGGGTGGATTTGCCGACGTTGGTATAGCCGACGAGGCTGACGCGTAGGAGGGACTCCCGGCGCTCGCGGCGAATGGCGGCTTGCTTTTGGTATTCCGCGAGGAGGCGCCGCAGGCGAGCTAAGCGCTGCCGGATTTTTCGCCGGTCGATTTCTATCTGCTGTTCGCCGCCGCCGCCCCGTAGGCCGATCCCGCCGCGCTCCCGGGAGAGGTGCGTCCAGCGGTGCGTAAGCCGGGGTAGCTCATACTCTAACTGGGCAAGCTCCACCTGAGCCTTTGCTTGGGCGGTCCGGGCATTCCGAGCGAAAATCTGGAGGATCAGCCCCTCCCGGTCCAGGACGGGCTTTTCCCAGGCTTTTTCGAGGTTGCGCACTTGGACGGGGGAGACAGGGGCATCCACCAGCACGGCATCATAGGTGCCCTGGGAGAGGCGGCTCTTGATCTCTTCCACGCGGCCCTTGGTGAGGTAAGTAGCCGGGTCGGGCCGCCGCCATCCGTAAGCTTGCGTAGCCCCCACCTGATAGCCCGCACTCTCCACCAGAAAGCACAGCTCGGCGAGGTTCTCCTCGGCTTCTTCGGGGCTTTCGGCCGGCTCTTCAATGCGCACCACGAAAAATCTCAACTGCTTTTGTTCAGGCAAGGGCTTCTCGTCCAGCGTCATGGGATATTCTTCGCTAAAGCCCAGAAGTGGGTAGGGGCGTCGTGCTGGTAGTAAGTCGGCCACTGGCTCTTATCGGGCATGAACCACAGGGGCATCATGGCTACACTCCACTGGTGACTCAGCAGCAAAGGCAAGGGGACATTCCGGATCATGCCGAAGCGCTGGGCTTGGATGAGGGTGTCTTCCCAAGCGGGTAGGGAGAGGACTCTCGGGCTTTTGAGGAGGGGCGGAAGAAGCGCCCCGTTGACGTTTCCCTCCAGACCTTGAAAACCCTCGGCAAACTTTCCGAAGCGCTCGTAGAAGAGCTGAATTCTTTCTGGTAGGGGGCGATCAATCTGAAGGAGGACGTCGGTGATGTGGGCGGTTTCGGCGGGCTGGAGGTGTTTTTGGACGGCTTCGTAGAGGTCTTTTTTGCTGCCGAAGTAGTAGTGGACTTGGGCGGTGTGAACGCCGGCAGCCTGGGCGATACGGGCAAGGCGCGCCCCATCATAGCCATACTGGGCAAACTCTGCTATAGCTGCTTCTAAGATTCGCCGTGCCGCCTCGGTCATCGTTTCCCCCCAAAGATACGCCAGGAAAGGGTTTGGGAGCGGGGCACTTGCCAGGGAAAAAAAGAGCCCTGCCTGAGCAGGGCCTGGGACGGGAACCGCAATGGCGTTGCGGGGGTGGGATTCGAACCCACGACCTTCGGGTTATGAGCCCGACGAGCTACCACTGCTCTACCCCGCGATGCGGCCGCAAAGGTACAAAAAAATCACACGTGCAAGCCCCTGGTTCCTCTACTTGCCTACCTCAGCACGCTTCCCGTCTCAGTAGGCCTTGGCGAAGAGGACTCTGCCCTCAGACGGCCGGCCGGTATAGATACACCGCCCCGGCTCCGGCTCCCAAGCCAACGGAATACACCGGATTGTGGCTCCCGTCTCGGCTTTGATGGCGGCCTCCGTCTCGGCTGTGCCATCCCAGTGCGCTACGATAAAGCCCCCTTCCGACTCTAAGAGCTCCCGCATCGTGGCATAATCTTCCACCCGGTGTGTCTGTCTCTCTATGCGGGTCTTAGCCCGCTCATACAGCGCCTGTTGAATCCCTTCCAGCCAGCTGAGGATTTCGGTAAGGAGCTCGCCTTCGGCGACGGTGCGCTTTTCCCCTGTGTGGCGGAAGGCCACTTCTACGGTGCCGGCTTCGAGGTCGCGTGGCCCCACTACCAGCCGCACCGGCACACCCCGCAGCTCCCACTCGTTGAACTTCCATCCCGGCCGATGGTGCGGATCGTCGTCTACCTTTACCCGGAGGCCTTTCTCCCGCAGCATTTGCGAAAGGCCATGCGCCTTCTCGGTCGTGCGGCTGCGCTCCTCGTCCTTCTTCCACACCGGGATGATCACCACCTGAATAGGCGCCACCTGCGGCGGTAAGATGAGCCCCTTCTCATCGCCGTGACTAAGTATAAGCGCCCCGATCAGCCGCGTAGAAACCCCCCAAGACGTGGCCCACACGTACTCCAGCTTGTTTTCGGGCGTGAGGAACCTAACATCAAACGCTTTTGCGAAGTTCTGCCCTAAAAAGTGTGAAGTACCTGCTTGGAGGGCCTTGCCATCCACAAGAAGCGTTTCGATGGTGAAGGTTTCCACGGCGCCGGCAAAGCGTTCGGAGGGCGTTTTGCGGCCTTTGAACACGGGAATAGCGAGGACATTTTCGGCGAAGTCGGCATAGATATTCAGCATACGGCGGGCTTCTTCCAGGGCCTCTTCGGCGGTGGCATGGGCTGTGTGCCCCTCCTGCCAGAGAAACTCCGTCGTCCGCAGAAAGAGCCGCGGGCGCTTCTCCCAGCGCACCACATTGGCCCACTGGTTGATGAGCAGGGGGAGGTCCCGGTAGGATTGAATCCACTCCCGGAAGGTATTCCAGATGATTGTTTCGGAGGTAGGGCGGACAACGAGGGGTTCTTCGAGTTCTGCTTCGGGATCGGGGGCTACGGCACGAGTTTCAGGGTCTGTTTTGATGCGATAGTGGGTAACGACAGCGCACTCCTGTGCAAAGCCCTCCACGTGCTGGGCCTCCTTGGCCAAAAAGCTCAGAGGAATGAAGAGGGGAAAGTAGGCGTTTTGGTGGCCGCTGGCCTTGAAGGCCGCATCCAGCTGGTCTCGCATAAGCTCCCAGATAGCCCAGCCGTAGGGTTTTATAGTCATGCAGCCTCGCACAGGGGCGTGTTCGGCCAGTCCGGCCTTCTGAACCACCTCTTGATACCACTCGCTCCAGTCTTTTACCATGGCGCCAAAGTTACAGCACCCCCCCCTTGCATCGGGGTTGGCATACTTTTCGTATATTTGTTTTGAGTAAGAAAGGAGGACGTATGAAGACCCGAGGACTCATTGGATTGGCGGCTTTGCTGATGCTGACGCCGGCCTGCTTTGGCCAGAAGGCCAGTTCCAAAAATGATACCTATCTACGAGCTAAGGACCGCGAAAAGCTCAACAAAGCCCAGCAGCAGGCGAAAGCCTCTACCTTGTCGGCAGACAACCGGGAAGATAACTTCTCTCGCTCATCCCGGGGTGATGATGACTACTGCTACTCTTGTCGGGTGCGTCGGTACTCGACTGGGGTGTGGTACGATCCGTGGTGGGGGCCTGGTTGGGGTGCCGGGTGGGGGCCTACATGGGGCTGGCGGAGCTGGTATGCGCCCGGATGGGGATGGAACTACTGGGGAGCGCCTGGCTGGGGCCCAGCCTGGGATCCGTGGTGGAATATGGGGCCGGCCTATGCAGGGCCAGGGTGGTACTACTCGCCGGGGTGGGGCTGGACTTATTATGCTGGCCCGGGCTGGTGGATGAGCCCTTCCAGTGGGGGCACTTCCTCTGCGCCCCGGTACAACTATCGCCCGCGCACCTACACAACGCCCCGTGGCAGCACGACCTACACCCCGCCGCGCAGTACAGTCGTGACGCCCGGGGGTGGGACACCGCCGCGCCGCACGGCAGCCCCCTCCTCTACAAGTCCCTCGCGGCCTTCTTATTCGCCTTCTCCCTCGTCGGGATACGGTGGCGGCGCCCGTCCCTCCATCCAGAGCGGTAGCACAGGTGGCGGGGGCGTTCGTTCCTCCTCCGGCGCTACCACCCGCCCCCGCTAAGCCTACTCCCCCATGTGGTACCGGACTATCCTGGAAACCATCGGCCGTACCCCCCTCGTCCAGCTCAACGCCGTTACACGAGGGCTGGCCCCGACCATCCTGGCCAAAGTCGAGTATTTCAACCCCGGCCATAGCGTCAAAGACCGCATCGGCCTCAAAATGATCGAAGAGGCCGAGCGCAGCGGCCTCCTCAAGCCGGGAGGAACTATCATCGAAGCCACCTCGGGCAATACCGGCATGGGGCTGGCCCTCGTCGCCGCCGTCAAAGGCTATCGGTGTATCTTCACCATCCCAGACAAGCAATCCAAAGAAAAAATAGACGCCCTGCGCGCCCTCGGCGCCGAAGTGATCATCACCCCTACAAACGTCCCCCCCGATGACCCCCGCTCGTACTACAGCGTGGCCCGCCGCCTCGCCCAAGAAATCCCCAACGCCTTTTACCCGAACCAGTACGATAACCTCAACAACCGCCAAGCTCATTACGAGACTACCGGCCCAGAAATCTGGGAGCAGACAGAAGGGCGCATCACCCACTTCGTGGCGGGGATGGGAACCACCGGTACCATCTGCGGCATCGCCCAGTACCTCAAAGAACAAAACCCCAACATTCAGGTTATTGGTGTAGACACCTACGGCTCCCTCTTTCAAAAGCTCCATGAAACCGGCCAAATAGACCCCAAGGAAATCTACCCCTATCTCACGGAGGGCATTGGCGAGGATATCGTTCCGGGCAACTTGGACCTGTCGTTGATCGACCGGGTGATCAAGGTCACTGATCGGGATGGCGCCCTCATGGCGCGTAAGCTTGCCCGGTATGAGGGCCTATTTGTCGGGTGGTCGTGCGGCTCGGCTGCATGGGCCGCCCTCAAAATCGCCCAAGACCTTACTAAACGGGACGTCGTTGTGGTGCTGCTGCCTGACCACGGCACCCGCTACCTCAATAAAATCTACAACGACGCCTGGATGCGGGCGCAAGGATTTTTGGAGCGAACAGCCGAGCTGACGGTGGGCGATGTCCTCGCACATAAAGACCGCAAACTCCAGGGCTTAGCCACCGTCAGCCCCAATGACCCGCTCCGAAAAGCCGTAGAACTCATGCAGCTGCACGAAATCTCCCAAATCCCCGTGATAGAGGAGGGAAAAGTACACGGCCTCCTGACGGAGTCGCGCCTGATAGAGGTCTTGATGGACGATCCGCACGCTCGCGAAAATCCTGTCCATCAGTATGCCCTGGATCCGCCTGCTATTGTGCTGCCCTCCACCCCCGTGGACATCGTCTCCAAAATGCTTACCCGCCAAATGCCAGCCCTTTTAGTGCAGTTAGAGTATGGGTGGGACATCATTACCCGCTCGGACATCCTTCATGCCCTGGTAGAAAGTACGCCTTGAAACGCCCATAGTCTGCGTTAGAGCGTTTCGTCTTCTTTTTGGGGTGGGGTATCTCCGGGGAGGTGGAAGTTGGCTGGTGCTCCTTCTAATAGGGGGAGCCAACTGGGCTCAAACGCCTCAGATTGTTCGGTTTATCCCGGGCGTTTATCGGGAAAATGCCCTTCATCGGATAGACCTCTACAATCCGACAAGGGTGCCGCTTGCTATGGGGGGGTGGCTGCTGGTGACGCGGGATTATTCGTTTGAATTTCCAGCTGGCGTGGTCATTCCGCCTCGGCAGCGGCTCACCATCACCAAATCAGGGGGAGACATCTCCCTGCATCGGCATCCCAACTTCCTGATTCGGATTCCGGATGCCACGCAGGCGGGGCATTATGCTATTCTCTTGGACCCCACGGGACAGGCGCGTGCGGGGCTTTATCTGGCGCCTATTCCGCAGGTGCGCTTTTTGCCAGACTCGGGCACCCATATCTCGCACCAGGGCAAGCCTATCTCTTTTTACATCCCCTCTGAGACGGCGCCTATTTGGCAGTATGTCCCTTGGGACCCGGACCCCATCACAGGCGTCGCCCTTATTCGGGGCCAGTGGCGGTATACAACAGCCAACGAGGAGAAAGAAAAGCTTCTTTACGCCTTGATCCGCTTTAGCAATCTCTACGGCGAGTCGGACTCCATAGGCACATGGCTTACTTACGAGGTAGAGGTCCGGGAAGCGTGCACAGAGTACTTTATTGAGCGGCAGTGTGCGTCGCAGGCCTGGCAGGTAATAGCCACCCAGCCCTGCCCAGAACCCGGCCGGTATAAGCTTCAGTACTACGACACTACGACTCTATCCGATATCCCCTGTACCTATCGTCTCGCGTACCGGGCGCCGGAGGGGGATACCCTGACCTCCCTTCCTCTTTCTATTCAACCGAAGCTATACACACCTCCCTTTCAGATGGATGCCAGGCAGGGGTTTTTGCGGTTATACGTAGAGCAGAGCCAGCCTATCAAGATCAAGCTCCTAAACCGCCGCTACGAGGAGGTTTTACGGCTTTATGACGGCTGGCTGAATGGGGGCGTAGAAAATGTCTTTATCTGGGAGCCGCAGCGGTATCCGGAGGCGTACTGCGTAGTGGTGTGGACGCTAAGTCGGCGTTACTGGCACTTTTTAGACTCAGAGCCCTAAGATGCGAAACTCCACCCGGCGGTTCTTTTGCTGGCCTTCGGGGGTTTCGTTGTCAGCGATGGGGCGGGCCTTGCCATAGCCGACGATATTGAAGCGTTCTCGGGCGATGCCTTTGCGCACCAGGTAGTCTCGCACGGCCAAGGCGCGATCGCGGGAAAGTTGTAACTCTGTTTCAGCCCGGCTGGTGCCATCTGTATGACCAGCTAACTCCAAGCGCACATTGGGATGCGCCTGCAAAAATCGCGCAAGCTCATCCAACTGGGGATAGGCCTCGGGTCGCAATTTCGAGCTACCCTTGTCAAAGTGCACAAAAAACAGCGGCATTCGTATCCCAGGCCGAATAGAGTCCAGTCGGATATCTATGCGATTTTCTTGATGCAGGCGCATACGGATGGCAATTTCCTTCCAAACATAGCCCTGTGCGTGGCAGCTGAGGCGAATGCCCGTGGTGAGGGTATCAGGTGCCTGCCAGTGGAAAAAGCCGGGCTTTGCCAGCGTGAGGCTATCCAGGAGCTGCCCCATCAGGTCCCTGAAAAAGACCTTAATGGGCACTTCCCGTTGGCTACTGAGATGGATGTAGCCCAGAAGGGTGGTGGGGCCTTCGGGAATGAGGGGCGGTGGCGGGGTAGTGTCGGGTTTCCACCACACCCCCCAGAAGTCCGCACTGCCGTAAGTGCGAATGCCGCCGATCTCGTCGCCTTTGGAGGCGGTGGTGCCCCAGCTGACATAAGTGCCTCCTTCGGCTTCGAAGGCCGCTTCCCAGCGGTCCACATCTTTGCCGCCGAGGGTGATAGAGAAGCGAAGCGAATCACCATCGGCGGCCCACCGGGCTGCCCATCCATCGTACAGGCCTGCGAGCTGGGGGATCAGGCCATCGCGGGAGCTGGTCATGCCCGCCAGCATCCAGTCCCCATTGGGTAGGCGGGAGAGGTAGTTGAGGCCCTCGTCGCCGCTGCCGCCCCCTTGCCAGGCTACTTCGGCGGCGCCTTCGGGGAAGATTTTCCATACCACGCCATCGGCCCGCCCATACGCCACCAGCGCCCGGGAAAAAGTGGTCCCAGCCACCCAAATATCGCCTTCTGGCGAACGGGTCCAGCTATACGGCTCCTCAAAGTCTGTTCCCCCAATATTCCAGCTTCGTCGGAAGTTCCCGGCCCTATCCACCTCCACTAACCATATATCCATTTTGCCCAGGGGATTGCTAATATCACCGTCCTGCGAGTCAGAAGCCCCTACCAGCCAGATGGTATCGGGTGAGAGCGGTATCACGAGCCGCAGGTAGTCCTGATGACTACCGCCCCAGTTGTGTGAGCTGAGCAGGTCTCCTTTCAGCGAAAGGCGCAGAAGCCAGCCATCGGTCCCTCCCCGGTGGTTGGGGCAGAGGAGGGAGTCGATGGAGCCGATTTCGCCCACGACGACGATGACCGAGTCACTTAGCACCCCCACGCCCCGGGCCACATCGTTGCCGCTTCCCCCAAAAGCCTTCTGGTAGAGGACTTTACCGAGGGGGTCTATGCGAACGACATAGGCGTCGCGCTTGCCGTGGGAAAGGCTTTTGGAGTCGGTCCACCCGACGAGGAGCAAGCTGCCGTCCGGAAAGCGATACGCGTCGGTAAGCTCTTCATCGCCTTCGGCTCCATAGGTAGCGTGCCAAAGCACTTCGCCTTGGCGATTTACTCGCACCACCCAGAAGTCCGCATCATAGCCGGTGCGCTTGAGCAGGCCGTCGCGCGAGCGGGTGTGGCCGACTAAGGTATAACCGCTCGGGTCCTGGAAAGCTTTTACCAGCACATCCGCCATACTGCCCCCGTATGCCCGGCTACGGATAATGGTCTGCCCGCACAGAAGAGACATCAGGGTCAGTAGGGCTCCCAGGACAGAAGTGCTCTTAGTGCAGTCGACGGGCCAGCTCATAGGTGAAAAGTACTTTTTCTGCCTCATCGGGCGTTAGGTGAAGGGGCGGGGGGACGCCTTGCCAGGTGCCGGTGAGGAGCTCTGATAGGACTTTTTCTACGGCGGCGAGCTGGAACTTCCCGAAGGGCGTATGGCCGCCCTCGTAGCGCTGGTACTGATACTCCTCGTAGGTGGTGAGGTAGCCCGCGTAGCCATTGGTGTAGCCTTGGACGATGAGGTGCTTGATGCCTAAGGGGGTCAGGAGAGGCGTGAGGCGTTCTTTGATGAGGCGGCCAGCCATGGTGGTCGGCTCAAAGGGCAGGGCGATGAGGGCGAGAGAACCGATTTGCCAGGTAGTCACGGGTAGGACCTGGGGGATGAGGGGGAGGGGGACGTACTTGCCCCGCTGGCGGGCAATCCATTGCAGATAGCGTACGGCGGGATCAGCCGGTGGCAGCGGGAGCGTATCCCAGCGGCGAGTACCAAAGATGCGTTTTGATACGGTGTCTATGAGGATGGGCTTATTGCCGTGGATGGCGGGGTCGGTGAGGCCCCGTAGGCGAGCTAAGAGGGAGATTAGGCGGACGGCTTCGGGGGATATGCCTTCTCCTTCGGCCGTGCCGCCAATCATAGCTGGGCCAATAGCCCCATAGCCGGTTCGCCCTCGCCCCCGCCCCCGGGTGTAGGGCTCCTCCACCGCTACCTGGGAGAAGTCTACCCAGCTATGCCAGCTTCGGAGCAGAGGGGGGAGCGGTTCGCCCTGCTGGGTGAGGTGGAGGGCCATGTCAGCCTGGTATTGGCCCAGAAGTCGGCGGTTTTCAATAGGATTCGGGGTGGGGCCTCGCCGCACCCGTATGCCCGGAAAGGCGTAATGATTTGGCGTGACGTCGCCAGCCGTCGTTTGCGCAAAGGCAGCCACTCGCCTGCCACTCCCCTCACAGCGCTCCGCGGCGTAGCCCTTGTGGTCGGAGCTGATAAAGAGACTGGTCTCCTGGATGGTGGTGGTGTGCGTGCCAAACCAGTTTATCAGGTGGCCAGCCGGCTGAATGGTAATCTGATAAGCCGTGCGGTCCACACAGAGCTCTGGATGCTCGCTTAGGCGGAGATCCACGCCTTTATTTTTCAGGAAAGCAGGCATAGCCCGGTTGAAAGCGATAGGCACATGGGGTGGAAAAGCCTCTTCAGCGTAGAAGATTTCGGCGGGCTGGCAATTTTGGTAGGCTTTTTGGGCGGCTTCTACGATGCCGGAGACGATTTTTTCGAAGACCCCCCGATGAAAGCCGGGTGTATTGATATGGTAAAGCAGGTGATAGGAGTAGCCGGCGGGTGCAGCGTGGGTGTGGTTGGCGGTAATCAGGAGGTGGGCCATTTCCAGGGCTGGGAAGGTCATGCGCAGGCGGCGATAAGCCTCCTGATACACAGCCACAGTGGCCATCCCCAGGTCTACCTCTATCCAGAAGTAAGGGCCTTCGTTCTCGGTCTCAAAGGCAAAGGCCCGTGCATAGAGCGGAGATTCCACGGTGTGAGCAACATGACGGCTATTACCCCAGCCTAAGAGGCCTATCCCCGGCTCAAAGTAGGTGATGTCTGCCTTAGCGGCGCCGACTTTCCACACGAGACAAAGGTAGGCGCAGCGCTAAACTTTCATTCCCCAAGTAAGGCACTCCCCTTCCACAAACCCCGCTCTTTATTCCACCCCAGCGAAAATCTTACCTTTGCTCAATCGTAGGCGGGGAAAGCTCATGTTGAAAAGTCTCTCAGTTCGGGGTTTCAAGACTTTCCGGGAGTTAGACTTAGAGCTGAGGCCCATCAATATCCTCATTGGCGCAAATGGCGCTGGCAAATCCAACTTCCTCAGCCTCTTTAAGATGCTTCACGAAATGATGCGGGAGGATTTTGAGTATTATGTAGCTAAGGCGGGCGGGCCAGACATGATTTTACATTATGGCCGAAAAACTACTCCCGAGCTCCATATAACCCTCTGGTTTCAAATGGATAAAAACTACTTCAACGGTTATGAGTGCACTTTGAGGCCAACGGCAGATACCTTGGTTTTCTCTTATGAGGCGACTTACTTTTTGAAGAGTCCTCCGCACAAAAAGCCTTATAAAGGGCTGGAAACCACAGCCATTCGCAAGGAAAGTTTCCTTTCTAAGCCCCAGAATCGCAAAAGAGTGAATCGGCATTTCTATGAGGCGATGATGTCGTGGGAGGTTTATCATTTTCATGATACGAGTGAGGGGGCTCGGGTAAAGCAACTCGTGGGTATTAACCAGAATGCGTCTCTTTTAGCGGATGGGGGGAATTTAGCCGCGTATCTTTACTTTTTGCGGGAGGTTCATCCAGAAAGTTACCAGCGAATTGTAGAGACAATTCGGATGGTAGCGCCTTTTTTTGGTGATTTTGTTTTACGCCCGAATCCCTACAATCCGCAAAAAATATGGCTGGAATGGCGGGAGCGGGGTTGGGATATGATCCTTGGACCGCATGTATTGCCGGATGGAACTTTACGGTTTATGTGTCTGGCCACGCTTTTTCTCCAGCCGCGGGAAAAGCTACCCCACATCATCATTTTAGACGAGCCGGAGCTGGGGCTTCATCCCTATGCGATTACCCTTCTGGCGGAGATGATACACAGCGTCTCTAAGCACACGCAAGTACTTTTGTCCACTCACTCGGAAAGTCTATTGAGCCATTTCTCGCCCGAGGATGTCTTAGTAGTGGATCGGGTGCAAGGGGTCTCCACAATCCAGCGTTTGGACTCAGAAAAGTTAGAACACTGGCTTAGAGACTACACGCTCAGTGAGCTGTGGGAGAAGAACATTTTGGGAGGACGTCCTCGGTTATGAAGTCTATCTACATCCTTTGCGAAGGAGAAACCGAGGAAAAGTTTGTGAAAGAGCTGCTACAGCCACGTTTTTGGGCACATGATAAGCATCTTCAGCCGGTCATTCTACACACTAAGCGGGATAGGTCGGGAGTCAAATTCACAGGCGGTGTTTCCTCATACGAAAAAATCCGAAGAGAACTCCAAAATCTGCTAAGGGATACCCGCGCGGAGTGTGTAACGACCTTTTTGGACTACTACGGTCTTCCTGAGGATTTTCCT
>Ga0209017_10002241_pt1 | contig 12848 bp, 15 predicted proteins | sample YNPBryunderm2012_FD_185812 | JGI IMG/M metagenome (GOLD analysis project Ga0209017, IMG submission 185812) | Anoxygenic and chlorotrophic microbial mat microbial communities from Yellowstone National Park, USA - YNP Bryant MS undermat 2012... ... | reverse complement strand
AATTTGCTAGAATAATCGGCGAGGAACGGGGCATGCGGCTCCGAGGGCACGAGAAGCCCGAAACGTGAGAACGCTGTTTGTATTTAAGCGGCTCTCCCCAGTCAGGGAGAGCCGTTTTGCGTTAATAAACGGAGGTGTACTTTGGAAATCAAACTGTCAACCATCAAAAAAATCCTTTTCGTCCTGCTGGCGGTCTTTGCCGTGATTGCCGCCGTGCGTTTCGCCCTGCCGCTCCTGGGCGGGAATGTCCAGGCAGAAACCGAACCCACACCGCTACCGGACGGACGGGATGCCGCCGCCGCCGGGCTGACCGCGCTGTTCAGCGTGGATGTGACCACCGGCTACGATGCCTGGCTGGAATCGGTGTGCGCCGTTTCCACCGAAAACGGCTGCGCCTTTGCCGAACTGTTCATGAACTGGGACAGGGTGGTCGAGCGGAAAATCCGCAGCGAGTACCGGGTGCAGTCGGCAGAACTGTACCTGGACAAGGGCGACCGGCAGGTGTGGAAGGTGAGCGGTACGACCCGCAACCTGAACACCGGCGAGGAGCAGGGCGGAGTAACCCCCGTGCTGGTGGTGCGGGAAGGGGACGAGTGGAAATTCGACCATTTTCTGTTCGACCAGGAGTTGCAGGCATTGGAGAGTGAACCATGAAGCGAATCGTCTACACGCTGATTCTGTTCGTTCTGCTGTCCGTGTCCGTCCAACCGGTACAGGCCGGTTGGGGGGACTTCTTCGATGAGAACGGAAACCTCAAACCCGGCGTGGTGGATTTGGGCCAGCAGAAAGTACCGGCGGACTGGATGCCGGACGTTCCCGGCTGGGTGCCGGACTGGCTTTATGACGGGGCAGCCACCTACCACATGTACGCCCTGCCGAGCGGGGAGACGGTGCTGCTGCCGTCCACTACAACGCTTTTGTTTATGGCGATGAACCCCAAAGAATCGGGGCTGTTTGACTCTCAGGGGTACATCGGTAAGTCACTTGGTTTTGCGGCAGCAGGTCAATTCAACGACCAGAAATCGTTTTTGGCGAATCTCTTTGCGGCATTCGGCTTTGAGAAGGCAGAACAGTTTGCCGATGCTGCCATTCGGGGCGAAAATGTCTGGTCTTTTTTGAGCGCCGACACGATTCGTCTGTTTGACATTGCGCGCAAGGCAATTCAACAAGACCGCAGTGTCTATATGATGATGCTGCTGTACGGGTCCTGCCAGAACTCGCCGACCGGCTGCCCGCAGGCCCTGATAGACGAACTGAAACGGCGCGGCAATTGCCCGCCTGCACTGTGTCCAGACGGTGTCCCGCCGGGCAGCCGCCCAACCCCGGATCGGGTGGTGCAGAAATGCGGTGCGCCGAGCGTGACGCAGGGCAAAATCAGCGCAGCCGCCAGCAAGACCGCTCCCAACTACGCCCTGGTGACCGGGCAGGACCCGGAAAAGCGCGGGGTGGATTTGCAATTCAGCCTGACCATCGAACCGACCATCTACCGCTACTACACGCTGGAAGAACGCAAGGAAATCAACAAACACTGCGTTTCCCCCAGCGGGAGTATCGTGGAACTCCCGCCGCCCATCGAGCAAAACTGCAAAGCCCCCAACCGCTACATCGAGCAGGAGGAAGAAGTCGAGTACTGCGTCCTGCACGAACGTACCTTCTGCGAGCAGGCGCGGGTGCTGGCGTCTGCCAGCCTGAAGAAGTCCAGCCGCGACTGGATTTTGAACGACCTGGCGCAGTGGTATCCGGGGGCAGCCCTGATCCGCCCCGACTGGAACTGGCGCTTTGCGACCAGCCAGGGCTGCGATGCGTCCAACACCTTCCGCTGGACGCTGGTACAGGAAAAGGTGCAGATACGCGACCCGGGCTTTTACACCATGAGCCTGTCGGGCATAACCAGCGGCACGCCGGTATCCCAGTCCCGTTCGTTCCAGATACCGGCAGGCGAATTCGATGCCTACCTGATGATGACCACCATCATCAAGTAAGGGGTGGAACGTGAATCTCGAAACCCTGACCCTGCCTTTCGTGTGGCTGCTGAACGGCCTGCTGGCGCTGGTCTGGCTGGCGCTGGACAACCTGGCGCTGGTACTGCTCATCCCGCTGCTGGTGTGGCTGTACCTGCTCTTGGGGCAGCGCTTGCAGGAAGCGCAGGCCAGGCGGATGCGGCAGGTGCTCATCCCCGCCGGTGGGCTGGCGCTGGCCGCCGTGCTGTTTGCGCCGCAGCCCGCCCCGTACCTGACGGCAGGGCTGGCTCTGGTGGGCAGTTTCGTGGTGCGGGTGGACAACTACCGCCCGGACGAATCGGCCTGGGAAACCATCCAGAACCTGATCCTGTACGCCCTGGTGGGGCTGGGCGCGCGGGTGCTGTTCTGGGCGCTGGACGAACAAGCGGCAGACAACCTGACCGCCGGGGTGAACTACCTGGCGGTGCTGGCGGGCTTTGCGCTGTGGGGGATGCCGGTAGCCCAGGCCGGGCTGCTCATCAAGAACCTGCTGGCGCACGCCCCGACCGGCGCAGCCCCGGCAAGTGTCATCGAACGGGCAAGGGAGCGGAGGTAGGTCATGCTGCGTATCCTGGACAACGGTATCGAGAGCCGAAACGGCGCACTGCACGCCGCCTGGTGTCTGGTGGAAGACGATGGACGGCGGTACTACCGCGCTGCCGTCCTGCGCGAACTGAAAGCCATCACGGACGACCCGCAGAACAAACGCCAGGCAGGTGAGGGCATACTCGGCAAGCAGTGGGCGGCGATTACCGGGCTGTACAACGCCGGGGTCAATTTCGTCTATTCGGCGCTGGGTATCTTCCAGCCCGAACACATCGGTATCGTGCAGCTGTACGGGGCGGCCGCGTCCGCCGATTCGCTTGCGGCGGGTATTTCCAGAGCCGAACGGGACGCCGCGGCGGTGGAAGCAACCCTGGCGGGCTTTTCCCAATCGCAGCTGCGCCCGCCGGAACTGGACATCATCCGCTGGTATGTGGAGTTTTTGAGCAGTGCCCGCAAACCGCTGGCACTGCTGGGACATCCCGACCCGCGCGTCAAACGGCGGGGTACCGGACGGGACGGGGCGCTGCCCGAAGAAGCGGACGACCTGGCCATCGAGCAGAACGAAATCCTGTTTCGCGGTCTGGCGAAACTGCGCGAGAATTTCGTCTTTCAGGTGGTCAGCGACCATGTCCCCCGTCACGAACTGGTGCGGGATTTGGAGCAGATGGCGCGGATTGCCTCGAACTACGCCTCACGGCGCAAGGGCAGCAAGTCCATCGGCTTTTCGGTGGGTATTCCCATCTTCAACGCCCTGGCGCACGGCTATTCGGGTGCAGGCGGGCGGGCAGACAGCCGCGCCCACAGCCAGGCCGAATCGTGGAACCAGAACTGGGGCGAGGCGGACACCGAATCGAGTGCGCACTCGGTCAGCCGCGGGTCATCCGTCAGCATTGGCGAAGCGGAGAGCGAATCGGGCAGCCGCAGCGTGATGCAGGGGACGAGTCAAATGCAGTCGCAAAGCACGATGCAGTCGCAAAGCACGATGGAGAGCCACAGCCGGATGCAGTCCACCACCGAATCGAGCGCCTGGGGTACGTCCAGCGGCTCAAGCAGCGGCGGCAGCGCAAGCAGCAGCTGGTCTTTGGGCCACGGAGCGTCATTGAGCCAGAGCAACAATGCGGGCGGCGGGGCAAGTTTCGGCGTTCCCGCAGTCGGCAGCGTCAATTTCGACATCGGCGGCAGCCACGGGGTGACCGAGTCGTGGAACCTGACGCAGGGCGAATCGGTCTCCTCGAACTGGGGTACCTTCCAGTCCAGCAGCGAGATGCACGGGACGGCCAACACCAGCGGCGAAAGCTGGACGACCGGCACGGGGCAGACCACCGGCACGGGGCAGACGGTTGGCAGCGGGACGAGCGAGGGCGTGGTGGAGAGCAGCGGCTGGTCAAAGTCCACCAGCCGGGTGGTGACCAGCATGTACAGCGAAACGGACACCACCGGCAAAGCCCACACCACCAGTCAGGGCTACGGGCGGGGCTACGGCGAATCGGACGCCTTCGGACAGACCCGCTCGACCATCGGCGCACAGACCGCCGCAGCCGGGCTGACCTACGGACTGGCCCCGGCAGTCAACATCAACCGCACCTGGCAGGTGGAGGACGATGTCGCCGAACGGCTGACGGAAATCCTGCGCGGTTTCGAGGGGCTGCTCAACACCGCCACCCACTCCGGCGGTTTCGTCACCAGTGCCTACCTGCTGACCGACTCGGAACGGGCCGCCGTGGCAGCCGCTTCGCTCGTGCCGGAGGCGTTCTACGGCGAAGGCGCACCCACCCCGGTACTGACCGCCGAACCGCCCGAAGCGGAGCGGGAAGCGGTCATGGAAGCGGCGCGCGCCTTCGTGCCGTTCAAGGCGCGCACCAACGACCCCAACGACCCCTTCGACGGCTGGCTGTTCTGGCGCTACGCTTCCCTGCTGCCTGCCGACAAGGTGGCGGCGTATGTCGCGCCGTCCCTGCTGCAGGAAGGCACGCTCAAAGTGATTGCCCCCATACCCGAAGGCATGGGCTTCTACCCGCGCATGAGCGGGGAAGTGGTGCTGGGACACCAGTACAGCCCCAACACCGCCGACCTGACCACCGCCGCCGTGCGGCTGGACAAGTCCCGCCTGATGCACACCATGTTCGCCGGAGATACCGGCTGGGGCAAATCGGTATCCGCGATGCGCATGGCCTACGAGGTCTCCCGGCACTGGAACATGCGGGTGGTGGTGCTGGACTTCGGCTTTGCCTGGCGCAGTCTGCTGAATGCCCCCGGTCTGGACGGACGGGTGGACATCCGTCAACTGCGCCCGGACGGGGTGAGGCCCTTGCGCTGGAACCCGTTACAGATCGGCACCTACATCAACCCGGAAACCCAACTGAAAGCCTTTGCGGACATCTTCGGCAGCGTGGCGCAGCTCGGACAGAAACAGCAGCAGCACCGCCTGCTGGACGCCCTGCGGCGGCTGTATGTGCGGCACGGCGTGATGGTGGACGACCCGCAGGTGCGCGCCGATCCGCAGTGGGGCAGGGTGCAGGCGGACGAAGCCGCCCGCCTGGGACTGACCGCAGACACCCCGCTGGGCAACCTGCACCCGGACGACCGCCAGCGGCTGGCGGTGGAGCGCAGCAAGGCGGTCGGACTGGGCGACCTGTATGGGGAAATCGAGTCGGAGTACGACCTGCTCAACCCGCGCGATCAGGTCGGCAGGGGCGTGCTGGAAGGTATCCTGTGGCGGTTGAAGAGCCTGGTGCGCGGCGCACCGGCGGCGCAGTTCCAGCCGGGCAGCGACACCGTGCCGGTGGAAGACCTCGGCCGACCGAACGGCGTGGTGGTGCTGGAAGGCGGCAAGTTCCTGGACAACTTCGCCAAGGCCTGGCTCTTGGGCTGGGCAGGCTGGCTGATCTACTCCGACATGGTTGCCCGCCGCGAACGGCAGATCAACCGCGGCGAAGCGGATTTGTTCATGGTCTTCGAAGAAGCCAACATCATCTTCACCGGTCTGGAAGGCGGCAGCGACAGCAGCGAGGGGCGCAGCGCCCCGACCGTGGGCGAGCAGTACAGCAACATGTTCCGCGATTCAAGAAAGTACGGGGCCTTCTTTGGGGTGGTGACGCAGTCGCCGAGCCTGATTCCGCAGGGCATTATCTCGTCCTGCAACAACCTGGTGGTGGGCTTTCTCAAAAGCCCGAAGGACAAAGACATCGTGCTTTCGGCGCTGGCGCGCAGTGAAAAGGGCTTCGTGGACGAACCCTGGCGGCGTTTCCTGGCGGACGAGCATATCGGCATGGTCATCGGGCGCTTCCCGTATGCCCACAGCCGCGAACAGCAATTGCCGGTTCTTTTCCGCCCGCTGATTCTGGACGTTCCCGAACCGACCGATGAGGAAATCGCGCAGAAGTTGGGGAGGATTACGCTGTGAAACAGGTCATCGTACCGCTGCTGATTTTCGTCTTTCTGGCGGCCGTCCTGCTGCTGGCCAGCGAAGCGCTGACCGGCGAGGTGCGGCACACGCCCGTACCGACCGTCTGGCGGGTGCAGTCTCCTTCGACCAGTACGCCCGTTCCGCAGATGGCGCGGACGCAGTGGTGGGCGGAGATTACCCCGCCGACCCCCAAACCGACTTTCACTCTAACCGCTACGGAGACGAAAGCCCAATGAACGAGCAAGACCGAAATCAACGCATACCGTTGTCTGAAATTGCCCAATCCATCCCGTTCCAGCCGCAGTACGTGCTGGTCATCGTGACCGAGAAGGAAAACGGCCGGGAGCGGGTGGTGCACTGCGATTTGCGTGAGTTCGGTGAGGCACTGGCCATCTACGATGGCGCAAATCAATATCTGCGAGGTGAAACGTGATCAAGAAGTATTTGCCGTATTTGTTAGCCGTACTGGTCTTTTTCGCGGCGCTGGCGCTGCTGCGCCCGCCGCAGCAGCAGCCGGTGGTGACCGCTGCGCTCGACCTGCCCGCCGGTCACATCCTGACCGAAGGCGACCTGGCGCTCAAACCCGTCCCGGCGGATTTGCTGCCTGCCGAAGGTGTCCTGACGGACATCACGGCGGCAGTCGGTCAGGCCTTGCGGGTGGATCGTACCGCAGGCGACCTGATTCTGACCGCCCACCTCGGCGAGAAGCCGGTGACCTTGCAGCCGGATGAGCGGGCGGTAGCCGTGCAGGTGTCCGATTCGGCCGGACTGGCGGGTATCATCCGCGCCGGTGACCGGGTGGGCGTGACCGCCGTCCTGACCGACGGCGACTACACCGTGCAGGGCGTGTTCAGCAAGGCAACGGTGGAGAACCTGCGCGTGCTGTACATCCAGCCCAGTTTCCAGGCCGAAGACCCGGCCGAAGCCGCCGGGCAGATCATCACCCCCGACCCGCAGACCGGTATCGCCGTGCAGCGCCAGCGCAGCCGTGAGGGGGTGGTCGTGCTGGCCGTGCCGATTAAGGCGCAGGCGGTGGTGTATGACTTCCAATCGAGCGGCATTGAGGCGACAACCGCCGTGCGGCTGGTCAATGCCGTTGAACTGCTCACCGCCCTCGACCAGGCGGACAACGTCAAACTGTCCCTGTATCTCATGCCGGACGAGGCACAGCCGATGAACACCAGCGGCTTGTGGCTGCCGGAACTGGTCATCCGCCAGATGACCCCGACCCCCACCCCGACGCCGGTGGGCTTTGCCGGGCAGTAAGGAGGCTTGCCATGGCATGGGGCAACACGAGTACCGACAACCAGGACGCCGTGACCATCCTGCTGGCGGGGCCGCCTGCCCGTTTGGGCGTGTGGAGTCAGGCGTTCCAGATGGACAGCCGTTTTCGGGTGGTGACGCTCGCCACCGACCCGCAGGATTTGCAGGCGAAACTGTCCTACAACCCCGAAATCATCCTGCTGGACGCGGCGATTTTCTCCGGCCCCGAACCGCTCATCCAGTTTTTGACCCGCGTCCAGGGCGCAGCCTACATCGTCCTGCCCGGCGGCGTGCCGGATGAGGTCATCCGCCCGCTGCGCGAGATGACCAGCGTCAGGGGGGTGTTCGTGGGGGATGTCAACATCCCCGACCTGACCGCCCGAATCACGGCGGAGATCGGCGCACTGCGGGCGCAGGCCCCGGCGCTGGCGGGCAGAGCGGCCTGGCAGCAGGGCGCAACCACCATCGGCGGGCTGCGGGTGATTACCGTGTGGAACCGCGCAGGCGGGACGGGCAAAAGCACGGTTGCCGCGGCGCTGGCGCTGGACGCCGCCCAGCGGGGCTTCAAGACCCTGCTGGTGGGGCTGACCGCCCCGGACGTCAGCCTGCCGACCTTCCTCAACCTGAAGACCACACCCAATCTATCTCTCTGGTTGAGCAGACCGACCTTTGCGGACGGCATTCAGCCTGCCGTGCAGAGTGTGGGCAATCTGGACGTGCTGGTGGGCTTGCAGGACAGTCTGCGGGAGAAAGACCTGCTGCAAAAACCGGAGGAGCAGAGCAGTATCAACAGCCTGGCGATTGCCGCCACCTACGGCGGCTATGCGGTCATCATCTTCGATACCCCCGTTTCGGGCTGCTATCCGTCCGCCGTCTCCGCCAGCAACACCCTCGTGCTGGTTTCCAATCCCACGATTGACCATGCCGTGATTACCGCCGAGGCCTACCGGGTGGTCTTTCAAAAACTCGCCGGACAGCACCGGGTCGGGGCGTCCAATGTGTTCATCGTGCTGAACCGCGGGCGCAGCGGCCTGCTGGGCATGAACGAGTGGCACGAGGCAGCCCGCACCTTTGCCCAATCCGCCGGGGTGCAGGGCTTTCCGCCGGTCACGGCGGTCATCCCCGAAATCCCCGAAGTGGCGGTTACCGCCAACGCCGGGCGCAGTGTGCTGACCGCCAGCGAGAACTTTGCCCGTCCGATTCACAAACTGGGCGATTTGCTCTTTGGGCAGAAGACGGGCGACAACGGCTTCCGCAGCGGTGCGGGCGTGGTCAAACTGGGTCCGATTCGCATTCGCAAGGGATGAGGTGAGGCATGGAACTGCTTTTTGTAGGACTTTCTATCGGCGTAGCGGCAGGCGTGGTCGTCATCCGCCTGATTGACTACTTCACCAGCAAGGGGTGAACCAATGGCCTGGGATTTCTTTCAGCAGGTAACCCTCTCGGCGGACGAGCAGGAAACCGTCATCCAGGACGCCGCCAACGACCTGGCCAGCGGGATGACCTTCCGCCAGATGGTGGATGTGGACACCCTCAACCAGCGCGCGCTGGGTGCGGTGGGCGAAGTGCTGGCACGCCGCAGGCTGGACGTGCCGCGGGATGTGATGCTCTCCCTGGCGGAGAAGGTGGTCGGGCGGGTCAACGGTCTGGGCGCACTGCTGCCGCTCTTGCGGCGGGATGACCTCTCCGAAATCACCATCACGCCGGAGGGCAGGGTGTTCGTCCTGAAAAAGGGTGCGGTGCAGTTTTCGCCGGTCGAGATGAGCCTCGATCAGCAGGCCTGCGGGCGGATGGTGGAAGCCCTGCTGCGTCCGACCGGACGGGGTATCTCGGAAGCCACGCCAACGGTGAGTGCCAAACTGCCGCGTATCGAAAGCCTGCCCGGCTTGAAGGGCGGCGCACGGGTGCATGTCCTGCACCCGGCAGTCGTACCATCACGGGCGGGGATGTACTCGGTCAACATCCGCCTGTTCGAGCCTGCACCGGTCAAACCGGAGAAGTTGATCGAGTGGCAGGTTGCCCCGGAGAACGTCATCGCCGATCTGCTCTCGGCGGTTGCCCGCGGCGTGCGCATGCTGGTCATCGGCGGGACGGCTTCGGGCAAGACGACCTTCCTCTCCGCCATGTGTAACGCCATCCCGAAGGATGCCCGGGTGGTGAAGATTGAAGACCCTGAAGAAATCTGGATGGATCACCCCCATGTGGTGACCATCGAGGCGCGCAAAGCCCCGCTGGGCAGTACCAGCGTGCAGGACTACACCCTGCGCCACGGGGTGGATGACGCCATGCGCATGTCCCCCAAGTGGCTGATCGTGGGCGAGGTGCGCACCGGCGACGCCGCTGCGTCCCTGTTCCGGGCGCAGATGAGCGACCACCCCGGTTTGAGTACCTTCCATGCCGAAGGGCCCGAAGCAATGGTGGCGCGCATGGCGCTGATCATGGGTGTGGACGCCAAAATCGAGCGCATGAACGCCAAAGACCTGATTGCCCAGGGGATCGAGGTGCTGGTGCAGGTGGGTGTCCCGCGCAGCGGCGACAAACGCCGCCTGATCGGGGTGTGGGAAATCCAGCCCGAATTGAAAGGCGGCAATGTCGCCTTCGAGCAGCTGTATGCCTTCGGCGAAAAGAGCATGAAACCAATTACCAGGAGGTGAAAAAATGCCTTTTTATGTCATCAAAGACGACTTTGACCGGCTGATGTCTTTCCACCGCTGGGGGTGGTGTAAAGACTGCGATATTGTCTTTGGGCTGAACAGAGAACGCCGGGGACGGCTGGGTTTCGTGGTCTGCCCGAAGTGCAAAACTTCACGAAATACCGAAGAGGTTGACTACGAAAGAGCGAAGGAACTGGTCAAGCCGAAAACGCTGGGGTCTATCGCCGGAATTTATCTCGACGAACTGGGGTATACGGAGTGATGGAAGCGGCAGTAATTTTGCGTCAGATTTTGCCCTTCGCGGCAGCCGGTTCGCTGGCGTTCATCGCCTACCGCCTGGGGCTGGGGTTGCAGATGCGCAGCCGGGCGGAAAGCCGGGTTGCCGCCCTGACCGGTATCCGGGAGCAAGAGGATAGGGTTGCCTTCGGTAGTGAAGAACACCGCCTGCGGCTGGCGTTCCGCAAACTGGGCTTGAATGTGGCAGGCCGCGAACGCTTTGCCCGCAGTGCCGCCAGGCTTCTGGCGGGTGCGGCGGTCTTTTTCGCCCTGAACGCGGTTCTCGGTCTGCCGCCCGTCACCAGCCTGATCGGGTTTGCAGGCGGGTGGATCCTGCTCAACGGGTTGATTGACGGTGCATGGGCGCAGGTCAAACAGGACATCGAGCGCGAAATCCCGTTATTTCTCACCGGGCTGTCCAGCACGGTGCAGGTCACGCCCAACGTCTTGCAGGCGGTAGAGGACGAACTGCGCACGTTGCAGGCGGACGGCGCACTGCAAACCTGGCTGCGGGATGAGTTTCTGCCGCGCTGCCAGCGGGAAGGCTTCGAAGCGCTGGACGGGCTGACCCGTGAGGCGTTTGGGCTGTCCAGCAGTCTGGGGATTGTGGTCTTTCTGCTGGGACGGTTGTGGCGCACCGGCGGCAAGGAGTGGGAGACGGCGTTCGAGATGGCCAGCCGCAATCTGGAAGGCGTGCTGGATGCCCGCGTGCTGGGGCAGGCAACCGGCAAGAGTGCCAAGGGCAGCGTGCGGTTGATTGCCGGAATTACGGCTTTCGTGATGGTGCTGATTCTGCGCAACGAGGCCCTCGCGGCAACCGTCCAGCAGCCGATTGTGCAGCTGGCCTACGGCGGAATCATCCTGCTCATGCTGTTCGGCTGGGGTTTCATGAACAAACTGATTGACGAGGCGTTTTAGCGATGATGGATAGAGAGCAGTTGGTAGATCGCGTGCGGTTTCTGGTGCGGGAACGCCCTGACGATGCAGAGGCGCTGCTGGTGGACTTGATCGAGTATGTCTGTTCCCGTTCGGCGGTATCGGTGTCCCAATCGGCGGTATCCGTTTCGTATGGTCAGGCGGTGGTTCAAACGCCGGTAAGCACGGCGACCAGCAAAACCGATACCATGTGGGACGGTTTGGCAAAACGGATTTTCCTGACAGGAGCGTGAGTATGGACGCATATCAGGTACGGCAGATCGTGGCTCTGGTGTTGTCTCTGGCGGCGGCGTTTTTTGCCTTCCGGCTGGCAAAGACGCTCAAATTCGAGCGGGGCGCAGCCGCACGGGTCAGCGGCATGGTCGAGGCGGGCCGTCAATCCGCCTTCGACCGCTACGGCGAGCGGTACATCAAGACCCGTCCGGCGGGCCTTTCCGACCATTTGCGCATGGCGCAGTTGGGCGGCAAGTACACCGACTGGACGGTGGGCGGGATTATCGCCCGCAGTCTGGTCTATGCGGCGGCGGCATTGGGCTATCTGCTCTTGACCCAACCGGGGCCGCTGTTCTGGCTGGCGCTGCCGATTGCCGCCGTCTATCCCATCATGCGCGTTCGTTCGGCGGCGAACGACACCCGGGCAGAGATTCAGCGGCTGATGCCCGAAACGGCGACTGCGCTGGCGGCGGAGATGTCCGCCGGGGCAAGCCCGGAGCAGGCTCTCTCCCGTGCGGCGGAGATACCGGGTCCCTTGGGCAAAATCCTCAAAGAGGCAGTGTCCGAATCGTCCCGGAGCGGACGCCCGGCGTTCACCACCGGCACGGCGCAGGGAGTGGTGCTGGAAGTGCTGGCGCGCTGCAACCTGCCCGCCCTGCTGCGCTTCGGGGTGCAGTTGGACCAGGTGGCGGGCAAGGGTGTGGAAGGCCCGCGGGTGATGAGCGAGGTGGCGCGCGGCTTTGCCCGCGAGTACCGCGCCCATGTCCAGATGGCGGCTGCCAGCCTGGACAACACCCTGCTGATGCCGATGACGATTTTCTTCTTTGCGCCGTTCATGGCGGCAATTCTCCTGCCGATTCTGCTGGCCTTGTTCAGTGCGTTTTGAGGTGCGGCGGTGTGGAAACGCTGGCGGTTGGGTGATGTGCTGGGAGCGGCGGCCTTCGGGCTGCTCTTGGGCGTGCGCCTGGCGCAGGTCACGGCAGGCTCATGGCTGGCGCTGCCGCTGGCGGTGCAGTCCGGGCTGGCGGCGTTCCTGTTCCTCACCCGCCGGGCAGAGGCGGCTGCTGCGCCGCTGCCCCGCAAACTGACCGCCTGGCTGGTAGCCGTCCTGCCGTTCGGCTTGCAGGCCGGGGAGGGTCACAGCGGCTGGCTGGTGCTGGCTTTCTCCGGCGTGGTCTTTTCGCTGTGGGGGCTGGCGTCCCTGGGACGCAGTTTTGGAATTGCCCCGGCGGATCGGGGACTGGTGTGCAGCGGGGCTTACCGGCTGGTGCGCCACCCGATGTATGCCGGTGAGCTGCTTTCGTTTCTGGCTGTCGTCCTTGCCGATCCGCTTGTCTGGAATGGATTGTTGTTTGCGGTCATCGTTTTCGTTTTCGTCCTGCGGATCGGCTGGGAAGAGGAAATTTTGAACGGTTACGCAGCCTACGGGCAGCGGGTACGCTGGCGGCTGCTGCCGTTCGTCTGGTGAGGAGGATTTATGGGCTGGATGCGTAAATTTTCCCCCTTTGTGGTTTTGGCGATTGTCTTGATGACTTTTACCGCGGCGATTGCCGC
>Ga0209017_10002237_pt1 | contig 12884 bp, 6 predicted proteins | sample YNPBryunderm2012_FD_185812 | JGI IMG/M metagenome (GOLD analysis project Ga0209017, IMG submission 185812) | Anoxygenic and chlorotrophic microbial mat microbial communities from Yellowstone National Park, USA - YNP Bryant MS undermat 2012... ... | reverse complement strand
AACCCAAACCCGAACCGAAACCCGAACCCAAGCCCGAACCGATGCCGCCGACTCCAAATCTGTCCGGAAAGGTGACACTCGATGGCCAGCCGATTGCACTGGCCGAGGTTACCTTCGTCACCCTTGACTCAGCCACGCCTCGAGTCTTCACCACCGCGATTACCGAAGGCAAATATCAATTCTCTTCGCCCATTCCCTCGGGAAAATACGCTGTGATGCTCACGGGCCGGGCGAAAACCCCGATCCCGGATCGGTATCAATCCGTGCAATCATCCGGTCTGGTCGTGGAAATTACTACCGACAAAAAAACGATTGATTTGAACTTGCAGTCAAAATAAGCGGTGCAATTTCCGAACTCATTCCCTGCGTCGAATCTCAAAGAGAGGGGAAATGTCATCGTCGGGCCACCACCACCGTATACCCGCGATTCTCCACGGATTCGACCTGGCTAAACAGATCGACCACTTCGGGGATGGTTTGCACGGGCATTTTTGTCACCAGATAAAAGTGCCCGCCCGGTTTCAATAACTCGTAGGCGCGATGGATAAAAAACCGCGCCACTTCGGAGTTCGCATAATAGGGTGGGTTGGCGAGAATCCGATCGAAGCTCGCGGCCTCCAGCCCCGGCCCAGACAGTTCTGCACTGGCCAGCACACGGTAATCGGTCAACTTGTTCGCTCGGGCATTGACCTCAGTCAAAGCCACCGCCCGAGCATGACTGTCGACGAAAACAACCTCACCCGACGGTGCGACCAAAGGTGCCAGCAGGCAGCCAACCGTCCCGTTCCCGCAGCCCATGTCGAGCAATCGTTCGCCCGGCTGCGCTGCCACGATTTCAATCATCGCCCGCGAGCCGCTGTCCATCCGGCCGTAGCTAAAGGTGCCTGGCCAACTCTCAAATGTCATCGACATCCCGGCCGGTGATCGAGCATGAAATCGGATGGAGTGCCGACGCCGGGCGCGTTGTCCGTGCTTGTCACTCCAGAAAGCACGACCCTCCGGGCTCGGCGGGGTCTCGCCGCATCTGCCATAAATTTTCTTGTGCCATGGGGCGAACTCGGTATCACGTTCATACTCGGACAGAGTCAGGAACCGACCTCCCTCGACCAGCACATGAAAGCCCTGCTCGAGCATGTCGATCTTTAACGCCCGATCGGAATGTGCCGCCGCCGGCAAAATCGCGGTTTCAAACCGGGCAGGCAAATCCCAAAGATCGGCGGAGACACTCACCTCCACCGAGCAGCCGGTCTCCGCCAGTTTTTCCCGCAACCGCTCGGCAACAAATAAGTCCATCTGATAACAAACAATTTCGGCCGGGCTCAATAACCCGACGAGTTGCGTCACTGGCCAAGGCGAACCCAGGACAATCACGATCGGCGGCCGAACCTTGTCGATCACTCGTGCTAGCAGTTCACGAACTTTTTTCATAGTGACAACTTACTGTTCCGACACGAATCCGCCATCGCAGAATCGTCGGCACCGGAAATCACCGCCTGCCAGTTCGCTTGTTCTCTTCCGCGTTGTTTGCTGTGTTGACGAACAGTGATAACAGTCAGAAGATGACGCGTGACTTTCTGCGGGCGTTGATCCTGCAAGCCTGGTGATTTTCCCTCGACAGAATCAGTGGTTGTCATGAATCCGGAACAACAGCGGCTCGACGAAGACCGCAAACAGCAGAAATTTCATGAGAAAGCCTGGCGGAAATGGGGCCCATATCTTTCCGAACGTCAGTGGGGTACCGTCCGCGAGGATTACAGCGCTGACGGCAACGCCTGGGAATACTTTCCCCACGAGCACGCCCGAAGCCGGGCTTACCGCTGGGGAGAAGATGGTCTGGCAGGGGTATCTGACCGCGAACAACGGCTTTGCCTGGCCCTTGCCTTGTGGAACGGACGCGACCCGTTTCTGAAAGAACGACTGTTTGGATTAACCAACCTGCAGGGAAATCACGGCGAAGATGTCAAAGAGTTGTATTATTATTTGGATGCAACCCCGACCCACAGTTATTTGAAATATCTTTACAAATATCCACAGACCGAGTTTCCGTATCAGTGGCTGATCCAGGAAAATGCTTGTCGAAGCCGCCTCGAGCCCGAATTTGAACTGCTGGACACCGGGATTTTCGACGACAATCGCTATTTTGATGTTTTCATCGAATATGCGAAGGCTGACCCTGATGATTTGCTGATGCGAGTCACGGCTTGGAATCGCGGACCGGAGCCTGCCCCGCTCACCGTTCTGCCGCAAATCTGGTTCCGAAATACCTGGTCATGGAACATCGGGCTTCCGAAACCACGACTGACGGCGATCGAGCCGCAGACAGTTGCGGTGAGCTATCCGAACCCTGCTTATTATCCGTTTGATAAGAGCTATCATGAACTTGATGGAATTACGCTGACAGCCGACGTTGCGATTTGTGCCGGAAAGCAGATTCCAGCAACACTGTTATTTACCGACAATGAAACAAATACACCACTTTTATTTTGTTATCACGAGAAACCCGGCTATTACAAAGATGCATTTCATGAATGGCTTGTCCGGGGAAATCGGGCGGCGGTGAGACCGGATGGCCACGGCACAAAGGCCGGCTGGGTATATCAGGCAATCATCCCCGCAGGCGAAGCGATGACCGTCCGGCTGCGATTGCGTCCTCAACGCCAGACACCCTCGTTCGCCGAATTCGACATCATTTTCAACAATCGGATCGATGAAGCCGATGCGTATTATGCCGCAATCCAAGAAAATGTTCAGTCCGATGAGTTGCAGATGCTACAGCGGCAAGCCTGGGCCAATCTGATCTGGAATCGACAGTTCTACTACCTAAATATTTTAGAGTGGTTGCAAGGCGATCCGGCACAACCTCGGCCACCAGAACATCGGCGAAGAATTCGCAATCAGGAATGGCAGCACTTGTACAATGCGGATGTGCTGACGATGCCCGACAAGTGGGAGTACCCGTACTACTGTGTCTGGGACTCGGCCTTTCAGGCAGTGGCGCTGGCAACAATCGACTCGGAGTGGGCCAAACACGAACTGATCCTCTTTCTCCGCGAGTGGTATTCCCACCCGAACGGGCAAATCCCGGCGTATGAGTGGAACTTTTCCGATGTCAATCCGCCGGTCCATGCCTGGGCGGTTTGGCGAGTCTTTGAAATCGATCGGGCGCGAAATCTCGGCGGTGTCGGTGGTGATTTCGCGTTTCTGGAACGAGCCTTTCACAAGTTGATGCTGAATTTCACCTGGTGGGTCAATCGCAAGGATGCCGATGGCCGTAATGTCTTTCAGGGCGGCTTCCTAGGCATGGACAACATCGGTGTCTTCGATCGCAGTTCCCCGCTTCCCACCGGCGGGCATCTCGATCAGGCTGACGGCACTGCCTGGATGGCGATGTATTGTTTGAACATGATGCGAATTTCTCTGGAACTTGCCTGGCATAATCCGGCGTATGAAGATGTTGCCACCAAATTTTTTGAACATTTCTTGCACATCGCCGAGGCTATGACCGACATCGGCGGCCAGGGCATCGGGCTCTGGGACGAGAACGACCGCTTTTACTATGATGTCTTGAATCTGCCGAACGGCCAGAAAGAAGTGTTGCGAGTCCGTTCGATGGTCGGGCTCGTGCCGCTGTATGCTGTCGAAGTTCTTGATCCGGATTTACTTTATCATGTCCCGGAATTCACCCGTCGGCTGAACTGGTTCCTGAACTACCGTCAGGATCTCGCCCAGCTTGTTTCGCACTGGGAAGAACCCGGACGCGGAGAACGCCGGTTGCTGTCGCTGTTGCGAGGAAGCCGGATGAAAGCACTGTTACGACGCTTACTGGATGAATCGGAGTTTCTTTCACGGTACGGGCCGCGGACTTTGTCGCGTGTGTACAAGGACAAGCCGTACACGTTCGATGCTCCCGGGCAGAAAATCACCGTCACCTACCGCCCTGCTGAGTCCGACAGCGGCATGTTTGGCGGCAACTCCAACTGGCGAGGGCCAATCTGGTTTCCGGTCAGCTACTTGCTCATCGAGTCACTGTACAAGTTTCACTCGTATTACAGCGATGATTTTCGCGTGGAGTATCCGACTGGCTCCGGTCAGTTTTCCTCGATTCGCGAGGTTGCCGAGAAATTATCCCACCGCCTGGTAACGATCTGGTTGTGCGATCAGGATGGCCGCCGACCAATCTTCGGTCGCTTCGAAAAACTTCAAAGTGATCCCGAATTTCGTGATTATTTGTGGTTCAGCGAATACTTTGATGGTGACAACGGGTCAGGAGTCGGATCCTTGCATCAAAGCTGGACTTGTCTGATGACCTTATTGCTCGAGCCCCGACCGATTGAACGTCAATGCCCGGGAGGAATCTGCCCCATCAACACGGAAGCATCAGTGGATCCTAGCCAGGGCCCGACGAAATCTCAGGTACTGTCGGCTCAAGCTTCGAGATCACCTGCCACTTGATTGAATTCAGATCAGCGAGCAGATCAGCCATGGCCGGTAAGGGAATCTGCTGTTGGAGCCCCTCGGGCATGGCCGAAAGCCCGATGCTTCGCATTTGCTCGATGTTGACCCGCTGCAATGTTTCCGTAGTACCGTCCGCTTTCCGCAGCGTCACGGTGTTGACGGTTTCCGCCGTGAATATGCCGGTGATTGTCACTCCCGCATCGGTTGTCACCAGGTAAGTGAAATATTGAGAGAGAACTTCGCGATTCGGGTCCAGGGTGTTTGTGAGCACCGCTTCCGAGCCACGATTTTTGATCGAAGCCAGATCCGGACCGACACTATTGCCGACATCTTCCAACTTAGGACATGCCGAGCAATGATTTTTGAAGACCGCTTTCCCTCGAAGCGGGTCGCCAGCCATCTGCAAGACCGGAGCATACCGGGCGATGACCTCGGCTTGGTCGGCGGCGATTCGTAGGCCATCGCTGCGAAGCTTGGCACGGTCGACGAGATTGTTAGCGACTTCGCCGACGATGATGTCACCGAGAAAATCCTTCGGGAAAGCATCGCCGCGGTCGACTGTGACACCTGTGGCCCCGGTGAAGAACCCGAACGGCTGTCCGCCTTCATCGGCGCCGGGCACGAGTTTAGCCGACCGCAGCCGGGTCGCGAATCAGCGGTTCGCATGCCGTCAATTCCAACCGGAACCCGGGGCGCTGTTCGAAAGAAGCGGCAGCATCGCCCGGTTCGCGAGGCGGAATCCGCGGCAACGGCTCCAGCGCCGCTTAAGCCAGTAATCCGCTGACAATTCCCAGGGGAATCGTCACGTACCATAAAACAGGCCAAATCCTCGGGGATATTCGCAACCACATGACTGAATCCGATTTATCGCTGAGTGTGCTTGAACTGACGGCGAGCTTCGGCGATGATCAGATCTTCGACCTTCGGGCCCCATGGCGAGGGAAGGCCGTAATAAAGCATCGACGTAGCTCCTTCATAACCGCCTTCGTTCAGCACTCGCAACGAGGGGATATAAGCCATGACATCGTTGGCATAGGCCATGACCCAGGTCTGCGGCCCGAGTTCGTTTTTCAAGCGAAGCGAATAATCAACCACGACTTCGCCCCCGAGAATCACCAGGGTTTGCCCGCCGAACCGCCAGGTTTGGACTGGATATGGATAGTTTGTCGGCAAATCGCTGGCCGTCTCGAGTTTTTTCAATAGTAACTTGGCCCTGGCCACTTCGTATTTATTTTTTGATTCGGTTTGTTTCAGCAATTCCTCGCGATTGGGAATATGCGAGAGTGGTAGGGGGATTTCCTGATATGCGGCGATGAACTGGGGGGAAAGTTCGGTCATCGGCTTGGCCAGGACGGCGCTGACGGCATCGGCCAGTTGCCTTCCATAATTTTTGGCGAGTTCCACCGTGCGTCGTGGGAGCGGATTCTGATCGGCACCGCAACCGGCAAAAAACAGGGCAACAGCATCTGGGTTGGCCGCTTCAAGGTCCAGCATCGCATAGCCCGGATAATCACCGCACCACTTTTGAAAAGCCAGCGTGGTCGCGTGACAGGCGTAACCGAAGACGATGCCCGTCCACGTTCCTGCAGAATTTCGAGCGGCGAGGACCGGAACATCATGATCGATCGGGCCTTTCAGTGGCACCCCCGCGGCACGCAAGGCGGGTATCTCGGCTTCTTTGTTGTTCCGCCGGTTGACAGCGAAGCTGGCTCGACCTGTTGCCGCATATAACCGGACTGGTTCCAGGCGGTTGATCGCTTGATCGACAACTTTGAGAATTTTTCCGGGCAATTCCTGGGTATATTGATCCACTCGCCGAGAATGTTCGTCATCGAGAAAATACATGGATCGCAATGTCTTGCCGACGACCGGTCCGCAATGCGTATGCGAGTTGGCAAGAACGAGGGCTTGGCGTGGCAGCCGATGTTTGGCCATGATTTGGCGGCAAATTTCCTGCGAGAGTTCGCGGTCGATGCCGACGAGGTCGAGAGTCACGAGGACCGCCCGCTGTCCTTGGGCGTCTTGGAAAACCGCCGCCTTCGCCCAGAGATCCGTTTCCGTGCCGTCCGCCGGGGCTGTGCGTCCCGCGTAGCCGGACATCCACATGGGCTGGCTTGGGGTGATCGGTGCTTTCGCAAAACCCGCCTGCCAACCGGATTCCGCTCCCTGTGCCACTGCTAAGGAAATGACAAACCCACATAAAAATGATAAGAATTTCATGGCGTTGGCGTTGAATTGTGGATGAGAATCGTTGGTGCAGAACCGTATGTTAATCTCTCGCGGGAAGGGAGTCCAGCCAGTGATGGCGATTCTGCCCGACTTTCGCCGCGGCAGGTCGCCCTCCAGCCTCGGGCATCGTCACGGGGATCGGTGGCGTCGCTGTTTTGCTGGATCCCTGTTCCGTACAAGAACGTAGGCAGCATGATGTCTGAGGGGAAGGGGCCGATGCAATTCAGTCGATTGTCGCTGGGAAGATGAGAAATCTCCGTTCAGGCACGGCGGAATTACTATGCCGATCAAACTCGAGGAATTGAGCCGATTTTTACGGGATGCTGATTCGGCAGCCGTGCTTGTTCCCTCGGCTGTCCTGGTGCGACTGATTCAAAATCTTTCCGGTGAGCCGTGGCTGCTTTGGCGAGTTCCGCATCGTCATTGTTATCTCGTCGATCGCTACACCCTTTTTGAACAAGTTGAACAAGAAGAACTGTATCTGCCGCCGGATCATCTCTTGCCGGAAACAGTGCTGCTGCTGGAACGGCCTACCACCGAGCAGTTGAACGCTCCACGAGAAGAAGTGCTCGGCCGTTACTGGCAGATGTTGTTTCACATTTCGTTGCATCGAGAACTTGCAGAGCGGTTCCCAGCAGGAGATTTGCGAGAAATCCACGAGCGGATCGACCAGCTCGGTTTATCAATCTTTGAAGAAGTGAAAAATGTCCTCGGCCAGGATGGTTTACTCGCAACCACTGCCGACGACCGAGATACTTTCATTGAATTTGTGGCCACATACTGGGAATTGCGTTATTTTTCCCCGAATTTGATCCCGGTCTACTTTCCCAGCTTACCCGGACCAGAAGTCATCGAACCACTCCTCGGTGAAGGGCTCAACCCCGCGGAATTGTTTGAGCGGACCCGGCTCGGCGGCATCGCCAATATCGTGCCGAAGACTGATGATCAGTCGGATGAATCGCACGATTATTTTTACCGACTGCAACGGGGGGCACAGCGTGCCTCACAGAACGGCGATACCGTCGCCGCGGCGATTTTATTCACCCGCGCGGCACGGGTGGCACCAGCATCTCTGACCGAACCGGCGTTAGAACGAGCCCGGCAAGAGATATATCGATTGATCGATCGACTGCGGCCGGTATTAAACTTAATCGACGACGATGTCACCCCCTGGCGCAAGGTCTTACCGGCTCTCCTCGACAAAGCCGACCAGGGGAACCGGCCCGTCGAGGCGGCGATCTTACAAGATCTTCAGCGGGCTTGCCTCGACCACGAGCAAAAAATTTATACACTCGATCTCTTGGAATGGTTACTGTCCGGCGGTCACCGGCCGATCCGCCGGGAACTCGACAGTCAGCGTTACGTCCGGATTCCCGCACACCTGCGGGCAGCGATTCGCCGATTGACCGCGGCTCGGCTGACAGATGCCGATCGACAAGCTTTGGGAGAATTGCTGAAGGACGCTCTGAATCGCAGCGAAGAACGGCTGCGAGCCCGATTCCGGCCGACCTTAACCGATGCGTTGAAAGATGCGGGGCTACGCCCGTCGTCGATTCCGGAACAAGCTGCATTAGCCAAAACGGTCGAAGAACTGATTGATCGCATTTCGGCTAGTGGCTTTCTCAGTTTCGCCGATGTTCGTGATGCCATCGCCCGGGGTCAGTTGAAAATGCCCGACCTGTCGGGGCCGCAGGAATATCTCCGGGGTGATCCGCTGTTGCGGCTGGATCGGCGGCTCGCCACCCTTCTCGACGGTGTGTATCATCGAGGCGAATTTTATGTCCGGGCGCTTGAACGCCTGACCGCCTTCAATTTCGGCACCGAGACCGGGCGGTGGATGACACGCAATCTGACGTTGCCCTTCGGAAGTGCGTTGTTGGCCTGCCAATTTCTCTGGCTGATTGTCTATGAGAGCCGGATTCATCACAATCCCCCGCTCGAGCCGGTCGCGGCCATCACCGGCGGCGCAGTCAGCCAAGCCGTGAAAAACCCGTCGTTCTTTGCGGGCTGGAATGCCGAGTGGTGGTTTCATGCCCTGTGGCTCACTCTCGGGCTGATCCTGTTGGCGCTGATTCGTTCCGCCACCCTCCGCCGGGCGGCCGAAACCGGGCTCCGACTGCTTTACCGGGGTGCCCGAACAATTTTCTGGGAGTTGCCGCAGCGATTGTGGGCGATTCCGATCATTCGAGCATTCTTTACTAGCGGGCCGATTCTCTTACTGACAAATTTTCTCCTGAAACCGGCCGGATTAACCTTTCTGTTGACGGTAGCCTTCCCGGACTGGACGGAAACAATGACAGCACGTTCGGTGCTTTTCCTGTTTGCCGCCATGCTGATTAACTCGCGGATCGGGCGAGCAGTCGAAGCCATCCTCTTTCAAACTGCCGAGTCGCTGATTCTCTTGCTTCAAGCCACACCGGCGGTGGTCCGCTGGATAAGCGTTCTGTTTCGACAACTCACCGATTGGCTGGAATGGATGCTGGCTCAGGGGGAGGACTGGCTGCGGATTCGGGGCAATGCCGGCACAATTGCCTTAATCTTGCGAGTCGTGGCCGGGCTGATCTGGTTCCCTTTCGCCTTTCTCATTCGACTTTATCTGGTGGTGTTGATCGAGCCGATGATCAACCCGCTTAAGTTGCCGCTTTCGATCCTTTTTGCGAAATTTGTTTATCCGTTGTTGGCCGTGCTGGGGCTATTTACGCTGAGCCCGCTAGGTTCTCCCCTAGTGGATGAACTGTCACCCTGGCTGACCTGGCCCGTAGCCTGGGTTCTTGTCATCGGCACCTTTTATTTACTTCCTGATGCCGTGACCTTCCTCTTTTGGGAAACCCGCGAGAACTGGAAACTGTACCGCGCCAACCGCCCCGATCAGCTTCGTCCGGTGGCGGTAGGCCCCCATGGTGAAACGATGGGGCAGTTACTTCACTGGGGTTTCCACTCGGGAACCATTCCCAAGCTTTATGCCCGCTTGCGTGCGGCAGAGCGAGAAGCCGCACTCTCCGGAAATTGGCGCGATGTCCGCGGGTACCGTCAATCCCTCCGCGAAGTGCAAGAATCCGTCTCACGTTTTGTGACCCGTGACCTCGCCGCAGTCCTGAATCCCACCATGGCCTGGGCCGAGCATCATCTGGATGTCGGCCGAGTCCACCTCGGGACCAACCGCATCCGGGTGGAACTGATTCTCGACAGCGATCCTGAACAGATTGCCATTCTGGAATGGGAAGATCGCTCGGGCTGGCTGGTAGCAGGGTGGGCAAAGCCCGGCTGGATTCCACACCTCCGTGTCCAGGAAGCACGGGCCCTGGCCAATTCGCTGGCTTATTTGTACAAGCGAGCCGGGGTCGATCTTGTCCGGGAACATGTCCTGGCTCAGTTACCACGCACGGCCACTCACCTGGAATTTGTGCCGGCCGGCATCCTGGTCTGGTACGGACCGAGAGAGGCACCACCGATGCTGTATGATCTGCTTCACGGCCTGGATGAGATTCACCCGCGTTCGTACGACTTGATCTCGCCGGCCGTCGGTCCCCCCTTGTCAGCCCGCCGCCTGCTCTTTAGCCGAGTCCGCTTAACCTGGCGAGAGTGGCTTTCCGTCTGGGAAGCCGACCAGACGGGTGCAAAACTCCCGCGGTTCGGCCCCGAGGATTTTCAACTCGTCTTGCTCCCAGACGCCTCGCTGATTGATCCGCCAAGCAGTCCGATATTATCTCTCGATCGGGAAGGTAATAGCGGGGCAGCTTAGCTAACACCGCTTAAAACAAATGTCTTCGCACATAAAGCCAATTCCGAAAGAAGCGCTGAACGATCGGCGTGACTCGGCTGCGATTATATCGATCCGCCGCTTTTTTGATGGATTCACTCAGTGTCGGATAAGGAAATACTGTGCGTGCGAGCCGTTTCAGCCCGATCTGCTGCGTCATCACCGTGCTGAACAACCCGATGATTTCCCCCGCCTGTGGGCCGACGACCGTCGCCCCGGCAATTTGATCCGTGCCTTTGTAAACGAGCAGCCGCAGGAACCCCGGCGTGTCATCCGTGATCGCCCGATCGAGATGATCCCAGGGAATGACAATCGTCTCAAGATCGGCGGCAACAGCGGTCGCCTCGGCTCGGGAAAGTCCGACCCGGGCGACTTCCGGCTCGGTGAAGGTACACCAGGGGATGACCAGACGGGAAAGCCGGCCCCGGCCCAGAAATAGCGCATTCCGAACCGCCAGGCGAGCCATCGCGTCGGCCGCGTGAGTGAATTGCTGTCGGCCGACCACATCGCCGGCGGCGTAAATCGCCGGGTTCGTCGTCTGCAGATAATCATCAACGATGATACCACGCTCGTTCGTCACTACCTGAGCCGCAGCGAGATTCAAATCCTCATAGTTCGCCTGGCGGCCGACAGCGACGAGCACAGCGTCGATCGCGAGCGTTTGCCCGGCTGCCGCTCCGTCCAGCACTGCCCGGGCAGGGGTTCCCGGTTCCACACGCTGCAGGTGAGATCGCAAATAAACAGTGACGCCTTCAGCCCGCAACGCCCGCTCGAGAAGAGCCGCGGCATCCGGATCGTCCCGCGGCAAAAGTTGCTCCCCGGAACTGACCAGCGTCACCGATGCCCCGAGACGTGCAAATGCCTGCCCGAGTTCGCAGCCGATCGGCCCGCCCCCCAGCACGAGCAATCGTCGCGGCAGTTCGCGCAGTTGAAAGACCGTCTCATGTGTATACGTCGGCAGCGCTTCAAGCCCTGGAATCGTGGGGATGATCGCCCGAGCCCCGGTGGCAATCACCGCTCGCCGGAACTCCAGTGACGTGCCCTCGACTTCCAGAGAATTTGGTCCTGTAAAGCGAGCATTCCCGAAAAACACGTCGACATTGAATTGATCTCGCAAACGACGAGCAGAATCGTTCGGGCTAATGTCGGCTCGAACTCTGCGGACCCGCTGCATCACGGCGGGGAAATCCACAACCGGTTCGCCCGGCAGCCGGATCCCGAAGGCGGCTGCTCGGCGAACCTCGGCGGCCACCCGCCCGGCTCGGATCAGGGCTTTCGAGGGAACGCAGCCAACATTCAAGCAATCGCCCCCAAGCAAGTCACGTTCGATGATCGCGGCGCGACCACCGAGCCCGCCCGTGGCGATTGCCGATACTAGCCCCGCCGCACCCGCTCCGATAGCCACCAGATTATAAATTCCACCAGGGGTTGGATTGCGCCAATCTGCCGGATGCACCTCTCGGCGTAGCCGATCATCATCAGGATCACCTTCAATCAGCGGAATAGCCATGCGTATACCCAATCGTGTTGCCAGCAGCGAATGCCGGTTCCCACTTATCGCTGTTGTTGTATTCGACAACGGGCTTGCTTGTCCGAACCGTGGGGAATCGGTACCATGCCAATACTTGAAATTGCCTTCCCCGACTTTGAGGAACGGTCGAATGGCCAGCGTTGAAGATACTGCCATCATGCCCAGCGTATCACAAACCCGCCTTTTCTATATCGATGGACAGTGGGTGGATAGCACGGAAGGGAAACGGCTGGATGTGATCAATCCCGCTACCGAGGAGGTGATCGCCCAGGTCGCGTTCGGGAATCGCCAGGATTGTCAGAAAGCGATCGCAGCGGCCGCCAAAGCCATGCCCGCCTGGATGAAGTTGACCGCCTACGAGCGAGGAAAACTCTTGAAAAAAACAGCCGATCTGATGCGTGATCGTGCCGATGCCCTGGCAAGAACGTTGACGATGGAGCAGGGGAAACCCCTCCCCGAGGCCAAGGCTGAGGTGCTGCATTCCGCCGATACCTTTGAATGGTTTGCCGAGGAAGGCAAACGGGCCTACGGTCAAATCATTCCGAACAGCCTTCCCGGGAAACGCCACTTCGTCATCAAGCACCCCGTTGGTGTCGTCGGTGCCATCGGTCCATGGAACTTTCCGATCACCTTGCAGGCTCGGAAAATCGCCCCCGCTCTGGCCGCGGGATGCACCATTGTCTGCAAACCCGCCAGCCAGACGCCTCTCTCGCTGCTTGGCGTGTTTGACTGCCTCATCGATGCTGGCATTCCCCCAGGAGTCGCCAATCTGGTCATCGGCCCCGCTTCGGAAATTGCCGACGAGTTCATGAAAAACCCGGCGGTGAGGAAAGTCAGCTTCACCGGTTCAACCGAGGTCGGGAAACAACTGATGAAAGCCGCCGCGGATCAGGTGAAACGGCTCAGTTT
>Ga0209017_10002236_pt1 | contig 12892 bp, 13 predicted proteins | sample YNPBryunderm2012_FD_185812 | JGI IMG/M metagenome (GOLD analysis project Ga0209017, IMG submission 185812) | Anoxygenic and chlorotrophic microbial mat microbial communities from Yellowstone National Park, USA - YNP Bryant MS undermat 2012... ... | reverse complement strand
CCCTTCGGCCAACTCAGTCTATTGTGGCGGTCTCCCTCTGGCTCCGTCCCGATGCCGACGGAAATCTGCCCACCGTTCCAGAGGGGTGGCTGACCGTACTGCAACTGGCCCAAAAACGCGCCTTCTACGCCGCTCACCCAATAGCTTCATTGGGTTCATCCTCGAACAGCCTGGGGAGTTACTTACCTAGCTTCCAGGACCTGAGCAACGCAGCGGCCGGCATGGCCGACACCCTGACCTTCGGCATCTGGGTTGGCCTGGCCGATTGGTGGACTCCGATGACACAGTTGATCGGGAACGTCACAGGCTATCTCGGTGGACAAGTCGTTGGTATGGTCTATCCTTTCGCCAGAGGTTCTGGGCTGGGGGCGGTTCTCGAAAAGTTTGGGGTGGGGGAGGTTCTTACGGAGCTGGGGGCTTTTTGTCAGCATGTTCCGGGAAATCCTGTTGGTAGCGGCGGAGCAGAGCGGGAATGTCGTTGGGGAGGATGTAGATTTTGCCACGGATGGTCTTGCTCTCGTGAGGGGCTAGCCCGCCGATGCGGAAGTCGGCATGGATGCAAACGATGACACCCTGGAATAGTTCCTGATACGGTTCCCAAGCCGTAGCGAGGAGCATTTTTTCGTCCGCGGAAAAGCAGCCGATCAGACCGTGGCTAGGGGTAAGAGGGTTGAGGGGACGTGGGTTGACGTCGGTGATGGGAACATGGCGGGGTCGCCACACCTGACCGGGGACATAACGGGCTTTGGTCGCCCATTGCGGGGTGGGCATGCGGGTGAGCTTACCCTCGAGGAAGATGAAGCACTTGTTCAGATAGGTGTGTTGTTTTTCGCCGGTGAAGCGATCGACGCGGATGCAGGGTTGGGCCCAGTGGGCTTGCGATGGGCGATCGGTCGGGTTGTGTGCTCGCAGGCGGAATGTGACCTCATCTCTGCCGGCGGTGATCTCGTGGTCCACCCGCACGCCGTCGGCTAAGGTGCACCGCAAACGCAGGTGGGAACCATCCGCGGCCGCCTCTACCAATTCGGTGGTGTGACCGATAACAGTTTCCCTCCAATCCCGATCCGTCGAGCCTGGCCGGCAATAGGCTTCGAGATAGAGCACCTCAACAGCTTCGCCAGGGAGGTGAGGCCCTCGAATGGTCAGAATGTTCTTCCGCCAGGAAAGCTGCAACGGCTGGGACGCCGGCTCCGCGGCAGCGGAAAAGGCAAAGGCAACGCTGCGGGAAAGCAGAACCATGGCGCCTAGCAACATGAGCCACAGACCCAGTGGAACGATAGGGATCGTCAGACGGTCCGCGTGCATGGCTCACCTCCGAGGAAGAGAAGAGTCGGCGTAGGTGGGTGCTGGTGAACCTGGTTGCTGGATGACAGTATAGACGTTGAAGTGCACAAAGACACCCAGCCATCCCTGGGAATGACCTGCTCCCTCGTGGTGATGCCCTCTCGTTTCCCGCGTGTCCCGCAGGACGGAGTGGCCTTCAGGGAGATGATTGCGACAGGGTGGCCGGGCGGGCACTGACCGCGTGGGGGGACGGAGCAATAGCAGGACTATTTCCCGGCAAACTCGCTTCCGTCTGCTGGAGCAACTCCCGTAGGTCCTTGCGGAACTTGTCGTAGTGGGCCGCCAGGGCATCACGTTCTGCGGTGCGTGTTTTCAACTCGGCGCGCAGGGCGTTCCGTTCCGCAGTCGCCTGGGCCTCCAATTGCTCCAGTTGTTTTTGCAATTGAGCTTGCCGTTCTTCAGCCGCAAGCAATTTCTGCCGTAATTGCTGCTGAGCGGTCTGAGCACTGCGGAGTTCCTCCTCCAGGCGTTGGATTTTCGCTTCCCACGCCCCTTTCTCACGAATTCCGACCTGCCCTTGCGTGCAACCATAGAGGCCCAACAGTGTTGCCAGAAACAAAACCAACGCGTGATGGGTGCGAATCATGAAGCCACCTCCCAATCTCCGAGATCGACACAAGAAATTTCCACACAAGAGAAACGCCCAATGTTCCTCCTATGCTCTCTAGGACCCGACATTTCATCCATGTTCTCGGCAGACGATCGGAGGGAACTTGATGGAAACGGGTAAATTTGGAGAAATTGAGTAGTGGAACCAGTTCGGGAAATTCTCACAAAATAGTAAGGATATCCCCAAAGAAGATGAGACCAGAGACACACGGGGTCCTGGAGGGGAAAAACGCTTCTGGCAGGCCAGGAAAGGAACCACGCTTCCGGGAGAGAAGCTCTGGGTCCGGGAGACAAGCTCTGGGGTGCCGAGGGGAACCAATTCGGGACCGTCGGAAGTGTGCGGATACTCTGGAATTGAGGAATATCCTACCCTATCACGGACAGGGTGGAGAAGAAGGGTCGATGGGATAGAGGCATCGTAGGCACAGAAGAAAGGTCTCTCCCCATGTTCTGGGCCGTATATGTGCAGAATCTGGACCCGTTGGGTCATCGGTTTCTGTCCACCGTGGTGGCCGCCATGCCCGTGCTGGTGTTGTTTTATCTGCTGGTGGGTCGGCGCTGGTTGGCACCATGGGCGGGAGCGGCAGGAGCGATCACCGCGGTACTTCTCGCCTGGCAGGCTTATGACATGCCTCTGGCCATGGCCAGTTGGGCCTTCGTGCATGGCATGACGTTTGGTTTACTGCCGATCGGCTGGACAGTTTTCGCCGCCATGCTGTTGTACAACACGACGCTTATCAGCGGGCAGTTCAGTATCATCCGGCGTTCGATTGGGGGATTGAGTGGGGATGCCCGGGTTCAGGCGGTGCTCATTGGCTTCTGTTTCGGGGCGTTCATGGAAGGGGCAGCGGGAGCGGGTTCGCCGGTGGCCATCTGTGGTGCCATGCTGGTAGGCTTGGGGGTGCCTCCGTTCCAGGCGGCGGTCATCTGCTTGATCGCCAACACTTCGCCGGTCTGCTTCGGCGGCTTAGGTGTTCCGATCCTGACTCTGTCCAGTGTCACAGGGCTATCAGGAGACACCATCAGCATCATGTGCGGGCATCAGTTGCCCATCCTCTCGTGTTTGATTCCGCTGTATATGGTCAAGACGATGTGCAGCTGGCGCGAGACGCTGGAGATCTGGCCGGCACTGGCGGTAGGCGGAGGCTCGTTTGCTCTGGCCCAGTTTTTCTTCGCCACCGCCCATGCCTATGGCCTGCCCCCGATCTGGCCGCTTACCGACATTTGTGGAGCGATCCTTTCGATGGCTTGCCTGGCTGCCTTCCTCAAATTCGTCTGGAAACCTCGAAAGGAGTGGCGCTTTCCGAGCGAGCAGGTAGGAGCAGGTCAGACGGCGGAACCGGTTGCCCCGGCCGATCCCCGCATCACCCAAGCGGAGGAGCAGGTCAGCGAGTGGCTCACCAACGGTTCGGGATTAGCTCAGCGTCTCGAACCGCTCCAGACCCGCCAGATCCTTCGCGCCTGGATGCCCTGGACCCTCATGGCCCTGTTTCTCATCCTCTCCGGCATTGCCCGGCAGATGGAACAAAAAGGTCCCCTCGATCTGGGCCTTGTGCCTTCTTATTGGGAGATGCCCGTTCCCACGTTGCACAAGCAGGTCGAACGTGCCGAACGCCTGGTACCTCCTGACGCCGTTGGTGATGCGCGGAAGGAGGCCGCCCTGTTCAAGATCAACTGGTTGACCGCTCCGGGAACGCCGGTCTTTTGCGCCGCCCTGTTGTCCATGGTGCTCCTGCGTTTGTCGCTCGCCCAGGTCCTGGCCGTGTTCCGCAAGACGATCTACCAGATGCGCATCCCCATCCCCACGATCGCCTGCATGCTGGGGCTGAGTTACGTCACCAAATATGCGGGCATGGATGCCACACTGGGGGTGGCTTTTGCGGAAACCGGTGTCCTCTACCCCTTCTTCGCCGCATTGCTGGGTTGGTTGGGCGTCTTCCTCACGGGGACTGATGCCGGCAGCAATGCCCTCTTCGGCAGCCTGCAAAAGATCACCGCCACGGAAATCTGGAATACCCACGGCAGCAATGCCCTGCGGCACCTGAGCTTGGAACAAGCCCAGATCCTCATCTGCACCGCCAACAGTACCGGTGGAGTCATGGGCAAGATGATTGATGCCCAAAGCATTTGTGTGGCTACGGCAGGCACCAATCAGGTGGGCCGGGAGGCGGATATCTTCAAGGCCGTCATCTGGCATAGTGTGTTCCTGGCTTGTGTCGTCGGACTGATGACCGCCCTCCAAGCCTTCTTGTGGCCATTCACCCAAATGGTGCCGCACTGACTGTGTACCTCCCCTGACTGACGGACATTTTCAAGGCCGTCATCTGGCACAGGGTGGTCCTGGCTTGTGTCGTCGGACTGATGACCGCCTTCCCAGCCTTCTTGTGGCCGTTCATCGAATGATGCCACACCGAATGAGAGCCACCCTGACTATCGTTCGCCTCGACCGTCAAAATCCTCAAACGAGAGAAAAGGAAAAACGAGGAGAGGAAAAACAAGGAAAGGCGCAGGGCAAGCTCATCGTACTCCCCTCCGAAGGGAAGATCGAACTGTTTGGCGAGGCGGGAGCCGATACCTTCAGGTTATTTCGCAGGCGGTCCCGCGGGAGTTGCTGCTTTACCCAATTCTGGCAGAGCGGGAATAGCGGCCGGCGGCGGATTTTTCCCTTCATACTGGGCCGCGTCTAGATACATCAGAACGCAACCGGTCACCAGAGCCAGGAAGGTGATGACTAGCATCATGACGTAAGCGTCATTGCGCGGTTTGGCGGTCGAGCTTCGACGGGGGGGTATGAACTCCCTCTCGTCTTGCTCCTCTTCCACCATCGAAGCCTCATCGAGGTATTCTTCCAATTCCTCTTTTCGCTTCTTTTTCTTTTTGGCCATGCGTGTGCTCCTGAATACGAACGACCCCATGGGGAGAAGCAGAGTCGGATCAACGGATGAGGGACTCGGCGGGTTTCACCAGGTCGCCTTTGCGCGGTTTTTCCTCGGGGGTCAGGCGGTTGAAGGGAACATTGCGTGCCGGGATGAAGGTGGCGACAGCCTGCTTGGGATAGAGATTGGCGGCGCTGGTGATTTTGACCGTCCCGAGGTAGCGGGGTTGACCTTCCGTCCGGTACAGGTCCAATTCGGTGCCGACATTGAGGCCGGCTTCATAGCCGATGCTCAGAACGACGAGGTCGCCCTGGACCGCGGTGACTTCGCCGCGGAGATTCGGCAGCGGCGGAGGTGGCGGCTTGTCCAGTTCTCGAACCGCTGAGGGAACGTTGCTTCCTCCAGCAATCAAGTTGCGGCTCAACTGGCGGATCCGTTCCCGTAATTCCTCGACCAGCGTCGCATTCTGTTCGGCGACAAATTGAGCTGCTCGTTCGGAGATTTTGGCCCGCACGGCTTCGCGTCGCGCTTCCTCGGCGGAGACGATCAAACGCTGCCGATCGTTTTCTAGCTGGTCATTGCGTGAGCGGACCGAACTGACTTCCTTGATCAAGGCATCGCGACTGGCCTGGAGTTGCACAGCTTTGACATCAGCCTCCTCATAAAGCTTCTGGAGGTTGCGTGTCGCATCGGCATCCCGCGCGACCCGACTGGTCAGATCGGCCACGGACTTTTCCAACTCCTTGCTGCGTCGCTGTTCCGCCAGCAGTTGCCGTCGTAACGCATCCTCGGTCGAGCGGAAGCGTTGGTACTCGGCCTCCCGAGCCGAACGGATCTGTTCATACGCCTGCCGCCAGCGGTCTGCTTCCACTTTCCAGTTGGTCCGCAAGACATAGGCCTGGACGGACAGGTACATCCACGCCAAAGCGCCTATCAAAATGAAGAAGGCCAATATTTTTCCCAGCCAGGTCATAGGATTCTCTCCTCAGCGCTGAATTCGCGGCAATCTCTCATCAACCGGCTTGGCTTATGGTCCGCTGTTCTGCTCCCTCCAGCTCCAGTGAGTCCACGATGGTCGATTTTTCCGGAGGGCGGAACATTGTGTTTTCTCCGCGGGGATGGTCACCTACTGTCCAGCCTTCAGGTTTCGGCTCTCCCATCGTTGCGTTATTGGGAATCGGCAGGCACCATGTGCGTTCCTGATCTTTGGGTTGTTCAGAATCGGCAAGCACCTGTCCGGTCATGCCGCAGGGGTCGTCTCCAGCTTGCGGGACCGACATCCCTGTGGGGTTCAGTTCAGGGTGTTGACCGCAACTCCGCCAGGCGTTGGGACAATTGCCGTTGGCGTCGCAGGGCGGTCTCACGGAGTTCATAAACATCCCACTGAGCATCCAGCAGGTAGAATAACTCTTGTTGGACTGATTCACGGATTTCCACCATCCGGCGTAAACGGTCTTCGGTCTGCAGGATTTCTGTGCTGAGGTCTCGGAAGCGATTCCGAAGGGCATCGATTTGCTGGGCGAGCTTGATCAGTTCGTTAGTGTCGCGGATGAATTGGTCCTGGAGCGTATCGGCGCCCTGCAAAGGCCGGTTATCCACACCTATCAGGGGCGTGCGGCGAACCGTGGGGCTAGGAGGGGTCAGGTCGAGCAGTCGGGTAGCGGGGTCATAGACCGGCTCGTAGAATCCAATGCCGTTGTCGCGGGGGTTGCCCTTTTTCGCGAAGCCGATCCATTCTTCGTAACCCCGCAGGCGATTGTTGCGAAGCTGTTCCAGTTGCTCGAAACGTTGTCGCTGCTGGGTCCAGAGCAAGCTGGCTGCCTGAGCAGCCCGGACGTGTTTGTCCAGTTCCTCGCGCAGGAAGGCGAAATTGGCCGGCTTGTGACCGGGATAAATGGTCTCCGCGGGGGGCAATGGATCATACCACGGGAGCCGGTTGGCGTACACACTCACGGACCAGACGGCCAGACCGATCCCCAGGATCAGATTTACCACGGCGAGGCATTTCCCGATGAATGTCATGGTCCTGATTCCCGCAACAGATGCTTAGGGATTGTAACAGTTCCGGCCCTGGTCTCTGTCAGGGGGCCACAGGCGGTTACGGTGGGTTTGCCCTTTCCGGCCGCCTGGCCCCTTGATGGCTCGATCAAGGGTTGAAGGACCGACCCTGTTGTTGCAGCAATTGTTTCTCGCGTGCCACCAGTTCCGCTTCCAAACGGTAAACCTCTTCCAGGGCGTTGGCCACTTCCCGATGAATGGCGAACATCTGGTCCTCGATTCCCTTCTGGCGTACCAGCAGTCGATCCACTTCCGCCTTGACGTTGGCCAGGGCATTGGCCAGTTCTCGCAATTGCGTTTCCCGTTGGTTGACAGCATCCGATTCGCGTCGGAATTGCTCCACCCATTTGGCGCGCAAAGCAGCTTGACGATTGGTTTGCTCGGTGGCGATTTGGGCTACCTGGATCAGCGGTTGCAACCGTTCCAGATACGCTTGTTGATCGACCACCAGCAGTTGTTCCAGGGTGCGGGACATATCTTCAAAGCGTCGGGTTTGTGCGGTCAGGGCCAGGGTATATCGGCTCAAGCCTACAATGGCCGCGACCCGCTTCTGCCACTCGGCACCCGGGTCCAGATGAATGAGAAGATGGGCGATCCGCATGCGACGCTCGCTTTCGTCAATCGCCTGCTCATAGCTTTGCTGAATCTGGTTCAAACGCGACTGAATGAGCGCAACCTGTTCTTCACGCGTTTTGCCGGCCAGTTCCTCATCACCGAGGGGAGGTACCCCTGTTCCTGCTTGCGGAGGTTTGAGCACGGCATCAAAACGGGCATACAGTCGGCTTTGCAACTCCTCCACTTTCCCCTGTTGCAGCAAAGCGAGGATAGCCTGGTGCTCCTCGAAGTTTTCAGCCTGATACAGCAAAAAGCCGCGGAGCAACTGGAGCCTAGCCGCTGGTGTATCCGCCGCGTTGAGCAATTGTTCCACCCGGGCGCGAACCCGCTGCACCTCCGCCAGTTGATTGGGCACGGCTGGACCGCCTAATTCGCTTCCCCCCTGCAATCCCTGGAAGTAACTCTCCAAATATTTCTTGCTGACGCTGGTGGTCGGGATGTTTCCCACACCCAGGACCCGCAAAGGGACCGGATCATCCGGGTCTGCCGGGAGCGACTTGGGGGCATCCGGCTCAGCTCCCAATGGCAAACCCTGCACCAGAAGATCATAACGCAGTGCCGCAGCTTGAATTGTCTGCCGACGCTGCCAGTCCTGGGTGGCCAGATAGCCGAAGCCGATGGCCAACAACAGGTTGAATATCAGCAAAACCTTGCCGAAAACCGTCATGACCGGGACGCTCCCCTACGGCGAAACCCAAAACGCCCGAACCTTTATTATCCCGCCATCCCATCCCACTATAATCGATTCTGACCGATGACCAGGACTTTGACAAGCTCCGTCTTCTGCCCAATTCGGGTAACCTGATCGCAAAAGAACTGATTGTTCAGCTCCTGGCGCTTACGCCGTCTTCACCTGCGGTATCGCTCCGCTGTTCTTCCGGGCATAACTCGTACCCACGTGTGCGTCTGAAGAGGGACAAGCTTGTCGCATTTCTTCTTAATTATCCGTACGTAACTGTCCGTACCCAAGGGCCCGTTCATTTACTATCCTTTCGCTAGGAAATCGCCCTGTGTATAAATCGCCCTGTGTATATATTTCGCGGATCATGCTTTCATCTTATCCCTCCCTTTCCTCTTGCTACCAACGTTCTTCTTTCTGCTCTTTTTTCTGCGAACGTTCTTGTTTCTGCCCCATTCCGGCAAGCCCTGACAAAGTGTGTGGAACCTGGCCTCAGCTGCGAGCCTGTTCTTCTTCTTCGACATTGCGTAAGATCGATCTGGCTGATCTGCCCTTGTTCGACATCGCCTAAGATCACGTAAGATCAAGGGGGATGGAGGAATTCCTGATCCGAACTCGAGGCAGTTTTGGGTTGTCCCTGAGGAGGGGATTTCACCACAATGGTGAGTGGGGCGTGGGTCCGGAGAGCATACGTTGGAGGGAGATTGATCCGGTTCGGACCCAGCAACTCAAGAAATCGGACTGGCTAGGAAATCAGTCCAGCCAAGAAATCGGACCCAGCTAGGAAACCAGGCCAGCTAAGAAATTTGACTAGCCCGAGGAGGTGTCGGTAGCTCCGTCGGGACTTGTCCCGCTGATCTTAGGCGGCTGACGCGAGCATTCCAGGAGTCCAACACCATGCGTCCTGCACTTCCAATCCAGGCGTCCCCGGCGGAATCAGCTCCGACCAGACCGAAGGTGGCGCAGGCACCGCCGACGGCATCCGACCTGGTCCAGCCGGCTCAGTTGGATCGACGAGAGTTTGTGGCAGCCGGTGGCGTCATCCTGAGCGAAAGCGTCGCATCCGGTGGCACAGGCCGGGAGGGAAGCAGAGAGGACCACGCTTCCTATCCTCAGCAACGTTTGGGAGTGTCGTCCTTCCCTCGCAGTCGGCCGCCGCGGCGATCCCGTCCCCCGGAAAAACGACTGGCGGTGGTCACCACCATCTACCATTATCTCTCCCACGCTTATCACATTGTGGGTCGATTCCTGGACGGCTATCTGCGGGAGGACGGCTACCATTTTCCCTCTTTCGGCGTGGCCAGTGTTTACGTGGAGCAGGTGCGCAAAAACGATCTGAGTCGAGAGCTGGCCCAGGAGCACGGCTTCCGCCTGTCGCCGACCATCGAGGACGCCCTCACCCTGGGGACGGGCAAGTTGGCCGTGGATGGGGTGTTACTCATCGGGGAACACGGGGATTATCCGTACAACGCCAAGGGTCAGAAGCTTTATCCGCGGTATGAGTATTTTCAGCAGATAGTGGCGGTTTTTGAAAAAAGTGGGCGGAGTGTGCCGGTCTTTTGCGACAAGCACTTGAGTTACGACCGGAAGAAGGCGGCCGCGATGGTGGCCACGGCAAAGAAAATGGGCTTCCCGCTGATGGCTGGCTCGAGCTTGCCGGTAACGTGGCGGCGTCCCGAACTGGAATTCTCTTTAGGCACGCCGATGCACGAGGCTTTGGTCGCCTCCCGCGGGGAGCTGGAAATCTACGGCATTCATGCCCTGGAAGCGTTGCAGTGCATGGTCGAGCGACGCTTCCGCCGAGGGGAAAAGGGGGGAGCGACTCAAGGGGTGCGAGCCGTCACCTGCTTGCAGGGAGATGCCGTCTGGCAGGCGGGGGACCGCGGACAGTGGTCTTGGGAACTGTTGGAACATGCCTTGGGGCGGAGCCTGTCCCGCAATGCCGGCGACATCCGGGCCAATTGCCGGCGTTTCCCCAGGCCAACGACCTGGGGTAATTTCGTCTCCGGCCCGATCGCTTTTTTGATCGAGTACACCGATGGCCTGCGGGCGACGGTGTTGCAACTGGATGGCCACGTCGCCGATGAAACCTTCGCCGCCCGCTGTGCTCAGCCGTCCCGCATCGAATCCTGCCTGTTCTACCTGCCACCTCCGCCCGGAGCAGCGTTCCTGGAGGCCCTGACCCGTCACATCGAACGCTTCCTGGAAACCGGCCAACCTCCTTATCCCGTGGAACGGACCCTTCTGACCGGCGGCATCCTCGATTACGCCCTCGAGTCCCGGGTCCAAAATTCCCGCCGCTTGGAAACACCGGACCTCCAGGACATTCGTTACGACCCACCGGCCGACAGTGGCTTCATCCGCGGCGATTATGCCCTGCCGGTGCGTTAGCAGATACGGACACGATCCCTTCCGTTCGACTGGTCCTTACACCCCTCCTTAGGCACAAGATACTTTCATGCCGATCGGGGCGGCGATTCCAGGAGGAAGGTCACCGGTCCCCAGTTCACCAGTTCCACTTCCATCATGGCGGCGAACCGTCCGGTGGCTACTGGGACGCCCCAACTCCGGACCGCTTGGATGAACGCTTCGTAAAGCGGTTCGGCGAGTTCCGGTGGAGCCGCCTGGATGAAACTGGGCCGACGCCCTTTGCGGCAATCTCCGTAGAGGGTAAACTGACTGACCACCAGAATCGCCCCTCCGATCTCTTGCACCGAGCGGTTCATCTTGCCCTGCTCGTCCGCAAAGCCGCGCAACTGGACCACTTTTTCCGCCAGCCATTCGGCATCCGCCGGCGTATCCCTCACCCCTACCCCCAGAAGGACCAGCCATCCCGGCCCGATCGCACCGACGATTTCTCCGGCCACCCGTACCTCAGCTCGTAAGACCCGTTGCAACACCGCCCGCATCCGCCTTCCTCCCCCCTGAACACGGCACCGCACCGGCCAGCATCAGCTCAGCAGTGGATTTATGCTTGCGACCTCGGGACTACCCGTCAAGGGAACCACTCAAAGCAACCCAAAGGAACCCCAAAGGAACCCAACAAGGGTGTGCGTTCCCCGGAGCAAAAGTCGGGAGATAACCACATAGGTGGCCCTGGTGATCCTGGGTACTACCAGACTTGGGGAAAGTGCCATCGAGGACATGGACACGTTTACAATAGCACCAGCATGGCACCAAGATGGGGAAGCTCCGCTTGGGGTCCTCGTTTTCGAGGAGTTTCAGAAAAATCCCCCGTATGCGAGCTTCTGATTCATGGGGCAATCCATCGGAGCGTAGCAGTCGTTGTTGCCGGGTTTAGCTTCCGGAATACCCTATTGCGTCCCTTTTGCGTCGAGGCGGCTGAATGGACGTGTTCGTTGAGGAGGGGGGCCTGACCGTGGAGTACTGCGTAACCTTCCTGATCTTGGCGGTCGGCTGCGGGATGGTGGCGGTCAGCTTATGGGAACTGTTTGGGTGGGTGGGGGTGTTGCCGGCATATGCCTCTGTTTCCTTCCTTGTTCTGGCCGCCGCCTATGCTGGGGCTGGACCGCGACTGTTGTTCAAGCAGGCTGACGGAAGCCGGTCTCCCTGGGCGTGGTTGCTGTTGGCACCCTATTTCGCACTCAACGCTATCACCTTCCGATTGTACTGCCTGTTGTCCCGAGAGCCGGCGTATGCCCAGGCTGCGCCCAACGTGTTTTTCGGCCGGTGGTTATCAGCTCGCGAACATCAGGAAGCCGGTTGGGCAGGCATTCTGGACCTGGCAGCCGAGTTCCCGGCGGTGTGGCGACCGGCGCGGTACCGGTCCCTGCCGGTGCTAGACGGTACGGCTCCGTCCGAGCAGGAGCTGCGATCGGCCATCGCTTGGATCCACGAGGCGATGACGGCGGGGCCGATATATGTCCATTGCGGGCTTGGACATGGACGGAGTGTCTGTGTGGTCATTGCCTACTTGTTGTCCGTCGGGTTGGTGAGAACCGTTGCAGAAGGAGTTCGGCTGCTACGGTCCGTACGTCCTGGAGTCCGCTTGCACCCATCGCAACGCCGGCTGCTCCGTCAGTTTGAATCGGAAGCTCCAGGCCACGACGCCCAACTTGCCGCCTCCGCGGAGAACAAGGACGGAAATGCTTCCCGGTGTTCGTAATTTCAGAGGTGTCCTGCTGGGGTGGAATTGAGGAGATTCAGCCGCGAGGGAGGTGGAAACGATGAACATCATAATCAAGAGCCGTCGCCCAACGCTCGCCCGCCTCCCGAAGCTCTGACAAGGAGGTGACGATCATCGACGTGACCTCCCACGGTAATGAATCCTGGGTACGGTTCAGCCCGTTCTATCTCCATGGAGGTATTCCGATGCCCAACACGCTCGGTGAGACGGCCCAATCAGTCGAAGGGTTGTGGCAGGGGCTGAAGGTATTCGAACGGGCGGACGTCGATCCAAGCAAGCGGGCTATGACCGACCTGGCCGGTATCCAGCGGGGGCAAGAGTCGTGGGGCAGTTCTGGCCATCGCTTCGGTGTCGGCACCGAGGAGACAACAGAGAACAACTCCTAAGGCAAAGGCAGACCCCACACGGCTCAGGCGGATGGCCGTCGCTTTCTCCCTGTTGTTTGTGTGACGAGCTGTTGACATCGCATGGCCCTCCCTCAGGTGGTGTTGAAAAAACGGACGTTGGAACAGATACAGAAAGGGTTCCTCCCAAAAAAGGTGCCGGGAGATAGTTGGTCCGATC
>Ga0209017_10002233_pt1 | contig 12901 bp, 4 predicted proteins | sample YNPBryunderm2012_FD_185812 | JGI IMG/M metagenome (GOLD analysis project Ga0209017, IMG submission 185812) | Anoxygenic and chlorotrophic microbial mat microbial communities from Yellowstone National Park, USA - YNP Bryant MS undermat 2012... ... | reverse complement strand
GGCGGGTCTGTCGCCACGCGGCCGCGGTGACCGTGCTGGGGCATCCGGTCAAACGGGTGATGGTCGAGGAAAAGGGGGTGCCCGAAGATCGGGTCTTCGTGATCCACCCAGGGATGGATTTGACGCCTTACGAGAATCCCGGGCCGCCGGCGGCGATTCCCGGCGTCGCGGCGGAGGATCGGGTGGTGATGTATGTGGGCAATATCGAACATCCCAACCAGGGGGTACCGCTGTTGATCGACGCCCTGCCGGCGGTCGTGGCGGCAGTTCCCCGCGTCCGTTGCGTGTTAGTGGGAGGACCGATGAGCGCGGGTCTGGCTTACCAGGCGCGTCTGGAGGCGGTTCGGCCCGGTTTGAGCGAGCATCTCATCATTCTTGACCATCAAACGCCCCACGACATCGTGGGGCTAACCCAGCGGGCCGACGTGTTGGTTCACCCTCGGTTGGCCTGTCGGGAGAACTACTCGGTCCAGACCAAGATGGCGGTCTATCTGGCGGCCCGCCGGCCGATCGTGGCGACCGACTTCGGCGATTATCAACACCTTTTGGGCGACACTGGCGCAGGTTGGCTCACTCCGGTTTCTCCCGAGGGGATTGCCCAGGGGATCATCCGGGTTCTCAACGACAGCGAACTCGCCGCCCGGTTGGCTTCAAAGACCTGGAACGTCGCCCGCGAGCAGGTTTGCACGGTTCGCAACGCCCAAAAGTATGCCGAGGTTTATCGGACTATCTTGGCCAAAGCCCCGCGCCGTTAGGTTTCAACCAATTCGTTGGACAACCTCCCCAACGCGAATAGGCCGTCCGTGAGACGATGGGCCGTCGTCTCGCGGGCGGCCTGGGTTGTTCATGGTTCGGACATTCCGAAACGCATCCGACCAAAACCGGCGGGTTGGCGGCTCAGCGGGGTTCGATGGTGGCGAAGATCGAGAGCCGAGCGGTGGCGTCGCCGGTCTGATCCGTGACGATTGTCAGGGGCAGGTGAAACGGACCGGGACGGTCGGGCAGGGTAAGTTCCAAGGTCAAGGTGTGCAAGGGTCGCGCGGCGTCGGCGGCGGAGTCAGAGACCAGTTTGACCATCCCTTCGTCACCCGAGAACCCGGTGACGCGAAACGGCGCGCGGCCCTTGATGACCACCGCACGTTTGAGGGTCGAACCGGCGGGAGTCCGTCCCAAATTGAGAACCGAAGGAGAGACCGTCAGACTTGATTGAACAACTGCCGAAACCGAGATCAAAAACTCCGGCGTGTCTGGGTCGTTGGTGGAGATGGTGATCTCGTCCTTGTAAGGACCGGCGGGAACTGCGGGGTTGAGGGCGATGGTCAGGTCGTATTCGATCGGGTCTGACACCTTAGTGCGGGGCCGGGGGTCGAGGGTTGCTTTGATCCCGGCGCGTTGAGTGCGCATCCGGGTCACCTGCCAGTCGGCACGCTTGCCGTTGTAGGCCAAGCGCATTTTGAGGGTCGCCCCCGAACCTCGGGGTACCACGCCAAAGTCGGCCTGGCCGGGTTCTAGGGTGATCTCGCTGCGGATGAAGGCGGTGAAATTCAGGTCAATCTCAGCAAAGGTGGGCCGCTTGAGAACCAAAGTCAGGCCCGACGCCTTGTAGCCAACGAACTTGGTCGTGTCCAGGATCGCCTCGATCGTGGTCTTCGTGCCCGGCGGCACCACCCGCGCTCCGACCCGCACCTCGGTGCAACCGCATTTGGTCCGCACCTCGGCGATCTCCAGATCGTCCGCGGTTTTGTTGACGACCGGAAACACGCAGCGCACCTTCGAGCCCCGCGCCACCGTTCCGAAATCATGGGTGCGAACCGGAAAGACCTCGTGGGTCCAGTCCTCCTCGGAGCGACTCAGCTTCGGCTCCCGAGCCCAGGCGGAGGATTCCCAAATCAGCTGTCCCGATCCCAACAACAATCCACCTAGAATGGTCATCGCCGTTGCGAATCGGATTCGCCAAGGCATTTTCTGGTGGACTCGTTCGACTTCGGAACGGCCCGACACCAAGGGCGTTCGGCTCAACCAAACCGAAGGCAGGCCATCCCCTCGGGACCGCGGCAAACCGGAGACGCCCAGTTTCGTGACGGAAAGATTCATGCGTCGTCTCTTGAATCGAGCGCGACCGCTTTCTCGCGGTCCTGGCCAATGTCGATGCGAACCACTTGCATGCGGGCCATTTTACCCCATTTCGATCGTCCATCGCGGTCGATTCCGATCCGAGATCCCCTCAACCCTTGACCAACCAGGTCAGAACGGCTCAAACAAAGACCCCATCCGTAGGACGCCGAGAATCAAAACCCGGGAGTCAGACCCAGGAAACGCCAACAACTCGCCGCCAAGCATCAACCCGGATGGATGCTCAATCGCAAGTCGTCGTCGATCGTCGAAGAGCAACAATCCTTACGTTGTCGTTCGCGGGTTCTCCCTATGAAGCATCAGGGAAATCCCGAATTCAGTGGAACTAATCGTTGACACAACCGAGTTTGAAGATGACAATCGACTCGACCAGCCTGTCGTCAAATGCGACGCGGTTCCATAGGGCACGTTTTGTGTTGTCTCCATTCGATCGATATTTCCAGGCTGATCTTACCTGATCCCTCCGATTTTTGGATGTTGTCATCAAGATTCTGATTCGACCCGTCCCAACCGCGTTTCCCGCGTGTTGGAGTCTTGGCCGATGCGACATAGTTGTTGGAACAGACCCATCAGCCATTGCGAAAATGGTCGGCCGAGGTGAGGAAAATTCCACTGGTTTTGGAATTGGAAAGGTTGGGACGGTGAACGACTCCATAACGGCAACTCAACCCTTTCCCCTTCCCCACGACGCTCGCTCGTCCACCTCAAGCAAACGAGTTTGGTTGGAGGGACTGGCTGTGGGACTTCTGGTCGCCGCGTTGGCCACGGCGCTTCCACCCACCGGCCCTTCGTTAGTGAATGGGTTGCTTGGAGCGACGGCGTTGACGACCTTGATGATAGCGTGGTGGCTTCGCCGGCGCGAGGGAGTTGGCCAACCACGGGCCGGCGTCCCCATCCCACTTGCGTTGGTCCCTCCAGCGGCCTCCTTCACCGGGACCGGGGCGATGGAATCCGGCCCACTAAGCGAGGATCAGGACCCCTGTTGCGACGATCCCGGCCGATCGACGCTGTCGGATCGCAACCTCGTCGCCCAGGTCATGCAGGACATCCCCGGGCTGATCTATTTGTACGACCCCCGACGGCGGCGAATGGTTTCCGCCTCCGCCCGAATCGCTCGGGTTTTGGGTCTGGAAGATAGTGAGTTGTCCGCTTCCGACGCCGACCCGTTGGCCCGCCGCATTCATCCGGAAGACCGCGAACGTCTGGAAGCGGCCCGCGATCGCTTGTGTCACGCCCAGCCCGGCGAAACTGTCGAAGCGGAATTCCGCCTCCATCTCGGACCTTCCAGGGACCACGACGACAAGTCCTCGTCGTGGCGCTGGTTTCACGACCGTCTGGCGATTTACCGTCGCGATTCCCAAGGCCACCCTCTCATGGCGGTGGGGTTGATGGAGGATGTCACCCTTCGGGTCGAAGCCCACCTGGAGGCCACCCGGAGCCACCGCTTCCTTACTCAAATCAGCAGCGCGTTCCCCTTGATGTGGATGCAGCTTCGAGCGGGGCCGGAGGGTTTGGGACGCTTTGAAATGCTGGGCGGCTCCGCCCGGGAAATCACCGGGCTGTCCAACGAGATGCTGTGTTCGCGGATGGATCGGGCCTGGGAACTGGTTCACCCCGACGATCACGACTGGTTGCTGGCCTGGACTCGTCAAACCACCACTCAGCCTGGGTTCCACGACCTACGGTTCCGAATTCGTCACGCCCAAACTGGCGAATTACGCTGGTTGAGAGCCCTGACCCTGCTGGAGCGTGATCCCCAAACCAACGAAAATGTTTGGTCGGGGGTATATCTCGATATCACTCGGGACATTCAACGGATCGAAGAGGCCGGTCGCTTGGCGGCGATTGCCGAGGCGGCCCCTCAGGCGATTCTTCAGTTCGACTTCGAGGAGCGGCCGATTTGGATCAACGCGGCGGCCCGCGGGATGCTCGGGGTGGCCGACGACGAGCCAATTCCACGCGATTGGATGGAGCGGCTCTTCGACCCGGATACCGTGCGTAGTTTACGGGACCAAGGGTTTTCGGAAGCGGTCCTGCGCGGGTCGTGGAGTGGAACCGGGGTGGCGCGGGACGTGCGCTACGGTCCACGCGATGTGGAGCAAACCCTAGTGGCCTGGCCCCGGATCGGCGAGCGTGATTCTGGGGTGTTCGCTTTGACCCTGCACGACGTGACCGCCCACGCTCGGGCCGAACGCCTGTCGCGCGAGGCGGCTCGACGCATCGAACAAGCGGGCCGCCTCAAGGATCATTTCCTAGCCAACGTCAGCCACGAGATTCGTTCGCCCCTGTTTGCGCTTCAAGGCTACGCCGAACTCCTGGCCTCCTCCGATGACCCTCAAATCCGCTCGGACGCGCTGGACGGCCTACGCCAAAACAGCCGCTCGCTCCTGAGGCTGGTCTGCGACCTGCTCGACATTTCCAAAGTTCACACCCAGACCCTACGGCTAAATTTAGTTCCCACCTCGCCGCTTGAACCTCTCAACACAATCATTGATCCGTTGCTCTCTTTGGCCCGCGCCAAGGGTCTGGGCTTCCAAGTTGAACTGCTTCACCCCCTGCCGCGACAGCTCCCTTTGGATGGGCGGCGAGTCTCCCAGGTATTGCATCACTTGATTGAGAATGCGATTAAATACACATACAAGGGGACGGTGATCGTGCGGGTCGGCCTGGACCCTCCACCGCCCCATCTTGCACCCCCTTTGTTGCGAATCGACGTCATCGACACCGGGTTGGGCATGACCCCCGAGGAGATCGAACGGTTCCAACGTGTGTTCGAATTCCAAGAGAACGGGCTAGATCACGTCCCACGCGGCCTGGGAATGGGTTCGATGTTGGTGACGCGGCTGGTGGAGTGGATGGGAGGGCGTCTGGAGATTCAGAGTCACCCCGGCCAAGGCAGTCGGTTCAGCGTTCGTCTACCGGTTGCGCCCGAGTCGCTGGGGAACTGGCTGCCTCTGGACGACCCCTTGGTGGTCTCTCTGGCGACCTTGTCGGCCCGTTTGAGTTCGACCTCAAGCCGACACGTCGCGCCGTCGTGGTTGACCGAAGTCTCGGCTCCGACCCGAGCTGGGAACGAAGCGACCCAAGCGCCTTCCATGGTAACCGCGACCTCGCAACCCACCTTCCCCCCCTCCAGCATCCTAGTGGTGGAGGACAACCCCGACCTGCGCCGGGTTCTAACCGCCTTCCTAACCGCGGCGGGCTGGCGGGTTGAAACTGCTTCCGATGGCGAGGAAGGGCTGGCCAAAGCAACCACCACGTCGTTCGACCTCATCTTGATGGATCTGCAAATGCCTCGGCTCGATGGTGTCGAAGCCACCCGCCGCCTTCGCGCTCGGGGAGTCGTCACCCCCATCGTGGCGTTGACCGCCAACGATCTGGACGGCGAACGCCAACGTTGTCTTGATCAAGGCTTCGACGACTATTTGACCAAGCCGGTGGGACAAGGGGAGTTGATCCAACGCCTCGCCCAACATCTAGGCACCGTTTCGGCGGTGGTTGCCAAAAACGCGGCGACCCCCGTGTCCCATTGCCATGAACGAGAACACGCCGCCGAAACGAAATTCCTCGCGGTTGTCCCACCGCCCGATCTTCATCCTCAAGCCGCCCAAACTCCCGCCCACCTCACCGCGACTGCGAAGGGCGGCTCCCCAAGTCAGCAACCCCACGTCACGTCGCCCCAACCGCTCCACGCTCCCATCGCGGCCGACTCGTCCAAACCAAAGTCCAGGTTGGACTCGATCGACTCCACCCAATGGAGGGACCCGGAATTTTTCGAACTGGTCAACGACTTCGCCGCCTCCTTGCCATTTCGCCTCGACGAGATGGATCAACTATGGCACCAACGCGACACCGAACGGGTTCGCTCGTTGGCTCACCAGCTCAAGGGGGCTGGAGGAATGTTCGGCTTTCGACGCATCACCAGCGCTGCCTCGGCTCTGGAGCGTGTTCTGCGCGAAATGATCGCTCCCACGGGTTCCCACGGAGTCCCAACTCACCACGCCTGTTGGGATGTCGCGTCACCTTCCGACGCCCAAACGCCCTGGCCCCCAATGAAACGCGAGGACCGGGGTCTCGTCGAACCAATGGCCGACGACCGGGTCACGCCGCTGCTCAACGAGCTGCGACACGCCGCCACGCAAGCGATGGTCGAAGCGACCGCCTGGCGCACTGCTTGTTCGTCCCCCCCTTGACACCAACTGGCTTGGCCCTTCGAATCGCCCACTCATGGATGGTCGATTCCCGCCAAGGTAGGAAGTCGTCTAGGAGCGAATCGCCGGCTGGGGTATGATGAAACGCATGAGACGCGCCGAGGCCGTCACCTCCCCCCTGGAGATCCCTCGTTCCTCAATGAGGTCTGGGAATCGACACTTCCGGCGGCGTGCTCTTCATCGCCGATCGACTCCAACGCGATCGCGTCCGAAGACCTCTCCGCGTGTTCGTCCGCCCTTTGCCAACCAACGGTCGGACGATTCACCCAGGAACTCGCGGCGCGAAGGCGAATGAGACGACTCGGTTTCCCGTTCCGAGATTCGCTTCGGTAGGTCGAGGTCGGCGCGTCCGTCAAGCCGTTATGAGCCAAAGCACTTCACGCACCCTCACCGACGCCCGGACTTGGTCGCTGCAGGGCGTCGCGGTCCTGGGTACCGGCAGCTACGCCCCCTCGTTGGTGGTCACCAACCACGACCTGGCACGCACCCACGGTTTCGACCACGATTGGATCGTCAACCGTACCGGCATTTATGAGCGTCGCTTCGCCGCGCCCGATCAAGCCACAAGCGACCTTTGCGTGATCGCCGCCCAGCGCTGTCTGGAAGCCGCCGGGGTGGCCCCCTCCGAAGTCGATCTGCTGGTGCTGGGCACCTTCACCCCTGACTTCTCGTTTCCCTCGACCGCCTGCATCGTGCAAGACCGCATGAAGCTGGTCTGCCCCGCCTTCGACCTGCAAGCCGCCTGCGCTGGGTTCGTTTACGCATTAGCCACCGCCGCCCAGTTCGTCGCTGCCGGCACCTCCAAGCGCGCTCTGGTCATTGGCGGCGACACCAACAGCCGGATCATCAACCCCAACGATCCCCGCAGCTTCCCTCTCTTCGGCGACGGAGCCGGCGCGGTGTTGTTAGGACCGGGCGACCCCGATCAAGGAATGCTCGCCTGTCAACTCGGCTCCGACGGAGCCGGCGGTCCGCTGCTGGATCGCCCCGCCTGCGGCAGCCGCAACCCGCCCACCCCCGAGGAACTCGCCGCCGGCCGCCACTACCTCCACATGGACGGCCGCGCCGTGTTCAAGTGGGCCGTCCGCGTCCTTACCGATAGCGCGCTGGACGTTCTCAAGCACGCTCAGGTCAACGTCGATCAAGTTGCCTGGTTCGTGCCCCACCAGGCCAACGTCCGCATCCTCAACTCAGCCAGCGACGTGCTGGGATTCCCCCGCGAAAAAGTGTTCAAAAATCTGGACCGCTACGGCAACACCTCCGCCGGCTCGGTCGCCCTCGCCTGGGACGAATTGGTACGCGGCCCCGGTCTCCAGCGCGGCGACCTCGCGCTGATCTCTGGCTTCGGAGCCGGTCTCAACTGGGGCACCTTCCTCTGGCGCTGGTGAGCCGCAGCGCATTCCGCTCCAGTGAATCATGCCGCCCCGCTTCACCGCGGGTTTGGTCACAAGTTCGACCCGCAATCGACACAACGTGTTTCCAATCCCCCTCGATGCAGACCACTGATGCTTTGATGCTACAACCCTCTTGACGGTCCCGGAAATCAAACCTATTGTCCCATCGGGATTGTGAACGGATTCAGGCGATTGGAACGCGAAGTGTCCTTTTCCACACCATCCCGTTTTCATCCCTTCAAGTTCTTTCACGCGGTTCACTTCCGCCCCTTCTCTCGAATCGCGTATGTTCCGACTCCATGCCGTCGTCGGTGGAGTGGGACACGCCTATCCCTAGGCGTCGGCTGGCTGGTTGCCATCCAAGTCCACCGTCATGTCGTTTCGTGGTACTGCAAAGTTTGACCACACCGTGTTTCTCCACGCCCAAGCGACGTCCGCAACTGCGTTGGACCGGCTCACAACCGCAGGGAGCCGGCGGCATCTTTCCTCGCTCGGCGAGATGTCGCGGCGGTTGCTTGGATCTGCAACAAGGAATGTCACCTAATGCTAGAATGCACCAAAACGGAATTGAGCATTTGTGAGTCTTACCGGAGCCGCGCTGCCTCCCGGGATCGTCGTCGCCTTGCCTCAAGACGGATGATGCTGGAGGTGTTGGAAAACCGCCTGGTGATGAGCAGCCTGGGAGGAGGCTTCACCTCAGCAGGTCTGTTGGGCGACTACTTCGCCAACCCCGACCTTCAAGGCGCGCCGGCGTTCGTGCGTCGGGACGTGCGGATCGACTTCGATTGGGGCACCACCACTGCACCCGGCGGGTCTACCAATCCCGCGCTTCGGCAAGTGGGCGTGGACGACTATTCGGTACGCTGGACCGGCCAACTGATTCCCAGGTTCAGCGAGCCCTACACACTGAGGCTGTCCACCAGCGACGGGGTTCGCCTGGCGATCCGCCCAGCTGGTTCAACCACTTGGACGACCGTGATCGACCAGTGGAACAATTCGTCGAACAACACGTTCACTGGAACGTATCCCTTCACTGCTGGCGCGGCGTATGATGTGCGTCTGGAATATCGGGAAGATTCCGGTCCGGCGCGGGTCCAACTCGCCTGGTCGGCCCCCAGCGTGCCTCTGGAAACGATCGAACCGTTGGGCCAGATTGGGGTCAACACCGAGGGAGCGGCCTTCGAGATCTTCGCGGACACCATCCGCACCGGAAGGGCCGAGTGGGGCAACCCCAACAACTACTTCGGTTCGCCGCTCGTGGCACTCGATGCGCAAGGCTGGCCTACCGCCGACGCCACCAACATCGTGTGGGAAGGCCGCTCGCCGGAGAAAACCGCGGGCACCTACCTTTTGGTCTTCCAGGGCCGGGCGCGGGTCTCGACCCAGAGCAACGCCAGCGTTTTCCGAGTCAACGGCGTCTCCTATGGCAACTCGCTGCCATTCGGCGTTGGCTACGACGCGGCCACCAACACCACCACCGCGCTGGTCGATCTGCCGGGACTCGACATTCTTTACTTGAGCTTCCGCGACACCCGGCGAACCCCGGCCAGCACCACCAACGACGGGGTCACCCAAGTCCAACTTTACCGCCCGATCAGTCCCGGCTCCTCCATCCCCCACGATCGGGGTGAGTATCTCGCGCGTTCCTATAAAAACGCGGTGTCCTCCCTGACCACGCTGCGCTGGCTGACGGTCAACTTCAACACCAACGAGGTCACTTGGAACGACCGAATCCTCCCCGACCAACCAAGGGTTCTGCGCCCCTGGAATCCCCGGCCCACCTGGGAACACCAGGTTATGGTTTCGAATGAAACCGGGAGGGATTTGTACATTACGATTCCCGTAGCCGCCGACAATGACTATGTCACTCGTCTGGCCAAGCTGATCCGCTACGGCTCCGACGGCGTGAACCCCTACAACGGTCCCACCGCCAACCCGGTCTATCCCCCACTCAACTCCAACCTGAAGGTCTATGTCGAATGGACCAACGAGGTCTGGAACTGGGCCTTCAGCCAGTCCAACCGCGCGGTGGAACTCGCCCGCGAGGCGGTCCACAACAACACCCCCGACGGCCAGATCATCAACTTCGACGGCAGCGCTCCCAATGGCAACTATCTGCGGTGGATGGCGCTGCGCACCGTAAGGGCCAGCGAGATTTTCCGCTCGGTCTTCGGCGACGCGGCGATGGGGGATCGGGTGCGTGTTCTTTATGAATATCAGTACGACAATGCCCAGGATTCGGCGATGACCGGGTTGCGGTTCCTGGACGACTATTTCAACAACGGCGACGGCCAAACTCATGTGGCCAATCCCAAGCCGGTTAGCTACTTCATTTGGGGAGGCGGTGGAGCAACCTACTACGGCTCGGGCAACTCTCGGGGACTGCAAACCGAGATGAGCTTGGTCAACCCCGGCTTTGAAAGCCCCGTTGTCAGCGGACGCGTGGTTGCTCCCGCTGGCGCTGGCTGGACTTTCACGGGCAACGCGGGTATCGAACGAGCCACCTCCTTCGAGGGCGGGCAACGCGCCTTTTTAGGGGCCAACGGCGCGATGAGCCAGACCATCACGATCACCACTCCCGGCCAGTACGCCCTGGAATTCCGCGCGGCGGTCAAATCGGGTTCCAACATGGCCGCTCCGCTCTGGATCACGGTCAACGGTCAGAACATCACGCCCGGCGGTCCGATCCGCCGCGATCCGGCCAGCCACTTGGTCAACCCCGGCACGTTCACCCCGCCTGGGCGATGGGGTCAAAACGCGACGAACTTCGTGCGTTACGGCAGCGTCGTGTTCGACGCGCCAACCGCCGGCAGCTACACGATTCAAATCAGCACCCCCGCCACCGGCGAGCGGGAAACCTATCTGGACGACCTGCGTTTAGTCAGTCTGGACGCGATTTTCGCCGGCGGCATCCCCGGTTCGGGCGAAGCGAATGGTCAAATTGCCCAGAGCAATTATCAACGGCAACTCCACAATCAGGCCCGCTGGGCCCAGTCGTTCGGACTGAACGTGGTGGCCTACGAGGGCGGTTGGTCGCTCGGCGGCGACTTCGAACAGCTGCCCATCCAAAACCACGCCAAGTTCCTCGACCCCCGCGCCGCCCAGGCCAACCAGCGCGCCTTGGACGCCTTCTCCCGCTCCGGCGGCGTCTTGAATGTCCACGGCACCTATTTCCAGTGGTACGACCTAGACAACATCGCCGTCGAACCGATTTATCAAAGCTGGAGCGTCCATAACAACACCCTTCGGGTCGAGCCGACCAACGGCAACCGCGCTCCCACGGTACTTCTGCCCGGCGACCGCGAGGCCGCCGTTCGGACCAACGGTGCGATTCTCAACGCCTACGGCTGGATGGCCTTCAATGTGATCATTCCCACCCTGGGCGACTACGAAGTGATCGCTTACACCACGAGCGGCGGCCAAGTCCGCCTGGAATTGGGGGCCGGTCGAACTGTGTTGGGCAACGGCGTCTCCGGCCAGCCGGTCTCCGGCGTCGCCACTTTGACCCCCGGGGTTCATTCGGTCATGGTTCGCTCCCAGGGTGGATCCTTCACCCTCAACCGGGTCGAGGTCCGCCCCGTCGGCACCCTCGCTCCTCCCATCCTTCAAAGCGCCGCCGACGGCGATCAATACGTCGATCTCACCTGGTCCCCAGTCGCCGGAGCCACCGGGTATCTGGTGCGTTGGGGCACCCAACCAGGTCTATATGACCAGGAGTTGGTGGTCGGTCCCAGTGTGACCAATCAACGAATCAGCGGCTTGACCAACGGCACCAATTACGTCTTCGCCGTTTCGACCCTCAACGATCGCGGTCCCGGTTTGCCCTCCAACGAGCTTGCCGCCATTCCAATGGCCGATGGCCAACTCAGTGCGCTAGCATTTTGGGAACTGACCAACTTCCTGGGCAACGAAGTCAACGCCCCCCGCACCGGCGGCACCAACCGGATCACCTCCACGCCTCTGTCACGTGGTCCCGCCTTGCGTCTGCCGCCGAATTGGGCGACCAACTCCTTCCCGCGACGTTTGACCGCCAGCGTCCAAGGCAACCGTTGGGCCACCAACCGCGACGACGCCATGCAACGCGGCGAATATTATGAATTCCAGATCCAACCCGCCCCCAATCAGTTGGTGACCCTCACTGAGTTGAATTTCCAACCCTTCTTCCAAAACAACCCAGCCAGCGCTGGCGTCGCGGTGGCCTACTCGCTGGACAACGGCGCGACCTTCCAGTACCTCCCCACCACTGGCACGATCAACTCCGCCCAAGGAATCACCGCCAACCTCGCCGGCATCCCGGGCTTGATCGACCGCGCCGATCCGGTCACGTTCCGCCTGGTCTATTTCGGCGCTCAGGATTGGACCATCACCGGCGTAGGCTTCGGCGACCCCAGCCGCGACCTGACCCTCACCGGTTCGATCCGTCGAGCTCCGGTGGTCGTGCCCGAGGTCGAGTCGCTTCAAGTCCACGCCTCGCCTCACCCGCAACGCTCGATGGTGCGTGAATGGCTGGTCGCCTTCTCTACCGCGGTCCAACTCGCCCCCACCGCATTTCGCCTCGTGCCCGCCAATGGAGGCGCGGCTGTCCCCCTGACCTGGACCACCCAACTCGTCAACGGCAAGACCGTCGCCACCGTTCGGCTGGCAACGGGGAACTCGGTGGCCGATGGCTGGTGGCGTCTGGAAGTGGTCGCCTCGGCCGTCTCCTCCACCGCCTCCAATACCGCCATGACCCAGAACGCTTCGCTGCTGTTCCACCGCCTCTTCGGCGACTCCGACGGCGACGGCGACGTGGACAACTCCGACCTGCGCAACTTCCGCCTCGCATTGGCTGGAGCCTATGTTCATTTCTTTGACTCTGATGACGACGGCGACGTGGACAACTCCGACCTCATCCGCTTCCGCGCCAACCTGGGACGCCGGATCTAAGGTCGGTTTGTCCTTTCACCCGAGTTCGCATTTCTCCAAACCCTGAACGCCGTTGGACCAACCCGAGGATTGGCCCAACGGCGGTGACGCTCTCTTACATCCATCTCCTTGCCGGATCGAATTCAGAAAGGCCGCCCACGGTCGCGGGCCTCGGCATCGAGCGCCCGCTTCAACGCGCGCAACCCCAGAAGGCCGCACTTGAGCCGGGCGGGGGTCAGAGGCAACCCCAAAAGGTCG
>Ga0209017_10002229_pt1 | contig 12923 bp, 9 predicted proteins | sample YNPBryunderm2012_FD_185812 | JGI IMG/M metagenome (GOLD analysis project Ga0209017, IMG submission 185812) | Anoxygenic and chlorotrophic microbial mat microbial communities from Yellowstone National Park, USA - YNP Bryant MS undermat 2012... ... | reverse complement strand
ACGTTGGAAGAAGTGGGTGTGGGTGGCGGGGGTGGCCGCGGTCGGCATCGCCGCCGGAACGGCCCTGGATCGGCTCACGGCGGAAGCCGCGCCGGCCGAAGCCGCACAACCCCTCAAACCTGCCGTCGAGCTCCCCATCACACGCGTCGTCCTGTTCAACAGCGGCGTCGGCTACTTCGCCCGTTCCGGAGAAGTCACCGACGATGCCCGCGTTGACCTCACCTTCCGCGAAGAGGACATCAACGACCTGCTCAAAAGCATGACCTTGGAAGACTTCAACGGTGGTCGCATCGATGCGGTCAGCTATGACTCCCGCGAACCGATCGCCCGGACCCTGGCCAGCTTCGCCATCAACCTCAACGGCAACCCCACCTTTGCCAGCATCCTGACTCAGATGCGGGGGGAACGGGTGGAGGTGACGCTCACCCCCACGGCGGTCAATCAACCGGGCAAGCTCAACGGCGTGATCGTGAGCGTGGAGAAGCAGAAGGCGCCGGCCGGCAACACCACCCTCGACGTGGAAGTCCTCAACCTCTGGTGTGCCGAGGGGATGCGGGCGGTCAAGTTGAACGAAATCCAGCAGCTCAAGTTCCTCAATCCGATCATTGAGAGCGAGTTCCGCCGGGCGTTGGAAGTGTTGTCGCTGTCGCACGACACGCAGAAGAAGGCGGTGTCGCTGTTCTTCTCCGGCAAAGGGAAGCGGAAGGTGCAGGTGGGGTATGTGGTCGAGGCTCCGATTTGGAAGACCAGCTATCGCCTGATATTGGACAAGGACGACAAGGAGCCGCCGTTTTTGCAAGGTTGGGCATTGGTGGAGAACCCTTCGGACGACGACTGGGAGAATGTGCGGATGGTGCTGGTGTCGGGCCGGCCGATTTCGTTCAAGATGGACCTGTACAATCCGCTGTATGTGGACCGACCCACGGAGCGACTGGAGTTGTTTACTTCGTTGCGTCCGGTGACCTATCGCAGCGGCTTCCCGCGGGACAAGGGTGAGGCGTTCGCCGCTGACGCGGCCGAATTCGATCGGAGTGCCGCATTTCCTGGAAGAAGCGGCGCCACGCGGCAGAACGCGGCGGGAGAATTGCAAAAAAGCGCCCCGGAATTTGCCGGTGCTGTACCCCCAGCTCTGGGGATGCCACCGATGGCCGATGGCCAGGCTATGCGCCGAAGCGTGCAGGAGCATCAGGACAAAGCCTTTGCCCGCGAGACGGAAGCGGAGATGGGCCGCCGCCTGATCACCGCCACCGTCGGCAATGCCGCCACCGCCTCCAACCTGGGCGACTACTACCAGTACATCATCCAGCACCCGGTGACTCTGGCCCGTCAGAAAAGCGGCATGTTCCCGATCATCACCCGAGCCATCGAAGGCCAACGGGTGTCGATCTACAACCAGAATGTGCAAAAAACCCACCCGTTGCGGGGCTTGAAGTTCAAGAACACCAGCGGGGCGTATCTCAATCAGGGTCCGATTACGGTTCTGGAAGGAGCCACCTATGCGGGCGATACCCGCATCCTGGATGTGAACAAGAACGAGGAACGCCTGCTGTCCTACGCGATTGACCTGGGGATGGAGGTCGATCCGCAGGTGGGTCCGGGGACGCAGCGGATCGTCAGTGTCAAGGCGGTGCGGGGGATCGTCACGACCACCACGAAGTTCACGGAGGAGAAGCGGTATCGGATCATCAACCGCAGCGAGCAGGACCGGGTGCTGCTGATCGAGCATCCCAACCGGACCAATCAGCAGTTCCGCCTGGTGGACACGGACAAGCCGGTGGAAGAGACGCCGGAGTTCTACCGGTTCCAGACCTCGCTCAAGAGTGGGGAGACGAAGACCTTCACGGTCAAGGAGGAGCGGGATGTCCAAACGACGGTGCAGTTGACGAATTCGAGCGACGATCAGATTCGCTATTTCCTCAGCCTGTCGCAGGCCAGCCCGGCCCTGAAGCAGAAGCTGCGGGAAGCGTTGCAGCTGAAGGGTCAGTGGGATGTGGTGCGTCGGGAGTTGCAGCAGGTGCAGGCGGACCTGCAACGGCTCAATGCGGACCAGGACCGTATCCGCAAGAACTTGCGGGAGACACCCCCGGAGGCGGAGGTGTACAAGAAGTATTTGAAGAAGCTGGACGATCAGGAGAAGGAGATCGACGCGTTGACGGCCCGTCAGAAGGAGCTGATGAGCCGGGAATTCGAGGCTCGCAAGCGGTACGAGGACTACCTGGCCAACCTCTCGGATGAGTAAAAGGCCGGCAGTGCCTGACTGGCAAGGACCTGAGCTTATTCACTGCCCAAAGCCTGCGTGGGCTCACAGCCAACTGATCCCTGAACTCTAGCCAACCCTCTACGCAACCCCGACGGCCTGTCCCGTCGGGGTTTGCCTGTATGTAGCTCTAACCACCTGTGAGGTCTCTGTTGTGAAGATTTGACAATCTTCTCTGTGATGCTTATGAGATGCGCGATGGAACAGAACATTTTCTTGACATTTTCCGGGATTGGTGTATAATTGAACAAGTAGATATTCTGCAGGGAGGCATTCTCGGGTGCCACGGTTTTTGCCCGGTCTTCTTTTACCCTGTGTGCGTGGGTGGAGCCGAGCACCGGTCTGCCCGAGTCGTCCCGGTAGGGTAAGATCGGAACAGATGCAGGTGACTGCCGTACCACCCGTTATCGACATCTACCATACCCGCCGGCCTTCGACACCTGCCCTACCACTGGCCTTCGACATTTACGAGAGCTTTACATCTATGCGGAAAACGAAATCGTCCTTCTCTTCGCCCCACCCTTGTCATGAGGGATCATCTGCCTCATTGGGTGGACAACAGGCCTGGTGCCAGCGGTCACTACTATGCGATCACCTACTATGCCGGTGTGAATGCGACCTGCGATTTCCGTCTGGCCACAGCCCACGGAGCAGGTGGCCTCCCAGTCTGCTTGGCCGACGGCAGTGTGCGGACCGTCAATCCCGGTATCTCGGGTCAGACCTGGTGGTTTGCCATGACGCCCAACGGGGGCGAGGTTCTCAGCAACGATTGGTGATCGTCAACACTCCAGTTCCATCCCAATCGTTATAAGGGGAGGTCGTTTGGTCTCCCCTTGCGTGCATCCCCACCTCCTTACTTTTACCCCACATCCTCCCGATAAGAATTTCCGGTTCGAAGGTTGGACGATGGAGGATCAGGAGGCAAAGGGTTAACAGAAAGGTCAACAGAACGGAGGATCTGGGGGGCTGGGTCAAAAGATGCGTTTCCTCTTGACGTTATAGCCTGCGGTGTTATGGAGGCAGAGTTCGCCCACCACCATGAGAAAACCGACGGGAAACGGAATGACCACTGCGGGGGAGAGGCAGCAGGTTGGACGTAGAGGGACATCATCATGCCGGTTTCGGATAGGCCGACATTTCACAGAGGCAACAACGGGGAAAATCCTCGAGGAACTTGCCTGTTGGTTTCTTTCAGGCAGCCAGGGTACCTGAAGTTGTTCCTGCCGGTGGTGGTATGGGGGTGCCTGTTGGGGAGTGCTCGGGCAGGGCCAGAAGGGTCCGGCTCTTCGGCGACAGCACCTTCTTCGGCAAGCGGTTCTACGCCTGCTCGGGATCGTCCGACTCCCCCGTATCTGGCGGTGGTCACAGCGGCACAAGTGACTGTGCGGGCAGGACCTAGCGATCAATTTCCGGATACGGGAACGTTACAGGCCGGGATGCAGGTATGGGTCGATCATGAAGAGTCCAATGGCTGGCTGGCCGTGCAGGACCCACCGCACACCTTGCGCACCATCAGTTGGGTTCCCATGCAATTCATCAATTTTGACAAATCCCGGCCGATACCCCAGAATGTCGTGGTAGATGAAGCTGGTGCTCCCCTGCGTCCGGGCAAGATCGGTCTAGCGGAACCGTTGCCGGTTCAGCGGACACGGGTGCCGGGCGGGACCATTCTGCTGGTAATCGGTCCGCCGGTGCAACGGGACGGACGCACCTGGTATCCGGTGGCTTCTCCGCCGGGAGACTTCCGCTACCTTCCCAAGCACGCCGTAGAAGCTCAGGGGGGAACGGCTTGGGGTTTTCAGGTGCGTGAGCCTACCCCTGTGCCTCCCTCGGCATCGTCGCCTGCCCACACGTTGACCTCGGCCACCACTACTTCCACTGCCTCTTCTGCGACCGGCAGCGTTCCCACTCGAGCATCTTCTGTGCAGCATCCTCTCTGGCAGCAGGCCGAAGCGGCGGAACAGGCCGGACGATATGAAGAAGCCGAGCGGTTGTTTTTCGACTTGGCTCGCCTCATGAACGAGCAGGGGACCAACCACGATATCGCCAATCTTTGCTATACCCGGATTCACGCATTGCGGGAAAAACGCCGGCAAGCCTCAGCATCGTCCACTACCCCTGCTCCGGAAAACCTGCCGAGCGCCTCGGGAGGCAGTATGGGAGCAATCAGCCACCCTTGGCCTAAGGAAGCTTCCCCTCCGACCGGTTCGTCCCCGTCTCCCGGTACTCTCCCGCCATCGGAAACGACCGCCCGTTGGTATGGCCCCGGCCGGTTGGTTCGCTCTGCGATTGCTTTGGATGGCCGGAAAACCTACGCTCTGGAAGCCCACCCCGGTGTGCCGATCGTCTATGTCGTCGCGGGAGCCGCCGGAGACTTGGAACGCTACCTCAATACTAGCGTGCAGGTGTACGGGCCGGCCCAGAGTCGTCGGGGCTTGTCCTATCCCTATGTGACCGCTCAGGCAGTCTCGCCTGTAGCTCGCTGACTCCCGATGCTGAAGTTTGATCGGGATCTCGGGATCGGGCAGATGAGATCTGGTCGCCGAACCGCTGTCGGGACCTTATCGAGCGGTTGACATCCGGCCGCCGAACCGCTTGCCAGGACTTTGCCGAATTCACCCCAAAACAAAGACCTCCCCGCTCGGGAGGTCGTGGGTTGGTGTTTTGCCGAGGCGAAGCAGCGTTTGCGAATCTACCGGGATCAGCTTAGCCTTGCTATGAATTTGCTCTAGGGATGAGCCTGATCTTAGTGATTGAGCATAAACTCATTGCTGTTGAGCAAGGCCCAGAAGACATCCTGGTAGAATCGGACATCGTTGGGATCGGCACCCGGAACGACGGCCAGGTTTCCTTTGGAGGTCTTTCCACCCTTGGGACGAACGGGAGCCGAAGTGCCTGGGATAGCAAGGGGGGCGGACAGATCGATGACCGTCCGACCATTGCGCACTTCTTCCAGGCGGGCGATTTCCTGAGGCGTAGGATGCCGACTGACGGTCATGAGAAAGAGTTCATCGTAGATGGCCCGGGGCGAGGCAACTCCCCGGCTCGTATTCCGGCGGACCACCTCGGCCACCACCCCTCCGGTTTCCTGTCCACGGAGGCTGCCAATTTCCGCGTTCAGCTCCTGACCGTTCATCATGAGCAGCGCCTGGATGACGGTGCCGTTGAAGTTCACTTCATTCCCCTCGTCATCGCCGAAGTTGATGGTGAGGCGTTGCAACCAGCGGTCTTTGAGGATGCGGAACTGCTCACCGCGTCGCGCCTCTGCTCGGGTGGCGATGGCCAGGGACTCGAAGAGCACCTCGGGAGACATGGCCTTGAGGGGCATGCGGGCGAAGTAGGGGTCGAATTCCGGTTTGGCATAGGCCTTGTTAGCCACGTGACTGAGGTTGTAGGGCAGACTGGTGCAGATCCATTCCAGCAGTTTCTTCGGGTCGTAGCCGTAACGCTTGAATTCCTCCGCCAGGTAGTCGAGCAGTTCCGCGTGGACTACTTCATTGTCACTGTGGAAGTTGTCCACCGCCGGCTCTTGGGTGAGACCGCGCCCGAAGAGATGACCCCACATGCGATTGACGAAGGCTCGGGCAAAGTTGTCATGTTCGATGATCCACTGGGCCAGGATTTCGCGTCGGCTTTTGCCGCGGAGTTCAGGAGCCAACTCGGCGGTGGGAGCCAGCCGTTTGGTGGGCGGTTCTCCCTTGGCGAACTGAGCCAGGTCGCGGAGCATGGTCGGGAAGGTGGCTCGCTTCTGGCCGTCCCGCCGCTCATAAAACACCATGCCGCTGACGTTCCAATCCGGATGATCGGTGACTTCGATCGGCGGAGGGGTGTTCTGGCCCAGATTCATGGGATTGGTCGTGCCACTGCGGTTGGTCTGCCGGAAGAAGGCATTCACACCCCAGAAGTCGGGCTGAATATACTCCTTGTGATGGGGATGGTCATGGCACTGCATGCACTGGCTTTGGATGCCGAGGAACAGTCGGGTGACCCGTGAGGTGATGGGCACAGCATCGAACCGCCCTTCCCTGGAATAATCCGTAACGCGGCGATTATTTTCATCCACGATCGGATCGCCCAGGTGGCGGGCAATGAACACGACCGCCCCATTCTCGTTGGATTTCCCCTTAGCGGTAATCAGGTCGTAGACGATACGGTTCCAGGGCTTGCCTTCCGGATATAGAGTGGAACTTGCAAACTGCTGGGTCAACCAGAAGCGGAATTGCTCCCGATAGATACGGTGGGTGTTGCTGCGGGTCAGGAGCCAGGTGGTCCACAACTCGGCAAAGTTCTCCGCATAGGCATTGTTGTAATCGATTGGTACGGGCAAACCGGCGATACTGGTGACCGGTTGGCCATTGCGGCCACGGGGAACATATTTGTCTTCATAGAGGAGGCGATGCACGAGCCTGGCCCGTTTGTTGGGACCGGTGTCCCGCTCGAAGTCGATGATCTCTTCCGGGGTGGGGATGCGTCCGATCAGGTCGATGAAGACACGACGCATGAACTCCAGGTCCGTCGCCATTTCGGCCGGCTTAGTGATCCCCACTTCCTTCCACTTGGCAGCAATCAGCTCGTTGATCTTCTGGGTCTGGGGAGAGACACCGGTGGGCGGATTTGTCTGGGCGGGGGCAGGTACCAGGTGAATCCCCAGGAGCAAGGCTCCCAGGGTCAGTCCACCCACGAGAGGCAGTGTGCGGATCATGCGGATACTCCATGTAGAAATCATTTTTCCCATGAGCAGATACACATTCCCATGAGCCAATACACATGTCGGGGTGTGGGTCGTAGGCCGTATAGGATAGTTTAGTGCACAAGCGCAGGTAAGGTCCTGGAAAATCTCGAACCTTTCCCGTTAGGGAATATGACCTATAAGTAAGACACAACATCAGACTTCCAAGTTCCGGGATTCCCGTGCAACGGGGGACATGGTCCGTCCAGTAAAAGGGTGTGGGAGCAATGGTATGGGATTGTGATCTCCGTCGGGTTGCCGAGTTTATCCGCCGAGCGGAGACAGAAGAGCTTCTGGACCGTGTGACGGTCTATCGGGCGGGAATGGAACCGGCAGCCGTGGACCTGATGGAGCACGAATTGGACCGGCGTGGGATCAGTCGGGCCGAGATTGCGGAACACGAGGCACGCCGACGACGCTACGCCATCATGCTTCCCGACGGTTGTGCCTTGTCGTGCCACTTTTGCTGGCGACCGGCGGTACGGCGGGCCTGGGGTTGGCATAAGCTTTGGGGTTGGCTCCCCACCTTGCCGCGATTGTTTGCCTACTGCGAAATCCACGGCGGTCCGCCAACGCCCAACGAGGCCGATACTTCAGACACCTCGCGCCAGCCCGGTTGACTTCCGCCCCGATGGCTGGCCAGCGGAATAGATCCTTGAAGCTCAGTTCCCGTATTATCCCCCCGCCGGTTTGTTCCCCCGAAAGCGAGCGGCTCCGGATAGAATAAGCGTCGGACTCCGGAGGAGTTTCGCGGCGGGTTCAGAAAGGGGTATTCGTGGGACTCCGGATGGGATGCTCAACTCTGGAGGAGCTTTTGCACCATCTCGGGAGTAACTCGCGAGAAGGGAACGCCCAGCTTCTGGCTCAACCAGCTTTGCAGGGCAGGATGATAGTCAGGATAGCTGCTCTTGGCCAGCAACTCCTTCATGCGACGGTCCCGATTGGCCCGTTCCTTGCGTTTGCGGTGCCCATTGGCGATGCGGGATAGGGCCATGTTATCGCGCATCCGGTCCATCCGTCGGCGCGTGGACATACGCACAGCCATCGGTTATTCCCTCCCTTCTGGGTATTCGTTGTTGGAGCGTCGGCCCGGCTCCTTGCGGCTGCAAGTCATTGAAGTGGGAACCGGAAGAAAGATATATCTAGCAATTTCAGAACGGGACGGACAGGAGGCAGCGAGGGGAGTGTCGGTGGGCGACGGGGTGACGAGATGACTAGGCCTGGTCAGGTAGGACGTAGGTTCTTCCCGTTCCAGCCATGGCAGCTTCCCCGCACTGCAGCGGCGTCCAGCAGTGAGAGCAGGACTATAGTCTGTAAAACAGACGGAAGGGGCCGTCGGTGATTGTGCCAGGCAGACAGATGCGACCAGGTGTCCGGCAAGACGCAAGGGACCGTAGTGTTGGGCAGAAAGATGCGATCAGATGGAGTAATCCGGCTCGAAGACTTTGGCGGCCTTGGGTATGATAAAGACGGTTTCGCCGGATTTGAGAGCTAAGGCCCGGTAGCGTTCGGGAGTCAGGTCCACATTGAGCATCAGGCCGAAATCTTCCGCCAGAACACGCACTTTGACAACGGAGCCAGCCGGGTTGAGATGCACGATCTTGCCGGTGAGGCAGTTGCTGCTGTCGGGATTGCGGGAGATGTCCAACTCGTGGGGTCGGATGTAGGCGTCGATGCGGCCATTTTCGGAGGTGCCGAAGACCCGGGCGGGTAATTCCACGCTGCCGGTTTCCCCGAGCAGAGCTTTGCCCCCTTCGACCCGCACCGGCAGCTTATTGACATTACCCAGGAAATCCATCACGAAGGCCGTGGCTGGATGCTCGAACACTTCCAACGGTGTCCCTTCCTGTTCGATGCGTCCGTGATTCATGATGACCACCCGGTCGGCGACTTCAAACGCTTCCTCCTGATCATGGGTCACGAAGATGGTCGTGACCTGGAATTCGTCATGGAACCGGCGCAGCCAAAGCCGTAGCTCGGCCCGCACCTTGGCATCCAAGGCTCCAAAGGGTTCATCCAGCAGCAGAACCTTGGGATCGGGGGCCAAGGCCCGGATCAGGGCAATCCGCTGTTTCTGCCCGCCGGAAAGTTCGCTAGGGTAATGCTGGGCCTTCTCCTCCAGCCGGACCAGTCGTAACAGTTCCATAACCCGTTCACGAACCTGCCGCTCCGGTACTTTCCGCACGCGCAGTCCAAAGGCCACGTTGTCGTAAACGGTCATGTGCCGGAACAAGGCGTAGTGCTGAAAGACGAAGCCGACATTCCGGTCGCGGGCCGAGCGGCTGGTGATCTCGTCGTCGTGATAATAGACAGCGCCGCTGTCGGGTATTTCCAGGCCGGCAATGATCCGCAACAGCGTCGTTTTGCCCGAGCCGGAGGGTCCCAAAAGGGCCAGCAGTTGCCCCGTCGGACAAACCAGCGACACGTTATCCAATGCGACAAAAGTGCCAAAGCGCTTGGTCAGATTCTGGACACTGATCGACATGATAGCCACCTACGGTAACGCTCGGTTGCGTCTTGTTGGTCTAGGGAAGTGTTCCTCCTGCCGTACCGTTTATCTTTTCCTGAGGCGTGGTGGGAGAAGCACCCCAGGCGGGGGGAGGGCGGCGAAGGTGGTGCCGGCCTTCGAGATAAACTTTGAGGATCAAGGTGATCACCGCTAAAAGAGTCAGCACCGAAGCGAGGGCAAATGCGGCGGGACTGTTGTAATCCTGAAAAAGCAGTTCCACTTGCAGCGGCATCGTCATCGTTTCCCCGGGAATTCGTCCCGAGACCACCGAGACAGCGCCAAACTCCCCCATCGCTCGAGCGTTGCATAAGATGATGCCGTAGAGCAACCCCCATTGAATATTCGGTAGGGTCACCCGCCAGAAAATCTGCCAGCCGTTGGCTCCCAGGCTCAGGGCGGCCAGCTCCTCATCCGGCCCTAGCGTTTCCATCAACGGAATCAACTCGCGAGCTACATAGGGCAAAGTCACAAACGTGGTAGCGATAATCAGGGCCGGCACGGTGAACAGGATGTCTATTCCCATCGCGCGCAAGCTGGGACCGAAAAACCCCTGCATGCCAAAGAGCAGCACAAAGGACAATCCCGCGACTACCGGGGAGACGGACAAGGGAATGTCGATCATCGCTACGAGTAAGGTCCGGCCGGGAAAACGAAAACGAGCGACCAGCCAGGCCGCTGCCAGGCCAAACAGCACGTTGCACAACACAGCGATCGGTGCCACAATCAGGGTCAGTACAATCGAATGACGGGTGTCGGGATCGGCCAGGATGTATCGCCCGTACGTCACCAGACCGTCCCGCAAAGCCTCATAAAACACATGGATGAGGGGAATCACCACCAGCACACCCATCAGCAGCACCGTCAGACTGATGAGCACCAGACGTACCCACAGCGGGTCCTGCGTTTGCCGACGGAGGGCGTGCGAAAGCTTCCCATTAGAACGGCACGCCTCTCGGGGCCATGGGACAGCCTCCTGGGTGATCATCTCGGACTTCATCCTCTGCGACTCCAGGCTTCCAAACGATTGATGAGGACGAGCATCAGCAACGAGGCGGCCAGCAACACCGTGGCCAAGGCCGTAGCTTCCAGTACCTTATTTCCACCTTCCTCCAGCCGGCTGACAATCAGAAACGGGGCGATTTCCGTCTTGAATGGCATATTCCCGGAGACAAACACAATCGAGCCGTATTCCCCCAAACCGCGGGCCAACGCCAGAGCAAAACCGGTGATCAGACTCGGCACCAAAGCCGGAAACAGAACATAACGGAACGTCTGCCAGCGGTTGGCCCCCAGCAAAAGGGCGGCCTCCTCCTCTTCGCCGTCCAGGCTTTGAATGACCGGTTGCACCGTCCGCACCACAAACGGAAAGCCGACGAATACCAGCACTACCACAATGGCCAGGCGACTGTACGCCGCTTCGATCCCCAGCGGAACCAGGAATTGCCCAAGCCATCCCCCTGCACTGTAGAGGTGGGAGAACACCAGCCCGGCTACCGCTGTGGGCAACGCCAAAGGTAAATCGACCAGAGAGTCCAGCAAACGCCGACCAGGAAAGTCATACCGCACCAACACCCATGCGATCAGCAGACCGATGAGGGTACTCACCGCAGCAGCGATCAGGGAGGCCCCAAAGCTCAGCCCATACGCGGCACGGGCTCGGGGACTCCACACCGCTGTGAGAAATTCCGAAGCGCCCATCCTAAACGCGTTCACCACGCACGCCCCCAACGGCAACACCACCAGAACCACCAGATACATCATGGTCAGTCCCAGGCTTAGCCCATACCCAGGCAGAACCTTCGGATCGATGCGCCCCATCGTTCCCTATACCTGAAAAGACTTTGTCTCTCTCGCAAACCCGCATTCCGCCACTTGTCCCGAATGCGCATTCCCTCTCAGTTGAGCCTGCTTGATCTTTGTGTAAGCTAGCAGCTAATCCCCTGTAAGCTAGCAGCTAACCTCCTCCGATCCAACTGCAACCTAGGCTCCTTTCATCATTATCTCTATCAACTTGATCATGGATTGGCCACGCTGGAACAATCGCTTCACGGCATCCACCTCGTCGCCACCGTGGAAAAGACTTTTCCTGCGGAAAAGATCATTTTTGCATAGAGTATTCCAGGGTGGGAGACATTTTGAATGCCGGAGGTGTTAGCATGATCGACTGGGACCGAGTCCAACAGTTTGCTGTTCTAGGGTGGGAGATATTTTGAATGCCGGAGGTGTTAGCATGGCACACCGTCTAAGTAAGGCCCAAAAAGCGTCTCGTGGGAACAATCAGGGTGAACCCAGTTCGGACGCGACACCACCTACGGGTCGTTCTGGTTCCGGCACTGCACAGGCGTTGGTGGCGATGAGCAGGGTCCGCTGGGCTGCGGTGGTGCTCGGTCTGGTTCTCCTCATCGGGGTGGTCGTAGTGGGGATTTGGTCCCCGGAGTGGGGCAAGGGACCGGCTCCCGAGGGCATGGTTTGGATTCCCGGAGGCAGGTTTCTGATGGGAACGGACGATCCGCATCCCTTTTTCGCCGATGCCCATCCGATTCATGAAGTCGAGGTCAGCGGCTTTTGGATGGATGAGACGGAGGTGACCAATGCGCAATTTGCCCGTTTTGTCGAGGCAACCGGTTATGTGACGACAGCGGAGCGTACCCCCACCAAAGAGCAAATCATGGCTTACCTCCCCCGCGGCTGGTCGGAACCGCCTCCGGAAAAGTTGGTTCCCGGTTCGTTCGTGTTTGACCCTCCCGCCTCCGCTGTGCCCTGGGATGATGAGTCCCGCTGGTGGAAGTGGGTGCCGGGTGCATGCTGGAAACATCCGGAAGGTCCGGGAAGCACCATCGCCGATCGGATGGATCATCCGGTGGTGCATGTGTCTTGGGAGGATGCCCAGGCCTACGCCCGTTGGGCGGGGAAGCGGCTTCCCACTGAAGCCGAATGGGAATATGCCGCCCGGGGTGGACTGGTCCAACAACCCTATCCCTGGGGCGATGCGGAACCGGACGCTGACGGGTACTGGCGGTGCAATATCTGGCAGGGCGAGTTCCCCCATCGGAATACCCTGGAAGACGGTTACTACCGCACCGCTCCCGTCAAAGCCTTTCCTCCCAATCCCTACGGACTCTACGGCATGGCAGGTAACGTCTGGGAGTGGTGCCAGGATTGGTATCGGCCGGACTACTATGCCCACAGTCCGCGGTACAATCCCCGGGGACCCGAAATCAGTTACGATCCCTCCCGTCCCCATGAAGCGTTGATTCCCAAACGGGTTCAGCGGGGCGGATCCTTCTTGTGCAGCTTCGGCTTCTGTGCACGGTTCAAGGTTTATGGACGTGGCAAAGGCGATGTGGATACTGGCACGTCTCATCTGGGGTTCCGTTGCGTCAAGGATCGCTGAACACTGCGTCAGGGATCGCTAACCGCTTCGGACC
>Ga0209017_10002221_pt1 | contig 13002 bp, 11 predicted proteins | sample YNPBryunderm2012_FD_185812 | JGI IMG/M metagenome (GOLD analysis project Ga0209017, IMG submission 185812) | Anoxygenic and chlorotrophic microbial mat microbial communities from Yellowstone National Park, USA - YNP Bryant MS undermat 2012... ... | reverse complement strand
AGCAGCATCGCCACCAGCTTGGCGATGTCCATGTTGCTGCCGCCGCCCACCCCGACAACCGCGTCTGGCTGAAACTCGCTCGCTGCCCTGACCGCGGCCTCGACCACCGCCAGCGGTGGTTCCGGAACACCCCCCGAAAACAGCTCGATCGCGATTCCCGCTGCCGTCAGCGGCCCAGTCACCCGAGCCACAATTCCCAGCGATTCCAGCACCGAGTCGCTGACGATGAACAGCCGCTGAACACGAAGACGCTCGGCGACTTGCCCAAGCCGGCTGACGGCACCGCTGCCAAATACCAGCGAGCCCGCTGAGTGAAAAGTCCAAGGTCGCATCAAAAATTCATCCGATGAGAAAGGAATCACCGTTTCTCCGGATAGAATAGCGTTTATCTCCGAAGCTGGGGGAAGAAATCTTCGCCTGAGGCGCACCAGTTCCGTAAGCAACGGCAGACCTATGATTCGCATCGGCATCGTCACCGTCTCGGATCGCGCTAGCCAGGGAATTTACCAGGATCAGAGCGGCCCCGCTGTGGTCGCGTGCCTCCGGGAATTCCTTGTTTCTGACTGGGAACCGGTAACTCGGATCATTCCCGATGAACGGCATCTGATCGCAACGACTTTCCGCGAACTGGCCGACGTGGAGGGCTGTGCGATGATCGTCTCCACGGGGGGCACCGGCCCGGCTCCTCGGGATGTTACTCCGGAGGCAACCGAGGAAGTTTGCGAAAAAATGCTCCCAGGCTTCGGCGAACTGATGCGAGCCGTCTCGCTGAAGTCGGTACCCACGGCAATCCTTTCCCGACAAACTGCCGGCATACGCGGCCAGACTCTGATCCTGAATTTGCCCGGGAAACCGACCGCGATCCGCGAATGCTTGCATGCCGTCTTCCCGGCCATCCCCTACTGCCTGGAATTAATTGACGGCCCGAGCCTGCAAACCAACGAGGCCGTGGTCAAGGCGTTTCGACCGAAATCAACCTGATTCGGCACTCCTGCTCCTACAGATTGATTCCGGTCGAATACACTGAATTTCGATCATGACCAGGTTCCCTGGAGGTCACCGCGATGATCCGGACATGGATCGCGATCAGCTTCGCTGTTGTTTTGAGCCCGACGCTCCATGGCAACGACTCCGATGCGGATGTTGCCAAAACACTTGCTTATGTACAATCGCTTTATGACCCAGGCAGCGGCGGCTTCCGACCGATGTCTGCCAGTCCGCCGAGTCTCCGTGCGACCAGTGCTGCCATTCGCGTGCTCCCGAAACTCGGAGGGAAGCTGCCCGATCGCGAGAAGACGGCAACCTTCCTCCGCCGTTGCTACGATGCGAAATCAGGAGGTTTTGCCGAGCCAGGTGAAAAAGCCGAAGTATTCACCACCGCGGTCGGTATCATGGCTGTTGTCGAACTGAAATTACCCCGGCAAGATTTCTCAGCGTCGTTGACATATCTTGCTCGGGAAGCGAAGACGTTTGAAGACATCCGTATTGCCGCCGCTGCGGTCGAAGCCTGGGGTGTACGGGATTGTCCCTTCGACCTGAAACCCTGGTTCGAAAAAGCCGATGCCGCCATCAAGCCACGGCAAAAATCCTCTCCTCGGGAAGACGGGGCACGCGACCTCGGCTCCTACGCTGCCTTCCGGCTCCGCCTCGGGGAAAACCTCCCGCAAGGTCAGGAAGTCGTGCGGTTTCTCCGCGACGGTCAGCGCTCGGATGGCGGTTGGGGGAAGGGTCAAGGCGGACCTTCCGACCTGGAGTCGACGTACCGAGTGATGCGGGCATTGTGGCTGTTAAAAGCCGCTCCGGCTCACAGCCAGGCACTCGACAATTTCTTGCAATCGTGCCGGAATTCGGATGGCGGGTATGGCACACAACCGGGTCAGCCCTCGTCACTCAGCGGCACCTACTACGCCATCATGGTCCACACCTGGATGCACGAACTTCGCCGCTAATCTGGCTCGGCTTGCAGAACCGGTCGCCGACATCGGAAATGAGCGACACCCCTCGCCACAATCAGCCGTTGCCACTCGTGGCCGAAGTCGTCGCGGCTTCGCGAGCTTGGCGTGCCTTGCGAGCATCAATAAACGATTTCACACATAAGATCACGAAGACGCCACAGATCAGCGCCATCAATTCTCCGGATACCGCCGCCGGTTTGAGAGGGTCGATCGTGCCGGTCTTGCTGTACTGGCGCATGAGTGGCATGAAGCCGCCGAGCATCCCAATCAGCCCGACGATGGCGGCCAAGTGCATGGCATGCTTCCGCCAATTGTCTTTCAAGGCCAGCAGTCCGCACACCCCGAGGATCAGACCGACGGCTGCGGGAATCAGGGCAGTCGGGCTGACCTTCCCCTCGGGGGAAGGCTCGGCTCCGCTGTAGCCAACGATGCCGATGACGATCAGCAATACTGCGGTAATCAGGGTCGGAACGGCCATGATCAGTACCTCGGTGGGTGCAACGTCGAGTTAATCCCGGCGCATCAGTTCCAGAATTTGTTCTACGAATTCTTCCGGCCCGGCGAGATCAATCATCCAGGCATCCCGAAAGATGCTAATTTCGGTGCCCCGGGCGGGGAAACGATAACGATTGAAACCCGTGGCGGGTTCCAGACCCTGTTCCGGATCGTCGGCGATACCGCCTAGGTGGTGGATGGCAGCAATCAAGCGGTCAATCCTTTCGTGATCTGCTGAATCACAAAGAACGAGCCGGATCATCTTATCCCGGGCCGACACGGTTACCTCCCAGCTTGCGTCATTCCCACTCGATTGTCGCTGGCGGTTTACTACTGATATCGTAGACGACGCGATTGATCCCCTTGACGCGATTGATGATGGTGGTCGCCACTCGAGCTAGCAGATCGTCTGGTAAGCGAGACCAGTCGGCGGTCATGAAGTCATCGGTCTGGACACAGCGGAGACAGATGGCGTTCTCGTAAGTTCGGCCATCGCCCATGACGCCGACCGATTGCACCGGAAGAAGAACGGCAAAAGCCTGGGAGGTCTTACGATACCAGCCCGTCCGGTGTAATTCTTCGATGAAGATTTGATCAGCCTTGCGGAGCGTCGCCAGTTTTTCCGGTGTGACTTCTCCAAGACATCGTACGGCGAGGCCCGGGCCGGGGAACGGGTGCCGCCAGACAACTTCTTCCGGCAAGCCCAGTTCAAGCCCGAGTCGCCGGACCTCGTCCTTGAACAGATCCCGCAGTGGTTCGAGTAATTCAAAACCGAGTTCCTTCGGTAATCCACCGACGTTGTGATGCAATTTGATCGTGGCGGCGGGACCGTCAACACTGCCACCGCTTTCGATGACATCGGGGTAAAGCGTGCCCTGGGCCAGAAACTTTGCCTCGGGGATCGCCAGGGCTTCTCGTTTGAAGGCATCGATGAATTCGCGGCCGATGATGCGGCGTTTTTCCTGCGGGTCAGTAATGCCACGCAACGCCGAGAGAAATCGATCACGAGCATCCACCACATGCAGATCGACTTTGAACCAGTCACGGAAGGTGTGGCGGACCAGGTCGGTTTCCCCTTCGCGCATCAGCCCGTTGTCAACGTAAATGCAGGTGACCTGCTCGCGGATGGCTTTCGCCAGAATCGCGGCACAGACCGAGGAATCAACACCTCCGGAGAGGCCGCAGATCACCCGTTTGTCGCCAACCCGGTCGCGAATCTCGGCAACACTGCGATCGATGAAGGATTGCATTTTCCACAAGCCCTGGCAACCGCAAACATCTCGGAGAAAATTCGCAAGGATCACGGTGCCATGCGGGGTGTGGCTGACCTCGGGATGAAATTGCAGACCGAAGAAGGGCCGGCTGCGGTGCTTGACCGCGGCGAGGGGGCACGTCTCCGTCACCGCCAAAGGGACAAACTCGCCTGCGATCGACTGCACTTGATCAGCGTGGCTCATCCAGACCGTGGTTTCTGAAGGGACGCCCTGAAAAAGTGGATTGCGTTCGATCACGATGAGCGTCGCCCGACCGTATTCTCGAGCTTCCGCCGAGCCGACCTTGCCGCCAAGTGCCTCGCAGACCAGTTGCATGCCGTAACAGATTCCGAGGACCGGTATTTCCAGGTCGAACAGAGCAGGATCGCACTTCGGAGCCCCGCTGTCATAGACACTTGCGGGACCACCAGAAAAAATCAAGCCACGGGGTTTTAATTCCCGCACACGCTCGGCGCTAAGATCATGGCGGACAATCTGACAGAAGACGTTCAATTCACGGACACGCCGGGCGATTAACTGGGCGAATTGTGAACCGAAATCAAAGACAAGCACGTGTTCATCATTCATCGAATATCCATCACAAGAATTGATATTACAACATCAGTCATATTACTGACCGATTATCCGTCCCGTTGCCGGCCCAGTTCAACAGAGCGAAGGGTGGCGGCTTCAACGGCATTGATCAGCGTGCCGCGAAGGCCACCGCGTTCGAGGGCGTGAAGCCCTGCGATGGTTGTGCCGCCGGGGCTGGCGACGGCGTCTTTCAAGGCGGCCGGATGTTGCCCGGTTTCCAGTACCATCTTTGCCGAGCCAAGCACGGTTTGTGCCGCCAGCCGTGTTGCCACATCCCGCGGGAGCCCCATCCGGACGCCGCCATCCGCCAGTGCTTCGATGATCACGAACACAAACGCTGGGCCGCTGCCGCTCAGCCCGGTGACCGCATCAAGCCAGGCTTCTGGCACCGGGATGGCCAGGCCAACCGCGGAGAACAAAGTTGTGACCCACTCGAGATCATCCGGAGATATTTCCGGGCAGGCCGCGATCCCGGTGGCACTGGCTCCAACCAGGCACGGCGTATTTGGCATCACTCGAATCACCCGGGTGCCACGGGGCAGTTTTGCCGCAATCTGCGCCAGCGTTACCCCGGCAGCAATTGATATCAGCAGGTGATCGGGCCGCAACGATGGGGCCACTTCTTCCAGAACCGCGGGCAACGTTTGCGGTTTTACCGCTAAAATCACGACCTGCGACGCCTCAACGACATCAGCATTTGCGTCCAAGGCGGCGATGCCCGTTACCGCACTGAAGCGGTCGCGAGCCGTGGACACGGGGTCGCTGGCTTTGGCGGTATCAGGCCTGAGCATTCCGGAAGCGATCCAGCCTCGTGCCAGGGCGGTTGCCATTTGGCCCGCCCCGAGAAATCCGATCCGGCGAATGACCGACATTTCAGGCACCCCGACCACTCCTCGTCGAAAATCTCATCATAGCAATCCTCGGAAGTTTCAGGAAATGCTGGCATCTTAAATGACGGGCGGATATACCTTTTGAACAGATTATCTCTCCTGCCCCACAACCTGTGAACCGGAAGAACCGATGGCATCTGTCGAAACCTCCTCCACAGCGACCGAGTCGCTTCCCGGACCTCGTCAAGGCTGGAACAGTCTCCGGGATCTCACCGGCTACCAGTGGTTTGTCTTCATCATTTGCTGCCTCGCCTGGGATCTCGATTGCATGGACCAGCAGTTATTTGTGTTGGCCCGGCAACCGGCGCTGGCGACGGTGATGGATCGGCCAGTCAGCGATCCCTTGGTGGCCGTTTACGGGACTTATGCCACTTCAGTGTTTATGATCGGCTGGGCGATTGGCGGCATCGGCTTCGGCGTTCTCGGTGATCGCCTGGGTCGGGTCAAAACACTGACCGCGACCATCGGGTTGTATGCCGTGTTTACCGGCTTAAGTGCCTTGTCGACAGGCCCGATCGATTTTATGATTTACCGCTTGTTGACCGGGCTCGGGGTGGGCGGAGCATTTGCAGCTGCGGTGGTGCTCCTCGCGGAAACGGTTCCGGAAAATGCTCGACCGTATGCCCTCGGTTTATTTCAGGCCACCAGCGTCTTTGGCAACGTTTCTGCTGCGTTGATCGGCATGTATCTAGCTGGTTTGCAAAGTCAGGGAATGTTCCCCGCGGACGGCTGGCTGACACCCTGGCGGGTGATGTTTCTCATCGGCATTCTCCCCGGGGTGCTGCTAGTCGTTGTCCAGTTTACCCTGTACGAGCCAGAGAAGTGGCTGGCAATGCGGGCCGCGGAGGCGGAAGGAAAGCGGCCTTCGCCCATCCAGGCATTTTTCGGCACCCTCTCTGCGCTGTTTTCAACACCACCCTGGAACCAGCGGGTGCTCCTCGGGTTATTGCTGACCGGGGCCGGCGTCGTCGGACTCTGGGGCATCGGCTTCTTCTCACCAGAACTGGTCCGCTTGGCCCTGGAACAGGGGCTGAAAGCCGAGGGATTGGAAGGGGCTCAGCTTCAAGGTGAACTCGGCCGCTGGCGTGGCATTACATCCTTGCTACAGAACCTCGGCGCGTTCGTCGGGATCTTTGCCTTCAGCTGGGTGACCGGCATCATCGGCCGTCGGTTCACCTTCGCCTTGTTTTTCATCCTGGCCGCGGTGGTCACCGCGGCCAATTTCTGGTTCCTGCAAACGAAAAACGACATCCTGTGGATGATCCCGCTGATGGGGTTCTGCCAACTCGCTTTGTTCGGCGGCTACGCCATTTACTTGCCGGAACTGTTCCCCACCAAGTTCCGAAGTACCGGCACCTCGTTCTGTTACAATGCCGGCCGACTTGTGGCCGCGTTCGGGCCGTTCATGCTCGGGCAACTCACCAGCACCGTCTTCGCCGACTACGGTGCCGACGCCTTCCGTTACGCTGGGGTGACCATGTGTAGCATATTCCTGGTCGGTCTGCTGGTTCTGCCGTTCTTGCCCGAGACGAAAGATCAGCCGCTTCCAGAATAACCAGCGGCCAATAAAATATTCCGGGCTCCGCAAATTGTCCGGAGCCTGGGGTTCTCTGCCGAGGAACCGTGGTTATGGCAACCTTGACTGGACCGGCCGTCCCCGAATGGCTCAAACGACGGGACGGCACCTTGAAACCGGGACTCCGCGAGACGATTCTTTTCGTGATGCTGGCGGGTCAACCCCAGTACAAGCTGGAATTACGACCGGCAAAAGGGCAGTTCACTTGCGAAATCACCCAGACGATCAACGGCAAGCGTCTTGATGATGGCACGATTTATCCCGATCCGGACGCGGCGTTCGCGGGTGGACTGGAGCAACTCCGCCGCTCCTTGGGGTGGTAACAGCGAGAAGTTGCCCTGTGGAAAAGCGTGGCTGGCCGGGGCGGAAGGAATGGGGGCGAACCAGAGAAGTCGCCTGATTCGAACGGCGGGGCAAAACTCGGAATTTGATGCGGGACAGCGGCACAGAGGAAAGCTCCCCGCAGCACCAGCAGAGCGGAACCGCCCGGTTCGCCATCATTCAAAGTTTGCCGTGTCGCCTCCCGCCACCGTTCCGAGTGCCCGCCAGGCAGCCCCGGGGATCCGTTCGGAAATAAAACGCACGGAACCGTCGCCGAGGGCAGCATTGACACCACCGGGATGGTAACTGCGGGAGGTGACAGCCGCAAAGGTCGGTCCGCCGAGCCGTTCTCGGCGGCTGACAATGTTGACATCGGGCAGCGTCGGACTCGGGCCGGGAGTTCTGGTATTTGGCCGCCAGGCCGTGGTAAAACCATTATGCCCCACGGTCATTTCCGGCCATTGCGTGTGACCGGTCAGGTACTGGGTACAGCCGACGCCATCGTAACGGGGGCAAACCGTCAGCGGATCACCCTCGGGAGGAGGAATTATTTCCGGATCAGTAATTCCAGGGAGCGGCCCGCAATCGCGCAAAATCGGAGTGTAGTTTTTCACTTCCGAAAAAAGCAGAGTCTGGCTCAGTCCATCCGTGAATTGCAGCCAGCGTCGGCTGAGATTGACACCGAACGCGGCCCGGGTCGTTGGTCCACCATCCGGACCGGCCCAGACAAACCAGTCCCCCATCGAAAAGGCATAATTAATCCCCCCGACCAGCCCGAAATCGTAATGCTGCAGCGGCTGCGGTCGAAGTTCACTGGGGCACAGAAAAATCGGAATCACACGACCGACCGCATCACGATTCCGCAAGTCGGCGTAAAGTAAATTCACATCGATTCCCCGGTAGACATTGTCTTGTTCAATGAACGGCAATATCCGGGCATGAGGGCCAAGGTAACTGGTTTGAATGCTTCCGGAAGGAAGCCGGCGGATCACAGCAGTCTGTGGCAGGCCTTGCATCGTGTCTTCGTATTGATGCGTTGCCAAAGCGATTTGTTTCAGATTGTTCTGACAGCGGACACGGGCCGCCGCCTCGCGCACTTTTTGCACGGCGGGCAGCAACATCGCCACCAGAATGCCTACGATCGCAAGAACTACCAGCAGTTCGATCAAAGTGAATCCGCAAGTTGCCCGACTTCGCATCATGTCTCCTTCAGCCAACAGTTCTCCATCAATATCACTTTAGATTACTTCATTCCTTCCCGCTAAGCCTAGTAAATTCATTACTCTAGCGTCGATTTCTCGAACCTGCAAAGAATTTTTGGTAGAGTACACTGTAGGATTCTCTCCCTCTGCTGGAGCCGAAGGATGACAGCCTCTCGCATTCTCACCGAGGCCCAGGTCGCGGAGTATCATGAAAATGGTTATATCCTCGTCCCAGGGTTTTTCGACCCCGACGAGATGGCGCTTCTGGCCCGGGCCGCCAAGGAAGATCACGAACTCGATCGTCGCTCCTTCGGCCGCGCCGACGGTGAGGGTGGCGTCGTCCGTTTGTCGCTGTGGAATCACCCCGGCGACGGTATCTACGGCATGTTTGCCCGTTGCGAGCGGATGGTTCGTTCCGCCGAAAAACTGCTCGGCGGCGAGGTCTACCACTACCACTCCAAGATGATCCTCAAAGATCCGAAAGTCGGCGGTGCTTGGACCTGGCATCAGGATTACGGTTACTGGTATCAGAACGGTGTTCTTTTCCCGCTTTTGACCAGTGTCTTTATCGCCGTTGATCCCTGCCGCCGGGAAAACGGCTGCTTGCAAGTCCTTAAAGGCTCCCACCACGCCGGACGGATTACGCACATTCTGACCGGCGATCAGGCCGGGGCTGACCGGGAACGGGTTGAGGAACTTTGCAAACGCCTGGAGCGGGTCTACATTGAGATGAACCCGGGCGACACCCTCTTTTTCCACGCCAATCTGCTGCACCGCTCCGATCAAAATACCTCGGAATACCCCCGCTGGTCGATGATCTGCTGTTACAACGCCGCTCGGAACGACCCGTACAAAGACAGCCATCATCCGCGCTACACCCCGTTGCAGGTGGTGCCTGATTCCGCCATCCGCGAAGTCGGCGTCAAACGCTTTGCCGAGTCCGGCGATGTCGCCTGGCTCGACGGCAACAAGGATGTCAGTGCCCGAGTTCTCGCCGTGGATGATGCTGCTCGTGGTGATCGTGTCTAATGCCTGCTGCGTCGAATTCTCTGCCAGGTTTGGAAATGTCCGCCACGCCATTGCCATTGACCACGCCGCTGCCCGAACCTCGGGTCCGTGCCCGCACCGCCTTGCTCGATGGCCTGCCGAGTGGAGAACTGCTCATCCACGAATACTACCGCAGCCTGCAAGGAGAATCGACCTTCGCCGGGTTGCCCTGCCTGTTCATCCGCACCGCCGTCTGCGATCTCCGCTGCCGCTGGTGCGATACCCCGCACGCCTTCAACCGCGGCGAACGCAAGACTCGGGCCGAGCTGCTCGCCTGGGCCCTCGCCGATGATTGCCCCCTCGTCGAAATCACCGGCGGCGAACCACTTCTGCAAGCCGACGTCTTCCCGCTCATGAGCGAACTGGCCGACGCCGGAAAAACTGTCTTACTCGAAACCAGCGGTGCCCATGATATCCGCCCGGTTGATCCCCGGGTCCACATCATTATGGACCTCAAATGCCCCGATAGCGGTGAAAGCCACCGGAACTCCTGGGACAACCTCGACGTGCTGAAACCGACTGATCAGATCAAGTTCGTCATTGCCTCCAGGGCCGACTGGGACTGGGCCGTCGCCACGATCCATGCTCACCGCCTCGCCGACCGCTTCACGATCCTTGTCAGTGCCGCGTTCAACACCGTGCCACTGGCCGAACTGGCCCACTGGCTTCTGGAGTCCCGCTTGCCGATCCGCTTTCAGCTGCAACTGCACAAGTTGATCTGGGATCCGCACGCCCGCGGGGTCTGAGCCGTTCCCCATTTCTCTGCAGCAGCTGTCACGCCATGCCCCGAAGACCCTGGCAAAGCAAGTAGAAATGATGAAGTTTGGTGAATAATTCAAAGCTGCTGCTTTTCCCACGGGCAACAAACACTCAAAATTTCTCATCATAAATTCAAACAGCGGCGACTGCCCGCGTAGTTACCCTATTCGACCCAGAGATTCGCCCTGATGGCCACCGAGTTCCCGTCCCGCCGTCCTCGTTCCAGTCGCCATGCCAGCACTCCGGGAAGCCGACCCGAGCCGCTATTCTTCCGCCCCCGGGCCGAAGGGCTCGAAGACCGCACCGTCCCCGACGCGACTTACCACATTCTCGCCAACGGCAACTTCAGCCAGAATTGGAGCAATATCAGCCTGATTACCACCGACGATAACTGGGATAACGTCCCCAGCATCATCGGCTTTCGAGGTGATGGGCTGGTCTCTTCCGCGAATGTTGATCCGCAAACCATCCTCGGTGAAAGCACCGTCGTCGATGTGAACGCCAATCAAACGAATCCAAATACGTTTACTACTGGCGGCGTCACCGAATTCGAACTGCCGAACCCAACCATTGCATTGCAAGGTTCCGGAACAGCACGGGCACCGTACATTCAGATTCATGTCAACACAACAGGCATGGAGAATATTCAGATCTCCTACGTGCTCAGAGATCTTGAAACGGGCTCTGATACCGGTGTGCAACAAGTTGCATTGCAATATCGAATCGGAGAGACAGGTACCTTTGTGAATGTTCCGGCAGGGTATGTCGCGGCAGCAACTCCAATCGGTCCCGTTGCAGGCCCCGATATTCCCATTAATGTGATGCTTCCAGCCGCCCTTGCAAATCAGAGTAAAGTGCAAATTCGCATAATCACCTCAGACGCACTCGGCAACGATCAATGGGTCGGCATCGACGACATTCTCATCACCGGCACGGCGATGACCGGGACATCGCTCAGCATCGCCGCCACCGACGCCGACAAAGCCGAAGGCAATAGCAGCACCACGCCGTTCACCTTTACCATCACCCGAAGCGGGAATACAACAGTCCAGACGAAAGTTGATTTCGCGGTCACTGGCAGCGGCAGCCACCCCGCCAACGCCGCCGACTTTGGCGGTACCTTCCCCAGCGGCCAAGTCACCTTCGAGATTGGCGAAACCACGAAGGTACTCACAATTCACGTCAGCGGCGATACCGACCCCGAAAATCATGAAGGCTTCACGGTCATGCTGAGCAACCCGACCGGTGAAGCCACCCTCAGCATCGCCACCGCTGACGGTCGCATCCGCGACGACGACACCCCGTTGCCGCTCATCTACATCAGCGAAATTCACTTCAACCCGCCAGGTATCGATGCTCCGAACGAATATGTCGAACTCCGGGGCACGCCGAACAGCACCATCCCCGCCGGGGTCTATCTCGTCGGCATCGAAGGCGATACTGATGGAAATGCGGGCGACGTGCAAACGATCTTTGATCTCTCCGGCCTCGAATTCGGCGCGAACGGCTATCTGGTGCTGTTGCAAAACGGCAACAGTTACAGTGTCGACCCCAATGCCAAGGTCTACACCAGCAGCAGCGCCGGCTTCGGCGGCTTCAGCTTCTTTTCCGCGGATTCGTCAGAGACCGATATTGAAAATGCCTCGGTCAGCTTTCTGCTGGTTCGGGCCCTGGAGCCCCCGCTGCTGACTGATGACATCGACGCGAACAACGACGGCACCCCCGATGGCCCCGTCTTCCCGACCTGGGAAATCATCGACTCGGTGGCCGTGCTCGACGGCAATGCCGCCGATGTCAGTTACGGCGCGGTGGTCTTCGCGGTGAATGACGCCGGAATTTTCAGCCCCGGTGCCGTGGTCATCAATAGTGGCACGAATACCGCCAACTACGTTGCCCGCATCGGCGAAAGCACCGGGGCCACCGCCGCCGACTGGGTCGCAGGCGGCGTCGAAGGTACTGCGCCGAACTTCACCTTGATCGCCGGAGAAACTAGACCGGCCTCGTTCGACGGCAAAGCCCTCAACCACATCGGTTCGTTCAATTTCCCCACTCCGCCGACGGTCACCATCAACACCACGCCACTCTCCTACGTGGAAGGGAACGGACCCAGTTTCCCCACGGTGGTCGTCGATCCGCTGCTTGTCCTCAGCGATGATGGCGTCATGCTGAGCGGAGCCACCGTCCAGATCAGCAGCGGGTATGTTCCAGGGCAGGATCTGCTGGCCGCCACCGCCGTTGCGGGAATCACCGTCTCGGGCTTCAACACCACCACGGCGACATTAACCCTGTCCGGGATCGCTCCCCTCAGCGACTACCAGACCGTCCTCCGCTCAGTAACCTTTTCCAGCGGTGACAACCCCGGCGACGGTGACCGGGTCATCACGGTCCTCGTCACGGATAGCCACACCTTAACCAGCAGCCCCGCGACGCGAACAATTGAAGTCACGCCAGTGAACGATGCCCCGGTGATTCTGATTCCCGCCACGGCGACCGTGCTCGAAGATGTCGCCAGCAGCCTGGGGACGATCACGGTCAGCGACGCCGACGCCGGCACCAACCCGCTGATTGTCACCCTCACGGTCACATCTGGCACGCTGACGCTGGCGGACGATGCCCTGATTACCGCCGGCGCGAACAATAGCGAAACCTTCACGCTGACCGGCAGTCAGACGGCGATCACCGCCGCCCTGACCGGCCTGACGTTCACGACGGCCGCAAACTCGGTGCTGCCGGTGACGTTGACGATTGAAGCGAATGATCAGGGGGCATCACCAAACACGGGAGGGCCAGCCACCAGCCAGGTGATTTTGCCGATCACGGTGACGGCGGTGAACGATGCCCCCAGCTTCAACGTCGGCTCGGATGTGACCATTCTGGAAGATGCCGGACCGCAAACGGTGGCTGCCTGGG
>Ga0209017_10002214_pt1 | contig 13030 bp, 7 predicted proteins | sample YNPBryunderm2012_FD_185812 | JGI IMG/M metagenome (GOLD analysis project Ga0209017, IMG submission 185812) | Anoxygenic and chlorotrophic microbial mat microbial communities from Yellowstone National Park, USA - YNP Bryant MS undermat 2012... ... | reverse complement strand
AACTGGTCGGGATCGAGATCGGGCTGGCGGGTGGCGACACGGCGCATGCGGTCGGCAAAGGCTTCGGGCTGTTCGAGGAGGGCTGGCTGGAGCGCCAGCGCCCGTCGCAGATGCTCCTGAGCCTCAGCGATGGCGCCTCGTCCATAGAGACGCAGGGCCACCTCCAGGTGCGTTTGCGCGCGCATCTGCGTCGAATAGCGCTCAAGATGGCGCACTGCTGGCGGCAGGTGGGCGAGCATACCATCCATAAACCGCAGCGGGTCGGCGATGTTCGCGCCGAAAGCCCCTTCCACCAACAGGTTGACCAGAAACCGTTCGTCAGATTTGAGCTGGGGAATAAAACGCAGCGCCTGTTCCAGGCACCGCTGTGCGGCGTCCCACTGCGCGCTGTCATAGTAGCGCCAGCTCAACCACAGATAGGTGGTGCCGTAGGCGTCATTGCGACGTGCCTGCGCCGACGCCGGCAAAGCCTGGTTGGCAAACAGGTCGTCGAGCATAGCCATCGCATCGTGCTCAACCCGCGCCACATTTGACATAATGCTGCCGGGTGTCATCCGGTAGGCGCCGAGCGGTTCCTGAACGCAGGCAAAGGTATAGCCGGCCAGACTGATCCGCAACCAGAGATCCCAGTCCTCGACAACCAGGGGGCGGTAGCCGCCGACGCGCTCCACACATTCCCGCCGCATGAGCGGCGCCCCTGACCAGATTGGATTCAAGACGATTAGCTCCTCCAGTCTGCCATCTGGCAGAAAGGAGATCTTCTCCAATTTTCGCCCATCGCGGTCGATCATGTAGTAGCCGCAATGCACCAGACCGATCTCAGGTCGCTGTTCGAGCACCTCTACCTGCCGCTCGATCTTGGTCGGCAACATCAGATCGTCGTCGTCCAGGACGTTAATATACGCGCCCCGCGCCAGCTTCAGCCCGGCATTGCGTGCTGCCGCGCCGCCCTGGTTGGTCTGCCGGATGTAGGTGATCCGCCCGGCGAAGCTCTCAGCGACGGCGGGGGTGTCATCGCTGGAACCGTCATCAACGACGATGATCTCGATGGCCGGGTACGTCTGGGCCAGCACGCTCTCGATGGCGAGGCGCAGCAATCTGGAGCGGTTGTAGGTCGGAGTAACCACCGACACGAGTGGGGCGTTAGGTGCCTGGCGCATCGGGTTGTCCCTTATCTTTTGTCACAGTCCTGGCAGCAGCGACCGCGCGAAGATCGCGATCACCCCGCGGTTGGTAATACTCGAAGGGCAGTAGCGTATTCCCTTCAGGACATTGACCAGCGTTTCGACGCGCCGTCCCGCCGCGAAGCTGTCGAAGGCGCACTTGAGGCTGAGGGTTCCCAGAATCCGTGATCGGCGGGCTTTCAAGCTGGCGAGAGTTGGCGGCAGGTTTTGCAGGATCCACCTGACGTAGCCTTCGGGATCGGGCAGGCGCATAGCCTGTTGGAGCAGCATATGCGTCATTGCGTCAGGATCGGCGGCAAGGGTGGGTTCAGCGAGGTTCAGCGCGTGGATAAGATATGCTCTGGCGGCAGGAAAAGCTCCGCTCGCATACGCGCCGCGGGCGCGCTCCAGGTACGCCCAGCCGCCCAGCCGTTCCAGCAATGGCACATAGAGGGGCCGCAGGACACCGGCTTCCGCCGGGAGATTTTGCATCACCCGGTTGATATACACCTCTGGTGGATCATCTGACAGATGCATGGCATGATACAGAACCAGATCCATAAATCGATCGGGTTGCAACACCACCTCGGGAGCCAGAACTGCCGCCCGGGCCATATGTTCACCGGCCATGGTGCTATCCCCGAAGCGATACAGGCGCAATGCAAGGGTCTCATGGACGCGGGCCTGGGCCTGGCGGCGGTACGCCTGCACCCCTTCGAACCGGGGGGGGAGATGGGTGAAGAGCTTGTCGAGATACTCAAGCGGATCGGCGCTGCGCCCATTGACGGCGTGGTTACTGATCTGGATGGCGAATTTCTCTGGATGGGCCACCTCGGGCCAATCAGCATCCAGAGCCATCTCCAGGTGGTATCGCGCTTCCTCCCAGCGTCGAGCGGCGTAATACTGGAAAGCGAACCAGGCGTGCCAGGTCGCGTAGGCGCGGCGTTTCACCGGCTGCAATGCCGCCGGCGCGCGGGGGTCGGCGTACACCATGTCCAGGATGCCAAAGATGCGCCGGTCAACGACCTCGACATTGGACGAGAGGGCGTTGGCGTGGATGCGATACGCGCCGAGCGGCTCGCGAAGACAATAAAATGGGCAGCCCGCCAGGGCCAGGCGCAGCCACAGATCCCAGTCATAGCTCCACCGTTCCCAGGCGCTGCTATAAAGACCCACGGCGTCCAGCCATGCGCGGCGCATCAAAGGCGCTCCTGACCAGATGAAGCACCGACAGATCAATTCAGTGAGCACATCGGTCGCTGGCATATCGGTCATCAGATCCAGTTTCCGGCCATGCTCGTCAATGGTGTAGTACCAGCCGTGACACAGGCCCACCTCGGGGTGCTCGTTGAGCGCCTGCACCTGCCGTTCGATCTTGGTCGGCGCCATCAGGTCATCGCTATCCAGAAAGGTGATGTACTCGCCCAGGGCGCGTTGCAGCCCGTGCTGCCGGGCTTTGGGCACACCCTGCTGATCCTGGCGCACATACATAACCTTCGCGCCATAGCGTGCCACCGCCTCAGCCGTGGTATCGGTCGAGCCATCATCCACCACAATGATCTCGAGGTCAGGATAGGTCTGCGCCAGGCAACTCTCGATCGTTTGCGGCAGGAGGTCGGCGCGATTGTAGGTGGGAATGATCACCGATACCCGGGGCATGCTGCGGGTCATTGCTGTCCTCCACCGCTGCGCGCCGGCACCGGATGCCATTCATCGCTCGGGTGCAACCATCTGGCGCGAGGTTGGAACACGCCACCAATTCCCGCGCCCTCCAGGTAACCCTTGACGTGAAAGATGCCGCCGGTATCGTTGGCATACACCAGCGCCCGCCGTTGATCTTCAAGGCGGACGTCAATCGTATACATATCCGGCACGAGTTGGAGCGGATCGATCCTCAAGACAACGCTCCCCTCGCCATATACTCCCTGAGGCACATCATCGGCCGAACTTTTGATAAAACAGCAGATGACCCCATCAGCGCGCCGGATTTGTACCACAAACGCCGGGGTTTCAATCGGCTGAGGCGCCACATAGGTGATGCGCAGGATCAACGCATCATCAGGGCTAAAAGCCCGTTCCGGCTTTCCTTCAGCATTCAGAAGCTCACTTTTGACCGCAAAGGCGATGGGTTCCTGGTTGCAAGCGCCGTCGCGCATCGCGCCATTGGCGACCTGACCCTGCACGCGCGCCAGCGCCGTTTCCCGTTCTTGTTGCCGATAGTTCTGGATCACCTCAACCGGGTGTCCCTCGGCCACGATACGCCCGGCGCGCAGCAGCAGGGCCCGGGTGCAGAAGGTGCTGACACTCCACAGGTTATGGGAAACCAGGACAATCGTGGCGCCGTCGCGGTGCAGTTCGTGCATTTTGGTCAGGCAGCGTTGTTGAAATGCTGCATCCCCAACCGACAGCACCTCATCAACAAGGATCAGATCCGCGCGCACATGGGCCGCCACTGCGAATGCCAGGCGCACATACATACCTGAAGAGTACCGTTTCACAGGGGTGTCAATGAATTGCTCCAGCTCAGCAAATTCGACGATCTTATCCAATTGAGCATCAATCTCACGCCGCTTTAGCCCCAAAATGACGCCATTGAGATAGATGTTTTCACGACCGGAAAGATCGGGATGAAAGCCGGCGCCCAGTTCGATCAGAGCCGCCATGCGCCCGCGGGTCACGATCTGACCACTGGTGGGGAAGGTGACGCGCGAGAGCAGTTTGAGGATCGTGCTCTTGCCGGCGCCGTTATGACCGATAATCCCCAGGATTTCTCCCTGTTCAACCTGAAAGCTGACCTCGTTCAAGGCCCAGAACGGTGGTTCATCGTGGATGCTGCTGCGTCTGCCGATCAGGCGTTGCGCCTGACGGGCCAGAGTCTCGCGCAGACTGCTATGGCCCATGCCGAGACGGTAGGCTTTTGAAACCCGGTCGAACTCAATGACACGCATAGGCTGCCAGCGATGCATGCTTCTAGACTGATGGTCTTTAAGAATTAAATGCGATATAGCCCGCGCCGGCGGGCTTCGCATTCCATAGCCGAGGGCTTATGGTCTTTGAATACATAATCCGGTATAGCCCGCGCCGGCGGGCTTCGCATTCCATAGCCGAGGGCTTCAGCCCGACGGCCAGCCCGGCATAGCGGATTAATTTCTCAATCACCATAGGTTGCGACAGGCAGGGGTAGAGCACTGTCACCGGTTCTACGTTGATTAAACCAGATCTGCAAACAGGCGCTCAGCGCGTTTAAAATAATGATACGACACCATCGCAACCACAGTCGTGATCACTGTGGTGACACCCAGGTAGAACCAGTCAGGCGGCTGGTTAAAGAAAACAACCCGGCGGTAACTTTCAATCAGCGTTGCCATTGGATTCAAAAAGTAGAGCGGTTGGATGCGTTCTGGCACAAGACTTGCCGGATAAATGACGGGAGAGAGGTACATCCAGATTTGCAACACCAGAGGAATAACGAACCTCACATCGCGGTAAAATACATTGATCGCCGAGGCCGCCAGGCTTATGCCCAACGTGAATACAACCTGTATCAAGAAGAGTAAAGGCAGGAAGATGATCGTCCATCCGACTGAAATCTTGTATATAATCATCAGCAGCGCAAAGATAACCGCGGCAATGACAAAATCAATCATCGCGACCAGATTGGCGGCGATAGGCATGATCTCGCGCGGAAAATAGATTTTACTGACCAGATTGATGTTATTCACCAGACTGGGGAATGCCATGCTCAGGGAATTAGCAAAAAACGTCCAGACCAGCAGGGCGCTGTAGGCGAACACGGGGTAGGGCACTCCTTCGGTCGGGACACGGATGAACAGGGCAAAGATCAGGCTGAAGACGATCATCAGCGACAGAGGTTGTAGAATGGCCCATGTCGCGCCGAGCAGGGACTGACTGTAGCGCACCTTAAAATCACGGAGCGTCCAGACATAGAGCAATTCGTAGGCGCCGGCCAGTTCACGCAGATGGGTCAACATACGTTGAGCGCTCGTCTTCTGCCAGGTTGGGATGCCCTAACGTGAACATACGCTCTCGGCGAGGGGTATGGGGAAACCGGGTTTCCCCACGCCCCCGCCCGCGGGAGGGCCTGGCCCTCGAGCAGGGGTATGGGGAAACCGGGTTTCGCCATACCTCCGCCCGCGGGAAGGTTTGGGAGGGCGCAGCCCTCGAGCAGGGGGGATGGGGAAACCTGGTTTCCCCATCTCCCTCTAGACAGCTATGTTTATGTTAACCATGGGTTGTTCCATAGAGCAACTGGATCAGACGGTCACGATCGCTCGCCAGGATTGGCTCGGCGGTGCGCATCAGGCGCGTGGCCTTCAGAGCGCGCAGTTTGCCCCGGATGTTACTCCACTCGATTAACAGCCAGAGACGCGGCACTTCTGCTTCATAGGGGCTGATTCTCCCACGAACCAGGCGCCACCGACGCACCAGCATCGAAAGCATATAGCGCGGGAGCGCCGCTATCTGGCCCATGATGCGCCGGCATTGAAAGTTCAGATCACGTGGGTAGCCATCGCACTCGCGATACAGGGTGTCGAGCAGAATCTCACCGAATCCGTAGTGCTGATAGAGGCGTTTCAATCCGTGCTCGGTCGTCCGGTGATGGTGATAGATGATCGCCTTTTCGGCGTACACTAGCCGCGCGCCTGTCTCAAGCTGGATGCGCCAGGACACATCAACGTCTTCCGCCGTGATCAGCCGCTCGTTGTACCCTCCGATCTGCAACAAGAGGTGTCGGCGATATGAGGCATTGGCGCCCAGCAGGTGCGGCAAGAATTCGTGCTCCCCGCTAATGAAATTAATCAGAGGAGCGTATTCTTCCAGGAACAACTCGACCATGGTGCGCTCGTCGCGCGCGTAAGCCGCAATGTAACCTCCAACCCCGCCTACCTCTGGATCCGCGTATGGCCTGACCAGTTCACGCAGCCAGTCGGGATGGGCAATGCAATCAGCGTCAGTCGAGGCGATAATCTCTGCGTCGCTTTGCAGGAGCCCATAGTTGCGCGCTGACGCCAGACCCCGGGTTGGATTCTGGTAGAGCCGCACAGGATAGCGGCGAACAATATCTATGGTATTGTCAGTAGACCCATTTTCTACTACAATAACATCATATAAGTATGATGGGTAATTCTGATCGAGGAGACTTTCTAAACATTCTCCGATCATCTCGGCGCCATTATAGACACCAATTATGATACTGATTGTTGGAAGTGATTCCATTGAAACACTTCATGAGATCAGAATGTTGACGGGAGTTGTGCCGTTGCCTCCCGGCGGGGAGGAGTAGAGGGCCGCAGGCTCTCCCCGAACCGCTCGTTCCCCATCAGCCGTCCATGCGGCTTCGCTGCACAACACCGCAATGAACATACGGTTATTTTTGGGAGGGCGCAGCCCTCCTAAACCCTCCCGCGGGCGGAGGTATGGCGAAACCGGATTTCCCCATACCCTGCTTGAGGGCCGGGCCCTCCCGCGGGCAGGGGCGTGGGGAAACCCGGTTTCCCCATCCCCTCGCCGAGAGCGTATGTTCACGTTAGCCGTCCATGCGGCTCGCGCCGCACCCCGACGGGATGCACATAGGTTGCTCCTGGGAGAGCGTAGCCCTTCCAAACCCTCCCACCGGGTGGGGCTATGGGGAAACCGGGTTTCCCCATCCCCCTGCCTGAGGGCTTTGCCCTCCCAAACCCTCCTGCGGGCGGGGGGATGGGGGAACCTGGTTTCCCCATGTTCACGTTAGTGGCCAGGCGGCCCGGCGAAGCGCCGGCAGTTTCCCCGCCGCGATGTACTGCATACATCCTGTCACTGAACCTTTGGTGGCGCCTCTACGCTTTTGGAGCGCGCCCAACGGTCTGATGCTCTGGTCCTGTATCGCCGAATGCCATGCTGCGGCGTCATACTCAAACTGCCCATGACCCCGAGCGCAGTATAACAGAAAACTGTTACTCCAGGCATGGTTCAGACGCACGTGACCGTTCGCCTCGACACGGAACCACGAGGGAGGTTGTGGATGGGCCTGGCCCCTCCACACCTCCCCGCCAGACTGTCAAGCGCAACCCGCAGGTTTTGAGCCATGCCTCTGCATCCAAAAGGCATGGGAGCGTGCAAGACAGTACATCACACCCGCGCTCAAAAGCCGTCCGATATTCGAGCGCCGGCAGGGACTTTCGTTACCACGCCCGCCAGATCGGGGGGCGGCGATTCACACTTTGCGGCCGGATTTCTGGGAGTATTTTGCTGCCGCGGGCGGGGAAACAAGTTTGCGGGAAGGCGCAGCCTCTCCGCATATCTCCACCGCGTACGTCCTGGATGTTAGAGATACCCTAGCACATGCGGATGACGTTTCCTGATCTCCCGGTACCACGCCCCGAGTGGCAGCAGCACAGCCAGGCCGATCAACCACGCGGTGTAGCCCCAGATGATCCGCGGGCCGGGTAGGCTGACCAGCCCCAGCATCTGCGAAATCAGGTTGTAGATCACGATGTGCAAGACGTAAAAGAAGAGCGAGACCTGACCGACGAGCGCCAGCCAGCGTAGGGGGCCGTTGCTCGTCAGACCCGGCCAGGCATAGAACCCCGCCAGTAGCAGCGCGGCTATCCCCAGGTTGAAGGCGAAAAAGGCCAGACTGGGCGGCGCCTTGCTCATCACCAGGAAGTGGGCCGCGCTGTCACCCACCGCGCCAAACGCTCCCAGATCGCCGAATCCGCCCGCCAGGCGCAGCGCCAGCCAGACCCCCAACAGGCTGATCCCTGCCGCTGCCCAGGTGCGCGGTCGCCGCAGCGCCGCGCGGCCCTGCAACGTCCCGATGGCGTACCCCAGCCACAGCAGCGGTCCCCAGCCCAGCACCGCGAAGCCCAGCGCCGGGCGCGTATCATAGCTGTAGGTTAGCCAGAACGCCTGCCAGAATGGCTGGGGGGCGCCGGCGGCCAGAGCGCCGGCAAGCGACCCGATGGCGACCTGGTGCAGCCCCAGTACGGTCAGGCTGATGCCGGTCAGGACGAGCGGAGGCAGGAAGCGCAGCAGGCTGAGGAGGGCCATCGTCGCGGCGATGGCCGTGAGCACGTGCACGTAAGGCGTAGCGCCGCGCCAGAACAGGTTGCAGATGGTCAGATCGAGCGCCAGGATCAGGCCAGCGCGGATCAAGATATACCGGGTGGTGGCGTGTTCTGGGCGACCCTTCCGCCGCTGCGCGGCGGCGTAGAGGGCCAGGCTGTAGCCTCCTAGCAGAAAGAAGATCGGCGAGGCCAGGTTGGTGAGCAGCCCGCTCATCCAGTATGGCGCGCTCTGGAGCGTCACCGGCTGCCCGCCATACGATTCGGCTTGCAGCCCCGCGCCCACGAAGAAACTGGCGTGGTCGAGGGCCATCAGCAGCAGGGCCACGCCGCGCAGCGCATCAATGGCGACGATGCGCCCGGTTGTGGCCGCCCGCTCGCGCGGGAGGGCAATACTCGTGTCGCTTACGGTAACACCTGATGTCATACCCCGCTCCTTCTGGGACGGTTCACACCTGGGGTAACCCACGCGCCTGACAGCCAGGGCTACCAGAGCGTCATCGAAACGCCGCAAGCTCGTGCCCGCGCTGGAGCGCTTCCTGGTGGATTGAGCCAATCTGCAACCGCAATCTAAAATGATAACGTCCCGCCCTCGTCGCGTCTACGCGGGCAAGCTGCCCGCGCTCCCGGGAGAACTGTGAACACGTACCTCTAATCCGTCACCATCCGGCTATCGGCTGGCAGCGCCTGATGCCCTGGCGCCGGGGCGTGAGCCATCTGCAACTGCCAGAGAGCCGCGCAGACGCCCGCAGCGGCCAGGTAACAGGCCGACCCACAGGCCATGGCAACCGTAAAGTTGCTGACCATGCTTATCAGGATGACCACCACTGAACCCAGGACCGAGAAGACGCCATTCATGCCCCAGGCCCAGGGCGTCAGTTGGGGCGCCTGGTTGCCCAGTTGCCGCAGCCCGGTCGGAAAGGGCATGCCCATTATGGTTGCCAGCGGAGCGATCAGGAACACGCTGGTCAGGATACGCTCAACATCCGAGAGGCGTAACAGGGCGGCAAAGATCGGTGGGAGCGCAAGGATATAGACCACGATCAGGACGGCTACCAGCGCGAGGGTCACTTGCAAATGGCGCGCGCCGCGCAGGATGCGCCGTCCCAGCAGGCTGCCCAGGGCCGAGAAGGCCAGCATGCTGGCAATCGTGGTGGTGACCGCGTGGATGGGATAGCCGATGAAGAGCGTGAAGCGCTGGATCAGCACGATCTGCACGAAGATGTAGCCAGCGCCCAGCAGGCTGAAGTAGGCCAGTATCGGCATAGCGCCCGAGGTTCGCAACCCATCGCGCCGGTAGCGTGCCAGTGGAGCGACGATGAACAGGATCGCGGTCGCCATAGACAGGGTGAACAGGGTGAGCAGGATGAGATTCCCGATGGGAAAGCGGTTCAACCGGCCCTGGTAGGTGTCGTTGAAGTGCAGATTGCTCCACTTGAAGTAGTTGTAGAAGAACGGATTGTCGTCGGTGACCGGGAAGATGTTGAAGGTATAGGCTTGCTCGAAGGCCCGGGGATCCTCAGCGTAGAGATAGTGGGTGAAGATGTTGTCAAGGAGCGCCAGCGGATCCTGGAGCATGCTGAAGTTATTTGCCGCTGCCCAGGCGCGCAGCCGCTCCATCTGCGCCGCGGTGAAGGGTGCGCGCGCAACCAGGAGGGTGGCGTTCTGGCCGCTCTCGTTGGCCACGATGGCGATATGGTCCCCAGGGCGCTCGACGCCCATCCGCCGCAACGCCTCGGCCGCCAGTCCGGTGAGGCGCAGCATCTCGCGGGGGGGCGCGTTGACATCGCGCGTCCACGAGAAGACGCCGCGCGGGCTCAGGGCGTTGAGCGACTGTTCGAGCGATTCGACGGTATAGATGTACGACTCCGCCAGCACGTAGGCTCCCCCGGAGAGGGCGGCCAGGTTGTCGAGGCCGATGCCCTGGATGATGTCGTACTGCTCCTCGCTGCGACTGAGGAAGCTGCGCCCTTCGGCGACGATGAGCCTGGTGCCGGGATGCTCGGCCAGGCGCCCGGTATACTCGGCGTATGGCCCGGTGAGCAACTCGACGATGCTCGGGTTGAGTTCGATTGCTGTAATGGATCTGGCCCCGTAGAGCCGGGCAAGCAAAATATCGAGGCCGCCTCCAACGCCAATCTTCAATGTATTCGGATCCTCGATACCCAGATGGTAGACCGCGCTGATCACCGCGTGGTCGAGGAAACGGAAGCGCTGGAGATCCTCCTCACTACCATCGAACTGGTACATACCGGTCATCGAGGTGCCGTCAATGCTCACCAGGCGCAGCGGCAGTTCAGGGCGGCCATCGAGCGGGTAGGCCGAACTGACCGCGCCCACGATCATTGGCTCGGTGACCACGATTTCCGGCATGACGTCAACCCGGCCCACGGGGTTCCAGCGGGTGTATTCCGGTTGCGCGTTCTGGGCGCGCATGGCCCAGCCGAGTTCTTTCGATCCGGGCACCGGCAGCGTTAACGGACGCAGCAGCAGGATTGCTAGCAGGGCCAGCGATCCTAGCAGCGAGGCCGGAGCGACCCAGCGCAGGCGGCGTGGGAGCTCAAGCCCGAACAACACCGCAGCGAGCGCGCTCAGGAAGGCGATCAACGCGATGGACGCGGGACCCCCGAGCAGTTCAATGAGCGCCAGAATGCCGATCGTGGCAATGCCCGCGCCGAGCATATCGGCGAAGTACAGTTTGTGGGCCAGGGTGGACCAGCGGCTGAAGGCTGCGGCGATGGTCAAACCGCCGGTAAAGAAGGTTGTGAAGAGGCAGGCGAAGTAGATCGCCAATCCCACCACCGTCCACACAAGTTCGGCCGCGCGCAGGGGATCGATACCGACGAAGCGAATCACCACCAGGTTGATCAAACTGGCCAGACCGAAGCTCAAGGCCAGCAGGCCCAGGCGCCGCTGGAGGGTAGGCCCATCCCACTGGTGTACGGCCAGGAACGCGCCCGCCGCGCCCCCGCCCAGGAGGGCCACGCCGATCACCAGGTAGGTAAAGTGGTGCCAGATCATGAGTGAGAAGATGCGTGTGAACGTGATCTGGAGCGCCAGCACTCCGCCCGAGACGAGCGCAAGGGCGAGGTACTTACCCCCAGCGGCGAGCGGTCCGCGCATGAAACCTTCCTTTCATTGCTCACATGTTCTTATCAGCCGTCCATGCGGCTATGCCGCACACCAGGGGGGATGAAACGGGTTGTTCCTGGGAGGGCGCAGCCCTCCCGAATCCTCCCACCGGGTGAGGGGATGGGGAAACCGGGTTTCCCCATACCCCCGCTTGAGGGCGCCGCTCTCCCGCGCCCTCCCCCTGGGTGAGGGGATGGGGAAACCCGGTTTCCCCATCCCCCGGCTCCAACAGCCTATGTTCAGGTCAGGCGTGAACCTGCACTGCCCAGGGCGCCATACTCGGCCTGGATCTGGGAACGGCCTGCCGGTAGCGTGACCAGAGCGTAGCGCCGTCCGGCCAGGCGCCGTTCCGTCTGGCGTGAAACACTGCCATTGACGCGCACTTCGCGCAGGGTTGCCCCGCCGTGATGCAGTGGAAGCAGCACGGCCGCCGCGCCGCCGGGATTGGTCGGGAAGCCAGGCTCGAAGGCGAGTTGACCGGTGCTCGCGTCCCATGTCAGGCGCTGAACGCGCGTGGCAGCCCTGGCCTCGGTGAAGGCCAGCCAGCGTTCCGCGGAGAGGACCGGCATCCCGTGGGCGACAGCATAGTCCAGACTCTCATTGAGCCAGCGCCCGACGTGGGCCGCTTTCTCCCCGCCGAACAGAAACGGATCAACGTGGCACTGCAGGCCCAGGGCCGCCGGGTAGCGTCGCAGGCACTCGGCGATCTGGGCAATCGTGACCGTTGCCGCGGTCGCGCCATCAAAGCCGGCTTCATGGCCGGTGTCAAAGACGCTCATCAGATGTTCGTCAACCAGGTGCGTGGGTTGCTGGTAGACGCTCAACAGGGCGCCGCGCTCGTTGACGAAACGCATAGGCAGGCCGGTGCCGCTGAGGTAGCCGGCGGCCCATGTGCCGTCGGCCCGGCGCACGACCCCGCTGGCGTGGTAGTGGTCGAGGTTCATGCGCAGGCCGTAGCGCGCCTGAACGAAGGCATTGTCCACCCAGCCATACCAGAGAACACGGTGGGTACGCACGGTGGGCGGCAGCGGGCCATAGCCGTACTTGATAAATTCGCTCCAGTACAGGTTGTAGCCGGTTTCGAGACCGTCCTCCACGTAGGGATGCATGCCGAACTCGTGCCCGCGCTCGCGCCAGTTCGCCAGGGTCGCCGGCGAGGGGATCGGATCGTCCTCCTTGAAGAGGGTGCTCAGCACGGGGATCTCCTCAAAGCTCCAGCGGGCCTTGCGGGTCAGTCGGCGAAAGGTGCTGGCGCGGGGCGGCGTATAGTACACCGAAACCGTGCCTCCGCGCCGCTCGATGGGGTTAATCAGTTGTTCGATATGGTTGACGCGGCTGCCGTGCGCATCGCCCGTGGCGACGATCAGCCCCGGCGCGCCGCCGGGGAAGTACCAGAGGCGGGGCAAGGGTGGTCCAGCCGCCGCGAGTTCTTCGATCAGACGGACGAACAGGCGCTGGTGCTCATCGGCCTGGGGGATGCCGATGCGATCCAGGTCGATCCAGCCCACGAACAGGTCGGTGGCGCGGAGGCCTTCGATGTCGTCGCGTTCCTGACCCGCGGCGTCCGGGTTGCCCTGCCGAATGAGCGCCACGCAGCGCGCCAGATCGAAGGCCCACAGGGCGGTCATGCCATCGCCGAAGCGATGCAGGGTCACCAGCGGGTCGCCATTG
>Ga0209017_10002209_pt1 | contig 13053 bp, 9 predicted proteins | sample YNPBryunderm2012_FD_185812 | JGI IMG/M metagenome (GOLD analysis project Ga0209017, IMG submission 185812) | Anoxygenic and chlorotrophic microbial mat microbial communities from Yellowstone National Park, USA - YNP Bryant MS undermat 2012... ... | reverse complement strand
GGCTAAACGCCGCTGCCGGCAGATCATCTGCTCGGCCAAAAGCCAGCGGCTTCAGATCATTTGCTCTGCCAAAACGGCCGCCGGCTATTCGCCTATACCGACCGGCAAACTCCCGAACCGCCCGCAGACCACTTCTCCGCCACCGGCGCTGCCAATCTGGCGCACCGGCGCACGGGCTGAAGTCTGCCTTGATGAGTGTGGCGGGTTTGCCTAAACTATCGGGCTGAAAAAACTTGCGGTGGTATGGAGGTGCCGTCAGTGACGGGCGGGATGACGCTCGACTGCTGGCGGCAAGTGGTAAGTTCCGATTTGTCGCTTCGGCGGCTAGCCGGCGGCAATCTGCCAGAAAGCGAGAGACGCCATTAGCCTGACTTCGCCTGCTTTCCAACGTTGTATCGCCCCCAAGTGCGGCGCTACGTTTGCGATCGAGCAGATTCTGGTCGCCTGTCCGCGCTGCGGCGAACTGCTCGACGTGGCCTACGATTTCGACCGGCTGGAAGTGCCGCGCTCGCTGAAGTTCTTCCAGCAGAAATGGGCCAACCGCCACGATCCGTACTGCTTCAGTGGCGTGTGGCGGTTTTACGAGCTACTCTGTTTCGCGCCGCTGGAAAAATGCGTGACCCTCGGCGAAGGCCAAACCCTGCTGCACCGTTCCGACACGGTGGCCAAGTACGTGGGTCTTTCCCCCGGCAGATTGTACTTGCAGTACGAGGGGATGAATCCTTCGGGCAGCTTCAAAGACAACGGCATGTCGGCCGCTTTCACCCATGCCCGATGCGTCGGCGCAACCCGTGCAGCCTGCGCTTCTACGGGCAACACCAGCGCCTCGCTTGCGCTGTACTGTTCGGCGACGCGGTTGATGCGGGCGGTGATCTTCGTCGGCTCGGGCAAGATTGCTTACGGAAAGCTCTCGCAGGCGCTGGACTTCGGAGCGCTGACGATCCAGATCACCGGCGACTTCGACGACGCTATGGCCCGCGTCAAAGAAGTCTCCCAGGAGTTGGGCATATATCTGGTCAACAGCGTCAACCCCTTCCGCCTGGAAGGGCAAAAGACGATCATGTACCGGGTGCTGGAAGGGCTGCAATGGGAAACGCCCGATTGGATCGTCGTGCCCGGCGGAAACCTGGGCAACTCCAGCGCCTTCGGCAAGGCCTTCTGGGAGTTGCACCAGTTGGGGTTGATCTCACGGATACCGCGATTGGCGGTCATCAATGCCGCCGGCGCATCGACCCTTTACGAACTGTACGAGAAACACCATCTGCGCTGGAACGGCGGTAATATCGACATGCAGGTGGCCGACAGCTACTTCCAGCAGATGAACGCCGAGCAGCGCCGGGCCTCCACGATCGCCAGCGCCATCGAGATCAATCGGCCGGTCAATCTCACAAAGTGCCTGCGGGCATTGGAGATCTGCGACGGGGTGGTGCGCCAGGTCACCGATCAGGAAATACTCGATGCCAAAGCACAGGTAGGGGCCGGCGGACTGGGTTGCGAACCAGCCAGCGCTGCCAGCGTAGCAGGCGCAAAAGCCTTGGTGGCCGAAGGGGTCATCGGCCGCGACGAGCGCGTTGTGTGCGTGCTGACCGGCCACCAGCTCAAAGACCCCACCGCAACCGTGGCTTACCACACCACCGATCAAGAGATGTTCAACAAGGTTTTGGGCAGCCGGGGGGTCCGCAGGGCGACATTCGCAAATCGGGCCGTGGTGGTGCCGAACGACCTCGACGAGATCATCAAAGTCATCAGGTTGTACAGTTGACCGGCCCCGATTGCTGTCGCATCTTGCAATTGCCCCCGGCAATATGGTCCGTTGCGAGGTAACTTGTGAGCGTTTTGCGCGCGTGTTTCACGGTAACTTGGAGGGCCACGCTCCGTCGTGGCCGTGTGCCAAATGCTAGCGGACGCGACCGCAGCGCGTCCCTCCAACCCCGCCATTTGGTTGCGGCCATGGCCGAATTAAGAACCTGGAGGAACAAACGCAACAATGCAGGCCATCAGAATCGCTATTCACGGTGCCGCAGGACGTATGGGCAAGCGCCTTGTCGCCCTGGGTGCGGCCGATCCGGCACTGCGGATCGTCGCGGCCATCGAGATGCCCGGCCATCCGCAACTCGGGCAAGATGCCGGGCTGCTTGCCGGAATTGGATCGATCGGCGTGACGCTTACCGACGCACTTGACGCCCCGGCTGACGTGGCCATCGACTTCTCCGTGCCGCAGGCCGTCGAAAAACTCCTCGATCTTTGCCGCCAGCGCCGCCTGCCGCTGGTAGTGGCCACCACCGGGCTGGGTCAGCAAACAGCGGATAAGCTCAAGGCCGCCGCTGCCGAGTTGCCGCTGTTGTATTCGCCCAACATGAGCCTGGCGGTCAACCTGACTATGAAGCTCTGCCAACTGGCGGCCCGGGCACTAAAAGACAAAGACGCCGATGTGGAAATACTCGAGCGTCATCACCGCTTCAAGCACGACGCCCCCAGCGGCACCGCTCTGAAGCTGGGCGAGTTGATTGCCGCCGAAATGGGCCAAAGCGTGCATCGGCATGGGCGGCACGGGTTGGTGGGCCAGCGGCCGCACGAGGAAATCGGCTACCACGCCATCCGCGTAGGCGACAATCCCGGCGAGCACACCATCGTCTTCGCTATGCTGGGCGAGATGCTGGAACTGACCGTCCGCGCCTCCAGCCGCGATTGCTACGCACAAGGGGCGCTGGCGGCAGCGAAGTTCCTGGTGGGCAAACCGCCCGGACTGTACAGCATGGCCGACGTACTGGGGCTGTGAGCGCCGTGGCTGCCCGGCGCAGGCAGTGCTAACGCAAGCTGCGCCCGCAACCAAATGGACCGACGCGCTGCGGTCGCGTCCGTCGTGTCTTCGGCGGTGGTCTTCTAATAACCAGAGCTAGTGCGGCCACGACGGAGCGTGGCCCTCCACTCACCAGCGCCGAATGCGGCCACGACGGAGCGTGGCCCTCCGGGTTGTCCTCCAATATCTGCGAACCGCGCACATGGCACCACGTAAGACAACTTATTGACGTTCGCAATACGTGGAGACACAAACCAGCAGCGAAACGTTATATCAGCCGGTCACTACCTTTCGCGAAGATCAATAAAGCACATTGCGATGCCGCACACGCAAACGGCGCCGTCCGCAGATTGGCTCGCTTTGCCGCAGATGACCCAACGGGCAGGTCAACAGCGGGCTTGCAGTTGTCGGACCTGCTGGGCGAACGCTTCGGTCTGCTTGCGAATCTGCTGTACGAAGCTGTTATCGGCAGGCGTTCCCAGCACAGCTTCCATTTCTTTAGCATTGCGGAAGGTGATGCTGCGGAAAGGATTCTGAAAATCCTTCGCCCGGCTCAGGTAAACCTGCTGGCAGACGTGTTGCTGGAGGTTGACCGCCTCGGCAAGCACGTCTTGCCACAATTCGGGGGTCAACCGTTCCACGCCGAGCAACTCCAGCAATACGGCGTAAGCGTGGCGTTGTTTTTCGAGCGGATATTCCGCCCAGAGCCGATCGTACTGGCCGTGGACTTGCTCCCAAGTGGTCAACTGCCCAGAGCGAATTTGCGACAAAAGCTGGAGCAGATCAGGCTCGGCCACAAGCTGTCCTCCCAGGTTTATCCAGATGCGTTGGCGCGGTCCGGCCAACTGCTGGTGCATGCTCTCGAGCGTCTGGCCTTCGTTGGCAAGCATGTAGGCGATAACGTTCTTGGCCGCGTAATAGTAGAGCATCTGTCGGTAGGCGTGATACGCGCGGCGGGGTTTGCGAATCACCACCTTCCGCCGGCTGTTCTCGATGCGCTGGCCCAGTACTTCCACGCCCGCCAGTTGCTCTTCTGGCCCGCAAAGCAGTTGCCGACCGAGCACCGCCAGTTGGTCTTCGGAAGCTTCCTCAGCACCGGCCGGCTGCGGCTGACCATCCGTGGCTGCACTAGCCGGCGGATCGACTGTGCCAGGATTGCGACCTTTGCCCACAAACGCTTTGGCGGTCCACACCTCCAGCAGGTGCATAGCGTGGATGATCTCTTCAGCCGTGTCGGGCGCCAGGTAATCGAACTCGATCTTTTGGGTCTTGGTATGGCGCTTGTCGCGGTTGATGAACTTCCATGTGTTGCGCGCAAGCGCATACATGTTGTGGGTCCACCAATAGGCCGGGATGACAAGCAACCGGTCGCGTGCTTCGTCGTTGGCCACCAGCGAAAACGGCAAGGGGATGTCCAGCTCGGCCGGATAGTTTCCTTTGGCCACCAGCACGAACGAAGCGAAACGGCTGGGATGCTTCAGCGTAACGCACAGTCCCGGCCAGAAACCGCGCCCCGCCTGTAGCTCGCCGTCGTTGGCCCGGCTGTTGTGGTTCGAGCCGATGGTAGCCCCGGCCGCCATGTTGCTCTGGCCCATTACCACCGAGGCCACCAGGAAGGAGTTGTTGTGATGTTGTTCGTGGGCGGGAAAGATCAGATTGTTCAGTATCTCGCAGCACGAGACCGTGGAATTGTCTCCCAGGAAGGAGTGAATCAACCGCGCCCCGTACTTCAGCGTGGAATTGTTGCCCATGACGAACCGCACAGCCTTGCACCCATAAAACACATGGCACCCGTAGCCAATGATGCCGTTGACCAGTTCTACGCCTTCGCCGATCTGGGTGGGTTCGGCTTCGCTAGAGTTGATCGTCAGGTTCTTCAGTTTGTTGGCGCCTTTGATGTAGCAGTGCGGGCCGATTTTCACGTCTTTGATAATCTGCGAGTTCTTGATCACGCAGCAATCGCCCACGGTGCCATAGAAGCCGCGCCGAGTGTCGAATTGCCGCTCGGTGATCTCTAGCAGCCGCTGTAGCAGCAGCGGGTCGTCGCGATACTTCGCCCACAGATATGCGTCGGCGCAGATCATGCCGTCGAAGGGCAGCACCGAGCGGCCGCCGCTTTCGTTCATCAAGTCCAGCCAGATGCGCACAGCTTCCGGCTCGCCTTGTTTTACGATGCCGTTGCCGAACTTGGCGTGGTTGGTGGTGTTCATCTCGTCGATGTTCAACAGGATCACCTGATCGCCGACGATGTAGCGCGACAGATACCGCACATTGTGTATCGCCACGTTGTCGCCCAGGTCGCAGGAGATGATCGTGCTGTTGGTAATTCCCGCGGGAGTCTGTAGTTCGTGGTGCTCCAGCACGACGTTCTCCAACCGTCCGATACGCACCAGACCGTAGAAGCTCGAGTTCTTTATCAGGTGCGGATGGAACGGGTCGGCCACGAAAAGGTTGTCCCAGTTGGCGCAGGTTACTGCGTTTTTCACCAGCGTTTCAATCTCATCGGCCCGCAGACTGCGCCAGTATCCTTGCGGTTTAGCTACTTGCCGGTTGCGCAAGTAGTATTCGTCCTCGCCAGGCGGAAGAAAGGCCTGGGGAATGAACTGCTTGCCGAACAGCTCTGCCGGAACGAGCTTGATGTTGCGCATTCGGGTGTCCTCGCGCTAATGGCTAGCTTTGCGCGGGCGGAAGCGGAACGTCTTTGCTCCGATAACACTACACAACTGCCTGCGCAAACTGTAAAGCAGCAGGAACTGCTGCGGCGTGAACTGCGTTGCGTGCAGTTTTCCGCCGCCACAGCATCTTACGGCGTCTGCTAACAACAATAGAACAGGAAAAGCCGAAAGCGGGGCAACTTGGGAACTTTGCGGCCAAGAAATCTTGAAGTTTGCGCGGACTTGCCACGAATGCGTCTGCAACGAGCAATTTCCCCAGCCCGCTTTCGCTCAACTGTTTATGGCTTTCGGGCCGAATTGTGCTTAATAGCTGCACTCTTGCTAAAACCACCCCGGAAAGTATGACGGCGATCTGCCGGAAAGCCCAAATAACAGGCGAACTAGCAGCACCCACCAGCCTGGCAGGCCGAAAGCACTGCCGAAGGCTTCGTGGTACACCAGGGATTTCTGAACGCCTTGCCGCGCAGCGCCGCTCTGGCCGATTGGCCCGGCATACAGCAGCGCAGGCGGGGCCTTCGTCGGCAAACTACAGCCTGTGTATTCTACCATTTCAGGAGGATAGCCTTGTCGTTGCGCAGCCGCTTGCAGCTTTTCTATCTGTTGCATCTTTGCAAACCCACAACGGACCGCGCAGTTTTCCGGGCGATACATCGGGCGAAAGCCCAGCGGATACTCGAGCTAGGGTTGACCTCCACCAAACGCACCTTACGGATGCTGGCAGTCTGCCGACTTGCCAATCCGGACAAAGTCCCGCATTACATCGGCATCGATCTGTTCGAAGACCGGCCTGAGCCTGGCAGGCTGGTCTGGTCGTTGCGCGATGCCTACCGCAATCTGCGCGCCGCCGGCGCCCGGGTTCGTTTGGTGCCGGCCGAACCCGTGACAGGTCTGATGCAAGCGGCAAACGAGTTGGGCAAACTGGACCTGGTGGTGTTCTCGGCCGAGGCGGTGCCCAGCGAGGACTCTCGCGCATGGCTTTTCCTGCCGCGTTTGCTGCACCAGGATACGCAAGTCTTCTGCGAGGAGCTTGACAGGGGCCAACCAGCCGGTTTGCGGCGCTTAGATATGGCCACCATCAACCGGCTGGCCGCCGCAGCACTGAAGCGCCGCGCCGCTTGAGCAGCCGAGTATAATTGGGCGGGATAACCGCTGGCGAAAGGGCTGCTGCAATGCCGCAGGTCAAAGTGGGGCTGTACGCGGGACTCCGCCTGTACATCGGCGGTGCTTCGTCGCTGGATGTGGAAATTGCGCCGGGCCAGACAGTCGGCCAAGTGCTCAACAGCCTTGGCGTTCCGGCGGAAAAGGCGCACATCGTGTTTGTCAACAGCCGGGCGGCAGGACTGGACCATCCCTTGCACGGCGGCGAACAGGTGAGCATTTTCCCGGCCGTCGGCGGCGGCTGAGCGTCCGGCTTGCGCCATAAATAGCGTCTGTTTTTCGCCCGAGACAATCGGCACGGGGAGCCTGTTGGGTAGGCTGCCGCGATGGCCAGCCAGCCGAAACCGTCCCGCAGACCGGCCCTAACCGCCGCTGTTGCCTCTCAAGCGATGGTGGCGGTGTGTTCCCGCTAAAGGGTGACGGCCGATTGAATCGCACCGACGAGGCGCTCGGCCTCCGAGACGGCCTCGAGCAGTCCGGTCAAAGTGCTTTCGGCCGGCGGCGGCAGCGGACGAGCAAGTTGGTCGGGCAGTGCGCGAGCTGCCGCAGCAATCGCCTGCATCGCCCGTTGCAAGTCGCCCACCGCTGCCCGCAGCCGATACTGCCGATCGAGGCTCGACAGTTCCGACTGCTCCAGCCGGCTTTGCAGAGCATCCAGCAGCCGCTGCCGTTCGGCCAGCAGCATCTTGTGTTCGATGGCCTTGCGGATGGCGATAGCCAGTTGCACCTCGTTGCAGGGCTTGGTGAAGAACTGATACACTCCGCCGGTATTGATGGCCTCGATGGCCGTTTCGGCTTCCACATGGCCGGTAAGCATGATCCGCATGACCTCTGGCCGATTCTGGGCAATCCAGGCCAGCAACTGACTGCCGAGCATCCCCGGCATCCGCTGATCCGACACCACCACATCCACATCGCGAGTCTTCAGCACCCAGACTGCTTCTTCACCGCTACGAGCGGTACAGAGCGTGTACGGCTGACGGCGCAGGGCGCGCGACAGGCCGGCCAGCACGTTCGGATCGTCATCGACCAGTAGCACAGTATGCGACATCGGATTTGCTTGTCCGTTGCGATGCCGGACCTCAACAAGTAACTACCTCTCGCTCGAAAAACCGACCACCGCAGGGGGTCAGACGCGTGTTGTCATCGGCGATCAACCTAGACCGACGAACCGCAGCAGTCGGCGCCAGCGGTGTTCAAACAAGTACCACCGCGCCATGCTTGGCCAGCGGCAAACGTATTGTAAACCTGGTGCCTTTGCCCGGTTGCGTGTCGAAATCGACAAAGCCTCCGTACTTTTGCACCACAATTGCGTAGACCACACTCAATCCTTGACCCGAGCCTTGGCCTACATCCTTGGTGGTAAAGAACGGATTGAATATCTTGTCTTGAATTTCCGGGGCAATGCCCACGCCAGTATCTTCGACGCTGATCTCCGCCCAGTCGCCTTCCTGTCTGGTTTGCACGGTGATCGTGCCCTTGCCTTTGCCATTTGCGTCGGCCGCGTCGGCGATGGCCTGGGCGGCATTGTCCAGCAGTTGCAGCATAACCTGGCTCAAGTCGTCCGGGTTGCAGGCAACACAAAGGAGGTCGGAAGAAAGTTCCAGCTTCAACTCGGCTGTCTCTTTCCAGCGACTTCGACAAGCAGTGGAGGCAATCTGGACCGTTCGATTTATGTCGATCACCTGTTTGTCGTTTCCTGTGTGCTGCCCGAACTCCTTCATCGCCTGAACAATTTTCGCCATCTGCTGGAGTCCTTCCGCCGACTGCGCTATCGCCCCATGCGCCTCCTGGAGGTAGAAATGGATGTCTGTTTCGCCGATCGCGCGCCGCAATTCGGCGGCGGGCACTGAACCATCGGTCGAGCCTTCGCCGCACGCGGCCAGTTGCTCCAACCGCGCCAGCAGTTTTTCCACACCGGCCACCACCTGGCGCAGGAATCCGATGTTGTGATCGACATATTGAATCGGGGTGTTCAACTCGTGGGCGATACCCGCAGCAAGATGCCCGATCGCTTCGAGCTTCTGGGCTTGCGCCAATCGGCGTTCCATCTGCTTCAGCTCGGTGATATCCCTCCACACCTCGGCCACCAGCCACTGTCCGCTGTCGTCCTGGAAGGGGACGCTGCTGACATGGAACACTCGGGGGTCGTCGGTTCCTATGGTGTGCTCGCTCACAACTACTTCTTTACTGGCCAGTGCCTTGGTGGCGCCGCAATCGTCGCATGGACGCGGCGAGTGCATGATGTACTGGTAACATTTCTTGCCGCGAGGATCTCCTAGAATCTGCTGCCAATGCGGATCGACATAGCAGACCCGATAGTTGGCATCGATGACCGTCAGGCTGGTGTTGGTAGCAGCGAGGATGTATTCGATCTGCTGCTTCAGGCGTCTGACTTGGGCCTCTGCACGAAGACGCACGATGTTTTGGCTTAGCATCTCGCCGAGCGTGTTGAGCAAGCAGATTTCGTCTTCCAAGAACGGGTTGCTGGCACCGGCCGGCAGCTCATAGAGATAACACACTTCGATGGCCCCAAGCAGTTGATTGCCTTCCATGATCGGTGCAGCGATCTTCCACTGTGTTTCCACATAGGGGGCAATTTGATGAATTTTTCCGTCCAATACACAGCGGGCCGACACGGCCTGCGGTTCCCGGAAAGCCGCGGGTATAAGCTCTAACGTCTCCAATACGATTTGACCCACCGACAGTTCGCAATTCTCAAAAAGGCGGGATACCTCGAACAGACACCGAAGCTCCTTAAGTCGCTTGTCAAGTTCTTCTGTCCGCTTTCGCAACTGCTGCTCGACGTTGTGCCGCTCGGTCACGTCGCGGAAGTTCCACACCCGGCCCACAATCTTGCCGTCCAAAGTCAATGGGCAGGAGTAGCGCTCGAACACCCGGCCGTCTTTGAACTGCAATTCGTCGAAGCCATGCCCTTCGCTGCCGGTGAGCTGCTCGATGCCGGTCAGAAAGCCGTCCGGGTCTTTCAGTTGGTCGAGCACGTGCTGCACCAGCGCGCCGTCGGTCTTTTTCTGGAGCACCTCTTTGGGGATGTTCCACATCTGCGCGAAGCGGCGATTGTGGGCCAGCACTTTGCCGTCGGTAGTGACCGCCAGTATCCCGTCGGCCGTCGATTCCAGCGTAGCCAGCAGCAACTGCTGGCTTTCGCGCAGCGCTGTTTCGGCCCGCTGTTTTTCAGCGCGAAGCTCGTGCTGGGCCATGGCGCGGGCAAGGGCCAGCGGCAGCATTTCCGTAAGCGCAAGAGGCGTTGTCTTGCGAATGTAGTCGCACACTCCTAGCTTCATCGACTCCACGGCCAGCTCTTCGCTGCCCTGTCCGGTGAGCACGATCGTCGGCGGCAAGGGACCCGACTGCGACAAGCGGTGTAGAAGCTCCTGGCCGCTGTGCACCGGCATTTCCTGGTCGACCACCAGCAGGTCGTAATCTCGTGCCAGGGCCTTGGTCAGTCCCACGCCCCCGTCTTCGGCAAAATCGACCTCGTAGCCGGCCTGCTGGAGCACTTTGCCCACCAGGCGGCGGGTAGCCGGGTCGTCGTCGACCAGCAACACACGATGTCGAACCGCAGCACTCATATCGTTTCGCTCTGCCAGTAAAGCTCGTCTGCCATGCTGGCTGCCTTATCGACAGGTACCAAAATGGAAATCGGCGACTGCACTCCCACGCTGGCCAGATACGACTTCAGTCGGGAGCGCATCAGAGGAGTGACTTCCTGTCCGCGTGCGCACAGCAGTGTGCCGCGCAAAGAGCGCACGTCGTCGGCCAGAATCGCGCCGTCCACAAGGTCTTGTACGCGGACTTTGCGGATCACTTGCACTTCGGCGATGTCCAATACTCGGCGCAGGGCCGCTACAACTTGCGGGTCGTACCAGCCCGATCGGTCGTGAATGTGCGCCATCGCCAGTTCCTGGCTGGCCCCGGCGGCCAGCAGTGCGTCGTAGTCCAGGGCCACCTTCAAGATGCGGCTGCCCAGCGGCAGATCCGTTCCGCGCAGCACAGTGCCGGGTGCGGCTTGCTGGCAGCGCTGATGCCCAGGCCGCAATCCCTCGCAACGCCCGTCGTAACGGTCGTTTTGATGGGCGATGATCTCGGCCACCTCTTCCAGCCGTGGGATCTGCGCGATCAATGTGCTGCCAACACGAGAAGACTCGAACATCTGTTCGGCTTCTGCGGCAGACAGCTCTTCGCCGCGGTAACACTTCTGGAGAGTTTCTTCAGGCACGCCGATGCATCCGATCTGGCAAAGCATCGCTGCAATCTCGATCGGCCAGCTTTTCTGCACATCCAACTGCCGACACAGCTCCTGCACCAGGCGGCGGACCCGCGCGGCCCGACCGAAGGCCGCCGGACTGACCAGCCCCAGGATGTCGGTCAGCACCTTCACGCTGCCGGCCAGCGTTTTGGTGGTAAGCTCGCGTTCGGCCGTTATCAGGCGGTACTGCTCAAGTCCGGCGCGCAGCGCGGCGGCGAAGCTCTCCGGCGGGCAGGGCTTGGTGAGAAACCGGAAGATATGCCCGTGGTTTACCGCATCGATGGCCGTCTGCTGGTCGGCGTTTCCGGTAAGCATCATGCGCACCGTCTCGGGGGCCACTTGCCTTACTTGCGCCAGCAGCTCCACGCCGCTCATGCCTGGCATCCGCATGTCGGCCACCACCACAGCGTATGGACCATGCTGCTTTACGGCGGTCAGCGCTTCCTCGCCGCCCAGGGCGATCTCGATATAGAACTGCTTGCGCAGCGCCCGCTGGTAGGCCTGAAGAATACTGGCGTCGTCGTCGACGCAAAGGATGCGTTCGGTCATTGCAGGACCTCCTGTAGAAGTTCCGCGCAAAGCTGGCGCCACTGGCCAAGGCGGTGGTCGAGGCCGATCCGCTGCAAGTAGGACTCGTCGACAGGATCGTCGGAAAGCTGCATCCCGAACCCGGCTTGCCGCACCAAAGCGTCGGCCACGTGTACAGCAGTCAGCGCGGTGAACCCGGCGGCGTCGCTGCGCCCGGGATGGTGATGGCAAGCGACCGCCTCGACCAGTTCGTCGGGCAGGCCGCGCAGTGCGATCAGGTAAGCCCCCACGTCGCCATGCGTTGTATGCTGCGATTGTTCTTCGGCCGTCCAATCCAGCACCCAGGGCAAACTGGCCGAGCAGTTGTCTGCCGGCAGCCAAACGGCCGCCAGCAATCCGATATCGTGCAGCAAACCAGCGGCAAAGGCGTCGCAACACGTGGCGGGGCTGGCACCTTCGGCCTGGGCGATTTTGCGGGCCAGCACGGCCACCGCCCGAGTGTGCTCCCAAATCTCCTGACAGACTGCGGCCTGCGGGTGCTGTTGCTCCAGCGGAAAGAACAGGTGCTCCAGGCTGGCAACAGCGCGGAGCGTTTCCGCCCCCAAGAGGTTGACGGCCTGAGCGGGATCAGAGACGCGCCGCGGCGTGCCGAAGAAACCAGTGTTCACCAGTTGAAGAACCGACAAAGTGCAGGCAGGATCGGCGGCTATCAGTTCCCCCAATCGCCGCAGCGAGGGTTTGCTGGAAGCCAATTCGGCCTGTAACAGAGCGAATGTCTCCGGCTCAACCGGCAACGCTTCCACCCGCGATACACACTCTTGCACCTTCTGGTCCGCCAGCCGGTCGCGCAACTGGCAGGCGCGGGCGACAGTGCGCTTGAGCACCTCGGAATCGCAGGGCTTGGTAAGGAACTGGTGGGCAGGGCCGAGCGAGCGGAGCACGGTCTCCATGTCGCACTGGCCGGAAAGAACGATCCTTACTGTGGCCGGGTAGAGACGCCGCACTTGGCGCAGCAGTTGACTGCCGTCGATGCCGGGCATGCGCATATCGGTAACAACCACGTCGCACGGATGCTGCGCGAGGTAGGCCAGCGCCTCCTGCCCTCCGGCAAGGAAGGCCATTTCCCACTGCCGGCGCATCGCGTACAACAGCCGCCGCAGGGCATCGAGCACTTTCGGTTCGTCATCGACGAACAATACCCGTTTCATGCCACGTGCCCCTTAGAGCCACTGGAAATCTGGATTGACGAACACTTGCCGATCGTCGGCAAGCTGGTTGCGGATGGCCCGAATGTCGTCGATCGCCTGGCAGAATGCCGCATGCACCTCGGGATCGAAATGGTTGCCGGCCGACTGCTGGAGCGTGCGCAGGGCTTGTTGTTCTTCGCAGGGTCCGCGATAGGGCCGGGGCGAGACCAGTGCGTCGAACACGTCGGCTACAGCCACGATGCGGGAAGCCAGCGGAATGGCGCTGCCGCACAGCCGGAGCGGATAACCAGTGCCGTCCCATTTTTCGTGGTGCGAAAGCGCGATGCTGGCCGCCAATTCCAACAGTGGATCATTCTGGTCGAACATGTCGTGGGACTGGCCGGCCAGACCGGCGCGCTCCAATAACGACTGGAG
>Ga0209017_10002207_pt1 | contig 13058 bp, 6 predicted proteins | sample YNPBryunderm2012_FD_185812 | JGI IMG/M metagenome (GOLD analysis project Ga0209017, IMG submission 185812) | Anoxygenic and chlorotrophic microbial mat microbial communities from Yellowstone National Park, USA - YNP Bryant MS undermat 2012... ... | reverse complement strand
GATATTTCCGGTCCTTTGTCTAGGATATTTTCGGTCCTTTGTCCGGGATATTTCTGGTTCCTTCTCCGGGACCTCAGCGGCGGGGTGTCAGGGGTTGGCGGGTGGTCCACTCCAGGGCATTGAGGAGCAGGCGGAGGAAATTTTCATCCCGGAAATCATCAGGATGGCCGAGGGAGGTGTAGAAGATGCGGCGACCGGCGACTTCCCGGACCCAGGCCACGGGTTCCGTCTGTCCGGTTGGAATCCTGCCATAAAGCAGGACGGTGGCATCGGGGGCCAGCCGTGGGTTTTTGTACAAACTGCCGGCCGAGCGGAAGGGGCGCACCCCGTGCAACACGGGATGATCCTGGGCCTTGTCCGCCAGCCGTACCTCGCAAGTCAGATTGTTCCCGTAGTGCCCTTGGTAACTGCCTCCGAAAATTTCGCCATCCATCTCCAGCCAATTCTGGAAACCGTGACTGGCGGTGCGGATGCCGAGGATCGGCTTGTTGGAACGGGCGAAGGAACGGACCGCTTCCAGGCTTTCCCCTTCCAGTCGCAACCGACGCGTGAAAAAGATAGCGGCATCGCATTCCTTGAGCTTTTCGATACCCGGCAAGGTGGTATCTTTTTCCGCTCGGGCCGCTATGAGGATGCATTCGATGCCGTAGCGTTGCTGCAACAGCTCCTGCAGCTTCTGCAGCGACTCGTCGGACTTATACTCGAAGGAACCGGAGACCAGTGCCAGGCGTAAGGGCCGCTGGGGAGCGGGCGGCGACGTCCTGGTCAGCGGGGGAGGTTGATCGCGGAGCGGAGCGGGGCTTTGCAAATAGGCGAACAAGTCGGCCACCTCCCGGTCGCTGAGCGAATCCAGGAGCCGTTCGGGCATCAGAGAGATGGGGGAAGGTCGGATGTCGGCAATGTCGGCTTTGGGAACAATCAGGGTAACGGGCTGGTCGTTGACCACGCTGGTCAGGACGATGGTTTCACCCTTGTCGGCAGCAATGCCGGAAAGCCGACGTTCGTCATGCGTCAAGACGACCTGCACAAGATACTCCGGCCGGATGTACGCGGAAGGATCGACGATGTGCGTGAGCAGGTAGAGGCGGTTGCTCCGGTCGGCGGTGGTCAGGTCTGGGCCGACGGTACCCCCTTGACCATGAAGGCGGTGGCAGGCGGCACAGAGTTTCTGGAACAAGGCCTGGCCACGGATGGCATCGGCCTGTTTTTCCCGAGCCAGTGCGGTGTTGAGCCAGGCGATGCGGGCCTGTTTTTCTCCTGAGGTAGCCGGGGCCAGCTTGCCGAAGTGCTTTTCGACCAGTTCCGTCAACGGGGGATGCTCCAGGGCAACCGCCGCACGTGCGTGGTCCACGCCCAGATGAGCCTTGGGGAACCGTCCTGCTTCCCACTGACGGAACAAAGTCATCGCCCAGCCGGGACGCGTGAGCAACAGGGACACGGCTTGCTTTTGCAACGCCTGCGGCCACTTGGGGTAATGCTCCAGGACGAAATCGGCCACCGCCGGGTCGTCGTAAGCTTCCAGGGCACTCAGGGCGGCGGTGCGGACTGCCAGGCTGTTCGAGTTGGTGAGCAGTTGTGTCTGGAAGAGGGTACGGGCTTGGGGATCGCGGGTTTGTCGTAACACGGTAATGGCGGCCAGCCGCTGGGACTCCGCGGCGTTCGCATCGCCGACGATCTGCCGCAGCTTTTCCCGAGCTACCGCGTCGTTCATCCGGGCCAGCACGATGTGGATCCCCAGATCATTCGGCTGCTGTTGCCGGTACTGCTCCAGGGGTGCTCGCCACGGCGGGGGCACCTCCGGCAGGCTCCGCCCTTCCAGCCCTTGGGCCATGCCCCGGAGCAACGGCTGGGGTGGATAGCCAGACCACAGCGACGCCAGCCACTCTGCGGGCACATCCGGTGCCGAGAGCCGGCGGGCCAGCTTTTCCAGCAAATCCTGCCGCAGACGTTCCACGGCCGGGTCGCGTGCCGCCTGGGGATCGACCCATTCCCGCACGGCCGGCTGGGAATTGATTGAGGGCTGCGTCCCGCCTTGGCCGTTTTTCGGGATCTTTCGGATCTGCTGGCTGATCTGCTCCTCGATGGCCCACCAGATCAACAGGGGCAGGTGGGGGTCATGGGCTGCCACCGGATTGCGCTGCAATGTGCGAATGACAGGGTAGGCGTCCGCCGCTTCCATCCGGCGGGCAGAACAGGCCAACTGGGCCAGGACCACCGGACTGCGGTCGTTTCCCAAGCCTTCGAGCAAGCCGGGCGGTAAAGGCTGCGGTGGATCGGTACCCAGACGGATCCCCCAGCTCCGGACGTAGGGATCGGCATGGTTGAGACATGCCCGTGTCACTTCCACAGACCAACCGCCACTGACATAGAGAGCCCACAATGCCTCCAGCGCCGGCCAGTCCCGTTCCTCGGCCACCTGACGGTGCAACAGCGGATAAGTGCTGGGGTCTTTGCGTTCGGCCAGCAGTTGCCGGGCAGTGGTGCGATACCATTTGTTCGGGTGCCGCAACAATGCCACCAACTCCGCCGAGCTTTTCCGCCTCAGATCGATCTGCGGATAACGGGGCCCACCTTGATACTCGATGCGGTAGATGCGTCCGCTGCTTTTGTGCCAGTTGTCGATCGGGTCCAGGTGGGCTGCCCGGCGATCGTACCAGTCGGCCACATAGATGCAGCCATCCGGTCCCAGACAGAGATCGACCGGTCGGAACCAGATGTCGTCCGTCTCGACCAGTTCACCGCCGTGCTCCGCCCGGAACGAAGCCCCCACTGCCTCCAGCTTGTGCCAATAAATCGCATTGGACAGCAGATTGCAGGCGACATACTGATGACGCAGCTGCTCGGGATACACATCCGCATCATAGAGAATGCCGCCGCAGGTCACATGCCCGCCTTTGAAGTTCTTGTAAGGCACATGGTCGAAGTAACCGTAGGTATGGGGATTGTGCAGCGGACCATGCTTGGCGAACCCCTTGATGTAGTACGCCCCCGGCAGCTGATGGAGCATGGCGTAACCGCCCCAGTTTGTTCCAGCGATCAACTGACCATGCCGATCGAAGTCCAGACCATAGGTGTTACCCCCACCTTCGCTAAACAACTCGAACTTCTTTGTGATCGGATGGAACCGCCAGATGCCCTGCTGGAATTCGACGATCGGGTCTTCGGGATGATGCGGGTTGCGGATGCGGCTGGTGCTGGTGCTCCCCGCTGCCCCGTAAAGCCAGCCATCCGGACCCCACTTCAAATGATTGGCCAGCGAATGGGTATCCTCCATCCCGAAGCCTTCCAGCAGCACTTCCGGGTCGCCATCGGGAACATCGTCGCCATCCCGATCCGGGTAAAACAGCAAATACGGCGGTTGAGCCACATAGACACCCCCATGCCCCAGACAGAAACCGCTGGCGATGTTCAAACCGGTGACGAAATCCTTGGACCGCCGGAAGACACCGTTTTCGTCCGGATCGTACAAAATCGTGATCTTGTCTGCCCCCTTGGGACCACGCGGAGGCGGTTCCGGAACCTTGTCCCAGATCGTCCGCAAATACTGGTCCTGCTTCACCGGCTTCAAACCCGCATAGTTGGGATACTGCAAATACTGCAGCACCCACAGCCGGCCACGGGCATCGAAACACAGGCTCACCGGCTGCCGCACCATCGGCTCATGGGCCACACAGCGGATGGAAAAGCCCGCCGGCAGCTTCATCCCGGCTTCCGCTTCCGCCGGCGAACGCTGAGCCAGCACCGGCGCTGCCCACACGCTCACCACCACGCCACACACCCACCACCGCGTCATAAGCGTCCTCCGTTCCAACCGCTTCGCATCGATCCTCTGTCTCATTGAGCATCTCCTGTTCGTTATGTCCTGTTCATTATGCAGCTCTCCGCTGCTACCCTCCGCTGCTGATCTCTGTTGATGCCCGCGGATGCCTGTTGATGTCCGCTGATCTTTCTGCACGCTGCACGCGTGGCGCTGCCGCTTTGCTCCCTGCTGCGACCTTCTCCCAGGGAAGCATTTTCCGAGAAGGAGCATCCGGCGGGAAACCGCTTGTGTTCCCGTGGCCTCCTCATCCGTTAGAACTATCCCGTCTCTGCTGATCAGGATACTCCCTGCCGCCTACTCCCGCTTGTCCATCTCCGCCAGAACCATCCGCTTGGGATCTTCCGCCATGATCATCCCCTGGATCGCCGGCCTGTGCTCCTGGGTGGCAGGTGTTGTTGCCCGAGGAGCCTAATGCTCGATTTTCGAGGAGAACGCGGCGGAAAATATCCTGGAGCGAGTTCAACCCCACTTGTCCCTTCTTCCCCATTCACAATACCTTTCACAATCACGGTACCACGATACCGACTTGTTTTGCGTCTCCTGGATATCCGGCCCAGAAAAAATTTTCCCAAAAAACGCCTTTCCGACTTGACTACCGGCATTCTTTAGGACATAATTACACCAGACGCGTCGAATGTAGGTGGCTCCTAAAACCTACAGAGGATCGATCCCCTCCACTTGTTTGGTTTTTCGGTTGCCCCCGGGGGTGACTTTTCTCCTCGGAACCCAACACACACAACGGCAACAACGAAAACAAAAAACCAGCCGCATAGAAAACGGTGGACCAGAAAGTGAAACAACAGCAAACCTGAGCAGAAAACCAGGAACCCGAGCCGACAACAAGGAACCTGAACAGAAACCAGGGAATCTGAACAGAACAAACCATCATCCGATGGGGCTACGGATGGTCTCGGATGCGAAGGAAGAGATGCGTCCGATACCGCTGAGGCCCCAACACATCCATCCCACGCCTGTTGACAGTGTTGAACCTGCGCTGACGGTGTTAACCTGTCATCGCGCTTGTCCCTTTATTCCAACCATTTCTTTAAATTAAGATTCCGCTTGGTTCAAGATGGCAACAATTGATACCGAAGAGGACACAATTCAACAATGATAGCTCGTATAAAAAATCGCATTTGAACCGCAATTTTAATTTCGATATGTTATGGCATTGATTTGTGCTAGCCATCCTTTTTTGTCAATGATACGATTCCCTTCGTGCTGTTATTCCCGGACGAGTAATCCCAAAGCCTGCCGGAGTTGGATATCGGCGAGGTACCAATCAGCGACCGCTTCGATGACGGCAGCTTGGGCCCGGAGGAGTTCGAGGCGGGCGGTGAGGAGTTCACGGGTGACGGCCTGACCGGCGGCCTGACGTTTTTCCAGTTCGTCCCGTTGCTGCCGCCAGTGTTCCGCTTGGGCCTGGCGGGCTTGTACCAGGATGCGTCGTCCCTGCCGCAGGGCGATGGCGGTGCGGACTTCGCCGGCCACCTGCCGCTGTCGGGCTTCCAGCACCGCGGCCAGATGCATCTGCCAGCGTTTTTCGTCCCCAGTGGGGGCTTTCCGCAACTCCGCCAGCAGAAAAGCCAGGGGGGACGGTTGCGTCTGGGTCCCCAGCAGGGGGTGGATCGATTGCAGCAGGGCTTGGGCGGTGGGAATCAGGCGCAGGTCGGCGCGAGCCAGCAAACGGAGGATGTTCAAATCGGGGCGGTAGAGGTCGGCGGTGGCAAGAGCGGCGGGTGCGTCGAGGTCCCGCGGGTCCAGGTGCAGGGTGACATCCGGCCACAGGGGCGGGTCTGCTTCGCTCAGGTCGAGGCGTTGGACCAAAGCGGCGTTGAGGGCGACCCGGGCCGCGGCCAGTTGGGCCAACTGGGCACGGACTTCCAGCAATTGCCGTTGCAAAGCTTGCATCTCCTGCGGCGTACTTACCCCTTGTTCCACCGCCCTTTGCTGGATTTGGATCTGCTCCTGCAGGATGTGCTCGGCCTGGCGCCAGATGTCGTATTGGGCTTCAAGGGCAGCAAGGCGGTAGTACTCGGAGAGGGTCTCGGCGATGTGCCGGTTGCGGAGTTCGTCGGCGGCGTAAGCCCGGATCAGGCACTCGAGGTGCGTAGAGGCGGCCGAACGGTGGAGGAGAGGATGAGACGGACGGGGGGCAGTCGCCGTCAGGAGGCGGGCGAGGGGAGCAACTTCGAGGGCACGCCGTCGGCACTGCTCCGCCGTCAGATAGCGGTAAGTGGGGGGCGGCTCAGATGGGGGTGGCTCGGCCGCGGGCACTTGGACCAGCGTGGGGCGTCGGGAGCCTTGTTCGAAGGCCGGCTCCGCCGTTGGCCCGACCGGTAGCGAGGACCAGCCGACCAGCGCCTGACACCCCGTGGTCAGACCCACGCTCACGAATATGGCTGTTAGCCGGATCATTCTTCTGGCCTTGCCTGCCTCGGCTCCCCTATCTGTTCCGTATCGGCAAAGTGCGTGGGGTTTATGGAATGTTTCGGCTGAGTTTTGTAGTTGTCATGAGTTCAAAGGGACGGATACGATAAAGTCAGGCCGCAAATGGCGTCAGGCCGCAAATGACATCGGGCGAAGGAGGTGGGCCATGCGGAGGGGTGATTGGAGCGGGCAGAAGTGTGCCGCATGGGGGCAGAAGTGTGCCGCATGGATGGCTCTGACGGCTCTGGGGCTCGGTGGCGTTGTGGTAGCGGTGGCGATGGCCCAGGAGAGTTACCGCGACCCACCGCTGGTGCCGCAGGATCGCAACCATTGGGCTTTCGTGCCGCCACGGAAACCGCCGGTACCGGCGAACCCGAACAACGGTGCATCCCCGCACAATCCGATCGATGCCTTCATTCTCGCTCGGTTGCGCCAGGAAGGATTATCCCCCTCGCCACCGGCGGACAAACGGACCTTACTACGCCGCGTTTACTTCGATCTGATCGGTCTGCCGCCGACACCGGAAGAAGTGGACGCCTTCCTCAACGACCCGGCACCGGACGCCTACGAAAAGCTGGTCGATCGCTTGCTGGCCTCCCCCCACTTCGGGGAACGCTGGGCCCAGCATTGGCTGGATGTGGTCCGTTTCGCGGAAACCAACGGCTATGAACTGGATGGGGACCGTCCCCACGCCTGGCGGTACCGGGACTATGTGATCCGTTCCTTCAACGCGGATAAGCCCTACGACCGTTTTGTGACGGAACAACTGGCGGGGGATGAGCTGGCCGCGGGTCAGGAGCCGCGACAGGTGGCGGACTTGTGGATCGCTACCGGCATGCACCGCTGCGGACCGGTCCACATCGTCAGCGGTAACTTGGATCAAGAAATGCTGCGCCAGGAGCGGTTGACGGAGATGGTCAAGGGGGTGGGCACCGCCTTTCTGGCCTTGACGGTCGATTGTGCCCGCTGCCACGATCACAAGTTCGACCCGTTCTCGATGGGGGATTACTACCGCTTGCAAGCGTTCTTCGCCGCGGCCCGTTACGCGGATATCGACATCGCCACGGCGGAGGAAAAAGAAAGCTACAAGAAGCAAGCGGCTCCGCTCCAGGCCGAAATCGCCGCGTTGCGGAAGCAGATCACCGAGATCGACGCCCCCTATCGGGCGGCTCTGGTCAAGGCCAAGCGTGAGAAACTGGAGCCACGTTACCGCCAGGCTTTGGACACACCGGCGGAGAAGCGCACCGCGGAGCAGAAGAAGCTGGCCCAGGAAGCCAGCACCCTGCTGAAGGTCAGTTGGGATGAGATCGTGGCGGCCTTGTCGCCGGCAGACCGGGAACGCCGGGCGGAGCTCAAGCAGCGGCTGCATGATCTGGAAGCCCGCTTGCCTCCGCCGCCCGCTCAAGCCTGGGCCATCCGCAATGAGGAGCCTGTTCCTACCTACATCCTCAAGCGGGGGGAACCGCACCGCAAGCTAGTCACCGTCGTGCCGGCCTTTCCTCGGGTGTTGACCAGCGTTGAAGTCCAACCGCGGTCCCGCCTCGACCTGGCCCGGTGGTTGACCCAGCCGAATCACCCGCTGACCGCCCGGGTCATCGTCAATCGCATCTGGCAACGTTATTTCGGTCGCGGTCTGGTTTCTACCACGGATGACTTCGGCTTGCGGGGCGAACCCCCATCCCATCCGGAATTGCTGGACTATCTGGCGGTGGAACTGGTGGAAAACCGTTGGTCCCTCAAGCATATCCACCGGTTGATCGTCACCTCGGCGACCTATCGCCAGTCCGCCCTGACGACCCATGGGCAGCAACGGGATCCGGAGAATCGCCTGCTTTGGCGGATGAATCGCCAGCGGTTGGATGCCGAGGCGATCCGGGATGCGATCCTGACGGCAGCCGGCACCCTCAATCGCCAAATTGGCGGTCCTTCTGTCCGTGTTCCCCTGGAACCGGAAGTCTATGCCCTGATCTTCACCGAAGGCGAACCGGATGGCCTGTGGCTGGTCACACCGGATCCACGGCAACATACCCGCCGGTCGATCTACTTGTTCCGCAAACGGAATGTGCGTCTGCCGATCCTGGAAGTCTTCGATCAGCCGGATACGCTCAATCCCTGCTGTGCCCGACCGGTGAGCACGTTCGCCCCGCAGGCGTTGATTCTGATGAATTCGCCCTTTGTGCGGGAGCAAGGGCTGGCCTTGGCCGCCGATCTGTTCCGCCGCCATCCCACGGATGAAGCCCAACGCCTGGAGCAGCTGTTCCGCCGCTGTTTGGGTAGAGGTCCAAACGCAACGGAACGGCACATGGCCGAGGAGTTCGTGACGGCCCAGGCTGATACCCTTCGGGATCGGCTCCGAGCCCGCCAACCCATCGGCATCGACCCCACTCAATTCCCAGCCGGTACCGACCTGGCCCAAGCCCGGGCCCTGGCTGACCTGGCCGTGGTCCTGTTCAACACGCACGAGTTTGTGTACAAACCGTGACTGCGTAGGAAACGGCAGCTGATCTGCGGACCGCGTCATCAGGACTTCCGGAGGTCACTGATCGATGAGGGGGCCGACCAGACCGAATGGGTGACTACACAGGTGACCTTGATCTGTCAGCATGAGGCCCTTGGAAAAGGCTCGCGTGGCCAGCGCAGGGAGGAGCGGTCCGGTTCGCCTTGCACCTGCTGGCTTGGCGGCGTTAGAGTAAGGAGAACATGCCATCCAGAACGGCTCTGGAGGCCAACAGGAACATTTCCACGAGGAAAGGAAGCCGGTCGTGAGAAGGTGGCCAGTCTCAGAGATGGATCGGCGAGGTTGGGAGACCGATCCAGCCGATGACGGATGGTGGGACGAGGTACAACAGGCTGCCCGGCGAGCCACCCACTGCTTATTAGCCCAGCAGCAGGCGGATGGACATTGGTGTGCGGAACTGCAGGGTGATACGATCCTGGAGTCCGAGTTGATTCTGCTGCTAGCCATTCTGGGCCGACGCGATGACCCGCGCATCCCACGGCTGGCCCACTACATTCGCAGTCAGCAGATGGCAGAGGGGGGGTGGTCCACCTATCCGGGCGGTCCGGCGGATGTCAGTGTGTCGGTCAAGGCTTACTTTGCCCTGAAGATTGCCGGCGAGAGCAGCGCTGCTCCGCATATGCGGCGGGCGGCAGAGGTGATCCGGCGCTTGGGAGGGGCGGAGGCGGTCAATTCCTTCACCCGCTTCTATCTGGCGGCCCTCGGTCAGATACCCTACGATGTTTGCCCCACGGTGCCGGTAGAACTGATCCTGCTGCCCCGCTGGTTCCCGATCAATATTTACGCCATGTCGGCGTGGAGCCGGACCATTTTCGTCCCGCTGTCGATCGTCAACGCTCACCGACCGGTAACGCCGTTGCCCCCCGAACAGCAGATTGGGGAACTGTTCCTCAAGCCGCCGCAGCAATGGTCCCTGACCGCCCGACCGGTTCAAGGCTTTTGGGCCGGTTTCTTCCTGAGGGTGGATCGCTGGCTCAAGAGACTGGAACGCTGGCGACTGACACCACTGCGACACTGGGCTATTCGTCAGGCTCTGGCCTGGATCCGGGAACGCTGCCGGGACAGCGATGGTCTGGGAGCCATCTTCCCGCCGATGGTTTACCACGCCCTGGTGTTGCACTGCCTGGGCGTAGCGGCGGATGATCCGGAAATGGAATGGGTCCTGCATCAATTGGATGAATTGACCCTTGCCGAAGGGGAGACGTTACGGGTACAACCCTGCCTTTCACCGGTGTGGGACACCGCTTTGGCAATCCATGCATTGGCGGAACTGGGGGAAAGTGAACCGGCAGTACGTCAGGCGGCTCGCTGGCTGGCCGAGCGTGAGATTCGCATAGCCGGGGATTGGGCCCAGCGGGTTCGACACGTAGAGCCGAGCGGCTGGTGCTTCGAGTACCGCAATGCGTACTATCCCGATGTGGACGACACGGCGATGGTGCTCATCGCCTTGGCCCGCAGTGGGGTGGCTCGGGAAGTCCCTGCGACGGTGGAGCGGGCTTGCCGCTGGCTTTTGGCGATGCAGAACCGCAACGGGGGCTGGGCCGCCTTCGACCGCGACATCGAAAACCCTCTGCTGGAAAAGGTCCCCTTCGCCGATCACAATGCCATGCTTGATCCTGCCTGTCCGGATATCACCGGTCGGGTGCTCGAAGCCCTGGCCTACCACGGTTATCGCCTCGGTCACCCGGCAATCGACCGGGCTGTGCAATTCCTCCTGGCCCGTCAGGAACCGCAAGGAGCGTGGTACGGTCGCTGGGGCGTCAATTACATTTACGGCACCTGGCAGGTGCTCAGCGGCCTGGCAGCGGTGGGTTACGACCGGAACCGGTGGGCGGTGCGGCGGGCCGTCCACTGGCTCAAAGAGGTGCAAAATGCCGACGGCGGTTGGGGGGAAAGCTGCCGCAGCTACGACGATCCCGCTTGGGCGGGCCAGGGAGAATCAACCGCGTCCCAAACCGCCTGGGCCCTCCTGGGCCTGCTCGCCGCCGGAGAGGGAGACAGCCCCGAAGTGCGAGCCGGTGTCGAATTCCTCCTGGGTACGCAGAAGGCGGATGGCTCCTGGCGGGAAACTGCCTTTACCGGTACCGGCTTCCCTCGGGTCTTCTACCTGAAGTACCACCTGTATTCCCTCTACTTTCCGCTGCTGGCCCTGAGTCGTTATGCCCGCTGGGCTCGGACCCCTTTGCCTGTTCCCTCGCCGCCGCTGCTGGCCAACCCCCTGAACACCGACGGTGTCCCATCCCCGACACCGATGATCCCGACATCGCGCTGATGCGTTCCTTCTCAGCCACGGAGGTCTTATGCGCTTTCCCCTCTCGCTTACCGCGGACCTGACCACCTACATGCTGCGCAAAAAAATCCGGCGGCAACACCGCTTTCCTCTGGTGTTGATGCTCGAACCACTCCATGCCTGCAATCTGACCTGTACCGGTTGTGGCCGGATTCGGGAATATGAAAGTACCATCCGGGAAAAACTGACGGTGCAACAATGTCTGGATGCCGTGGATGAAGCCGGAGCACCCATTGTGAGTATCTGTGGTGGGGAACCATTGATCTATCCCCACATCGGGGAACTGGTCCGTGCCATCCTCAAGCGTCGAAAGCATATTTATCTGTGTACCAACGGGGTGTATCTGGAACGGAAATTGTCTCTATTCCGACCCACCTCGCGTTTCTTTTTCAATGTGCATCTGGATGGGATGGAACAGACCCATGATCGGCTGGTGGAACGGGACGGCGTCTTTCGGGCGGCCATCGCAGGGATCCGGGCAGCCAAGCGGGCCGGCTTCCTGGTCTGCACCAACACCACTGTGTACCGCGAAACGGACATCGCAGAAATCGACGCCCTCTTCGCCTACCTGACCCGCCTGGGTGTCGATGGCTTTCTGTTGTCACCGGCATATGGCTACTCGGCAGTGCACCGGACCAATCCCCAGGCCGCCGCGGAAATCTTCCTGACCCGCGATCAGATCCGGGCCAAGTTCCAACAAGCCCAGCAACTGTTCGACAAATACAAACTGACCACGTCGCCGATCTACTGGGAATTCCTGCAAGGGAAGCGCGAGTTGACCTGTGCCGCCTGGGCCAGCCCGACCCGGAATGTCCGCGGATGGAAAGGACCATGCTATCTCATCACCGATGCCCACTACGATACCTTCCAGGAATTGATGGAACGCACACCCTGGGAAAATTACGGTTACGGTAAAGATCCCCGTTGCGAACACTGCTTGATGCATTCCGGTTATGAAACAGCGGCAGCGCTGGGTATGAATGCCCGCCTGCGAGATGGCTGGAAGATGTTGCTCTGGCAACTCACCTAGATGAAAAAATGTGTTTAGGACCGTTATTCATGAAACGGAAAATATGGGCATGATCATAGCATGATCATAGATATGAAAAAACGCTATTATGTGTCGTGAACATTGTCACAAATATTACATGTTATGGAAATTGACGCGAAAAGATGATCATAATTGTTGGTGTGAAAAATGTTATTATGGTTATGGATATGCGAGATTCTGTCAGTGTCATGATGCTCGACATGGTTCCTGATAAGCCAATTTCGGTATGGCTGCAGATGTGAGGGATTCCGTCATTGTCGTTGTCTGTGCTTTGGAGCGGGAGGCAAAGGCACTCCGCCGGGGTTTGCGACGCAATCCCCAGGTGGAAATCCAGGTCAGCGGGATGGGGTGGGCGGCGGCCCGGCAGGCTGCGGAACAACGGTTGCAACGGCGGCCACTCCCCCGCCTGGTGGTGGTCGCCGGATTTTGCGGTGCTTTGCGTCCCCATCTGCAAGTCGGCGATATCGTGCGGGATGCCCAGGTGCTAACCGTACCGCAGGTACTCGCGACGGCAGAGCACAAACAACTCTGGGCCAGCCGGACGAACGCTCTGGCCGTCGATATGGAATCCGCGGCTGTGACAGAGGTCTGCCAGCGTTACGGGGTGGCTTGCCGCGTCATCCGCTCGGTCTCGGATACCTGGGACCAATCGCTTCCCCAGGAGCTGCTGGATTGCTTCCGAGACCAGCGCCTGAGGGTTTTCCCGTTGCTTCGCCATGTGGGGCGGCGTCCGGCGCTGCTGAAGGAATTGCTCCGGCTGGAGCGGCAAAGTCGGCGGGCCGCTCGGACCCTGGCCCAGGCGGTGCAGGAATGCGTCCAGCAGACCCTGTTCCCCTGCCGACAGATGCCGTCCTCTCATTCCGCTTGAGCCAGGGGAGGCGGCTGGCTCATCGCACCTTTTGCTCCGGACGGGGTCATCACGATGAAGTGGGCTGCCACGATGAACCAG
>Ga0209017_10002198_pt1 | contig 13109 bp, 24 predicted proteins | sample YNPBryunderm2012_FD_185812 | JGI IMG/M metagenome (GOLD analysis project Ga0209017, IMG submission 185812) | Anoxygenic and chlorotrophic microbial mat microbial communities from Yellowstone National Park, USA - YNP Bryant MS undermat 2012... ... | reverse complement strand
AAACCTGCAAAAAAGATAGTAAATAAAACCGCAAAAAAGGTAGTAAAGAAACCTGCAAAAAAGGTAGTTAAAAAACCCGCAAAAAAAGTAGTAAAGAAACCTGCAAAAAAGGTAGTTAAAAAACCCGCAAAAAAAGTAGTAAAGAAACCTGCAAAAAAGGTAGTAAAGAAAACCGCTAAAAAGACACGCAAGCCCTTAAAGAACTACAAAGAAACATTAGAACTATTAGAGAAAAACCTAATACCGATTGACGAAGAAACCAACCGAATTGACTATAAGAAATTAAAAGAAACTATTCCTGTAATTAAAATTGTATCTTTAAAGAGGAAAGGTATAGGCGTATTAGGATATGAGGACTTTTTGGAATTGGGACAGCACTATGATGTTGAATTACAAAATCCTACGATTATTGAAGGTATTGCGGATGATTTGAAGGATTATTTATTGAGACCAAATGTTTTGACTTATGTAAATGTTATACTTAAAATTAGAATTATTGATGAAAGATTACTTGTAAAGGAGGATAGATATACTACCTTTAAGTTATTAGTGGATGATAGTATGATAAATAGCATTAAAGTTTTTAATGAAAAACTTAATGAGTTTATTTATGAAATTTATTTTGAGCAATTGCATAATGTTATCAAACGCTTTGAAAGATATGTAGAAAAAGAAAAAAGAGTATTTGAAGGAACTTTTACGGACACAGATATTGCAAATTTGGAAATAGGTGATATTGTAAAAATTGAATTAGATAGAGTTTTATTAAACATAGATGATAGAACTGAATTATATTCTATACTCATAGACGATAGAGTTGTTTGGACTTATAGAGGGGGCAATTATTATTTTACCATTAAAACAAACACTAATTTTTATGAATAAGGAATTAAAAGAGAATACAAAAATTATTCGTAAAAAGAATGAACTAAAAAAAATAAAACACACAAAAATAGCCGTTTTTGATGTGGAAACTTGGAAACACGCTAAAAATTTTGCCTTTGGCGTGGTTGTTTATACGGATAGAGACCGACAAAAATTTGATACTGAAATACATAAAAAAGTTTTTTATGATAAAGAAACAATGAAAAACTTTTTATTAAGTGATGAATTGAAAGGTTACAGAATTTATGCTCATAATGGCAGTAGGTTTGACTATATTACCTTGTTTGACAATTATATTTTAGACAATACCGATATTTTGACGCTTGGGACTATGATTATGGAATGGAAATTTAATGATAGATATTTTTACGATAGTTATGCCCTTTTAAGGACAAGTGTCAAAAAAATTGGTGAAGCATTAGGATTTCCTAAACTAAAAACATCAGAAAAATTTGTTGAAGGTATTGAGGGACAAATTACACAAGAGGATATTGACTATTGTATAAGGGATTGCGAAATTGTGCTAAAAGCATTATTGAATATAGTAAAAATTTCAAAAGAATTGAATTTGACGATTGCAAGCCAAAGTATGACTACTTTTCGTAGAAGTATAGACCATTCAATTTGTGTAAATAAGGATTTGGATAAGGAATTTTTAAAAAGTTACAAAGGTGGTAGAGTGGAATGTTTTTTTGTTGGTAAAAAAGAGAACGCAAAAGTATATGATGTAAATAGTATGTATCCGTATGTTATGGTAAATAAAACCTTCCCTGACCCTATGAAATTAAAAAGAGTAAGAATAAAAACAAAAGATATTGAGGATTTTTTGTATAGTTTTGAAGGTATGGGCTATTTTAAAGTAAATGTAAAAACTGATAAAATAGGAGTTTTACCTTACCGATATAATAATAGATTGTGCTTTCCAAAAGGAGAATTTGAAGGATGGTATAATTTGAATGAAATTAGGTATCCGTATAGTAAGGGATACCTTGATGTGGAATTGGTGGGAGACGCTATAATTTCAAAACCTACCGAACCCCCTTTCAAAAGATTTATATTGGATTTGTATGAACGGAGAAAAAAAAGTAAAGAGTTAGGATTGGAATTTTATGATTTGTATTTTAAGTTTTTAATGAATAGTTTATATGGCAAGTTTGGACAAAAGCCGAAATCAAATACTTATTATTTTTCTACCTTTGAAAAGGCAAATGATTTTGCGAAATTGAAAAACATAGACAGAATACATAAAGTAAATGACTATTATTATGTAAAAGTTGAAAGTGATAAAGAGCCAAACATTAGTATTTATTCTTATGCGAGTTATGTAACAAGTTGGGCAAGGGCAGTATTATTTGAGTATATGGATATTAACGGATTTGAGAATGTTTTATATTGCGATACGGACAGCATCATTACTACAAAAGAATTTGATAAAAAATACATAGGTAAAGAATTAGGACAATTGAAACTTGAAACAGAAGGGACTTTCATAGGAATAAAGGCAAAATTTTATGCTATTGCCGATAAAAAGAAATTAAAAGGTGGAACTTTCAAAATGATTGATGTATTAGGCGATAGTATTGTAATTGATGATAACATTATGTTTTACAATGGTAAGGAATTGGGATTGTTCTTGAATGAACGAGAAAAACTAATAAGCCCGAAGGAAAGCATAAGAAATAAAAAAGTGGTCGATAAATTAGGATATTTTGAAAGGATAAGTAAGTATTTTGATATGATTGATACAAAAAGAGAATTTGTAAGAATGAATGATTTTTCAAAAATTATAGAATTATGACTAACTACTACATAAAAATTTACATAAATAACAATGAATACACGGATTATGTTTGCAATGATTTAATTGTGTGCTATGTAAGATTGATGATAGTATTCCGTGTAGTTTTTCATAAATGTGTTTATGTATCTTACGATTATTTTGAAAAATGTATGAATGAGAACGGAGTTTTCATAATTGATTTAAGTAACCTTACAGGTATTTTAGAGAATACAAAAATTACAATAAAAGTGGAAAAAATAGAAAAAAAATTTGTATAATTGGTATAAAATTATGTATATTTGCGACTAATAAATGTTTTAATGATGCGTGTTAGAAAAATAAATCTGCAAGAAATTAAAGGATATTCTTATTTTTTCAAAGAAAAAGTGTTAATAGTTTTTTATTGTAATGATATTTTTGTTTTGAAAGGTGAAACCGCTTCACAATTGTTTATTGAATTACTAAATCATAAAATACTATGAATACCTTGTCCATTGCCATTTATACTGCTATAAACTTACAAATAAAAAGTATTGACAAATCCTATAAAAAATATAGGATTAAGTTAGATATTCAAAATAAAAGTGTAGAGGAATTTAAAGGAATTGATAAAGAGGGAAACATAACAGATATTACAGAACTATACAGACAAAATTTTGAGGATGATAAAAACAGATACGATATTTTGATTAACCACTTAAAGGAAAAAAACCTTCCTTATGGAAGGTATTTAGTTTTAGAGGTCAGTTTATGGGATGTTTTTTTATACACAAAAGTTAATGGCGAAATAATAAAATACAAAATATGAAAAAACCGATTGTTATATTGCATACTTTGTTAGACAAAATAAAATGTGATAGATATTATTTATCTTTAATTTTAGATTGTAGAAAGAAACATTTTATTCTTACTGATTATGGAGATATACACTATCATTTTTCAAATTATTACGATGAATATAAACCATTTCAAATTAAAAAAATAAAATCAATTTGTAAAAAATACGGATGTGAATACGATTTTGCAAATAAAGAACTTATTAAAAAAGTAAATGATAAAGATAGTGTAAAAAAATACTTAAAATGTATTGAGCAATTTTTAAGATGCCAAAGTAAAATTTATCAATTTATCTTTGACGATAAAACAGAAAAAAGATATTACAAAAATTAAAAACTATGAATACAGAAAAATTTGATAACGATGCAGAAAACTTTATTGAGGATGTAAAAAAATTTAATGAAAACATAAAAGAACAAAGTGATGAGATAGTATCATCCGAAAAAGATATTAAATTTGAAAATCCTTTGAATGAAGGGGATTTTGATGATGATTTTAACGATGATGACTTTGATGATGAAACGGAAAGTAATATAGAAGATACCTTAAAAATAAAAGAAAAAGAGGTAAGAGAAGGAATAAAAAAACTAATAGACGGGACTACCATAATAAAGGCAGTAGATAGCGTATTTCCTAATACATTGATTTATTTGCTGTCCTTTATAGACAAAGATTTTGATAAAATTGACAGGAAAAATATACAATTAAGCGAAGAAGAAATAGAAATTTACAAACCGATTGGAGATTATGTTGCGGAATACATTATTACTAAATTAAATCCTATTATACTATTAAGCGGATTATATGTTTATAGAACTACACTTGCCATAACCATTGAATACAATAGAATAAAAAAACATAAAAAAATTAAATTTAAAAAACATAAAACTATGCCACTCAAAAAATCATCTAAAAAGGAAATTAAAAATTTGGAAAGAGAAAGAAGACAAATTTTTAAAGAAATGAAAGATTTACAACAAACCATTCGCAATAATAGACAAGATTATGAATATGTAAAAGAATTGCGAGAGGAATTGCAAAATAAAAATGCGGAAATTGAACGATTAAACAAAGCCATTGAGGAATTAAGGAAGGAATTTTTAAATACTTCGCAAAAATTTCAAAACCCTATACAAAATCCACAAACAGAAACAGATACAAAAACCGAAAAAACACAAAAACAAGACAAAAGAAAAATAGTGAGCGAAGAAAAAAGAAAAATTTTACTTGAACGACTTGCCAAAGCACGGGAAATAAGAAAACAAAAATTACTGCAAAAACACAATAACAATACCGATTTGAACACTACCAATAACGAGTAATATGCGATTTGGAATTATTATGCTTGTAATTGGACAAAGAAGGACAGGTAAATCAACAAAGATTAAAAAAATAATAAGCACTATCAACGCCCCCAAATACATTTACGATGTAAGAAATGAGTATTACACGGATGGATTTAATATGACGATGGATGAATTTTTACAAATTGTCCAAAATGTAAAGGAAAGCGTAATTGTATTTGAGGAGGCCACTATATTTTTCAGGGTGACTACAAATAAAATTATGCGAGATATTCTTACAGGATGCTCGCATAATAAGAATTTTATTATTTTAGCATTCCATTCTTTTAGAGCTGTCCCTGTTGATATTTTAGAGTTAGTAGATTATATTGCTTATGGAAAAACGAAGGACAGGGCTTCTTTGATTTATGAAAAATACAAAGACGACCCTTCATTTTTAGAGATGTTTGAGGATAGCCAAAAACTTGAAAAATACCAATTTAAAATAAAACGCTATGGATAAGAATACCGCAATACAAAAATTAAAAAATATAAGACAAATAAGTGGTAGTGAATTAAATGAAATTACAAAAATTTTTAGTAAAGATGAACTACTTGATATACTTAAACAATTAAATGAAAAAGAAATACAAGAAATTATTTTGTATATTCAAGAAAAATTTAATCAGGAATTTAGCGGATTAGGAATTTTAAAAATTTTTATACTTGGTGCTATTGATTTAAAAAACGGAAATAATAGTTATTTTTCTAAAGTTTTTAATTTATTTACATTAAAAGAACTATTAAATAATGAACAATGAAAAAAAGAGGTAGAAAATCTTACAAAGAATTATGTAAAGAATTGCAAAAGATAAACAAAAACCTTTATTATTCTTTATCTTTTGCATTGAATAACTTGACAAAAGCAGATTTTGACGCAATAGTAGGCAATTGCTTTAAAACTATTGACGGAAAAATTGTATTTTACAATTATGTAAAGAAAAAATATACTTTCAAAAATAATATGTTCTATTTCAAAGATGGTTATTTTGTATTAAAAGATAGTATTTTTAATTTATTAAAGCCCTATTTAGAAAAAAATGGTGTTGAAATTGTGTGTTTTATAGAATAAAAATGTGCTTAATTTGTGTATAATTTTTAGTGTATTGACATCCGTTTGTTAGTTATGTATCTTTGTTCCCATCATTAACAATTAAAATTTAAAACTATGAAATGGGAAGGTATCAATTTTAGCACAGTCGTAGAAGTAGCATTAGGATTTTTACTTGCTACAATCATCATTAACTTACTTTTCAAAAAGAAAAGTGAAAGTTATGATGCTGAAAATTATGACACAGAAACCTATGAAGCCGAAACACTTTAATCAATTAAAAACTAACCTTAAAAACTTAAAACTATGGGAGTATTAGAGGAATTATTAAATCAAGGAGAAACATTCTCTTTCGGTGGTGATGCCGAACAAGAGAATTTTAGAATGCCTGTTAGAAGGGCAGGCATAGCAAGCGGACGCCCTATGGTTACGCAAGTTCCACAACAAACCATTATTCCACAAGCAAGTCCGCAAACTCCATTTGTTGCAGGTCAAAGAGCAGGAGTGCCAACCGCAAAAGCACAATTTGATATTACTATCAAAAGATTAAGTCCTGTTAACGCAAGCGGACAAAGTATAGATACCACTTTAAATGAAGATTTACAAGTTATTTTATTTCAATCAAGCCAAATTAAAGGACACTACAAAAAATCTTTATCTTACAGCGGAAACGCGACCTATGTTGGTGTAGATGGTGGAAACATTATTAACCCTTTTGTGCAATTACCTAATTACAGATTTGATGGGCATAGATTTATTTATTATACGAGAGTTCAAAGAGACAATACGTCTTATTTTGCTTATCATACAATTTTAATCACTTGCCCACAAATTGATTACACATCATTATTAAGTGCTTTGGAAAGCGATATCATTAGAATTAACTACATTAAGTATTTTGTTCCATCTGCAACCGAAAGTGTTCAATTTAACAAACGCTTTGAATTTATTGAGACAAGTCAATTTGGTAAAAAATCAAACGATGCTGTTCCTGTGTTATCAAACATTAAATCTAATGATTTCAAAGACCGCTTAATTGAAATACCTGTTAATTTCTATGTTGATAAAACAAAAGGATTATTGCTTGATATTGCACCTGAATTGATTGACAAAGAAATTGTTTTATCTTTGTTTGTTGATTATACCAATAGACAATCTATCTAATTAAAATAAATAGTGCTGAATATACCTGCCAAAGATTTTTTAAATTACTTTGGCAGGTCGCACTATTAAAACATAGCCGTTATGAATAAATTGATAAAAATAAAATTATTGATAAAATCATAACGGCTTTTTTATTTTAAAAACTAAAAAACAAAAACTATGAGTAAAGAAAAACGCAGAAAAAAAAGAGAAGAACGCAGACAAAAAAGAAAAGAAAGACGCAAAAAAAGAGCAGAAAAATTAAAAAGGTATTTAATACCCCCACAATTGTATCCTTTCATTCCTTTAATGAAAAGATACTTGGATAAAAACGGCTACCCTTATGATAAAAAAAGCCCCCGTGATATTGTATTTCAATTTTATAGACGCTTTGTAAAAAAAGAAAGAAACTTTGATGGAAGTGATTATATTCACATTAACGACTATTTGGCAATAAATGTTGAACACAGCGACGGAGGACAAACAAAAGAAAAAAAGAATTTAGATCCCGTATCTTTTGCATCTATTGTAACCGCTGTAATTAACTTTATTAAAACACTTATTGACAAATCCAAAAAGAAAAAACAAGGAGAACTTGCCCCCGATGAAAGAGAAATGGCGGATGAATTTAGAAAAACCGATGAAGACCCTAAATCAAAAGAAATTGTTGAAAGGGCTAAAAAAGAACAAGAGGAAGCAGAAAAAGAAATAGATACGAAAGACGATGATGAAAATTATTCACTATTTGATAGAATTTTAATAGCATTAGGACTTAAAAAAAGAAAACGCAAAAGAAAAAAAGAAACCTATTATTATGTAGCACATATTGAAAATTACGCTGACCCTGTTATTGAAACAGACCCTGAAAATCCTTTGGTATTAGTAAGAGAAAGAATATACAACCCCGTAACAGGTAAATACAAATATGTATGGAGAAGCCCTTACCTAAAAAATATACCAAAGGCAAAAAGAAAAGCAAGTTTTGATATTGCAAGAGATATAATTAAAAGATACGATATTAAATCCTTAAAAAAAGATATCAATAACAATAATACCAAAAAAGTATTCTTAAAATTAGATAGCATCATTAGAGAAGCCGATACAAAGCCCGTATTATCCGCAATTTCACATATTTTAATGAATAAACATAGAATTTACTTGCTAAAAGTAATAAGAATGTTCCCAAAAGATATTTACACGGATTTATACAATAAAATACTAAACCTTAAACCATAATGCAAAAAATTTCTATCCCAAAAAAAACTACTTTTTACACTTATGTGTCCCCTATCATCATCAACGATGATAGGGGGAAAGAATTTTACTTCTACCAATGGGATAACGATAGATTTAACTACCAATTATTTAATTTACCAAAAGGTAAATATTACTCTAAATACCCTATTTTTTTAAGTGATGTTAATTTGGAATTTGCTAAAATACCTAATGAACCGCCCGAAAAAGACGACTATTTAAGAATAAAAAAAATTTACATTAAAGAAGGAAATAATCCACATAAGGCAAGCATCTATATTTACTCATACAAACCTTTTGCTACAATCATATACGATAAATCCTTAAATGAACAACCCTATTATGTAAAGGATTTTATTTTGGCTCACGAATTAGGACACCTTTACTACCATACAGAGGAATACTGCGATAGATTTGCAAGAAACTTATGCCTGTCTTTGGGATATAATCCTTCACAATTAAATAAAGCCATAGAATACTCACTAAATAATTTTACAGATACAAGTAACCACAGAATTATTATTTCAAAATCCGATAACTATTTCACATCCATTAAAACCGCACAAAACTATGGACGATAAAATACCATACAAATTATTATTCGGACTATTAGGAATAATAATCGCTTTGGTAATAATAAAAATGTTATTTTTTAAACGCAAATCCAAAGAAGAAATTAAATTGGATCAACAAAAAAGAGAATTAGAATTACAAAGAGAAAAAGAAAAATTACAACAAAAATTAGATAAAGAAAAAGCAGAAACCGAAAAGAAAAAAATTGAAACAGAAAAAAAACTAATAGAACTTAAAGAAAAAAGAGATATTTTAGCATTTGATAAATCAAATAAAAATCCATTAAACGATACTTACATTTTTAGCAAAAACTATTCACCAACAAAAATAAACACTGATAAAACATCCTATAAAATCGCTTTGGAAATTGACAAAGAATTAAAAAAATTTGACCCTAACGAGGAAAAAATAATTACCTTATTTAATGATTTCAAAACAAAAGATGAAATAGCACATTGGAAAAGATATTTTCAAAGAGTAAAAAATAGTGATTGGACAAAACTAATCACAAATACCTTTAAAGGTCTTACCGACCCTTATGAGGATTTGCGACGACTATACAATGTAATAATCAATAAACCTTAAAAAACATAGAACTATGCCAATAAAAAAATCAAGTTTGGAATTAGACAGCAAAGTAGATTTAGAATTATTAGGAGAAAACTTAAAATACACTATTGAAAGAGAAACAAAAGACTACCCTTTGACTATTGTAGAACAAATCTACAAAGCCGACCCCGAAAAATTTTACATACATTATTACACAGAACTTTACTATCTTGAAAACAACCTTAAAAATAAGTTTGATATTGAATGCGAATTAATACCTATATTAAGGGATATTTCGTATAGAATTAAAGCACTATCAACACTATACGCTAATGGGGATATTGACAATAAATTTTTTGAAAAAGAAATGCGTAAAAATGAAATACTTGCAAAAAAATACATACCATCACATATTAAATACAAAATAAATACATACCCAAAAAATATGGGAATTATATTATTAGATAAAGAAGGACACGAATACCCAATCTATTAACCATTAAAAAATAAAAATATGCCACTCAAAAAGGAATACAAAATTTTACAAAATAGAGCAGAACGGCTTGAAAAATTAGAAAAAGAAGGATACAATTGTAGCAGAGCAGGATATGAATTAAATAAGTATTGGACATCAGACGCAGGATTATTCCTTGCACAAAAATGTAAATACGGAAAAACAAGTAAAATGATAAAAGGTATGGCTAAACTATTAAAACAAGACAATAAAAAAACTACCAAAAAAGTAACAAAAAAAACAACTAAAAAATCCACTAAAAGAAAAAAATAAATTATGGATAAACCTATATTCCAAAATAACGATTTGTCCTTTATTTGGGATAAATTAGACACGCTTTCGCCTTCAAACAACCCTAATGGTGAAAGGTATGATTTTTATTTTAATAGTTTTGAATTGAATTACAATTTCTTTAATACTACTTTTTATATTAACCCTCTTATTAGACCAAATTTAAGAGATAAAAATTTTTGTGTGTCAGGTATTTTATCACATTTATATTTTTCTGTTCAACTTTCAACACAAACTTATGATTTATATTTGATAGGATATAAAAACGACCCTGAAAATGTATTTTTTATTATGCCCTTGAAAAATTTTATTGCTACAAGTCAAAGATATTATTTTAATTTTTCGCCTACTAATAAAGCAGATAACTCAAATAATTGATATTCCTATACCTTCATTTGATTTAAATAATGATAGTATTTATTCCGTTCTATCAAACGGAATAAATGTAAATCATTTACCAAAAATAGAAGAAAAAACTATTTATGTAAGTACCGCTTATTCGCTTAATTTGATAAATAATTTGTCCGCGCCACAACCACCTGAACCACCACAAACACCTGAACCATAACAATAATACTAAAAATATAACAATATGCCAATACTTATAATCGCTATAATCATTGCATTACTATTTTTCTACAAAAGAAAACAATCTTTTATCGCACCTAAAATACTTGTAAATACTATTGAAAAAATAAAAGTAAGTGGTAATACTATTACAGGTATCCTTTATATTACTATCCAAAATAACAATAATTTTGACCTTAAAATTGATAGTGGAAAAATATACACCTATTCAAAAGGATATAAAATAGGAGAATTTAATATAAATCCAACCGTAATAAAACAAAAATCCGATAAAGAAGTATCCATACCCATAAAACTTAACATAAGCACAACTTTAATAACTCTACTTAACTCACTCGCAGAAAAAAAACTTACATTAAACATTGAAGGTTATATTGTAGTCAACGGAATCAAAATACCTTTTACAGATAAATATGACATTATATGAAATACATAATCATTGTTACAGAATTTATTACATTCACTTTCACAGGACTATCGCTACAAAACCTGTCAATAGAACTTAAACAACTTATTGTTTTATCGTTGTGGCTCGCGGGACTTGATGTATTTTTAACCATCTATTCCCTATACAAAGAAAAAAAATTTGAACAAGTAAAATCAGACCGATTTATTACAGGAATTATTACAAAATTTATGTTTTTATTCATAATGCTACTTGCGGGATACTTATTAAATACCGCCTTTGGAATTGACTTCAAAAATGGTAGCATCCTCATCTATATCCTATATGAATTAAAATCCATTGATGAAAAAATAACTAAAATATACGGATACTCAATAATTGATAAAATAATTTCAACTATACTATTTTTCAAAAACAAAAATAAAGATGTTCAATAGTAATGATTTTAAATACTCAATCTTTTTTTATTATTCAAACGCAAATGTTTTTTCTTTATACATTATCGCTAACAACTCAACAACAATTGGCAATAGACCTAATACATTTATTTCTAATAACAATAAATACCATTTATGAAATTTTATACTAAAATACTATTTATTACTTCAACTATACTTTCAACCACTTGCACAATCGAACAAAAACTAATAAAAAAAATTGAACATAATGCAAAAATTGTATATGATACCATTTACATAAAAGATACCTTCTACACTAAACAAATAAAATACGATACCTCAATAACATTCTTTAATAAAAAAATTGATAGTATTAACATAAAAATTAACTACGCAAAAAATCCAATATACCTTAACCTTAAAAAAATTTACGATACACTTAAAATAAACCTAAACATACCACAAGATACCATAATCAAACAAAAAGAAATCGCCTACCAAAAATTTATACTTGAAACACAAAGTAAATACGAAAAAACATTCAAAAATTTTGCATATCTGCTTATAGGAATTATTATTTTGCTGATATTACTCATAATCTACACTTTATCAAAACTAAAAATATGAAAAACTTAAAATACTACTTATTAGCAACAGGAATAATAACAATAACTATCTACCTACTATTCTTTAACAAAAAAACTAAAAAACAAAAACCTATGTCCGATAATCTATACAAAATTATTCCCTCAAAAAACGGGCTTCAAAACTTTACACCGCCAACAGAACAAGATATTAAAATCGCTCTTAAAAAAATAGAAAAAGAATTTGGAACAGAAATAGCCCAATTAGTGGAAAAAATGTATAGATACGAAACAGCACATTTTAAATCATCCGTATTCCTAAAAACTAATGGAGCAGGAGTTATAGTAACACCTTCAACTGAAAAATACTTTACACATAGAGATAAATTAGTTGTATATGTAAAACCCGTATTCAATAACGGACAATTTGTCAGAAATGCCGTTGTCCCCGAAGGAACAGAAGGAGCAAAAAAATATACCTATGTCATATTCCCTACTATCTACGACGGAATGAGATATTTGGCAATATACATCCAAAAATACGGAGATAAAGCCCCCGAAAAATGGAGCGGCGGTGCTTATGATATTAACAGAATAAATAAATTGATAACAACAAAGTATGTTTAAAATAAAACAAAATCAAAAATATGATTTTATTGATAACTATCATAATACTATTTTTAATTATTTTACCGCCATACGGAGATGAAATACCACTTATAGCATTGCTTAATAAATTGTTGTATAAATAATTACATCTATCATTTTTTATAGCATCTATTGAAAAATTTTTTATTACATAACTTAATCCTATATTTCCAAACTAAAAAGTGTTAAAAAAAGTTAAAACACAATCATCCTTTTCCCAATTTAAACATTTCTCCTTTGCCCCATACAAACCTTTTTGACATTT
>Ga0209017_10002191_pt1 | contig 13140 bp, 9 predicted proteins | sample YNPBryunderm2012_FD_185812 | JGI IMG/M metagenome (GOLD analysis project Ga0209017, IMG submission 185812) | Anoxygenic and chlorotrophic microbial mat microbial communities from Yellowstone National Park, USA - YNP Bryant MS undermat 2012... ... | reverse complement strand
GGCGATCAACCCGCCGTTGCCCTTCGCCGCGCTCCACCCTCACGATGATCGGTCCCTCCAAGACCACCGTTCCCGCCCAAACCACATCGCCGCGACGCTTGACCACTGGCATGGATTCACCGGTGAATCGACTCTCCTGGATCGAAACACGATCTGCTTCGAGCCGTCCGTCAATCGGAATCGGCTCCCCCGCGCGGATTTCGATTCGATCGCCAGCGACGAGTTGATCCACCGACACGGTCACGGTTTCCAACGTCGTGGCGTCGCTGTTCGGCTCTCCCAAGGAGACCACCCGCCGCGCCCGTTCGGGCAACCCGCTCCAGGTTCGACAACGCTCCAACGCCCGACGACGCCCCCGCGCCAGAATCGCCCGATTGATCCCGTAAACGACCAGGATCACCGAGACCACCTCAAAGAACACCGGGCCGTGGCCGATCCACCACGAGCGGGTCGAGACCACCAGGGCCCCCCCGGCGCTGAGCAAAAACAGACTTTCTACCGTCAGGCGTCCCTGACGCAGCCGATCGGCCAGCGTGACCACCAATGGCCCGCCTAGCAACGCTGTCACCACCAGGGCCGATCCCAGTAGGATCGCCTGGATCGGCCCCCGCGCCGGGTCGTCCAACTCCAACAAATTGACCGCCACCCCCAACGCCATCGACTGCCCAAGGATGAGCAATCCCACGATCAAACGCCAGGGAACCGGTTCCGTTCGAGCCTCCTCCGAACTCTCGCAAAGCGGCGGCGCGGAGGACCGGGGATCGACGCAAGACGACATCGGACATCCTCGTTGAAGATGAAGCGTGGTAGGCAACCAACCGGTCATCCGGCGTCCTGATCCCACCTCACCTTCTCATCAGTGTTGTTTAATCGATTCGCGTTCGAGTGGCGGTCAATCTTTATTCCACTCGACTACCCTGTTGGTAACCGCGTGGTGTTCCAGTTCGAGGCCGCCTTGGCGGTCACTTCGGCGGGTCGTCTTCGGTGATCGAGAGCAACTCAGCCTCGGTCCAGGGCACCTTGCGGTCCTTGGTGGCGGCGCGGGTCGCGGCCACGGACTCGGGAGTGATCGGCGGGGCCTGGTTGCCGAACATCATGCGGATGTAGGTCAACACGGCGGCGATCTTCTCATCGTCCAGTTGGTCGCCATGCGCCGGCATGTTGCCGTTGAAGGTGATGCCTTTGACTGTCACCGGACCTTGCAGACCCTGAAGCACGATCCGCTTGAGCCGGGGTTCGCAACCTGGTCCGACGACCCACTCCGAACCAGCCAGGGGCGGATACTGGTTGCCCAAGCCGAGGCCGCTGTTCTGGTGACACGTCACGCATTTCCCTTCCAGAGCATAAACCAACCCGCCTTTGCGGCGAATGGCTTTGAGTTCGGCGGTCAACGGTGGCGGAGCGGCGTTGGCGTTGGAGATCGTGCTGGACGGAGTGGCGTCGGCCTTGGGTTGAGGGGACGCGGAAGGTGGCGGCGAGTTGGCGTTGGAGGACGCCTCCTTGACCTCGGCTGCGCCGGGGGCCGCGGCGTTGGGCGAAGGGGGCGTGGGGGTCGGGGTCGTGTTGGGGTTGGGAGCGGCTGCGGGAGTCGCGCCACTGTCACCGGCACTGGCGTTGGCACCAGGGGCCGGGGCCGCGTCCGAAGCGGGGGCCGCGCCGGGGAACGGATCGTCTTCGTTGATGCTCAACAATTCCGATTCGCTCCAGGGTTGAGTTCGGCCCTGGGTGGCGGCGCGGGTGGCGACAACCGATTCGAATTCGATCGGCGGAGCTTGATTACTCCAAGCTCCCCGAATGTAGGTCAACACAGCGGCGATCTTTTCATCATCCATTCGGTCGCCGAAGGCCGGCATATTGCCGTTGTAGGTGTTGCCTTTGACCGTCACCGGACCTTGCAAACCGTGAAGTAGAATCCGCTTGAGCCGGGGTTCGGCACCGGGGCCCACGACCCACTCCGAGCCATCCAGCGGCGGATACTGGTTGGGCACGCCCTGACCGTTGGTCTGGTGGCAGGAGACGCAACCTTGGGCGGCGAACAATTTTTTGCCCAGATCGAACGGGGACAACTCAGGAGGAGGCAACGCCGCGATCGCGGGGTTCACCATCGCTGGGTCGTCTGTCAGAATCGTGGCGCTGAAGTCGCCCGAGTAGCGCTGTAGGTAATAACCGCCCCAGAACAGCAGCGCTCCCGCCAACGCAACCGCCCAGTTGGGCAGAGGCTCGTAGCCGTCGCGTGGTTCGGACTGCTCGCGGAGGATGGGTTCATGGATTTCCGTAACCTCGTATCCATCGAACTCGTCCCCTTCCTGAGAGTCGTCCAGGCCGTGCGAACGGTCCTCAACCGCGACCGCCGAGGCGTCTTGGGACTCCTCCTCCCACATGGGATCAAGCGTAGCCGTGGAGTCGGATGAACGAGTGGAACTCATGGGGTGGGGGCTCCCGCGACAGGAAGGTCCTGGGTCCGGTCTAGCGAGATCAGGTAGGCCACCAAAGCGGTCGCCTTTTCACTGGGTACGATTTGATAGCCGGGCGGCGGTTGGAGGTGTTCGGGCACGCCTTCGAAATCGACGATGCGACGATCGGAAGGTTCGCCCACGATTTTGCGGGTCTCGTACAGGAATCGGAACGAGGGCATGATCGAGCCCGGCGAGGTCGAGGGCGGCCAGTAGAGGTGACGATGGTGCCACTCGGCGGACGGTTGACGCGCGCCGATGTTGGTCAAATCTGGCCCGGTACGCGAAGTGCCCAGCAAGTGCGGCTTGTCGTAGATGTAGTCGGTCGGGGTGGTGCGTCGCGGCCCCCAGCCCCGCGCGATGTCGGCTCCAAAGGGCTCGGGACGGATTTGTTGACTGTGGCAATACAAGCAACCGTTCTCGATGTAGACCTGGCGGCCCAGTTCAAGACGACCGACCGAGGGGTTGGGGTATTGATCCAGTCCCCCCTCCAGGGTCGGAATCGGCCCTTGATCACCTATCTGAACGAGAGGGGCCAACACCAACCCCAGCCAGGAGGAGAGGAAGGTGAGGGCCACGCCTAGGACGATCGGCGGCGCATAGTTCATCAATGAAAGTCGCTCGGATGTGGCGGGAGCCGAGCCGTTGGCGTGATGGTCGCTCATACGCGCGTCTCCTTGAGGCTCATGCTGGATGAGGATGGGCGTGTGAGTTGGTGGCCGCGGTGGGCCGAATCGGCCCGTTCATCCCATGTGAGCGGCCCCTGACGCCGGGGACCAAAACCTGTCAGATTCATGATGAACAGTCCCAAGAAAATCACATGACCAGTGGTCATCAGACCGCCGGCCACGCTTCGCGCTTGAAGGTAGGGAATCGTGGTCTCCACGATCTTCATGAACGGCGTCTCGGCGTCGTTGAGCATCATTCCTTGGATCCAGCCGCCAATCGATAGAGCCCCAACGTACAGGACCACTCCCAGGGCGCAGGTCCAGAAATGGAGCCGGGCGGCCGTCGCCGAGGCCCATTCGCGCCCAGTCAGGCGGGGAACGGCGTAGTACATTGTCCCAAACAGCATCATTGTGACAAATCCGTACAACCCTAAGTGTGCGTGGCCGATTGTGTAATGGGTGAAGTGGGTGATCCGGTTGACCTCGCGTAATGCCTCCATCGAGCCTTGCAGACTGGTCAGGGTGTAGGCAACCGCGGCGAAGACCACGAACCGCAGGGTCGGACTGCGTTTGAGCACGGAAAAGTGCGATGTCATGGTCATGTGGTGGTTGATAGCCACCGCGATAACTGGAATGATCATCGAGACGCTGGCCACGATCGAGACGGTCACCAGCCAAGCCGGCACGGGACCGCCGATGAGGTGGTGGCCACCGTTCCAGTTGTAGAACAACGCCAGCGACCAAAAGCCGATCACGCTGAGGGCGTAACTGTAGATTGGCCGGCCGATCACTTTGGGGATCAGGTAATAGGCGGCCGCCAGCCCCACCGGGGTGAACCACAGACCCAGGGCGTTGTGGGCGTACCACCAGTTGAGTGTCGCTAGCGGCACGCCGCTAACTGGCTGGCTGAACATCATCAAGTTGGCTGCAGTGTACAACCATGGAAACCAAAGCACTGCCGCCAGAATATACCACAGCGAAACGTAAACATGCTTCTCGGTGCGTCGCGCGAAGGTCACGAACGCCGAGACCGACACGATCACGAACGCCGCGGCGATGGGCGGAGCCGACCAGGGGGGCAGCTCAAGCCATTCCACCGAGGTAGAGGAGCCGGTCAGAATGCCGATCGCCCCGGCCAATAGACCCAGGTTCCAGAGAATCGCCGAACCAGCCACTAACCGGGGATAGGCCAGCGGCGCGCGGGTCAACCGCGCGGTCAACCACAACGCGGTGGCGACCGAACCCATCGACGCCCATCCATAAGCCATCGTATTGAGGTGCGCTGGCCGAACCCGACCAAACGTCAACCACGAAGCCTCGTCGAAAAACCAAGGTGCGTGCAGCTTGATCGACGCCAAAATGGCCAGCACCGACCCCATAATCAACCAAAATAGCGCTGAGGCGAAATAGACCAGCACCGGCAGACGTGTCGAAGCGTCAATTGCCGCGGTTCGGCGCGCTGCTCTCAGACGTTGCTCGTCTTGAAACTCCGTCCGGCTTGCGGCCGCGCGTTCGGACAAGGGTGCCGGCCCCGAACGACCGGGAGGCGAAACGGTGAGGCTCATGAGCGACTCCGGGACGAGGATGAAGAGGAATCGGCGGAGGAGGTCGGCGAGGCAAACCCATCGTCGGTGGTCGAACCGATTGGTTCGGCCTCGTCGAAAATGGAACGCGCGCCGGCTTGCAAATCACCAAACTGGCCGGTGCGGAACGCCCAGGCCAGCGCGAGGGCTGCGACTCCGCAGAACGCCGCCGCCCCTCCCAACACCACCGCAACATAAAGCGTCATGGAGTTTGCTCCGAAGTCGGGGAGACCAAAGCCGGGCTCGACGCGGCCGCGTTGGATGACGACGCGGGCGAGGGTGGCAACACGCTCGATCCCTCGCGGGCCAAACGGTCAATCGCGCGTTCTAACTCCGCAGCCGATTGATCCCATTGCCGAACTTTGGCCAACTTCTCTTCGGGACTCGGCGCGTCGGGCGGCCACCACCGGGGCGGCGGTTGAGCCGTCCAAATCGCGCCCAGCGACAACATCAGGCCCAAGCCTAAAACGGGGATGATCCAAACCAATGTCCAGACATTCCGAACACCCGCACGACGCGGACGAGACGCCGGCGCGCCCCGTTGGGTCGCGGGGTCGAGCAGGTTAGAGGCCATCATTCCTCACCGAATGAATGTTCTTTGATGTTATGTCCATTTCGCCGCCTCAAACCGCGGTCGGCCTGACAACGCCCTCAGCGTGCCGGCACGCTTGCAGCGGCCATCGAAGCGGGAGCCATGCGGCACAGCACGTCTCCACACCCCGACAGCCTAACGGCGAACCAGAATGATTCTACAAACTTGATACATCACGACAAGCAGACAACATATTTCGTTCAGCCTAAACTTTCCACTACTTCCAAAGCGGGCGAAGCCTCCACAGTCACCAAAAACTTCGAAGTTTTCGGTCTTTTCGGAAAAAATAACACGACTCGAGGGTGATGGGTTGGGGGGATGGATGTGGGAATCGGCGCGGGTGGTGGAATGGTTTAGGGACGCACGTAACGGGCCTTGACGACTGGTTGGGCGTTTCCCGCACGGCTTTGGAAGACCACGGTTTGCGTCTGGTTGCCCCGGCGATAGACCCAATTCTCGATCAAGAGTCCCTGGGTGGCGCGGAGTTGCACCCGTTCCGGCTTGCCGAGGAGTCCCAAGACATGCCCCCGGCTGAGGCCGATGAGCGAATCTTCTCCGGCGGGGATGTCCCGATCGCCGGCCGGGGTGATCGGTATGATTGGGTCGCGGTTGGGTCCGGGCCAGCCCAAGACTTCCAACGCGCGGGTGTGGGTCAAAAACACTCCGCTATTGGGTTCGAATCGGATGAACCACTCGTTGGTGTCCGGGTCGAGCGTGAGGGATTGCAACCGCGCGCCGAACCGCAAACGGTCGCCGGGCCGGGGCGCGGGTTTGAGATCCCGGAAGGCATTCAGATCCGCAAGGACAAATCGACCGACCCGTTGGGGGCGGGGGCCCGGACCGGTGAAGATCCGATCATCGATCGAGATTCCCCCTAGCGTGGGTTCCTCCTCGACGGTGGCCTCCAGAACCACGGCCTGTCCTTGGTAGAGTCTCCGAAATCGAATCGGCCATTCGACCGGATCGGACCGCGCGGCTTCGTCGAGGACGGTTTCCAGCGACTCGCGGCAAAGGTCAGCGTACAAAAATGCCTCGCGGGCAGCCTGGCGAATCTCGGCGGCGTGTTCGACTTGGCCGCCGAGTCCCTCCACTGCGCGGAGGGCGTCGGCCAGCAGCTGTTTGGCCAGGTCGAACTGGCCCGCTTCGAGCGCGGGGATGCCCCGTTCGTAGCCCTCGGCGACGATTCGGGGATATTCCTCCAGTCGCGCTTGGCGAAGGTTCTGCCAAATGGTGACCCCAACGAACCCGACAACCGCCAGCATGATCAAGACTCGCCGTCGCGTTTGGACCCACTCGCTCCAAGTGATGCGTTGATCAGCTTCGGTGAATGGTTGGGCCGGCGGCGTGTCCTGCCGCGGCCTTCCCTGTGCGGTGTTGAGGCGATCGACCGAAGGCAGCGGGGCTGTTGGGGCTGCCGATTTCCCCTTCTTGGCAGCGGGAGGCGACGCTGGGGAGGGCGGCTGCGAGGTGGGAGGTGGTGACGGCGCGGCGTCGGTGGACGCGGTTCGAGTCGATCGTGGTCGGGCGGGGGGCTTAGGTGGCGGGGGCGGGGCGGGGTCCTCCTGCTCGTCGGTCCACACAATTTCCAGGGGTTCGTCCTCGACCACAGCGAGATCGGCAGAGCGATCCCGCGAGGGGTCGGGGGTTGGTTCAAAAGCCCGCTCGGCCTCGGTCCAGGCGATGTCGGGCACCACTGGATCATCGACGGCTCGGAAGCGATCGTCGGGCGTGCCGCTCATCATTGGCGCGACTGGTCCGGCCAGCACGCGGGTGGGTTCTCGAAACGGGGGCGGCGGAGGTTCGGCGAAGGGACTTCGGGGCAACACGAACACCCCGCCCCGGCAGACTGGACAGCGGATCGCCTGATAGCTTTCGTGACGCCGCCCCTGAATCGTCGCGCCGCAATCGGGACAGGCCAACTCGAAGGTCTGAACCATCGGCTGAGCCGTCCCCGACTTCTTCCCGCCCCTCCAGAGTTGGCCGAAGAGTCCCACGCTTGACGCCTCCCGATCGGTTCGGTGTCGTCGCCTTGTCTTGTCGTTTCTTCGTCTGATCTCCAACAATCCGGCAACGATTCACCATAACCCGCCGGTCGTCTTGGAATCAACGCCGCTCCGCTTGAGCTTCGGCTTCAGGGCGGTGTGTCGAACCTCAAACCCACAACGTGCATGTGCTGCAACCAAGCGGACGCAGCGTCGCGGTTTCGCGTGGCAAGCTTGGACGCGCCGTTGGATTACCACACGCTCACTTCGTGGTCGATCCAGGTGGTTTCCAGCGCGGTTTTGCGTGTCGGCAGCCGACTGGTCCAAAGCCGCAACTTGCCCTCGAAGCGCTCATGGAGTTGGTCGATTTGATGATGGGTCAAGTCATCGGGGCGACGCAGGACGATTTGAGCCAGGTTCGGCCAGATGATCGAACAGGTCAGCATGTCAGCCAGCTTGGGGGTGGCGGCGATGGGGGTCAGATCGAGGATTTCCAGACGCTCCAACCGCGGGGAGTCGGCGATCTCGCGCAAGGCGGCCGCGTGGATGGCGTTGCCGCCCAGGTGGAGGCGTCGCAGGTTGCGAACTGCCGGGGAATACAGCAGGGCCGCCAGCGCCTCGCCGGGCAGACGGTTGTGACTGAGATCGAGGATTTCCAGACGCTCCAACCGCGGGGAGTCGGCCAAAATGTCCAAGTCATCGGTGCCCAACTGGTTGCGGGCCAAGCTGAGGCGAACCAGCCGCGGCAAACTGGTCGCTCGGGCCAGCGCCTCTAGGCCCTTGTCGCCGAGGTCGGCGAAGTTGCCAGACAAATTCAGGTCCGTCAATCCTTCGAGACGATTAGATCCGCTCAGCGCCCGCATTCCGCCCAGGCCGATGCGGGATTCGGTCAAATCTAACACCTTGAGGCGACTCAGGTTGAGCGAGTCGGTCAACATCTCGACGCAAGCGCGGTTGATATGATGACCGCTCAGGACCAAACGTCTCAAGCGTTTGAAGTGGGTTCCCCGCGCCAGTTCCCGCACGCGGTGGTGATCCATGCTGTTGGGCCGGAAGATAAGGGTCGAGAGCAAAACCGCGGCCTGGACGCGGCTTCCCAGTTCCACGAGGTCGGCCAGCGAGGGGGCATCCTCGATCCTGAGACGGTCCCAGGGGGCCGCGGCATGCAACTCGGCGGCGTGGTCCAGATAAATCCGCAGCTTCGCCACCTGGAGTAATCGCGGCCACCCTTTTTCCCAATGCCCCCAACGCACGCCCGCAATCCGGGGCAACCGCCGATGCACACGCATTTCCACGTCGTGGGCGATCCGGTCGATCCGGTAGTTCAGGTCGTCGAGCGCAGGGTGGGTGGGACAGCGTTGCAGCAGGTCGTCCCTCTCGATTTGAAGGCGGATCAACTCAGCGTGGGTCGCCTCGCCGTGTTCCTCCAGCCAGTCGGCGAGGATCAAACGGGGGGCATCCTGCTCGGGATCGTCCAGGATCGTCTGAAACAGCGCCAAGCGGTCAGCGTTGGTGAGGGAGTCGGAGGCGTTTGACAAGGGATGAACCTCGCAACGGACGGCAACACACCCCATCCTTCGCCAATCTTACACAAGAGTCCTACCGAAGCGCGATGGACTGGAGTTGACTAGAGATCGGGGAAAGAGGCAACAACCACCGGCGCGAACGTACCGGAGGAGAAACATCGCGCGGAGTGGAATCGGAGCGCTTCAGCAAAACCGGCAGCGGCCCGCGCGTCAAGGCGAAGCGGCCCCCCCCCCCGAGGCCAAGGAGAACTCCGGCGGTTCGGCGAACGGGCTGGGATCCAAAGAGGGGGCGTGGTCCCAGGTGTCGCCGCGATCCAACGGCGGATCCAATTCAATTCGCCAAGGTTCCTCCCACCCCAACCCTGCCGTGGCGGGCAAGCCGAATTGATTGATCGGTCTCAACCGCAGGATCATCGTCGAATCATTAGCCAGCCGTCGAAGCACCCCCGCGTTGGTCTCGGAATAGGCGACCTCCAACAACCGCAATTGATTTTTGAGGGGCGATCGAATGAGAGTTTCCAGCGCGTCGATGATCGGCCGCGTGGTCCTCTGAGCGATTCGAAGGGATTTCAAGCGACCCAGACGCGGCGATTCGATCAAAGCCCGCACTCCGGGACTCCCAAATGAGTTGAAGGTCAGATCGAGATGTTCAATCCGTTCCAGCAGCGGGGCGTCGGCCAAGGCGACCAACCCCTCGTCATTCAGCGCGTTGCGGTTTAGACGGAGAGTCCGTATCCCCTCCAACGACTCGGCCCGCCCCAGACGTTGGATCTGCTCCACGCTCAGCACCCCTTCCAGACCCAACCAACGCAGACTGCGCAGACACTCCGGGGGAACCAGCTCCAGCTCGTCAAACAACCGATCGGGGTACCAGTGGGCCACGAGGTCGAGACGTTCTAACCGTCTGATGAGTTCGCCCTGAACCAGCCGGGCGATGGCGAACGGATCGTCGGAGCAGAGCGAGACCTCCAAACGGGTCAACTCGCCGAAACGACCGTGACGATCGAGCGCATCCACCTCAGCGGTCGTGAGAAATAACCCACGCAGACCCAACGCGCGTAACTGGGTCAGACACGAGGACGCGGTCAAGGCTCTCAAGCCGGCCTCGGCCAAATCGTTGCCGCCGAGATTGAGCGTCACGACCCCGCGCACACAATCGGACCCGGCTAACGCTTCGACTCCCGAAGAACCGATCCGGTTGTGACCGCCCAAATCCAGCACGCGTAACGACCGGAACCGCTCCGGCGAGCAACGGGGAAACGCCTGCATCTGACGCGCCAAAAACCGCCGCGACCTCAACGCCAGCGTGGTCAATCCGGGGGTTGCAGGATGGTTGGCCAAGGTTTCCAGACCGTGGGCGCTTTGGTCGAATCCACCGATCCGAACCCGTTGCAACGGCACCCGATCGATCAACTCAACGGCCTGCCGCCGAAAGCGGTCGAGATGCGAGAACGACCCACTCCGCAAATAGCCCCGTTCGAAAGGCCGCGAGGCGGTGTCGAACGGACGAGCCTCGCGCCTCCACTCCTTTTCCCAGACCCTCAGTAGCTCGAACTCGCGGCGACGCAACGCCACGAAGGCCGGGTCGGTCTCCTCCAGGCGAGACCGCTCGATCTGAAGCCGAATGAACTCGGCCCGCTCGGGTTGACCGTTCTCTTCCAGCCAATCGGCGTGAATCAGCGCGGGGGCGTCGTCGTCGGGCGCAGCGAGGATCGCGCGTAGGAACGGCACCTGTTCTTCCGAGACGGGCGATCGTGTCATCATTCCCTTCTCCGGTGGCACTGCACGCCACCCCAACCCACTCCATCGGTCCCTCGCCTCAAGGACGAATCCCACGAGGATGTCGATCCCTTTGCTTTTCCTCGTCCCCACTTGGTTCACTTGGATGACCCGACGACGCTGTTGATCACATGTGCGGTTGCCTTTCTCTTGGGTCATTTCGTGCTCTTTGCTGTTGGCTTCGTTCCACTGTCTCGTCTTTCTTTTAGGTCGGATCAGGTTGAAACGAATGGGTTCGTTCGTTCAGTAATCGACCTCCTCTTCAGCAGCGGGTTCAGCGAACCAATCGACATCTTCCCAAAATCCGGCATGATCAGACCAGGTTCCCAGGTCGAGCCGCGCGTCTTTGCGCGACGAGGTGCGCAGCGCCAGGGTGGCTCGAGTCAACAGGGCTTTCAACTCCTCCTCCATCCCGGGCGCGGCGGCCACGTCGAGTCGGGTGAGGCGATCGGCCAGGGGGGAATCGACCAGCCCTTGCAAGCCACGGGGCGTGACCAAGCGGCGGTTGTCCGCGATCCTCAGCACCTTGAGCCGTTCTGTGTGAGGGGAATCGGCTAGCGCTTTCAGACCCGACGGGCTGAATTCGTTGTGCGACAGGTTGAGTTCGACCACCCGCGCTAGGCCGCTCCAGCGGGCCAGGCGTTCCAACCCGTCGTCGTCGAGATAGTTGGACGACAGATCCAAACGGGGGGGTGGGTCGTCCCCCATCCCGGCGAGAACCTGCTCGATCACGGCGGCGTCGAGTTGTAGGTTGGAGAGCCGCAAACATTCCAGACGCTTCAACCGCGGCGAGGCGACCAAATCGGCGAGGGTCTTGGGGGGTAAACGGGTTCCGCCCAGATCCAACTCCACCAGACCCTCCAGCCAAGCCGCATCGAGCAGACCGGAGCCTCCCTCGGCCTGCAACGGGTTTTGCGCTAGGGAAAGCCGACGCAAACGGGGAGCCGCCTCCCACGACCAGAGCGAACGCAGATCGGCCGGCTTGAGGTTGTTGAAGCCCAGATCCAGCGTCTCCAGCGACTCGGCTTGAACCGTCGCGCTGGCCCCCTTGGGATGAGTGATCGCCGTCAGGCCGGCCCCTCCCAGACGATTGCCGAACAGATTCAACACCCTCAGACGACTCAACAGGCTCGGCTGGGGTGGTCCTCCGCGCGCCTGCGGCGGTGCCTCGCGGAGCAACTCGTGAACCCCCGCCGGGCCGATCCGGTTGAGACGCCCTAGGTGGAGCCGGGTCAGGCGGGGAAGCCCCCGCCGCAACCGTTCGGCCAAACGAATCCAGGTTCGCGGACTGATCCCCACGACCTCCAACTCGACCAAACCCGACCACCCGGACCAACTCAGCAACCGATCCAGATCGACCTGACCGATGACCGCCCCCAACGCCAACGTGCGAATCGGCATCCGCTCGCTCAGCGTCTCCAGACCGCATTCCAAGAGATCCCATTCCGCCGGATTTTCCCATCCCCCCAACTGGCCAACCAATTCCAGTCCTTGAAACATCCCCTGCGCCTTTTTGAGCTCGAAGGCCGTCTGAAGCACCGGCGGCAACGCCGCGGCCAACCAGGTGGGATGAGCCCACTCCAATTCCCGCGCTCGCCGACGCAACCCGGCTTTGACCGGCTCCCAATCGGGGGTGCGCTCGCACTCCATTTCGAGACGGAGGAATTCCGCCCGCGCGCCGTCGCCCCGCTCCTCCAACCAATCCGCCAGAATGCGTACCACGTCGGAGGACTCGAACTCCCCGGCCCGCTCGATGGCCCGGAAGAACAACCGCGCCTCCTCGCTCCTCCAAGGTTCCCGATCGGATCGATCGCTCATTCTCATGGTCCTCTGCGACTCAATCCGAAGACCACCACCTCTCCCACCCTACCACGGATCGTCCCGAAACCCGATGGAATATTCGTACTCTGACTCCAATTCCAAACGATCACCCAATGCCTCGGCCAGGGGAACCGCCGTGAACGAATCGGCCAGCGATTCGCCCACCACCAGGCGCTCCAAACCTTGGGCGAGCGGCGACTCGGCCAGAAGTCGGGCGTCGTTGGTAGTCAGGGGAACTCCCTTGAGGTTGAGACGCTTGAGACGCGCTCCCACCTGGGAGAAGGCCAGTGCTTCCAAACCGTCCGAGCCGATCGGGTTGCCCGCTAAACCCAGGTCCTCCAAGGCTACGGGCTCGCCCCGCGTCAGGCGGCGATCCAGCGCATTGAGCAAATTCGCCAGAGCAACCTCGCCCACTCGGGTGTATCCCAAATCCAGAACCCGCAAACCCGCCAGGCGACCCCAGGAAAGGAGATGGTCCATTCCCTCGTCGCCGATGGTCTCATGGCGCAGATTCAGCTCCTCCAGGTCGCTCAGCCCCGCGCTTTGGGCCAGTTGAGCCAGCCCACCAACGCGAATTCGCGCGTAACGTAGATTCAAACGCTTCAATCCCTGAAGGTTGGGACAGGCAAGCAGCGCCTTGATTCCCCCCACCCCCAACCGATTGCCTTGGAGATTGAGCGTGCGGGGACGAATCACCGTCCGGGGCAGGATCGTCTCCAACACCAACTGCAAATCC
>Ga0209017_10002189_pt1 | contig 13141 bp, 8 predicted proteins | sample YNPBryunderm2012_FD_185812 | JGI IMG/M metagenome (GOLD analysis project Ga0209017, IMG submission 185812) | Anoxygenic and chlorotrophic microbial mat microbial communities from Yellowstone National Park, USA - YNP Bryant MS undermat 2012... ... | reverse complement strand
GGCGTGGTCCTCAACCGCGAGGAAACCTTCTGCCTGATGATCAACGAAGAAGATCACCTCCGAATGCAGTCGCTGCGCCCCGGCCTTCAGTTCCGAGAGGCTTGGGCCGAGCTGGACGCGCTGGATACAGAACTGGAATCCCGCCTCGAATATGCCTTTCACCCCAGACTGGGTTACCTGACCGCCTGCCCCACCAACGTGGGCACCGGCATCCGCGTTAGCGCCATGCTCCACCTGCCCGGCCTGGTCCTGACCGAGCAGATCAACGGAGTCGTCCAATCCGTCAACAAGCTCGGTCTGGCCGTCCGCGGCCTCTACGGCGAAGGGACCGAAGCCCTCGGAAACGTTTTTCAGGTTTCCAACCAGATGACCCTCGGCGAATCGGAGCAAACCATCCTGGAAAAGCTCGACAAGGTCTTGCGCCAAATCATCGAGCTGGAGGAAAACGCCCGCGCCACGCTCATCGAAAAAAACCCCAAGATGGTCTACAACCACATCGGGCGCGCCTACGGCATCCTGGCCAACGCACACATCATCGCCTCCAAGGAAGCCATGAACATGCTCTCCCTCATGCGCCTCGGCGTAGACCTGGGCATGTTCCCCGGCGTGGACCGGTCCTTGACCGATGAGCTGTTCCTGCTCATTCAGCCGGGCCACCTCCAACTGCTGCATCAGGAAAAACTTCAGGCGGAAGAACGGGACATCCTGCGGGCCGATCTCATTCGCAACCGGCTCAAAACCGTGAGCCGACCGGGCCCGCCCCTGCCCTCCACCGGCCCCGGCGGTTGAGTTGGGAAACGGAGCCCCGCTCACGGCGCGGCTGCCCCAAAGGAACCGGCCGCAGGAACTGCCCCGGCCAGCTCGCCCTCCGGCCGCAACATCATCTCGGCCGCCGCGTCGGCAAACCGCAATCCCAAGCGGGTCAACCGAAAACGGGCCGGCTCGCGCACCCCCCACTGCCGATGCTCCAGTTCCTCCAGCTCGGCCGCCCACTCCCGACGTAAATCGAATCCGGTCCGACGCCGAAACTCCTCATACGGCCAACCCGTCACCACCCGCAGGCCGAACGCCGCGATCTCACCGGCCCGCGCCAGCGGAGGCAGTGCCTCCCGAAAGCTCACCGCCCGCCGCCCTGCCTCCAGCGCCTGGCACCAACCCAACGTCTGACCGAGGTTCCGCGTCCGTACGCCCCGCACATAGGAAACGGCACTGGGCCCCACCCCGTAAAAATCACCGCCCCGCCAGTAGTTGATGTTGTGCCGGCAGGCGTAGCCCGGAAATTCGCCGGCGTACAGGTCACCCCCACCATCCTTAGGTCGTCGCTCCCGCGCAAAGTTGGCCACCTCGTACTGCACCAGGCCCGCCTCCGCCGTCCGTTCCAGGAGCCGATCGTACTGCGCGCACACCAGATCCTCGTCGACCTCGAAGGCCCCGGCCTGCAACTGCGCAAACAGCGGCGTGTCCTCCTCGTAAATCACCTCGTAGCAGGAGAGATGCTCGCTGCCCATGGCCAAAACCTCGCGCAGCGTGGCCTCCCAACTGGCCAGGCTCTGTCCCGGAATCCCAAACATCAGGTCCAAATTCACATTCTCAAATCCCGCCCGCCGCAAAAGGTCGTAGGAACGGAAAACCTGCTCAGGCGTGTGGATGCGCCCCAGTCGTTCCAGCAGCACCGGATCCAGCGTCTGCACCCCCAGCGAGATGCGAGTCACCCCGCCGGCTCGTAAAAGCCGCGCTTTCTCCATCGAAACGGTGGCCGGATTGGCCTCCACCGTGAATTCCTCGGCCCCGCGCAGGCCCAGCCGCTCCAGGGCACGGAAAATCTCCTCCCAATGGCGCATCGCCAGCAACGTGGGTGTACCACCGCCAAAAAAGATCGTCCGCGGCCGCAGATCTGGCGCCACCCGCTCCAGCTCGCAAACCAGGGCCCGCACGTATCGGTCCATGAGCCCGGCTGCGCCCGCCTCGGAATAAAAAGCGCAGTAGCTGCACTTGCGGGCGCAGAAGGGCACATGCACGTACAGACTGGTGACCGGCTCGTTCATGGCTGGGTTGTCCCCAGGGAAACGCCCATCCAGGCTCACGAAGACTGCGAACTCGGCAGGCCCGGCCCGGTACCTCCAGCAGATAATCCCCCGGCCGGCGCCGTGGCTGATTCGATCTGGTGCCGCAACACAAACATCAACGCCTTCAGACTCAATTCCACAAACAGAAACGGTTTGGCGATGAAATCGTTCCCGCCGCTCATGGTCGAGCTGGTGCGGGCCTGGAAATCATTCAAGCTGGTGACAAACACCACCGGCGTGCGCCCGTGCGCCGGCAGGGTCCGTAGTCGGCTGCAGAGGCTAAAACCGTCCATGCCAGGCAGGCCCACGTCCAGCACGATCAGATCGAACCGGTTGTCGGTCAGCAAACGCAGCGCCGTCTCGGCATCCTCCACGGCCACGGATCGAATCCGCGCCTTGTCCAGCGCATGCGTCACTGCACGCCGGGCCAAGGGTTCGTCGTCCACCACCAGTGCGGTGCCTTGCGGAAGCGACTGCAGTTCCGCCAACTGACAACGCTGCGCCAACCAGTGAAAGAAATCCACCGCCGCCGCCACCGTCCGCAGGGTCGAAGGGGTCCAAGCGTCCGGTTTCTCGATCAACTCATGCAACAACCCCTCAAACAGGTCCGCCACACGCGCCATCGAACTCATCCCGGCCAACCCCGCATTGCCCGCCAGGGCCCGCGCGCGCTGTCGAAGTTCTTGCAGTGGTTCCAAGCGTTCGGCCGGGCCGGAGGCACGATTCAGGACCTGCAACTGCGCCCGGATCACAGCCAGGCTCTGTGGCAGTGTCCTCAAAAAATCCCTCCGCAGTTCCGCCTGAAACGACGCGTCCGGATCCAGCAGCAGAGAGCCGGCAGCGCCCCCCGCCGGCGCAGACCCTGCCCCGACCGGCGAAGAAGCCCAGGTCGGGCTCAGCACACTTCGAATGGTGTCCACCACCACCTTGGGCGTGGTGTTAGCCTTGGCCAGACACTTGGTGGCCCCCGCCTTCCAAGCCTCCTGAACCAGAGAGGTTAAATAAGTGCCGCTGAGCACGATCACCCGCGTGGTCTGAAAATCCGGATCGGCCCGCAGGGCCCGCAAAACCTCCAAACCCGTCAGCTTGGGCAACAGCAAATCCAACAGGATCACATCCGGACGCGCCTCCCGGGCGCGTTGGAGTCCCGTCTCCCCATCGGCCGCAACCTCCACCTGGAAGCCCTCCATGGAGAGCTTGTTCCGGTAAATACCCGCCACCACCGCGTCGTTTTCGATCAACAAGACCTTGCTCATGCAGGGGAACCCAGGGACGATGAACCCTCCGAGGAAAGAAAAGGCTGAAGCTCAAGCTGGATGCGGCGAAACTCCTCTTCGGCTTCCGCCAATAGCCGCGGCAGCTCGGCCAATTCCCCAGCTTCGGCCCGGGCCTCCATCTGACGCAGCAGCGGAGTGATCCGACGCATCCCGCAAGTGGCGCTGGCACCGGCACAACTGTGGGCCACGCGGCGAACCTCGGCTGCATGGCCGGCCGCCACGGCAGCACGCAGTTGGTTCAGTTGCTGCGTGGTCTGTTGCACGTAGAGACTTACCAGCTCGCGCAGATTTCCCATATCGCCTTCGGCAAACTCCAAGAGCCGCTTCATGTCTACGGCAGGTTCGACCGGCGGATCCACGTTCCCCGGGGCATCCGCCGAAACCGCCGGCGTGGCAGAACTGATTGCGAACTGGACCACCGGACCCCAACGCTCCACCACCTGCCGAATGTCCTCCGGCCGAATTGGCTTGGCCAGATAGTCGTCCATGCCCGCAGCCAGACAACGGTCCCGGTCGCTCTGCATCGCACTGGCTGTCATGGCCACAATCACGATGCGCCGATCAAATGCGGCGGCGGCGAGGGCGCCTTCTGCCGCTGGCGGATCGCCTGGGTCGCAGTCAAACCATCCATCTCCGGCATCTGCAGATCCATGAAGACCAGGTCGTAAGGCGCCCGCTCCAGCGCCGCCAGCGCCTCAAGCCCGTTTTGCGCCACATCCGCACGGTAGCCGAGCTGCTGCAACAGGCGCAGGGCGACCTTCTGGTTGATGAGGTTGTCCTCGCAAAGCAGCACACGCAGGGGCAATCGTTGAGCAGTCGTCGGATCCAGCTTCCCGGGTCGAGCAGATACCGTACCCGGCGCCGCCGCCGGTTCCGGCGCCGGGACCGCCCCGAGGAGACGCCCCAGCGTCTCCTGAAGGGCCAACGGTTTGGTGGGCTTCATCAAACAAGCGGCAAACCGAGCACCGGCCATCTCCGGAGCATCCGCTCGCACCCCCAGAGCACTGAGCAACACCAGCGGCAACCGCTCCCCGGCAGGGTGCTTGCGGATCTGATGGGCCAGAGTCAGACCGTCCATCTCGGGCATGCGCAAATCCAAAATGCCCACGTCAAAGGCTTCGCCCTGTCGCACCCATTCCAGCGCTTCCACTGGACTGGCGGTAGCACGCACCTGCATACCCCAATGCCTCAGAGAACGCGTCAACTGCTCCCGACACGTCGCATTGTCATCCACCACTAGCACCCGTCGGCCCGATAACGCGGGCGGCACCCCACGCGAAGAAGAGGTCGCCTCGGACGGGACCGCACGCAGCGGCAGGGTGAAATGAAACGTGGAGCCCTTTTGCACCGCGCTCTCCACCCAGATGCGCCCCCCCATGGCCTCCACCAGACTCCGACTGATGGCCAACCCCAAACCCGTGCCCCCATACTGACGGGCCGTGGAAGCGTCCACCTGACTGAACGACTGAAACAGCCGGGGCAATCGATCGGCCGGAATCCCGATGCCCGTATCCCGCACGGCAAAGTGCAACCAACAGGGCGCATCCGCGCTCGCCGCTTCCCGGGGATCGGACAACAGCCGCACAGTCAAAACCACTTCGCCCACATGGGTAAACTTCACCGCGTTGCTCAACAGGTTCACCAATACCTGCCGGATCCGATTCACATCCCCGATGAAGGTCTCGGGGATTCCCTCGTCCAACAAATAGGTCAGCTCGAGCTTCTTCTCCGCGGCCTTGGCTGCCAGCACATCCAACACTTCCTCCACGCACTGCCGCAAGTTGAACGACAACTGCTCCAGCTCCAACTTGCCCGCCTCGATCTTGGAAAAGTCCAGGATCTGATTGATCAGGCTCAGCAACGCCTCCCCACTGGAATGAATCGTCTCGACGTAGGTCCGCTGTTCCGGGCTCAGGGGCGTCTCCCGCAGCAGAGCGCACATGGCGATGACCCCGTTCATCGGAGTGCGAATCTCATGGCTCATGTTGGCCAGGAACTCCGCCTTGGCCCGGGCCGATTGCTCCGCCGCTTCGCGGGCTGCCCTCAATTCTTGGTTGGCCCGCGTCAGCTGATCCTGCAGCCGCTTGGTGCGCAGAACCGCAGGAATCCGGGCCCGCAACTCCGTGGCCTCAAACGGCTTGGTCACATAGTCCGACGCGCCCGCCTCAAACCCTCGCAACTTGTCCTGCGGGTTGTTCCAGGCCGTCATCACCACTACGGGGATGTTCTGCGTTCGCGGCGAAGCCTTCCACTGCTGCAGCAACACCAGCCCGTCCATATCCGGCAGCCCCAGATCCAGCAAGATCAGATCCGGCAGCCGCGCCTCCAGGCGCTCGAGAGCCTACGCCCCCGTCGCCACGCATTCAATCTCCAGGCCATCATGCGCCAGCACGCTGGCCAGCACTTCCGGCAGCTTGGGATCATCCTCCACCAACAACACCCGCGCGGGACTATCCCCGCTTGCCCCGCCCGCCCGCATGAAAGTCGCTATCGTTTCGCCCATGGCCATTCATCGGCGTCGCGCTTCGGCAGGTATTGAACTACAACGCGGGCCAGACGCCAACGGCATTCTCAACCCCCAGCACCCCATCCCCACCCTTCCCTCCACCCAAAACGACATGGCTGTCCGCAGACTCCCACAGAAGTCCGCCGCGGACAGCCACGCGCGTCTGCAGCGACAGCGCCGCCGCAACCGTTAAACAACCTCCATGCCCCTCAAACCCAACAGGCCCCTACCGGCCCCTGCCCAACCACCGGCGACCAACCCATAGACCCAAAGCCCCCAGACCGAACAACGCCGGCAACCCAGGCTCCGGAATCACCTCAATGCGCACCTTGCCCAGACCCTCTATCGTCGCAGGATCCGCATTCGGCCCCATTAACATGAATCCAAACTGCGCGATGTTCCCCGGTGCAATCATCCGGCTCACCGAAAAACCAGAGCCAGAACTCAGCGGCGCCGTGGTCATGCCCACCCAACCGTAACCAGACGTGAATTCCTTCACAAAAGCCACCGCCGTGTAAGGTGCCACCAGCGAGTTCTCCAAAGTGGTCCCAGAGAAAGTCACTGTCTGGCCACCCCACGCCGTGCCCATATCCACATAAAGATTGGCTTCCATCCACTTGTTGGGCTGTCCCCCGCTCACCCAGTACGGATCCGCAGGATTCCACGTACTCACATTGGGCCCCAACCGAACCTCCGTGGGCGACCAAACCGCCGGCAGATCTGGCACAGCCCAAGGGCTTCCCCACAACTAGCTTCCTTGGCTGTTGCCCCCCACCAGATTATACACGTTCATGTACCCCAACCAGCTCAAGGATGGATCCACCACCGCATTCTGCGCAGACGCCGATGGTAGCCCCCAATTGAGCATTCCCACGAGGAGTTTAGAGGCCAGCAGAAGTCGTGACCTTTTCATACTCAGGTTCCTTTCCGAGTTGCCCTAACCGTTGATTGGTTAAGGACGGCCCCATTCGAACTTGCTCGGCGTGATCCGTCAACTCTAAATCTCCTGCCCGCAGAAAACCGACAGCCTCTGCACCACCCGAACCCCGTGCCTTGGAACATTAAGCCCCGTCCAAGCCCTCCTCACGGCCACTCCGTTCGCCAAGGCGTGCTGGCAAAAAGTTCCCCAAAACACTGAAAAGCCGGACCCCGCACCTCAACCCTCCGGTCCAAAGGCCAAACTGCCTCCATGCAAAGGGAACCTCTCAACGCCGGATGCCCCCTCTCTGCCCCCACTTCCGCCCATACCCCAGTGCAAGATTTGTTGCAGCTTGGGCAACTGTGGCAATGCCCACCTCCGACACCTTGCGGTAGCGTTTTACCAGGGCTGGAGCAGACTCGGGCCCTCCGGAAGGGCCCGTGACACAACGGCCGGTCTCCCGACCAGGATCGGTGCCGGCGGCGCCCCAACCCCTGCGATGAACCCTACGGCAAACGCACAGAAACGGCTGGCAGTTTCACGGGCAGACGCCCTCCAAGCCACCACTGGCAGCAGCAACTGCCGGTCTGGAGCCTGCTTTGGGGCCAGCCCGAAATACTGCAGGACAGTCGACCCCCAACGCCGCGGACAACCCTGCCAGGGAGTTTTCGCGGATCGGTGGCTGGACCCCGGTGCTGGACCCGCTGCAGTCCGACCCGTAGCCGTTACTGCAGCCGACCCGCACAGACCGACTCCGATCCTGGCCAGACAAACCATCCCCACCAGCGACCCAATCCCCGCACACTCCTGCCGCCGCAAGAAAGGAGGCACTCATGAACCCTGAAGCCAGTCGCAGCCCACAAAAGCTCCCGCCCCTTTGGCGGAACTGGTGGAGCTTGACCGGACTAGTCATCGCCGGAGGTGCCCTCTTTTCGTTTCTCCTGTTGTTCATGTTGGACCTGCTGGCCCGGTTCGGCAACCCGTACCTGGGCGTCCTGACCTATCTGGTGGCACCGGCCTTTATGTTCCTGGGGTTGGGCTTGACCCTTCTGGGGATGTGGCGCGAACGGCGTCGGCGGCTGCAAGGTGGAGCGGCCCTGCCCCATCTGGTCATCGATTTGACCCGCCCCCGCGACCGCCGCATCCTGACCGGGTTCGTCTTGGGGGCCCTGGGATTTTTGTTCCTCTCGGCCGTCGGCAGTTATCACACCTACCACTTCACCGAATCGACCCAGTTCTGTGGCCAGGTCTGCCATACGGTCATGGAACCCCAATGGACCACCTACCAGCAGGGGCCGCACGCCCGCGTGGACTGTGTCCAATGCCACATCGGGCCCGGAGCCACCTGGTTCGTTAGGTCCAAGCTCTCCGGCACTTACCAGGTCTACGCCACCCTGGCCAACAAATACCCCCGCCCCATCCCCACCCCCATCAAAAACCTGCGCCCCGCACGCGAAACCTGTGAGCAATGCCACTGGCCGCAAAAATTCATCGGCGACCTGGACCGCACCTTCCACTATTTCCTGGCTGACGAAACCAATACGCCCTTCGTCGTGCGTATGACCATGAAGGTCGGCGGAAGCGACCCCCGCCACGGGCCCGTCGGCGGCATTCATTGGCACGTCAATCCCACCAACATTGTGCAGTACATCGCCGCGCGCTGGGAAAACGGACAGTGGGTCCCCGACCCCACCCGCCCAAGCATCCCGTGGGTCCGGCTCGTGGATGGCCAGGGCGTCGTGCTGGAATTCCGCAAACCCGGCTTCACCAATGATCCCAACAGTTTTGCAATCCGGACCATGGATTGCATGGATTGCCACAACCGCCCTGCTCACCAATACCGTCCCCCCACCGAGGCAGTGGACCGCGCCTTGTTGCTCGGCCGGATCGATCCGACACTGCCGTGGATCAAGTCCAACGCAGTCTACGCCCTGACCCTGCCCTACGCCAACCGCACAGAAGCCCTGCAGCGCATCGCCACTTTCCTGGCCCAGACCTATCCGCCCGACCTCTACCCCCAGGTGCAGCACCGCGTGCGCGAAGCCATCGCCGTCGTCCAGGAAATCTACCGGCAAAACTTCTTCCCGGAGATGCGGGCCTCGTGGGAGAAGTACCCCGACCACAGCGGACACATGTACTGGCCCGGGTGCTTCCGCTGCCACGAGGGCAAACACGCCACCGCTGATGGCAAGCGCGTCATCACCCATGACTGCAACGCCTGTCACACGATCCTGGCTCAGGGGCACGGCGACGCCCTCCGCCAGTTGACCCCCGAGGGCCAACCGTTCCGACACCCCGGCGACGAAGTCGACGGCGGCTGCTACGACTGTCACACGGGAGGTCTGTAAGGTGAAAAGCAACCTGCTTCGCATCTCGATCCACAATCCGGCCGGCCCTCCGGCTACGTGCCGGCCGATGGCACGTGCGCGCGTGAAAGCCCTGTTGGGTCGGTTGATAGCTCTGGGCCTCATACTGACAGTCGCCCCGCCGCTCGCGGCCGCGGCCGAGCGTTTCTCGAACGCCGATTGCCTGGACTGTCACCTGGACCCCACCACCACCCGCAAACGCGGCAACCAGGTCATTCCGCTCATCTTCCCGACCAACGCCTTCGCGCGGTCCGTACACGCCAGCCTGGACTGCGTGGACTGTCACGAGGGCATCCCGGAACTCGTGCACCCCAGCCCCTTGCCCCCGCCCAACTGCGCCGGCTGCCACGAAGCCGAAGCCAAAGAATACGCCGCCAGCATCCACGGCGTCAGTCACGCCCTCGGTGCCAGCGGCGCCGCCCAGTGCTGGGATTGTCACGGATCCCATGACATCCTGCCCGTCAGCCACGCCGAGTCACCGGTCTTCAAACTCAACCTCCCCCGCACCTGCGCCCGGTGCCACAGCAATCCCGGCCTCACCGAAGAATACCGGATGAAACACCCCGAAGCCGCGGCCCACTACCTGGACAGCATTCACGGTCAGGCCCTGCTCAAACGTGGCCTGATCGTGGCTCCCTCCTGCAACGATTGCCACGGCATTCATAACATCAAACGCAGCGTGGACCGCGACTCGCCCGTCCATCACCTCAACGTGGCCCGCACCTGCGGCAAATGCCACCTCGGCATCGAACAGACTTTCGAACGCAGCATCCACGGCCAGCGGCTGCTCCAGGGAGACAAACGTGCCCCCGACTGCACCACCTGTCACTCCGCCCACGAAATCGAGCCCCCAGCCTCCGGCCACTTCAAGGCCACCAGCGACCGAAAGTGCGGTCAATGTCACCAGGACCGGCTCACCCGCTATCACGAAACCTACCACGGCAAGGCTATCCTCCTGGGCCGACCCAACCGGGCCCCCGACGTGGCAGCCTGCTACGACTGCCACGGCCACCACGACGTACTGCCCAGCTCCGACCCCAACTCGCGCCTCTCTCCGAACCACATCCTGGCCACCTGCCAACAGTGCCATCCCAAAGCCACCATCGGTTTCACCCAGTACAAGCCCCACGCCGACCCGATGGACCGCGAAAACTACCCGGTGCTCCACGCAGTGTTCGTGGGCATGACCTCGTTGGTCGTCGCCGTGTTCGTCTTCTTTGGAGCCCACACCCTGGCCTGGCTCACCCGCACCCTCTACCTGTACCTCCATGACTCCAAGACCTTCCGCGAAGCCAAAATCCAGGTCCAGCAGGACGACGAATGGTTCACCCGATTCACACCGTTCGAACGGTTCCTCCATCTGTTGGTCGTCACCAGCTTCCTGCTGCTGGTGCTCACCGGCATGCCGCTGAAGTTCTATTACACCGACTGGGCCAAAACCCTCTTCAACCTCATCGGCGGACCAGACACGGCCCGCGTCCTCCACCGGTTCGGCGCCGTGGTCACCTTCCTCTATTTCGGACTGCACCTGGCCGCACTGGCCGCCAAGGCCTGGCGCGGCCGTCACCGGGTGCGTGACCCCCAAACGGGCCGCTGGGACTGGCAGCGCCTCCGCGCGGTGCTCTTCGGACCCGACTCCATGCTCCCCACGCTGCAAGATTGGCGGGACTTCGTGGCCCACAACCGCTGGTTCTTCGGCAAGGGACCCAAACCCCAGTTCGACCGCTGGACCTACTGGGAAAAATTCGACTATTTGGCCGTCTTCTGGGGCGTGTTCATGATCGGCACCTCGGGCCTGATCATGTGGTGGCCAGACTTCTTCACCCGCTTCCTACCCGGCTGGGTCATCAACGTCGCCATCATCATCCACTCCGACGAGGCCCTCCTGGCCGCCGGGTTCATTTTCACCATTCACTTCTTCAACACCCACTTCCGCTTGGAGAAGTTCCCCATGGACACCGTCATCTTCTCCGGCCGTATCTCCCGCAGCGAACTGCTGCACGAACGACGGCGCTGGTACGACCGGCTCATCGCCTCCGGCCAACTGGACCAGTTCCGCGTCCGTGACGACTGGGAAGGTTGGAAAGGGATTGCCCGGGGCCTCGGCTACCTGTTCTTCGGCACGGGCGTCGTCCTGCTGGTGCTCATCCTCTACGCCATGGGCACGCGGCTCATCCATTGATCCGATTCATCCCGGCGGCCGCACCGGCACGATCCTTCGCCCTGGTACCCCACAACCGCCCGGCCAACAGCGGCCGTGGGCGCCCCGGGCTCCGCTCGTCTACCTATCCCCTGGCTCTGCACTCGGCAAAAAGCCCCGGGCCCCCGCAATGTCCGCCGACACCTTCGCAGGCGCCCATTTCATCAGTGGCCAACCCTTCAGTAGCAGGGATCCTTTCACTGGCCCAGAGGACCTGCCGTTTCCAAATCCCACTGGATGCGGGGCCGGCACGCTGAGTGGGAAAGCTTCTGCCGACGCCAGAAACGGCAACGCACTCTATACCCGCAGCGCAACCTGCCTGTTGCCTCTAGACCAAGCATCCCACCGACAATGCCGTCGGCCCATGGGCGCCGTTCTGACGCTCCCGGTCGGTTCCGCCTTCCAAGGTCCCACAGACGGCCCACCCGCTCGCGCAACTTGCAGGAATCCGCAACAACAGCAGGGCTTCGAATGAGACTGGCCTAAAGCGCGCCGCTATCGCACCGCACTTCAGATCGGCCGCCCTGCGCCGCGCACCCAAGGGCCCGCCCCGGTCGCCCTGCAGTTCCGCTTCCAGCCCGTCGCGGCCTCCCTCGTGGTCACCAGCAGCACTGAAGCCGGGCCGGCAATTCGGCAGCTTCGTTTCACTGCTCCTTTCACTCCGAGAACCACAGCACCCCTTGGCCGAGCCTCACGGCTTCTCAGACAATCGCAACTGTTTCCTGACGGCCGCCAGCCCACCGCCTCCGTAACCCACCATCCGGCTCACCTCTTTGCCCTCGGCGTTGAGCAGAACCAGCGTGGGAAAGCCCTCCACCTTGTACTGCTTTTGCAACTTCTGATTCACCTTCTTCCGCGCCTCGCTCAAGGCCTTGCGGCGCGGGAAATCCACCTCCACGAGCACCAACTTCTGTTCGGCGAGCTTGGCAAACTCCGGGGTGGAGAAAACCTCCTTCTGTAGCTTGATACAGAAGCCGCACCAGTCGGAACCGGTAAAATTAACCAGCACCTGTTTGTTTTCGGCCCGGGCCTTCTTGAGCGCCTCGTCCAGGTCCTCATGCCAGACCGGTTGGGCCAGGGCAGAGAGGGCCAGCAGCATGCCCAAGCCACCCAGTGCTGCAACGCGTCGTTTCATAGTCATCGTGGTGAGTGTATGCATGCCCTAAACTAGCCGAGAAACCAGGCTGCCACCAGTGGGAAGGCTCCACGGCAATCCGCAGCCAGACCCCCGGAATCAGCCCAGGCCGCTCCTGCTCGCCCATTTAGGGCCGGCGGCCCGGCTGCCGGCCTGTCGCCGGAGACTGAATCCGCGCTTGCCCTGTAAGTCCGGCTGAGGTCAACTGAAGGCAAACCAACCACCCTCAACCAAGTCAATCGGCCATGGGACGCATTTATCTTGGCATCAACCTGGAATTCGTGCGGCACGCCGACAAACCGTTCGAATGGGCCGTCCAAAAAGCCGCCGAACTGGGCTACACCCATGTGGAACCGATGGTCCACTGGGGCCGGGAATTGCTCAGCGAAGCCGGCTACTTCCACAGCGTTTCCCTCTGGGACGATCCCCTGCGCGTGAAACGGGCCTGCGAACGGGCCGGTGTCCGTCTTCGGGTCTTTCGGCCCATACACCGCTGACCAAGCCCGAAATCGGGGTCGAATACCTCAAACAGGCCATCCGCTTCGCCGCCGAGTGCGGCGCACCTGTTGTCAACCACGGCCAATTCCCCTGCGGTGGCAAGTGATTGGGGCAGAGTCAGTTGACTGTGAAGGCTGGACATTGCCCTGCAGGTTTTTCATCCTCCGGGCATGC
>Ga0209017_10002186_pt1 | contig 13154 bp, 10 predicted proteins | sample YNPBryunderm2012_FD_185812 | JGI IMG/M metagenome (GOLD analysis project Ga0209017, IMG submission 185812) | Anoxygenic and chlorotrophic microbial mat microbial communities from Yellowstone National Park, USA - YNP Bryant MS undermat 2012... ... | reverse complement strand
CACAATACTGCGCCGACTGCTCAAGCCCGAGGACAAAAAAAGCGGTGGATAGCGCCTCGGCCAGCACTGCTGTGGGTGCGACGACTGTCACCGAGAGCAAGCTTTGGGCGGGCCAGCCGGTTCGCGGATCTATGATGTGTCCGTACCTGCGTCCCCGGTAAATCAGCGACTGCACGCCCGAACCGGACGTTGACAAAGCGCCATCGCACAGCCGGATTTCGGCTACACGGCGGCCTTTGCGCAGCGGGTGTTTGACGCCAACGACCCAACCGCCGGTTTGCTCCGGCGACTCCACGGCCTGGGCTGTGCAGTGGGCTGTGTAGCGGCCTGCGGAGTGGGACACGGAGTGGCCTGCGGACTGGCAAGGGGCACTATCGGCTTCGAGCAGGTTTGCTAGCCGCAAGGCGTCGGGCGGAAGACCGAAGCGGCATTGTAGGTTATCGGATTGCTCGGCAGCAGCGGCTGACTCGGTAACATTCCCGGCAATCGAGCCGCGTGCTATGACGCTGCTATAACCGCCGTGGATCAAAAAATCGCCGACACCCAAGGCCAGCAGCCGTTCGGCGCATCGGTCCAGGGCGTACCCCTTTCCCAGGCTGGCAAAACTCAACCGGATTCCTTCCTTGAGGAACCTGACTGTCTGGGCCTGGCAATCCAGTTCCACGAATTGGCTTCCCACATAGCGCAGGGCGGCTTGGATTTCATCGCCGGCAGGAATTCGCGCGGAGCGCCGGGCGAATCCCCAAAGTTCCCAAAGCGGGGTAGCCGTCAGGTCGAACGCCCCGGCCGTTTCGCGCCATACTTGCAAGCCGAGCTTGATCAGATCGAACACCGCCGCGTGGGGGCGTACCGGCTCAAAGGCGGCGTTGGCGTTCACGTAGTTCAACTGGCTGTCGGGGCGAAACAGCGACAGCCTCGCCTCCAGCGGCTCGAGCACTTCCAGGGCGGCCAGTGCTTTCTCGGTGCCGCGTGGATACTGGCTGGCGCTGAAGTACACCTCGAACAACGCAGCCATTGCCCGGCGACTGACGCGCACCAAGTCGGCCGGCTTACCAAGGCCGTGGCCTTGGGGCAGAAAGGCCATCTGCTGGGCGGCTGCGTCCAGTACCTCGGCGAACATCCCGGCCAGTTCACCGGCCAAAAAGTGCCGACGCGATGCTTTTTTGTCGGCGCTCATAGACGCCTGCCACTTCGCTTCGGCCGGAGGATCTCCAGCGGTTCAAGCTCGATCAATTCCGCCAGACCCGCCTCGACCAGCTCCGGACCAGTCACGTACCGGCTGCCCTGCACCCACTGTTGGATCATTTCCAGCTTGCACCCGAACAACTGGGCCAGCAGTTGGTCCATCTGGGTTTCGAGCTGGGCGAAGTGCCTTGCCCATTCAGCGGCCTCGCGCAGGTTCACGTTCTCTTCGCTGCGCCACTTGACGTGGTGGAAGAGCAGGACGCTGTAACGAGTGACCAACCTGCGGCTGCAAGCGGCAAACGGCAGCAGCGCGCCGGAAGAACACTCTCCGGCAACCACGCCCGTGGCACGAAGTCCACGCATCAAGATCAGCGACGCCAGCGCCAAAGCGGTGTACGGGCTGCCGCCTGGGGAATCGAAGTAGATGATGCACTCGCCGCCGGGCGCCACGTCCAGCAGCGACCAACACGCATCGGTGGCGTTCTCGGTAATGTCGCCGACGAGACACAACTCCACCGGTCCCCGACGCTGGCGATCTTCGCGCGACATACTTGACCCTTGCCCCGCCGGTTCGTTCTGCTGCGGCACTGCTGGGCAAAGCACAAGCTGATTATCCGTGCGACAGCGCAGACTGCGAAACGCCCGCAGCCGCGTCACCCAGGAAAAATGTGCGCAGCGACTGATTCGTCGACCGCCGGCCGCCGCTTGGCCCAGGCAGCCCCACATCACTACTGATACCGCAGTCGGCCCAAGATGGCAAGCACGTGCTTGCGGGCCAGAACCAGCCGATGCCCAACAGGCCCAGGAGCAGACACTGCCGGTCGACCGTGCCCGACACACCCAGGCAGCAGTCGGTTGCGAACACCGCATTTGGCCTGCGCTGCGGCCCGCAGTGGGACTAGGCCGGCGCTAATCGAGAGTGATCGCCTCCACGGGGCACGCCTCGACGCAAGACCCGCAATCGCTACAGGTGTCTTCGTCGACAACGGCCACGCCGTCCTTCATGCTGATCGCGGACAACGGGCAGGTTTCTACGCAAGATTCGCAACCGGTGCACTTTTCCGCATCTACTTTAGCAGCCATGACATACTCCGAATCAAAAATCGCCCAGTTGTTAAAGTAATTCTTACGCACACAACGGCTCGATGGCAATCTTTACTAAAACCGGAAAACTATAGAGCATACTTGCACGATCGTGTGCGCCAAGAGGTTGTCTGGCAAGACTGGCTTCGCGCCACTACCGCCGACCGGGTTTATCTGGCCGCTTGTTTCTCCACCATCGTCGGCTTTTGTTAAGTATCGGCAACCTGCCAGATTGGAAAGAATCCCAAACTCTCGCCCAACGCTGTCAGCGGCGCAAAACCAATGGGGGGACGCGCTGCGGTCGCTTCAGTGTTGTTATCGTCCTTGGCAGTCCAATCACCGACGCCCAATTCAGCCACGACAGTGCGCAGCCCCTAAGCTCGCCGTACGGCGTGCCGGCCCATGCTACCCAAATTGTAGCTGTGTATAGCACACTGTAAATTCTTGGCCGGGTTCGGCAACAAACGACAAGTCTGGTCTGCTGGTCGAAAGTCTGTCAGGCCAACACGTTCCATTGGTCCTCATTTGGTGCGGCTTGCGCCGTTTCGGTATGCGCTCCTGGGCCTGATCCAACCCGTGAGACTATTCCCCCCGGACACTAAGCCGAATGGACTTCTTTTTTCACACAATTTCGAAACGACGGCGCGTCAAAACTGCTGCTTTGGCAGCCGCAACACAACCGATGCTAGTGCCGTACCGGCAACCACCGCCACGGGCATTGTTGGCAGCGATTATAGCTAATCTTGTCGGTCTGCTGGCTCCGGTAACACTAAACTCATTTGGTCTTCCTGCGGTTGAGGCGACGTCCTGACCCAATTTGGCAACCAGCGGGTTTTCCAGGATTCTGCCGGAACCTTGCGTACAGAGGTTGCAAAGCCCGGCGGCACGTATCACACTATATGCTACCCGGGCGAGCACCGTACTCCGAGTGTCACACCACCTGCGGCAGTTGGTACGCTGTGGCGACCGCTGGCTAGCAGCCTGGCAGCCTGACGGCAACCAGCCATATTCATACATACCCTGCCAAGTATTACTGCCGAACATTATGCAGTGCATGTGCCTGGCGATGCACTCAGGCGACTGGAACTTGACTGCACTCAGGCGACTGGAACTTGACGACGAAGCTCTGCAACACACACGCATTGTAGTCGGGAACGGTTTACCGTTATTGGGCTCACATAAACGTGCTCGGCCCGTGCAATCATCCGGCCACGTTTTCCGGTCGTAAACACGGGGCTTTAACGAGGGCGCCATCCTCGTCGAGTGTTTTTCGAGTCAACCAACAGGAGTCAGACTCATGCAACCAGACATCATATCTCGCCGCAAGTTCTTGCGGGCGGCTAGTGCGGCGGCGGCCGCACCGCTTGTGATCACCAGCACGGCGCTGGGGGCACAGGGACGTCCGCCAGCCAGCGAGCGGATCGTCATGGGCGCTATCGGCACTGGCGGTCAGGGCACCGGCAATATGAACGGTTTCATGGGTTTCGGCGAAGTGCAGATGGTAGCCGTGTGCGATCCTGTGCCCGAGCACCGCCAGCGGGCGCAGCAAATGGTCAACCAGCGCTACGGCAATCAGGATTGCAAGGCCTACAACGACTTCCGCGAACTGCTGGCCCGCGACGACATCGACGCCGTGCTGATCGGCACGCCCGATCACTGGCACGCAATTATCACCATCGAAGCCTGCAAGCACCGCAAGGACGTGTACTGCGAAAAGCCGGAAACGCTGACGGTGCGTGAAGGCCGGGCGATGGTCGAGGCGGTCCGCCGTCACGGCCGGGTGTTTTCCGGCGGCAGTCAGCGTGTGCTGGGAGATTACGGCGACTGGCCGCGTCTGCTGTGGGGCGGGGCTATCGGCCAGATCAAGGAAGTCTACGTCGAATGCGGCGGACCATCGCACGATTGCAATCTTCCCGCCCAGGAAATACCGCCAGGGCTGGACTGGGATATGTGGCTCGGCCCCGCCCCCTGGCGGCCGTTCCACGAAAGCCTGATCCGCGGCGGGTTTCGCTCTTACCGCGACTACTCCGGCGGCGGCATGACCGACTGGGGCGCCCACCGCTTCGGTGCGGCCATGTTCGGAGCGCAGGTCCACGAGACCGGCCCGGTGGAAATCATTCCCCCCGACGGAAAAGACGTCCGCTATCTGACCTTCCGCTTCGCCAACGGCCTGCTGATGTATCACGGCGGCACCAGCAACATCGACTACAAGGGGACCGAAGGTTCTTTGCCCGGAAAGCATCACGCGGTCACACACAGGGTGGACATGCCGGGCTACAAGGGACGAGGCGGCATCTTCGGCGACTTTCTGCACTGTGTGAAGACCCGAGAAAAGCCGTTCCGCGACATCGAGATCGCCCATCGGGCCTGCACGGTGTGCCACTTGGGCAACATTGCTTATTGGCTGCGGCGGCCCATCAAGTGGGACCCGATCAAAGAAGAGATCATCGGCGATCCGGAAGCAGCCCGATGGCTCGATCGCCCGAAGCGCGCCCCGTGGACCACGTGAACCCGCACAATAACAGGAGAAACGCCCATGATGCGTAACATAATCGGCACTTGCAGTTGGTCAATTGCTATACTTGCCGCCACATGTGTGGTCGTGCCCACCGATACGGCTGCCGCCGCACAGCGCACAACGGCGCCGGATATCCCCACCGACAAACCGCTCGCCGCCGTGTTCGAAGAATTACTACCGGGGATAAACGCCGGGCAAGGCGATGCTCAGCAACGCTGGCAGCGGATATGTTTTTCCGCCGGTGCGCCAGGCAACGAAGCGGTTCGGGCCGAGGTGTGCAAGTTGATGTGTGCCCGGTTGGGGCCGCAAACGCCGGCGCAGGCCCGAGTGTGGCTCATCAGGCAACTGGAACATATCGGCCGCGGCGAGAGCGTAGACGCGCTGGCTGCTGCGCTGGGCGATCCCGACGTGCTGGTGGCCGACGCCGCTTGCCGTGCCCTGGCCAACAATCTGGCTCCCGAGGCTGGTGCGAAGCTCCGCGCCGCACTTCAGCAAACGACCGACGCGGCGCGCGCAGTCGCGTTGGTGTGTGCGCTGGGATACCGTGCCGAGCCGGAAAGCGTCTCCGTGCTGGCACAGCACTTGGGCAGCGCCGATGCCAGACTGGCGGTGGCCGCGGCCCAGGCCCTGGGACGGATCGCCACGCCGGAAGCAGCCGCCGCGCTGGTGGCTGTGCATCCGAAGACCCAGGGCGAGTTGCGGCTGGCCATTGGCGACGCGTACCTGCGCTGCGCCGACAAACTGCTGCGGTCAGGCAAAACCGCCGAAGCGCTGGCGATATACAAGAAACTGTGGAAACCCGACGAACCGGCCCGGCTGGCCGCGCTGCGGGGAATGCTTGCTGCGGCCGGTCCGGAAAGCGTCGAGATCATCATCGACGTGCTGCGCAGCGACGACCCACAAGCCCACCAGGTGGCCGTCGGTGCAGTCATCGATTTGAAGCCTGAGATGCTCTTGCCGCTGGCCAGCCGGCTCGATGCTTTGCCTGTCAACACACAGGCAAAGTTGCTGGCTGCCTTGGGCACGCGCCGGGAAGCCGGCCTGATGCCGGTAGTATTGCAGGCCGCAAAAAGCGAGCACGAGCCAGTGAAGCTGGCGGCGCTGCGGGCCTTGGGCAACGTAGGCGATGCCTCGGTGGTGCCCATGTTGCTCGAGGCGATCTACGCCGGAGGCCAGCAAGGCGCTGCTGCCCGAGAGGCCCTGGAAACCACCTTCGCCAAAGGGGTTGACCAGCGCCTGGTCGAGGCCTTCCGACAAACCACCAAGCTCGAACAGCAGGCCACGATTGTGGAAATCCTCGATCGTCGGCGGGCAGTAACGGCTATGGGCTTGTTGCTGGAACTGGCCGCCGGTGAGAATGCCGATTTGCGTCGCCGGGCGTTTGCCGCACTGGCGCGTCTGGCTAGCACCAAGGAAGTCCCGCCGATGATCCAAGCCATGCTGAAGCTCAAAGACCAGCGCGAGCGTGAAGATGCCGAGAAAGCGATCGCCGCTGTCTGTGGGCGGATTTCGGAGCCGGATGAGCGGGCCGATCCGGTGCTGGCCGTGTATCAACAGATCGACTCGGTTCAACGACTCAGCATCATCCCGCTGATCGGACGCATCGGCGGCGCAAAGTCGTTGAAGCTGCTGCGGCAGATGCTCGCCCAAAGCGACCAGAAGCTCTACGACGCGGCTGCCGAGGCGATCTGCAACTGGCCCGATGCCCAGGCCGCCGAAGACATGCTGCACCTGGCTTCCAGCGCCCGCAGCGAGCAGCAGCGTGTGCGTGCGGTTCGCGCTGTGGCCCGAATCGCGGTGTTGCAAGATGATCGGCCGGATGCCCAAAAGCTCGATCTGCTGAAGCGGGCGATGAAGTTGGCCACGCGCAACGAAGACCGGGCGTTGATACTGGATCGCGCTGCCTCGGTACGGCACATCGAAACGCTCCGCTTCGCGGCAGCCTATCTCGACGATCCCGTACTGGCCCCTAACGCCTGCCGAACAGTGGTCGAGCTGGCGCACCACCGCGGCCTGCGCGACCCGAACAAAGCAGAGTTCGCCGCCGCGCTGCAAAAGGTGATTGCCACTACCAAAGACACCAATCTGGCCGAGCGGGCCAAGAAGTACCTCAGCGAGATGTAAAAGTACCTCGGCCAGATGTAGTCTTCCGCGTCACTGTGCTGAAGGCTGACGGAAGGAAGGACAGTTTCCGCAGGCTTCTTGTGCGCCGCTGATGCGATATAATACCCATGTAGTGCGGGACGATCGCGCTGGCGCGCGAGTCCTGCGCAGTTAGTAGCCGATCGTCGTATCTGCCAGGAACGTTTCAACAAGTTGTTTGCTGGCAGCGGCCAGAAAAGTGCACAGCAGTTTTTTCGGAGGTCCAACAATGGCAATTACGTTCACCGAAGCCGCCGCCAGTGAAGTGAAACGCTTCATGGAGGCCCAGAACGTCGAGCCGGGAGTTATGGTGCGTGTGTCGGTTGCCGGCGGTGGTTGCTCGGGCCTGCAATACTCGCTGGGATTCGCCACCGATTTCGATCCGAAGCTCGACGCGCGATTCGACAATCATGGCCTGACGCTGATAACCCGCAAGAAGATGGCCTTGTTCCTGGACGGCACCACGATCGACTTCGTGGAGACGCCGATGGGCCGCGGTTTTACGATCGAGAATCCGAACGTCCCCTCCGGCGGCGGCTGCCCGGGTTGTCGGGGAGCTTGAGCAGGCTTTTGCGGCTTTCCGACTGACCGGCTGTTGCTGTTCAGTCGTCAGGTTGACGGCCCGCCGCCAAACCTGCCGGTGCGCTGCATCAGCACGCTCCGCCAAAGCGTTGCGCACCGCGCTATCAATTCGGCGGAGCGTTGCTCGGGCGGCACACTGCAAGCAAGCCGAGCGTTCTGGAGCGTCACAACTTGGCGTCACCACCGGGCCGTCGTGTGGTCGATTTTTGCCCTCTCGGCCATAAGTGCTTTTCTTTCTTGAGGTTGTGCTGTTTTCTCGGATTGTGCTTTTGGGCCGTAGGACGCTTGAAATCTTGGCAGACTTTCATTAGTATTACGATATTCGTCGATTGCTTGAATTAAGGAAACTAATTATCCAGACTTGAACCTTGATCGTTGGGACTCCGCCCCGTTGGAAAACAGGCCTGAAACCTGCGCGAACGCAAACGGCTTGTGGGTTGCCAATCAAGCGGAACTCTGAGTGCTGGGACACTATCTGGACGACATACAGCTTTTTTGGGGCCACTGATACCGAACAGCTTTTTTCCTAGGGAGAACAAACACTATGTTGCAAAGCAGCATCAGCGGCGGTCTTCAGGCCGGAAAGATCTCCGCCAGCGTCGAGGCCTTCATGGAACAAGTAGTTGCCAAGAACCCCGGCGAACCGGAGTTCCATCAGGCGGTGCGCGAGGTGGTCGAATCGGTCATGCCCGTGGTGGAAGCCAACCCCGCATACCGTAAGGCCAAGATACTGGAACGAATGGTGGAGCCGGAGCGGGTGATTTCTTTCCGCGTGCAATGGGTCGACGATCGCGGAGAAGTGCAGATAAACCGCGGCTACCGTGTGCAGATGAACAGCGCCATCGGCCCGTACAAGGGCGGACTGCGCTTCCACCCCACCGTAACTCTGGGAGTGCTGAAGTTCCTGGCCTTCGAGCAGGTGTTCAAGAACAGCTTGACGACCTTGTACATGGGCGGCGCCAAGGGTGGAAGCGACTTCGATCCCAAGGGAAAAAGCGACGGCGAAGTGATGCGCTTCTGCCAGGCATTCATGACTGAACTGTATCGGCACATCGGCCCGGATATCGACGTGCCGGCAGGCGACATCGGCGTGGGCGGCCGTGAGATCGGCTACCTGTACGGACAGTGGAAGCGGATCACGCAGCGCTTCTGCGGCGTGCTTACCGGCAAGGGACTGAATTACGGCGGCTCGCTGATTCGGCCCGAAGCCACCGGCTACGGCGCTGTGTATTTTGCCGAAGAAATGCTGGCCACACGCGGCGAAAGCTGCAAAGGTAAGGTAGCGGCTGTTTCTGGTTCGGGCAACGTGGCCCAATACACCGTGCAGAAGCTGATCCAGCGCGGGGCGAAAGTCATCACCCTTTCGGATTCCAACGGAACGATCGTCGACGAGGACGGCATCAATCACGAGAAGCTCGAGTGGGTGATGGACTTGAAAGAGATTCGTCGCGGCCGAATCCGCGAGTACGCGGACAAGTTCCCAACGGCCAAGTACTACCCCGGCAAGAAACCGTGGTTCGTCAAGTGCGACCTGGCTTTTCCCAGCGCCACGCAAAACGAAATCGACGAAGAAGATGCCCGAACGCTGGTAGCTAACGGTTGCTTCTGCGTGACCGAAGGCGCTAACATGCCCTCGACATCCGAGGCGATCGAGGTGTTCCGCCAGTCCAGAATACTGTTTGGTCCCGGCAAAGCTGCCAACGCCGGCGGAGTGGCCGTTTCGGGTTTGGAAATGTCGCAGAACGCCGGCTGCCTGCGGCGGTCCCGGGCCGAAGTGGATCACCAACTCCAGAACATCATGCGCTCGATCCACGAAAACTGCGTCCGCTACGGCAAGAATGGCGATTACGTGGATTACGTAACAGGGGCCAATATTGCCGGGTTCGTCAAAGTGGCCGACGCCATGCTGGCCCAGGGCATTTGAGCCACTGCCCCGCACAGGGCGCATCATATCACTACAGCCAACCCGAATCCTTGCGGCCAGTGGCGCATGGCAGCGAGCTTTTGCACCCAGTCCAGCCGCCGTGTTATCGCCGCAAGTTCCTGTTGTTCGGCCGGATCGAGCTGGTCGATGCGGTCTTGCAGCCGGCGCAGCTTACGTGAGTAAAAATCGATCAGGTTGACGCGTTCGTCGGACCGTATGCCATCGGCGTGCAAATCCGCCCGAATTGCCGCCAACTGCTGGTAATCTTCCTGGCTGATCACCCCGGCCTTGTACAGCCGCTGCACCAGCACAGAAAACTCCTCCGGCGTAATGGCCGTAACGTCGAAGCCGGCCAGCGTTTCCCCCAGCGCGGCCGCCCTAGCAGGGTTCAGACCGTCGGGCCATTGGGCTAGCGACGGCTTGCCACCAGCCAATTCGATCGTTTCCGCGCGCTTGGAGGCCGCTTTGGAATCGGTCAGGCCCGCAATTATGTTGGCGATCTTCATCCGTTACACTCCGACAGAAACAGCGCGTCGATAATGCCGGCCGGCACGCGCACCGCCAGCACGGAAAGCGCACTGCGGGGATGAGCAAACTTTGTGCCGGCGCTAACAGCGCATCGCGTGCGGTGGGCCGGGCATGTCTTAAACGGCACCACGATCGCAACTTGCGGCGCTATAGACGCCCGATGGTGTACACCGGTGTGCCAGGCGCACCGTGCGGTGATCGCGCGGTTATTGCCGGAGCGATCGGCAAACTCTGCCGCCAGCACCGCAGCATCGCTCGTCGGAATACGGTTGCAAGTGTGTGCATCTCGATCGTGGGCGGAGCACTCGACGGGAGCGGCTTCCGGGAGGAAAGGCTTACAGATTTTCCAGCCATAATCGACATCAAAACGGCAACACGCATCGGGCTTTGTGCTTGGCGCTGTTGTGTTAAGCTGGTAAACTTCAAGTGTAGGCATGGCACTGGCGGGCTTCGGTTTGAAATAGCCACGATTCGACTAGCGGCGCTGGGGTCGTCGATAGGGGAACTGCTCGTCGGTTGGCTTGAGGTCTGCTTGCAGGGCGGGAGGAGGCAACAACATGGCCAGCCATGATTCCATTGGGCCGGCCGGAGCGAGGGGGGGACCGGCTGCGCCGCTGCAAGGCCAACCATTGCCCGTCGCTCATCCGGCTCTACCCGGTCAGCCACGCCCGGTAGTTGCCCCAGGAATGCAACCGGCCGGGGGATATGTGCATTCGACCGTGCCGGGACAGGCCGGGCCAAGCGGGGCACAGACACTCGCTGGCATTGGCACAACCGGCGCGGCGCCGCTCCCGCTCAGCAGTGGCCGCGCTGCGGTGGCGGTGCCGTTTCGGACGCCCAGTCCTGCTGTGCCGGGAAAGCCTGGGGCGGCGCAAACGGTCCGCCAGGCGGCCCAACCGACCCCAGACGAGCTGGAAGAAGACCTTGGCCAGCTTGCCATCCGCAACGCGCCGCCGTGGCTCATCAGCATGGCAGTACACATGCTGATGCTCATCATTTTCGCGCTGATCATTTACGTTCAAATGGACTCCCATGAGCGCATCGTGGCTGTAGAGGTCGATCCGATCTATGCCGAAGAGTTGGGCAACCAACTGGAGTTCGACTCGCCGCTGGGCATGGACAACGTCAGCGAGGTGCAAGAGCCGATTATCACGCCCGATAACCTACCGCAAGTCGAAGACCCCTTTGCAGCTCCGCCCAATGTGGAACCCCAGCCCGACGGCGATCTGGCTATGAGCGATCTGGAGGCCAACATAATTGGCCTTGCGCTGAAAGGGCGCGAGGAGGGGATGAAGAAGACGCTGCTGGGCAAGTACGGCGGGACGCACTTGACGCAAAAGGCAGTGCTGGCCGGTCTGCGGTGGCTGGCCCGGCAGCAGCGCAAGGACGGCTCCTGGAGTCTGGCAGGCCCATACAGCGACGGCGTGCCCGCTTATCTGGATAATCCTGAAGCGGCTACGGCCATGGCGCTGCTGGCTTTTCAGGGCGACGGGCACACGCATCTGAAAGAAGGCGAGTTCCGCCGCAATGTGGCCAATGGCTGGCGCTGGCTGGCCAAACAGCAGGACGCAGACGGGAACTTTTATCGCAGCGGCGGCTGGAACCAGCGCTATTACACGCAGGGGATGTGCGCCATCGCCGCCTGCGAATTGTACGGCATGACTAAAGATAAAGAGTACAAAGACGTTGCCGAGCGGGCGATCCAGAATCTCATCAAGGCCCAGGCGCCCGAGGGCGGATGGCGCTATCAGCCCAATTTGGACAGCGATGTATCGGTCACTGGCTGGATCGTCATGGCGCTGCAAAGCGCGCGGATGGCCGGTCTGGAAGTGCCCGAAGAGTCGCTTCGCCGCGTTGAACGGTTCTTGGACAATGTAGCTCAAGATGACGGGGCAAAGTATCCCTATCAGGCCGGCGGCCAAGTGCGGCTTTCGATGACCGCCGAAGCCCTCTTGTGCCGGCAGTTTTTGGGCTGGAAGCGGGACGATCCTCGTCTGGTACGCGGCGTAGAATGGATCGCCAGCAACCCGGTGGACTTCAACAAAGACCGCAACGTCTACTACTGGTATTACGCCACGCAGGTCTGCCATCACATGGGCCATAACAGCCCGCACTGGAAAGCCTGGAACAGCGTCATGCGCCAGGCGCTGCCGGAAAACCAGGTGCCCGAGGGCCGCAAAGAAGCCGGCAGTTGGGACCCGAACAAACCTACTCCCGATCAATGGGGAACCCAAGGCGGCCGGCTGTACGTGACCTGCTTGTCGATCTACATGCTCGAAGTCTATTACCGCCACATGCCGCTGTACAAGGACTTGTACACCGACTTGCTCAAGTCGGGGCGCGTGCCAGGCAGATAGATGTTGCTGGTTGTGGGTGCCGGGCGCCGACAAGCGTTTGGCCAGTAGCGAACTGGCCAGCGCAGGCCGGGTGCATTCAGAACTCTTGCGGGCCTTGCGCGGGCGGTGGCGCGGGAATCGGCTCTGGCGCAGGGTTCGGCTGCTTAGTGCCCGCCTCGGGTGGTACCGGCAACACAGGCGGCTCGTGCAATTCGGGAATTGCCGGACGCTGGCGCAGATCAGGACTATCCGGCGGCAGCACTGGCGCGGGGGCGGGAACAGGCTCGTCCGGCGCCATCCCTTGCTGTGCTTCGGCAGGCGGCCGTCCGTACCACGGCCGGTAGATGTAACCGTTCGGCCCGGTCCAAATCTTCTCATATCCCTGCGGTTGCTGGACCGGCGCTGGCAGCGGTGCAACGATCGATAGCCGCGCAGTCCACGGCACGGGCGGCACATACACAGCGTACGGCACGCCCGCCCGCTCCAGAGACCGCTGCGCCCGTCGGACAGCCCTGGGCGGCCCGTACACCGGAGGAACGACCGGCGCAGGATAGCGGTACGGGAAGACAATCGACGGAGAATACAGCGGCGCGGCGGCCACAAGGGCCATCTGCTGGCGGATTGCCGCCCGCGCGGCAGCATCGGCCCGTTGTGCCGCTTCTTCCATCGCTCTGATCGGATCGTACTGAGGGCGCGGAGAATAAGCCGACCGGCTTTGCGGCTCTGCCGGAGGCGTCGGCACGACCTCCGGTTTAGCACCTGCCAATTCCTGGCTCCCGGCAGAAGGAGCAAGCGCTATTGCCAGCAGTAAAGCGGCGCCCATTGGCAAAAGCGGGAATAGTCGGCCCATCTGAAT
>Ga0209017_10002179_pt1 | contig 13180 bp, 7 predicted proteins | sample YNPBryunderm2012_FD_185812 | JGI IMG/M metagenome (GOLD analysis project Ga0209017, IMG submission 185812) | Anoxygenic and chlorotrophic microbial mat microbial communities from Yellowstone National Park, USA - YNP Bryant MS undermat 2012... ... | reverse complement strand
TGCCGTGGCGGAGACCACGATGAGTGCCGTGATACCAACGCAGATCGAACCGCGGGCACAGGCTGCACTGGCTGCCAGCGCGCGATACGAGTTGCGCGGTGTGCGCGTCGAACAGCGCGGAAAGGCTTTAGTGCTGCGCGGCACGGTATCGAGTTATTACCATAAGCAGTTGGCCCAAGAACTTGTCAAGTCCGTCTGCAAAGAGAGCGAGTTGATAAACGCAATTCGCGTTCGCTGAATGTGTGGTGCCGCTCGAGTTGGATGCGAGCAGGCGCGATTTGCGGAGAATATCCCAGCTTAACTTGGAGGGACATGGAAGTTTCTTCACGGGAATTGCCGCGACCACCAGCAAAGGAACCAGGCCGGTCGCGACCGAGGAGGAACCCATGGAAGAGCTCTTGGCGACGGAAGCACTCACCTGCCAACCCGAGTCTGAACTGCTGGAGACTTCCGAAGAGGTCAAGAAGCTGGCGGTTCTGATCGAGCGCGCCATCGATCGGCTGACCAACCGCGGGGTGCGCGATCTGAAGGTGGAGGTAAGCCGCCACGGCATTCTGCTCCGCGGACGCTGCCACAGTTATTATGTGAAGCAGTTGGCCCAGCACGCTGCGATGTCGGTGCGCGGCGGGCATCGGCTGGTCAATTGCATCGAGGTCTGCTGATGGCCCGTCCAGACCCGTCGGCACTGCTACTGCCGATATCTGCACTTGACAGATCCGCTGTGTTAGCAATGCTTGCGTTTTCGGCCGCAAGCGGGTTTCTTGTGCCTCCTACGATGTGTACTGCCTTCGCAACACCGCCCGCCGCAGCTTGTTCTGCCACACACGCCCAAGCGCCGACCAATAACTTGTCCGAAAAAGGGCGACCGTTAGACCATAGCATCTGGGAGAACTTAGGGCGGGGCTAATTCGACAGCCAGCAGGCTTCCAACCTGTTGAACTTCCGCCTTTGAGATGCCATTTCCCTACGCTCTAGTGTGTGCGTCATTTTTGTAGGCAGGCTTTGTGCAACAGATCAGGTGGATAAACTGCGAGAACACGGTAAATCGCAGGGTGCCACTGTACTTCGGGGCCGGAAAATGGGTAATCTTCCTCCCCGAAGCTGACCCAACCAAAATTTCCATCTACAATCCAGATGCACACACTACGCTCTATGCCGCAAAAGTGCTAGAGAGCAGTTTTGGCATACCCTTTTTCCACCGCGGCGCCAGGTCGTTATTTCAGGACGACTTTGTTATTCATCGGCCGATTGCGTCATGGCATCAGGGAAGGCCCTCCTCCGGCTGGCGGATATCGTAAACCATTAGTTCCTGGTCGCAGCGGAGGTACATCCGGCCGCCGCAAATCACCGGATGTGCCAGGTAGGAATTGGCTGGCTTGCGCTTCAACTGGAACTGGCTGACGATCTGAAAGCCCTCGGGTTTGACTGCCAGCAACGACATCGTACCCTGGTGGTTCAGGCAGTACAGCATTCCATCGGCGCAGGCCAGGGCCACTTTTCCCAAAGTGTAATCCAACTGGATGGTCTTGCCGGTAAGGAAATCCACGCAATAGAAATGCCTGCCCCCTTGCCGGCAGGCGGAACCGAACAACTTGCCGTCAATCAGCAGCGAGCCGCCGTGGCAATTGTCGAGGTCTTCGCGGTGCCAGACGATGCTGGCCGTGCGCTTGTGCTGCTCGATGCGGAACAGCGTCCCGCCCGAGGAATGCCCGCAAGCCACAAACACGTAACCCTGGTGATACAAAGGCGTCAGCGCATTTTGCGGCGTACGCGGCACGAACGCCGCCGACCACAGCAGCTTGCCGGTCTGGACATCAACACCCACCAGCGTCCTTTGCAACAGTGTGAGCAACTGACGGACCCCATCGTGCGTAACCACTACCGGCGAGCAGTAGGCCGCAGTGTCGTCGATCTCGGTGTTGACCCAGAGCGTTTTGCCGGTGCGTTTGTCCAGGGCGACCACCCGGCCTTTCGGACCGCCCGGCACGCACAGCACACGGTCGCCATCGACTACTACATTCTCGGCCAGACCCCAAATACCCCATTGAGCGTCGAACTGAGCTTTCAGGTCCACGGCCCAAAGCTGCTTGCCGTTGCGGGCATCGAAGCAGGCCAGGCGGCCGGTGGGATTCATGTGGTACAGCCGGCCGTCGTTGTACGTGGGCGTGGTCCGCGAGCCGGGACTAGCTCTGCGCCACGCGGCGCCGTTCGGGGAGCGCCACAGTAGTTTGCCCTCCAGGCTCAGGGCGATTACGAACTCCTCGTCGTCGAAGTCGCCAGCGGTGAAGATCATTCCCTCGGCAATCGACACCCCCGAGTATCCCTCGCCGCATGGCGAATACTTCCACAGCAGGGGCGGTCCGTCGGCGGGCCATTTCTTCAGCAAGTGCTTTTCCGGCGAGATGTTCGTCCGGCCAGGACCATGGAACTCTGGCCAGAACGGAGCGCTGTTCAACTTAGTCTGTTCCGCACCGTCAGACGCCCGTTGCCCAGCGGCTGTACCGGCACTGGTCGGCTCGTCGCAAATCGCGCCTTGCTGCCCAGGCGAAAACTTGATCTTCATCCCCGCCGCCGTGGCAATCGCCGCCAACAGCAGCCCCGTCAACAAAACCTGTGATGATAATTGTCGCATGGTTCTTTCCGTTTCGTGTCAGCCAGTCGGGCAGTGTTAGGCACGATTCCTGGGAAACTGCTTTTTTTGCCCGGCAACTGGCGGTGTGGATGACCGGGCGTTCAGGATGCTTGCCTGACGGCGCCCAACTGCCGGGTGTAGTCGGCGTTAGCCTTGATCTGGTCGAAGTGCCGCGGGTACATGCCCACGATCACCGCGTCGGTCGGCTTGATGTTCTCGAAAGCGAAACGAAACGCCTCGCGAACCGCCTGTTGCGTGGCGCAGAGCCTCCCGGCGCCGAGAATCTTGAACGCCAGGCACGGCTGCTTGACCTGGCGGATCACCTGGCACATGACGGCCGGATCGCCCTTGTAAAAGCGATAACCCACCTCCGGTCCTTCCAGCAAGTCGGCGCTGCTCGGGGTGGGCTGGTCTTTGGGCCGGGTGATGTAGTAGAAACAGGCCATGAAAAAGTCCACTTCCCAGCCCTCGTCGGCCGCGCGCTTGATGCAATCGGGATTGTGTGCCGACACCCCCGCCAGCAGCCCCTGGTCCTTGGCCGCTTTGACAAAATCGTGAACCACCCCGAAGCGTCCTTCCCGCAGCAGCCGGTCGGTAACACCGCCGTGATGCGCCACGGCGATCGGGGAAAGTCGCTCGGCTACCGGCTTTATCTCGTTGCGGTCCGACAGCAGCCCGATAAGCCGCAGCTTCGTGCCGCTTTCGCGCAATTTGTCGTAAGCCTCTTCGGCCTTCGAGGCCAGCGAGAACTGGTGCGTGTCGATGCCCTCTCGCTGGCAGCGTTGAAGGAACTCCAGCGTGTTGGCCGTGTTGAAATACTGCCTCATTTGCTGGTCCATATCGCGTCCCAGGTACGAGAAGCCCGAGATCGGATTAGAACCGGCGATCAACCGGGTGATGCGATACCGGCCCAGCGATACCGTCGGCAGCGGCTCTGTCGGTTGCTGCGACTCCGCTTCGGCGGCTGTGCCCATGCTGTGTGCCGCAAGCCCCGCGGCAGCCGCGGTCGAACACCTCACCAAGAACTCGCGGCGGCAATGAGGCCGCCGATTGGCACCCGCGCAGCTCATGGTTGTCCTCCCAACAAAGTTGCTGTGGCCGCACCGCCTTTGGAAAATCGCCCACTGGTGATAGCGCGCTTCTGGCCCCGGCCCGGTTGTCCCTCACCGCCAACTTCGCGCCAAGGCTTCGTTCCCCGATTGTGCTTCTGGCAGCCGAACCTGTGGACGACCAGTATTGAACGCCATCGCGCGGCCCTCGTCAAGCGCACGCCGTGCGGCGTCAGAGGCGCGGGACATCTGGGCTACTCCAGCGCCGGCCCGGCGATGCGCTGCCCGCGCTGCTGGCGAGCCTGATCCTGGCGGTCGAAGGTGCCGTAGAACAAGGCGTTGGCGTCCATCCAAGTGGCCAGCCGCTCGATGTCCTCGGCGGTCAGCTCCACCCCTTCGTGACCGGCAAGCAGCATCTTCATCAGACGGCTGCCGCGGGCGCCGAAGAAGTCTGGCACAGTCATCGGCTCGCTGTTTGTGCGGCGAAAATCGCCGTCGCGCCAAGCCGAGTGCGGCACCAGCGGCGCCAGGGCATTGTACGAAACGGTATATCGGCCCGCCGGTGCGCCGGTCAGAACAACGTTCCCTTCCGCCTTTTCCGGCCGGTGACATGCCACGCAATGCCGGTCCAGCACCGGCTGCACCAGCAACGGGTAACTGAATGGTTTGGCGCCATCGGGTCCGGGCCGAATCGCCGACGGCTCGCGCCTGGCGGCCATAGGCACTCGCAGGCTTATCGGAGGTGCGGTGGTACGCGGTTCGTGGCAGCCCACGCAGGCGGCTGTCTCTCCCGGCTGCAAATAGGTAACGCTCCGCATTATCTGCACCGCCTGGCCCAGCTCGTCAAGCGCCTGAAACGACAGCGCCACCCCGGCCGGTGCACGGAAGTATGCCGAGCCGTCGGCTTCCACCGGCACCGTTCCCAGCACTTGTTTGCCCGGCGATGCGTTGGCCAGCCCCACAGTCGGATCATTGATGTGCGGCGTCGTTTTCGGCAGCACCTGGACGATTCGCAGGCGGGCGATTTTCTCCGGGGGCAAGCGAGGCCAACTCTCGTACACGTTGACCAGCAAATAACTGCCCTCCCTGGCCGAAGCAGATGCTTCCGACGATTCGGCGATCGAGAAAACCTGTGCCGGACGCTGCCGGGGGGCAAGGGGCATCGGCCACAGGCTGGAAATATTCAAGTCGCGGTATAACAACTCTTTGTTGCCGAAGCGGTCGACCAGATAAATGCCGAACATGTTCGCCGGGTTGTGTGTCGGCTCGCCGATCAGGCTGTCGAAACTGTACGCAGCCAGAAAATACTTTTCCGAAAGCGGAAAAGCACTGCGATAGCAATGCCCCGGCCAACGCAATGCCTCTATCGGCACCGGCCGCGGCCTGGTCACTCCCACCGGAGCGTACCACGCGCCGCCCGGCTTGCGAGCCACCGGCATCTCGCTTTCGGGAAATGGCACATCGGGCGTCAGCCGCTCGATCGGCTCCAATTCGTCCACCCCACGCGACACGTCGATCAGAATAATCGAGCCGGCGGTCATCGCATGATGGGCCGCTGCCGTGGCCATCACTTTGGTCGAGCCGGGCACCGGCTGCGCCTCCCAGACCCCCACCGGATTGAGCGTGTTGTTGCCGTAGTAGGCGCGAACGTCGGTACCGTCGGGCCGCACCGTCCAAAGCTGCTGGTAATGTACCGCGTGGCGATCGACGTAATCCCAGCGGGTGTAGATTATCCGGCCATCCCACAGCACCGCCGGGTCCCACTCGTGCGTTTCGTGATACGAGATTATCCGGGGACGGGAACCGTCAGCCTCGACCAGCGCCAGCGTGTACACCGGACACGGCCCCGCCCCGCAGCGGTGATAGCCACCCCGACGTGTGGAAATGAAAACAATCTTCCCATCGGGCAGGTAGCGCGGCGAGAAGTCGTCGTACGCCCCGTCGGTCAACTGGCGAAGCCGCGTGCCGTCGCTTTGCACCTCGTACAAGTGATAATAGCGGTCCAAGTACTGTGTTCTGGTTGTGGGGCAGGTTTCCGCGCGGCAAAAGCTGAATAGCAGGCGGCTGCCGTCAGCCGAAACGTCCAGGTGTTGGTAACTACCCTGCGGCAATTCGGCCGCAAGCTGCCGGCAGCGCATCGACTGCCCGGGGGCTTCCAGCACGAAAACGCCTCCCCCAGGCCGCGCGCAGGCGCCGTAGTATTGCGTCAACTGGTGGCTGAACACGCTGGGCGCCTGCTTGATGAAAGCAATCGGCCCGGTCTGTGACAGCCGATTGGCCAACACTATCTGCCGGCGCACCTGATGTGCCTGCCGCCACAGGTCTTCCCAATGCTCTTCGCCCGAGCGGCCGATCGAGGCCATCTGTTCGTACTGCTTGCGCAACTGGCTCCACTTATCCCGCAACGCTTTCCAACGCCCAGTCGAGAGACTCCGCGCGTCGATCAGCCCCTCTTGCTGCAAGTCGGCGATGAGCACATCGCCCCGGGCGAAAAGTTGCTTCAGGGCCTCCTGGTAGCTGGCCGGATGACGCGGCGTGTCGATGCCGTCCTGCATCCGCCAGTCCCACTCGATAAGCTCCTGCTGGATACCGGCACGCAGTGGAGGGAGCACCGGCGCGGGACAGAAGTCCGGGTCCGCCGCATCCACTAGCAGCGGCAGCGGCATTTTCCGCTCGCCGAGTTCGATCACCAGGCGTTCTACGCGCACACGAGCACTGCCCGCGGTGCACCGCGCGGCCACTCGCAAATGCAATTGGTCGGCCGACGGTCTGTTAGTGGAAGCGGTTATCGAAAGCTCGAGCGACTGCCGGCGCGTCAATGTAGCCGTCTGCCTGACCGTTGCCCCATCGGTTTGGCCTGCGCCGGAGGGCACAAAAGCGGCCAGCTCCACGGCAGCCGTATCGCCTTCGACGAGCCGCACCACAGCCGACGCCTTCAGTTCGCAATCCGATCTCAGCCCGCGCAAGGGCAGCGAAAGCTCTGCATCTTCCCCCGATGCCAAATCGAAAACCACCAAAGGCGGCCGTTCAATCACGGCTATCTGTGGACCTTCCGATCGCGCCACAACCCGAAAGCCGCAAGAAGCAAGGCTGGCCGGCGGTGCCTTGTGGCCGCACAGCTTCACCTGGGCTTTGCCGATCTCCGGTGCGTCCGAAGTGCCATTCTGCTGGGATGTCTTAAGCTTGAATGTCGGCTCGGCGCCTGCTGCGCCAAAGCAAATCGCCACCGTGCCGACGCACGCGCTCGCCAGACCGGCCCAGCATATCCAACGCAGGCAGTGGGTTATCCCCTTACGGCGCAACTTGTGCGCGTTTTGCGCGCATGTTTTCAAATGATCTGGAGGGCCACTCTCCGTTGTGGCTGTGTTCGAAGTACTAACGGACGCGACGGAACGCGTCCATCCACACCATTTGGTTGCGGCCATAGGGAGCGTTAAGGATACGGTCATCGCTGCACCAATCGGGTGGTATTGAATCCGATCGACAGCAAGCCGGCCGTCATATCTGGTTCCGCGACGGTCGGCCGCCAACACAAGCACAATTCCAACCGTAGCGAGAATACTAAGTTCTTTGATGGCCTAAGTTTCTCGCCAATAAGGATTTCAGTCAAGCTTTTTGCGATTTATCTGGTTAGCGCAGCAGGAAATGTTGCCGGCATCTTGCATAATCGGCAGTTGAAGCGTATGATTGAGAAGTGCGATTGAAAGGCATGTTTCAATCGGAGGGTTAAATGGCTACAGATGCCGGACTTGCCGAAACGCGCCAGCGTTTGCTTTCTGCGGCCCTTGAGGTTTTCGCCGAGCGCGGATACCGAGCGGCGACCTTCAAGGAGATTTGCGGTCGGGCGGGAACTAACACGGCGGCCATCAACTATCATTTCCGCGACAAGTTGCACCTGTATCTGGCCGTTATCGAACAAGGGCTTGCCGAACTCCAGCGGCGCAGTGAAATATTGGAGGCCGACCCTGCCACCCCGCCCAGACAGCGCCTGCGGCAGTTCATAGCTGCCGTGTTCCGCCGGCTGCTCGGCCGCGAAAGTCCCGGAGCCCTGTTGCGACTGATGGCCGGAGAAATGGTCGAGCCGACCGCCGGACTGGAAGTCATCCTCCAGCGTGCCTTTCTGCCAGCGTTCAAGCATCTTTGCGGCATCATAGCCGAGCTATCGGGCAGAACGCCGGAGGACCCTGTTACCAAAGATTGCGCGCTGAGTGTCTTCGGGCAGTGCATTTTCTTTTATCACGCCCGGCCAATCATCTCCAAAGTCCAGTATCCCAAGTACGACGTGCCGGTCATCGAACACCTGATCGAGCACACGATTCGGTTTGTCGAGGCGGGCATTCGCGTTGCCGCCGGCCGCAAAGCAGTTTCACCCGGCAGTGCTCAAATAGAGTATGCGTCTTAGTATTACCAACGAGGAGGGCTGACTGTGCCTGGTTTCGGGTTCAAGCGTGCCATTTGGCTTCCCGCGCTGTTGCTGGTGGTGATCGCCGCGGTGGTTGCGATCTCGCTGGCCCAGGCGCGGTCCAACAACGGCCCTGCCGAGGAAGGCCAGACGCCCCAACGTCGCGCCGGCAAAGCACAGTTGATGTTTGCCATCGATGAACACCAGACCGTCGGTGGCGCCGCGCGGCACTCGTCCCAGGTCTCCACCGTGGCCGTAATTGCAAAACGGCAACCGCAATATCTTCTGGTCAGCGGTACGCTTCTGGCCGACAAGCGCGCGGCGGTGGCCAGCAACGTCAGCGGGCTGGTGGCCGAGGTGAAAGTGGACAAAGGCGACGTCGTCCGCGCCGGCCAGGTGCTGGTCCAACTAGACCCGACCGACGCCAAGAACCGGCTAGCCGAAGGCCTGGCCATGCTGGCCGAATTGAAAGCCCGGCTAGACCTGACCGACGAGTCCACGTTCGATCCGCACCAACTGCCGGAGGTCGCTCTAGCCCGGGTGGCCAAAGAGATGGCCGAGGCCAGCTTCGATCGCGTCAGCAAGCTTTACGAGCGCAAGGTGGTATCGGTGGAAAGTTTCGACCAGGCGCGCACCGAATACGAATTGGCATTGCACCGCTACCGCCAGGCCCTGTTGCAGATAAACCAACTGTACCAGAGCGTGCTGACGGCCAAAGCGCGTTTGGCGATTCTGCAAAAGGCCGTCGAGGATACTACTATAACTGCCCCGTTCGACGGCCTGGTGGCAGAAAGGCACGTGGAGGTAGGCGAGTACGTGTCGGCCGGCCCGCAGGCCAGCAAAGTGGTTACGCTGGTGAAGATCGATCCGTTGCGTCTGGCATTGACCATCTCGCAGCAGGATGTGGGAAAAATCCGACAGGGGCAGAAGGTGCTGTTCCGGGTGGACAGCTTCGAGGATCGGGAGTTTGTGGCGACCATCCGTTACATCCCACCGGTGGTGACCAGCGATACACGTTCGCTGGTGGTCGAGGCCGAAGCGGCCAACTCCGACCGCTTGCTGCGGCCGGGAATGTTCGCCACGGCGCGGATCGAGTTGGATAAACAGCACCACGTGCTGTATGTGCCCGGCACGGCTGTGCTTTGGGAAGGCGATTCCGCCCGCGTGTTCGTGGTCCGCGACGGCGTGGCTCGCCAGCAGGTCGTAGCGCTAGGCGAGGTCTCCGGTCCGTTGATCCGCGTGCTCTCTGGTCTGAAGGGCGATGAGTTGCTGGTGGCTGCGCCGGGCTTGGTGCACGACGGGATGCGAATAAGCGAGGACAAGTAATGCACGTTCTGGCGGCAATATGCGTTCGGCGTCCTGTTTTTGCCACAGTGCTGATACTGGTGCTGGTGGTCTTCGGGGTCATCGGGTACTTGACGCTCGGGTTGGATCGCTTCCCCAAGATCGAGTTTCCCATCGTCACTGTGATCACCGTGCTGCCGGGAGCAGCCCCTGAAGAGATCGAGACGGAAGTTACCGACAAGATCGAGGCGGCGGTCAATACCATCGCGGGAATCGACGAGTTGCGATCGGTCTCGGCCGAGGGAATCTCGCTGGTCTACATCACCTTCGTGCTGGAAAAAGACCCGGATGTGGCCGCACAAGAGGTGCGCGACAAGGTAAACCGCATCCTTCCCGATTTGCCGAAGGATATCGAACAACCAGTGGTGGAAAAGTTCGAAACCGATGCTATTCCGGTGCTGGGCATCGCCGTTTCTGCGCCCCCTCCGACCACTATTCGCGAGATCACCGAGTACTGCGACAAGGTACTGCGCCGGCAGCTCGAGCGGATTTCCGGCGTAGGACAGGTAAGCATCATCGGAGGACAGAAGCGACAAATCAATGTTCAGCTTAATCCCGAACTCCTGCGGTCCTACCGTTTGACTGTCACTGACGTCGCCCGCGCGCTGGCCGCCCAGAACCTTCAAATCCCCGGGGGAAGCATGAAGCGCGGACAAGAGGAATACACAGTGCGCACGTTGGGGCGGGCACAATCGGTGGAAGAGATAAGGTGGATAGCAGTAGCCAATCGCGACGGCAGGACCATCACCGTTGGCGACCTGGGGGAAGTGGAGGATTCTAGCGAGGAAGCTACTAGTGTCGCCCTTTACAACGATTCCCCATGTGTGCTGTTGAACGTGCGGAAACAGTCAGGCACCAACACCGTAGAGGTGGTACGCGCAGTCAAAGAGCGTCTGGCCGCGCTGGATGAGCTGGCCAGGCAAAGAAACTACAAGATCGAGATCGTGCGCGATCAATCGATATTTATCGAAGCTTCGGTGCACAATGTGCAAGAACACCTGTTGGTTGGCGCCCTGCTGGCCGCAGTGGTTGTGGTGTTCTTCCTGGCCAACGTGCGAGCCACGATTATCGCTGCGCTGGCTATTCCCACGTCGATCATCAGCACCTTCGCCATCATCAAGTACATGGGGTTCACGCTCAATAGCGTGACACTGCTGGCGCTGACGCTCTCGGTGGGAATCGTCATCGACGACGCCATCGTGGTAATGGAGAACATTTTCCGCTACATCGAGGAAAAGCGGATGCGGCCGTTCGACGCGGCAATCGCCGCCACCAAGGAGATCGGTCTGGCTGTGCTGGCGATAACCCTCTCGCTGGTGGCCGTGTTCTTGCCCATTGCTTTCATGGGCGGAATCGTGGGGCGGTTCCTGGAATCGTTCGGCATCACTATGTCGGCCACGGTGCTGGTGAGCATGCTGGTCAGCTTCACACTCACGCCCATGCTGGCCGCCCGCTGGTTTCGTGCGCATCTGGCCGGAGAGTCGGGCGATGGGGCTTCAGAGGGCGGGGCCGGACAGGGGGAAAAGATAGAGGCCGCAAGCCAGGATGCGGCAATTGTTTTGGAGGCCGAGACCATTCAGCGAGCCGCCGGAACGTCGAAGAGCCGCGGCGTGTACCGGATGATCGAGGTTCCTTATTTGTGGCTGCTTAAGCTGTCCTTGGCACACCGTTGGGTAGTGGTGGTGGCGGCAGTGGCTTCGCTGGCTTGCGTGGTGCCGCTGCTACGGGTTGTTCCCAAAACGTTTCTTCCCGACGACGACCAGTCGGAGTTCCAAGTCAGCATAGAGACGCCCGTGGGGACCACGCTGGAGGCTACACAACTTATTGCTGCCCGGATGGCCCGCGACATCCGCCGCATAGACGGCGTGCGTTATACCATCACCAGCGTGGCCGACAACGAGCAGCGCGATCCCAACAAAGCCACGGTGTATGTGCGGCTGGTGGACATCAACCAGCGGCGCTACAGCCAGTTCGATATGATGGGCTTCGTCCGCCAGCAAGTAGTGGAAAAGTACCGCCAGCAGTGGAAGCAGCAGTACGGAGGCGGCGACGGCCAGGAACTGCGCGTGAATGTGTCGTTGTCTACCGGGTTTTCCGGCGGGGGAATGGCCGCTACCGACCTGCAATACGTCATCGGCGGTCCAGATATCGACAAGCTGGAACGGTACGCGCAGGCGGTCGTTGCCGCGTTACAGGCCGCGCCGGGCGCCGTGGATGTTGATAGTTCGCTGCGCCCCGGGAAGCCCCAGTATGGAGTGAAGATCGATCGGCCCAAGGCTGCGGAATTGGGGGTCTCGGTCGCCGATATCGCCAATACACTGCGACTGATGGTGGCCGGCGACAAGGTGTCGGACTACAACGAAGCCGGGGAACAGTATGAAGTCCACGTACGTGCACCAGCCGAATACCGCAACAACATCGATAAGCTGAGGAATGTTACCGTCCCATCTGTCAAATTGGGGACGGTTCTGCTGGCCGACGTGGTGAAGTTCGAGCCGGGCACAGGACCAGCTCAAATCGACCGCCTGAACCGTACCCGGCAGGTCACCATCACGGCCAACATGCTTCCTGGAACCTCGCAGCAAGCGTTGGTCGATGTGATCCAGCAGACCATAAAAAGCCTTGACATGGGCCCGGAATACTCTCACACCGCGTTGGGACGCACGAAGGAAATGGCCCGCACCTTTCGCAGTTTCATCTTCGTATTCATTACCGCGTTCATTTTCGTCTATCTGGTACTGGCCGCGCAATTCGAATCCTGGCTACACCCGATCACCATCCTGCTGTCGTTGCCGCTTAGTTTTCCTTTTGCGCTGTTGTCGCTAGTCCTATTCGGCCAGTCGCTTAACATTTTTTCCCTTTTGGGAACACTAGTGCTGTTTGCGGTGATCAAGAAGAACTCGATCTTGCAGATCGATCACACCAACCAACTGCGGGCGTTGGGAATGCCTCGCTACGAGGCGATGATAGCCGCCAATCTGGACCGCTTGCGTCCCATCCTGATGACCACGGTGGCCTTCGTGGCCGGGATGATTCCTCTGATCGTCTCCAACGCGGCCGGTGCGGGAGTGAACAAGGCCATCAGCGGCGTGATAATCGGCGGCCAGTCGCTATCGTTGCTGCTGACGCTGCTGGCTACCCCGGTCGCTTACTCGTTGTTCGACGACTTGTCGCAGTGGTTGGCATGGGGCAGAGCGGAGATCGCACGGAGAGTTCGCGCCGCTCAGCCCGAGCGCGCTGTGCCACAGCCTGCGCCAGAAGGCGCATGAGTCGCGCAGGGAGGATAGCTTCCTCGAGTGCACGACGGCGCAGGTGCATATTGGCAGGGAAACCCACTGCCGGACTGTGGGTATGCCGAAGTGCGTGCTGTTCATCCGGCGCCGTTGCCGATCAGAGCCGCCTGGGCGCCTGCCCCGGTGTATGCGCCAGGGAACCAGTGCCTGCGCAAGGGAAAACGAAGCAACCGTCGCAGCCACCAGCGCGGCTTATGCGTCGGAGCGTGAATCGATTCCGACAATATGAGCTTTGGCCCGCAATCAAAGTGGTCAGGGTGCTCCACCGCCTCCGACGCCGCCCGTACCACCTCCTTGGTTCGGGCCGAACAGGCCGCCGTAGCCCTGGCCGCCGGTGCCCGCGCTGTATCGGCCGACGTCGCCGCTGGCCATGTTGAAAGTGTGCACCTCGGCGATTCCCGAAAACAGCGGCACGCATGTAATACGCACGTAACGCCGATCGGCCGAGATTACCGCCGTG
>Ga0209017_10002178_pt1 | contig 13181 bp, 11 predicted proteins | sample YNPBryunderm2012_FD_185812 | JGI IMG/M metagenome (GOLD analysis project Ga0209017, IMG submission 185812) | Anoxygenic and chlorotrophic microbial mat microbial communities from Yellowstone National Park, USA - YNP Bryant MS undermat 2012... ... | reverse complement strand
CGGCTAATGCGCTGCGCCAAATTCGCGCTGGCCCCAGAGGTAATCCAGCAGAGTAGCCCAATGGCGGTAGTCGGGTATCACCACGTCGGCGCCGACGCCAATGAGGCGATCGCGTTTCCAGGGATCGGGCTTTCCGCTGCGGGTTGCTTCGTCGCTGGCTACGGCCACCGCTGTGCCACCGACGGCTTTGATGTTCTGGATTTCCACGTATCCGTCGCCAAAGCCCAGCAGCAGATCCCCGGAAATGCAGTTGTCGCGCAATATGCGCTCGATGACCATCGCCTTGGAGTAGTTCTGATAGTCGTCTATCGCCCCGTAAATGTGCGGCCCGAAGTACCGGTCGAGCTTCAACAGCTCGGCCTCTTCGCGCACGTAGCATTGGTCGGTGCCGCTGGCCAGATACATCTGCACTCCGCGCCGCTGCAACTGGTCGAGCAGCTCGAAACTGTACGGTACGAGCATGTCCGCCGGCTGCACGGCGCCGCTGCGCAGGGCTTCGCGGCGCTGGGCGATCCGTTGCATCAGCCGCTGGTGATACATCTGCTTGTACGCCAGCGGCTCCAGCGGCCTGCCGCCACGACGACGGACCTCTTCGGCCAGCCGGATCATCTGATAGATGGTCTGCTTGCCGTTAAGCTGCATCACGAACTCGAAGACCAGCCGCTGGAGTTGCTCGGGCGACTCGTCGGTGCCGGTCGATTGCAGCACTTCGACCATCATCGGCACCATTACCTGCGGCCAGCCCTCGCGGATCAGGCTCAGCGTGCCGTCGAAGTCGAAAAGCACATGTTGCGGTGGTCCCCGGTGGGCCGGGGGACGAATCACCTCGATGTTTGTCCCCGGCAAGAATTTGCCTGCCCCGACTCCTTCGACAGTCCGACGATAATCTTCTTCCCAGTACATAGAGTCTTGCATCGTGTAATGTACGCGCGGCGCGCATGTTGCAGGGCGACCTGGAGGGCCACGCTCCGTCGTGGCCGCGCACGCAGTGTTGACGGACGCGACGCAGCGCGTCCCTCCGCTGGCCTCCATTTGGTTGCGACCGTAGGCCGCTTTGGGATTGTACAAAAGAGGAAGCAGTTTCTGGGTGCGTTGCCCACCAAGACGCGCCGATTTGTCGCCTGGCAAGTTGATGCTACAAGATGCCTGGCTGGGCGGCAATGGCAAGCCAGCGTGGCTTGGGCTTGCTAAAGTTGATATAAGGAAGCCCAAAACATCAACGGCGACCAACTGTTGCGGTCAACTATGGATGAGGACTTTGTTCAGCTTCGGCACAAACCGCCGGCAGAGCTAGATCGGCCGCGGGAACTTGTGATCGCCTGCCCGCCCCTGCGGAGCAACATCAACCTTTCGCGAATCGTGCGTGCAGCGGGGTGTTTTGGCGTGCGACGGATCATCTGCTGCGGCAGTGCGAAGGTGATCGGCAAGATCGCCCGCGACAGCCGGGAGTTCGTCCAGATCGAAATCCACCGCACCCTGCCGCCGGTGTTACACAGGCTGCGAGAAGACAATCGCGTGCTGGTGGGCCTGGAACAAACGACCAACTCCAAGTCGCTGTTCGAGTTCGTATTTCCGCGGAACACGGTGCTGGTTTTGGGCAACGAGCGGCTGGGGATCGAGCCGGAGGTACTCAGACTGCTGCATCATACCGTCGAAATACCCGTTTACGGCCGGCCTTTCGCCCACAATGTGGCCACTGCTGCTGCGCTGGCCATGTACGAGTACTGTCGGCAGTATCCGCGAGGGTGAACCGCGCTGGCAGCCTGTGCTCCCTTCCGGTGTAACGTGCCCCGGTTTTGTGCATGTCTGCGAGCGATCTGGAGGGCCACGCTCCGCCTTCCGCGCATACGTGTTGGAGGGCCACGCTCCGTCGTGGCCGCCTTTGGCAGTCGTGGTTGGACGGCTACCGAAGAAAACATAAGAGACGCAACCGCAGCGCATGTCCCCATTTGGTTGCGGCGGGACGCTGCGTGGGGGCAAGCCATCGCTGGTTGTATCGAACGCTCGATTTTGAGAGGCTCTGGACTTGGCCTGCGGCGTATCGCTGAAACCGCCTGTCTTGTCGGTAGCAGGACTATGACATTCGCAATACTTGGTGACACGGACAACTAGGAAAACCTTAAGGCGGGCTATGGCTGGACCAAATGGAGGGACGCGCTGCGGTCGCGTCCGCTGGAACTGGGAGCACGGCCACGACGGAGCGTGGCCCTCCATATCACCAGAAAACATGCGAGCAAAAGGCGCGGATGTTCCGCCATAAGGGGCTGCATCAGCCGGTCACTACGTTTCGCGAAGATCGATAACAAGCCGCTTGCAAAACGTTTGCCTTGCCGGGCAGGGGCGATTAGACTGGTTGTGCTTTCACATCTGCGCGCTGCGGTGCGTAAATGTGCTGCCACTTGTAGCGCTGCGACCGCTGGCGGCTGTCGTAGGTGCCCGCTTCAAGATGTTCTGCCCTTGCGAAGCTCGGCCTGCCAGTCAATCATGTTACGTATCAGATCGAGGAGCGAAGAAGATGACTCATGCGATATCGATGGGTGTGCTGTTGTGTGCCATTTTTTTCGCGGCAGGTGCATTCGTGCCCGAGCATCCGCTGCTTGCCGCCGAAGTATCGGCTGAATTGGAACAAGCCCGGGCAGAGTTCATCAAGAACTTCAAGCGCATCGGGCTGAACACCACGCCAGGAGATGCCGCCTTTCTGCGCCTGATGGTCGAGTTGCGCCAGGCCAAACGCGGCGTAGAGGTTGGCACCGCCACCGGTTATGGTGCCATGCTGATGGGCTTGGGGTTCGAGCGCACCGGAGGCCAATTGATCACTATCGAGATTGATCCAGCGATGGCAGCCGCGGCCCGAAAGAACTTCCAGGCCATGCAGTTGGAAAAGACCGTAACCCTGATCGAGGGCGACGCGCTGAAGGTCTTGCCGCAGTTGGAAGGCGAGTTCGATTTCGTGTTTATCGACGCGGTCAAGAGCGACTATTTGAAATACTTCCGGGCCATCGAACCAAAGCTCAAGCCCGGCGCGCTGATCATCGCCGACAACGCCATTCAATCGGCCAAGGCGATGCGCGACTATTTGGAGGCGGTGCAGAACGACCCGAAGTACCGGACGGTAATCATCCGCGCTTCGGACGAGAAGAACGACGGCATGGCCGTTACGCTCAAACTTCAGTAGGGCGGCGCCGGCGCAGCCGGGCGATAGTGGACGCTCGCTGGCGCTTCGCTGTAGTAGACTGTCATCGGTTGGAATCAGCAGTGCCGAGCGCTGCCCGGCTGCTGGTACGCTGCGCAGCCAGATGTGCCGGCAGTTGTGTGACCATTCCGGCCAGTTATCGGGCGAGTGCAAGCAGTTATTCAGTCGCTTATGGCGTAACTTGTGCGCGCCGGTGCGCGCATGTTTTCGAGTGATCTGGAGGGCCACGCTCTGTCGTGGCCCTGTGCCGAGTGCTGCCGGACGCGACCGCAGCGCGTCGCTGCCATTTGGTTGCGGCCGGGGCCGCGCATGGACTGCCGACAGTCGATTACGCGGCGCCGGCGGGCGTCAGAACCCTGGCGGCAGGGCGGTAGCCTGAGCGAGCGATTCGCCCACGCTCAGCAGCCAGCGCTGGCCATCGACCTCCAGCACCACATCCAGTTCGTACACTTCCGCCAATTTGATCAGCAGGTGGCCCACTTCCAGCGTTTCGCCCTGGGAGATGCGCACGGTCTGGCCAAGGTTGTCGATGCTGAACCAGGCTTGCGGCAGGCCATCGCTGAAAGTGACGGCCGTCAGCCGCAAACCAGGGTCGGCTGTAGCAGTTCCCTGCCCAAAGATGTTTCGCTCTACGATCAGCCGGTAGCGGTCGAAATCGCCGTAAGCGAGCTTGTTGGCCGTGGTGGTGCTTAGGCGGTTGTTTTCTTTCAGTCCGGCGATTGCCAGGGCCTCGATCTGCATGAATATGCCGATCCGCCCGCCGCGCTGCGGCGAAAGTTCCAGCGAGCGAATCTGGTGAAGATGTCCGGCGCGGTAGAACTCGTACAACAGCCTGGTAAGCTGCTCCAGGGTGCCGCTGCCGTTGAGGGTGAAACCGAAGACGTGGTAAAGGTCCTTGCGCTGCTGCGCGGCGGAAGAGTCGAACATGGCGTCCGAAAGCCCGACGTGCCGAGCCAACTGCACAAGCCAGCCCTGGTACAGCGACCGGGCCAATTGCGGATCGGAAGGCAAAGACTGCTGCTGCCACAGTTCCAACCGTTTTGCGTCGGCAAGGATCGAATTCCACTGGGCCTGTTTGGCGCTGATTCGCTGTTGCAGCCGAGCGGCGACAGCGCGGCGTTCTGCCAGCGGCCCGCGCACCACGCGGCGCACCAGCCAGTCGCCGCCGTATCCGACCAGCAACAGCAGAAAAACGGCAGCCAGGATGTATTTGCGGTACTGGCTCACGGGCGGCCCTTTCGCTGCTGTTGCGTACCCGCGGCGTCGCCAGGCGGCTTGATGAGGATTTCGGCATCGAACAGATGCATCGGCTCGCCCTCGGTACGCGTGCCGCGCTGGATGCGCCGCGCCGTGACCTGGTGCCGGGCGTCGCGCAACGCCTGCTCGATGGCCACCACCAGAACAGGATCGCGCACCATGCCCTGGAAGACCATTCGTCCGCCGCTGGGCTGCAAGCTCATCGAAAGCCGGTTGACCAGGGCGTCCGACTGAGGAAAACGCTCCGACAGCCGGTGCAGTTCATCGAGCCATACGATTTCGCGGGCTTGCCACTGGGCGATCGGTTTGGCGGCGGCATACTTCTTGCCGTAGCGGTTGACGCGCTCAGTCAACTCCTGCAACTGTTCGGCCAGTTCGGCGTTCTGCCGGTCCAGGGTCCGCATTTCGTGCCACGCAAGCCCGCCGACCAGCAGCACTGCGACCAGCATCACCGCACCGCCGATAAGGGCCAGTTGTACCCGGCCGATTTGCCGGCGGGGACGCCGCGGATGCAAGAAGTCCACCGCATGGGGGCGGCCGTGGGCTTGATCGAGCAGCGCGCCCAGCAAAGCAGCGAGCCGTCCGCGGTTGGCCGGGATCGAGTCCTCGGCCACGCCCAGTGCCTGGAACGGGTCCAGGCACACTGCCGGCGTGCCAAGTTCTTCTTCGATGCGGTGGCGGAGGGCGGAGTATTCGTCCTTTTGGGCCAGAAAGCAGATGCGATCGACTGTGGCTTCAGCAAGTTCCGAAGCGGCCACCGCCACGGTACGGCGGATTTCGGCCAGCAGCACGTCGTCCAGTCGCCCCGGATCTGCCTGACGCGGCAACCGCGCTGTTCGCCAGTACGCCAAGCGCCCAGCCCGCAAAACTATCAAGTCCACCTCTTCCGAAGCCACGTTGACCAGCAGGCAGTTTTCCTGCGAGGGCGCAGTCAAATGGGCGAACAGCGAGGCGGCGGCAAACGAGCGCAGCAGTACATGTCGTGGTTTCAGGCCGGCAGCGGCGCAAAGCTCATTGACTTGCTGCAATCGTGCGGACGGCAGCACCGCTGCGATGACCTTGCGCGGCTCGCCCGGCTGCCCCGCGTCGGCCACGTAGTCCACAACCGCTTCTTCGCCGGCAAAGGCTGACTCTCGGAGTACTTCGTTGGCGACCAGTTGGGGCAGCTCGGCGTCGGTGGCCGGGGGGAGTTTCAGATCTAGCAGCTCCACGCTAGCGCGGTCCAGCACGATCAACAGCTCGCCCCGAGCGAGCCGATGGCCCTCCAGCGCCTGCCGCAAACGGGCGCCGATCTGCTCCGGCGACGACCAGCCTTGCTGGGGATCATCCGCCAATACGCATCCCGCTTGATGGACGATCAGCCGTCCGCTCCGGGCCGAGGCCACCACGAAGCGCAATTCCGTGCGATCCCAGTCGATGGCAATCAGGCGAGCCATTACACACCAAGCTGGCAGCCGACTGGACCTTCAGGCCATGGCGCCCAGTGGTCAACAGCGGCCAAAAGGGGGAGCCACGTTTTTGCCTCCCCGGGGTCAGGCTCCACGCTCGAACGACCACACTTCCATGTTAGCCTGCGCAGAACCGCGGGGCTGGAAGCCGACGCATTCTGCTATGGGGTCGAGGCCGATATGTCCAACTGTTTGAAATATACAAGCCTGGGGGGAGCTACGGTAGCGTCGATGACCACTTCTGCGCGCACTTGGGGGCCTCCCTGGTCGAAATAGCCGATAATCTGGGCACGATACACGTCGCCGCCAGTGGTCAAATAAGGAAGCAGCGCGCGCATGGTCGGCAGATCGACGATTCCTTCCAGCAACGGCCAGGCCGGATGCTGGCGCTCGGGAGCATCTGGCGCTTGCTGGCGTGCTGCAACTATTTGCGCGGCCAGGTAGGAATCCATGCCCGGAATTGCCCTTAGCACCGCCAGCGGGGCCAAATTGATGTTCACCCGCCCGTAGATTACCGGCTCCCGGTCAACGGTAGTCTCGTCCAGCAACTGGGGGAGATAATTCCTCAATGAAGAGGCGATATCTTGGATCGGGCTTTCGATGATCCAGCCCGGTCCACCAGCCGGATGCGGCACCCGTACCCGTGCGCCAACCAGATCGAACACCGAGGTAATCTGGTGTTGCGGTGCAGACTGGCCCGCCCCAACTTTGCCCGATCCAATAGGCGGCGACAACTGACCTGGCGCCAGGCTGGGCCACGCGCCAGGAAGCTGCTCTGCCGGCTCGCCAATCAGGCGCTCGATCAGGCTGCCAGGAAACAGCGCTGCGGCCCCGGTGGCATCTGGCGGCAGCGGCCCCGACTGACCAGCACCGATCTGAGCAGCCCCCAATGGATCGCGGTCCGGCCGGAATGTTATGGCCGGGAGCATTTGGCCTTGTTCGGGCGGGGATTGCTGCGCCTGGAGCTGTGTATATGGAGCCGAAATCGGCTTGCGGCTCCGCGTCGGTTGTGAATCGGAGTTGCCCTGTACCATGCCTTCTGCGCCTGGCGCGGAAATCGGCTTGCCGTCGGCAGCACGCGCTTTCTGGCCAGATGCCACTTCGCCAACCAGCGGCTCGACAGGCTCAGGCTCCGGCTCGCCTTCCCAGGGGCCGTATTGCCGATACAAAACTATGAAAGCGGACAGTTCCGGATCGAGCCTGCGCGCCAACTGGCGGTAAAGCTGCGCTAGATCGGGTTGGTTCAAATCGATTCGCGGCTGACCGCGGGCGTTGACGTTCCGCTCGGCACTGTGCACCGTCAGCAGGCTGCTCCACGGGAGGGCCACGCCGGTCGTCCCACCGATCGCCATTGCCGCGCCGCCCGGCTGGCCGCGATCGAGCTGGTAGTTCGCGTCGGTATCGGCCCCCAGCAGCAGTTCTCTGGGCACATCGCGGACAAGCAGCAGTTCCTCCAGGTTGACGGGCACTCCGTTGCGCGGCCCATATGGAAGGTATTGACTGGCATAGTAGTCGGCCTCGGCGCCGTTGAAGCGAGGTTCCCAGTCGGCGTCGAGCCAGTCCATGATAGCGGCGGCCATTGGCTGGCTCATGCCGGGAAGGTTCATGAGGGCTTCTTCGCCGCGGCCTGGCTCCTTGGCGTCCCACTCGAGCAGTGCCGCCAGGCTGAGCTTGGCCGATTCGTTTTCGGCCCCGAAGCGCACGCCGACAATCGCATCGCCTTCCAGTTTCGGCGCTACTATACTCACCCGGCCGTGGCGCTTCGATGCCTCGTCGTGAAACACCAGAACGCCGCGCAGCAAAGCAGGATTGTCCCAGCACCCGCCAGCGGCCTGACGAAGCGCAGGAGGTTGTTCAACCAAAACTCCCAAAAGCTCGGCTCCGGAAGCCAGCAACGCAGCGCGTTGCAATTGATCGGCCTGTACATGAACCGCCCGGTTCTCTGTGGAAACGTGTACCAGAAAACTCATGCCCAGCAGGCTGAGCATCACGATCACGGCGGCCACCAGAACTAGTATTATGCCTCGACGCTGCGCGGCACGTGGTGTGAAGTTGCATTTCGCCCGACCGTGCCCGAGGCGGCGAGCACCAATCGCGTTGTCGAATCCTGCCGGGATGTTCATGGTCCGCTCCTCATCCATTGATCCGGCCGCGGTTGAGCCGCGCCCGCGGCCGGTTGCGTCGGCGGACGGTATCGCGGCACAATCGGCGCGGGTGCCTCGGCCTGCAAACCGCTTTGCAGTGCATCGGATGTCTGCGGAGCGGACTGCTCCCAGTCTTCCCACCACCACTCATCCCAGGCCAGCAAATACTCCGGCACGACAAGCTCCGGTCGTCTGCGCGCGGCGGCTAGATGGATTACAAACCGGTACGTCGGCGGCGGCGGTGCTTTGCCTGCGATCAGTTCGCTCGATTGCTCCTCCGGAAGCAGGTCCGGTTGCTGGAACGGGTCCACTTGGGCAAGCTCGGCCGGCTGCGGTTCGACCGGCCGGGGCACGAAGGGGCGTTCGAGCGGCTGAAGCTGGAAACTGACTTCCACAGCTACCGGAAGCGACTTGCGCTGCAAGCTGTTCCAGGAACTGCTCCACGACTTGCCGTCGAAGTAACGGAATCGCAGGCCGACGACCTCCGTCACCCATGTAGCTTGCTGCTGCGATGGCAACAGGGTTCCCGGCTCGTACAACACCTGCGGATCAAGCCCAAGTTCCTCCACCAGGGCCAGCGTCTCCGGATCGACCGGCGTCTCGAAGTCCAACTCCCAGCGGACCAGACCGCTTTTCCCAGCGGCACCGGCAGCATAATCGCCGCTGCCCAAGCCGCCGATCGCGCCGGTTGGCTCCTCGCTGTATTCCTCTGCCGGCGCGGAGACCAAACGGTAGAAGATCGTGCGCAGCTCGGGCACGCGCGGCCCGGCTCCCTGGCCGTACCCACTCAGCTCTGCCGACCCTGCCAGGCCGTAAGCTACTTTGGCGGGCCAGACGGGCTGCAACACGTCGATGCGCAACGAATCGGAATTGCCCAACAGGCCAAACCGACGTACCGAGCCGGCGTTGGTGCGCTGGCCGGCACTGGGACGATTGGGATCTTGCAGCGGGCTGTCCTCGATGGCACAGTTGAGGTCTTCGGCCAGTTGCTGGGCCAGGGCCACTACCAGTTGGGCCTGCGCGGCTTGCACCGGGGCGACCTCGAAAAACCGGTTGAACACACCGAAGACGCTCCACAGTACTGCCAGGATCAGGGCCATCAGCCCCAGTGCCAACAGCACCTCCACGAGTGTGAAGGCGCCACTAGCGCACCGGCCCATGCAGAAGTTCCGTGGCTCGCTGCACGCGGTCCGGCCGCAACCGGCACCACAACGCAGCAATCGCTTTCCACGGCCGGCTGCGCAAGACCCGCCGGGTTCGCGGTCTGTGTGCGGGGCCAGGCGTGTACCGCTGCTTCCGATTCTGGCGCCAGCGAGGCTGTTCATCATTGATCCAAGGGAAACTTGCTTTGCAGGGAAAACTCGCTTTGCGCATCGAACGTCGCCGGCACACGCACCAGTCGCCACAGTGTAAACTGCGTGGGCAGGTGCGGACCGGTGCTCTGCTCGGTTACGGTCACCCGCAATATGCCAAGCTGCGGTTTTTGAAGGGGCAGCGCCAGCGGCTCGAAGGCCACCGAACAACTCCAGCCTGGCTCGTCCAGCAAAGGCATGTCTTCGACCGGCTCCAGCGGCGCAGCCCCGGCAAGTATCTCGTTGAGAATGTTTTGACAGATGCGCTGGGCATTGGCCAACGATTCGGCTTGGCGCGCGTGCCTGGTGCCCACGTCGGCCAACTGCGACAGCAACGCCACCGAGGCAAGCAGAATCGCCGCCGCTACCAGCATTTCTATCAAAGAGAGTCCCAGTCGCCGACCGGGGCTTGCTCTTTGTTGCGCTACTGCAACACGCCGCCGAGCGACACTGGCCAATAAGCGACGACCTGGCGACTGGTGTGTGCACAGCGCACCGGCGCCCCGGCCATCCGGCTGATTGCCCGGCCGGTAGCGATGGTTCAAGCGTTCAGCCGGACGAGGGTCGTACAATTGTTGCGATGCACCGAAGCAAGCGGCCGCCAAATGTACCAAATGGTCGGCTTGCAAGAGGCTCATGGCAACAGCTCTTCGGTGACGACCACTGGGCCAGTTGCCGCAGGCACGGGCGCAAGACGGCTGATTTCGCCAATGAAAGCCATGCCAGTAAGCCCGCGAAGCGTAACATCGACATACGTCTGGTTGGCGCCCAGCAGTCGGATGCGCTGATCGGAGGTGCGGCCGTTGGGGTAGAACACTATCGCCGGCGCCCATGTGTCGGCTGGCGCTTCCTCTATGCTTGCCGAGTGGGAGAAGTCCTCGGCCGTGAACTTCGGTTCCTGGTCCCAGGGATCGGAGAACACCACCCCTTCGGGCAACTGTTCTTCGATAACTACCGGCTGGAGGTTAGGATCGGCGGCCGCCGGTTGGGCATAGTCCTGGGTGTTCGGATCGCTCGGAGCCGCGGCGGCAAGTGCATTCGGCGCGGCGTTCTGCTGGCTGGCCTGGGGAAGCACTTCCCAGCGACGGCCGCCGGGTTGATAGCGAAACTCGTGCGGCACGCCCGAGCCAATGGCCGCAGCACGCGCCTGATGCAACCCGTTACGGACCTGCTTGGCGGCCTGGTCCAGCTCGGTGCGAGCCAGCGGCTTCAGCACCGACGGCAGCACCAGCGCCAGCGCGGTAGCCACCAGTGCCAGCACGACAATCATTTCCAAGACGCTGAAGCCGCGCGTGTCAGTTGCTTGCTTAGCCATGATGCGAATCCTTCCTGATTGGTGAACGGTTTGCTCTTCCATGAAACCATTACGGCCCGCAGCCACCTTGACAGGCACGCCTCAAAGCGGCGGAAGCGGCAAAGCTATTTGCCGCGCTGCCGGCTGGTCGCAGCGGCCGCGCCATCAAGGTGCCAAGTGCAAAGCCCCAGTTCGGCGTGTATGCCAACCTCTGCGGTTTCACCTGATTTCCGATCGTACGGTCATCTTGTGCGGTTGACGACTATGTAAGCTTGACGAATCTGTACATTATTGTTCGGGTCTGGCGCTACTTTCTGTTGAGCCGCTTCCGGCCCAGCTACAGATATCGTCCTCGGTTCCGTCAATGCCATCCGGTCCGTAAGACCAGATGTCGGGGTAGCCGCTTGTTCCATTAACTGGTGGGTATTGGTACTGGTAGTCGTTTCCCCAGGGGTCTTTTGGGATTTCGCCCCCTTCAGTGTAAGGTCCATCCCACCGCGCCGCGGCCGCCTCCGAGACATCGGCCGGGCAAGAGACCAAGGCGGCAAGGCCTTGCTCGGTGGTAGGGAACTCCTTCATGTCCAGACTGTAAAGCTGCAAGGCTTTTTGCAGCATCTTGATTTGGGTCTGGGCGGCTTTGATGTCAGCTTTCTTCTGCTGGCCGAGCATTCGCGGGGTGACTATCGCCACCAGCAGCACAATGATGCCCAGTACTACCAGCATCTCCATCAGCGTGAAACCGCCGCGGCGCAAACGCCGTTGTTGCAGCGTTTTCATAAGTCTGCCTCCTTTACGGCAAAGCTATCATATTGACTACACTGCCTGTTCTAGCCATCTTCTCGACATCGCCTTTCTTGTGCCCAGCATCTTAGTGGTTCCCGTATGCCGCCGCACGCAGTCAGTCATACTCCGGGGGGTACGAATGGCGCGTTTTCGCGCCAAAAACCCGTCAACTCACCCCGCGCGAAGCAAGTCGGCGCTAGTCTTTCAACCTCCCAGTGCAGCGCCGATGTCGAACACCGGCAGCAGCAAGGCAGTGATGACGAACATCACCGCGCCGCCCATTACGATCAACAGCACCGGTTCGACCAGCCGCACCATCACCTCCAGTTGTCTGGCGTTCTGGCGATCGATGGTTTCGGCGATCTGAACCAGCACTCTGTCGAGGCTGTTGGATTGCTCGGCGATGGCGATCATGGCCATGATTGGTTTGGGGATCAGGCCGCAGTTGGCCAGCGGGCGGGAAAGGCTGTTGCCGGCCGAAACGTTTTCGGCTGAACGACGGATAGCCTCGGACAACACGCTGTTGCCGGCCGATTGACTGCTGATATCCAATGCTTTCAGTAGCGGCACTCCGTTGTGCAGCAATGTGCCCAGCACCCGACAAAACCGCGAAATCGCATACCCGTGAAAAATCTTTCCTGCCACCGGCAAGCGGAGCTTCCAGCGATCGACCACGGTGCGACCGTGGCGGGTGCGTGCCAGCCTGCGGAGCGCCACCCCCGCACCGACCACTCCCCCGAGAATCACCAGTCCGTAGTTGCTTATCGTGTGGCTCATTCCGAGCAACAGCGTGGTCGGCAGCGGCAAGCCTTGGCCGGAGCGTTCCAGCCGGGCAAACAGTCCGGAAAACCTGGGCACGAAGAACACAATCAATACGGTGGTGACCACCAGCCCGACCGCCGCCAGGAAGGCCGGGTAGATCATCGCTCCGACCAGGCGCGATTTCAATTCTTCCTGCAATTCCAGGAAGTTTGCAGTCCGCCGCAAGGCGTCTTCCAAGAAGGCGCCTTCTACCCCAGCGCGCACGATGCTGACGGCAAGTTCGCCGAAGACCTTGGGGTGCCGCGCTAGTGCCTGATCGAAGGACATACCATCGGCCACGCGGTCGCGCACGTCGCGGAACACCTCGGCCAAGGCGCGGGTGGGAGCCTGATCGGCCAGCAGGCCCAGCGCCTCCAGCAGCGGAACCCCGTTCTGCAACAGATCGGCCAGTTGCGACAAATTGGTCGCCAGCAGCCGGGGCTTGATCCGCCCGCTGCGCCACAACAGCCAGGGAATCGACGGCCGCCGCACTTCAAGCCGCAGCGCCACCAGCGACCTTTCGGCCAGCGCGCACAGCGCCTCTCGCTTAGTGGACGCGGCAAGGGTGCCGGCCACGTCCCGGCCGTCGAGGGTTCGTGCTAGGTAGGCGAACTCGGGCATGATCGAAAACCGGCAGTGCAGCCGTTACGGTGTTGGAGTATCCTTCCGCGAACTTGTTATCCACGTCGAATACGTGCTGCTATGTAAGTGCTGCTACTAATACGACAGGGCTCAGTTCCCATTTTCTGAACTCGACTTACGACCACCACCAACCTGGAGGGACGCGCTTCGGTCGCGTCCGTTAGCACTGAGCACACGGCCACGACGGAGCGTGGCCCTCCAGTTGAGATACAACACAGTCGCTCCACTCAGCAGCGCCAAATGCGGCCACGACGGAGCGTGGCCCTC
>Ga0209017_10002177_pt1 | contig 13181 bp, 8 predicted proteins | sample YNPBryunderm2012_FD_185812 | JGI IMG/M metagenome (GOLD analysis project Ga0209017, IMG submission 185812) | Anoxygenic and chlorotrophic microbial mat microbial communities from Yellowstone National Park, USA - YNP Bryant MS undermat 2012... ... | reverse complement strand
GACGCGACCGCAGCGCGTTCCTCCAATATCCCCATTTGGTTGCGGCCGTGGGCAGCGTTAGGCAGAGTACAACAGGCGGCCGAACGGGCTAGCGGATTTGCTCGCTTGGTTCGGGGACCTCGCCGCTGGTCTGAGCTGCAATAGGCTGGTCTTCGACCAGCAATCGCAACAGCGCGTAGAGAACTTCGTAGCGCTTGCGGACATCGCCCTTGACATCCAGCATCCAGTGGCCGCCTAGATTGGTGTCGTTGAACATCCGGGCGAAACCCAGCGCCATCACGCGGCCCTGGCCGAAATCGGCCATCGCGCCAACCGGTCGCTGGCCGAAGCGGGCGACAGCCTTTCCGCCGGATACCTCCCAGCCTTCCTCGACCGCCAGTGACGGCCAGGCGTCGGTCAGCGACAATATCCCCTTCCAGGCCTGGGTGTGCAGAATCTTCAGCCCGAATGGGGCGAGCAAATCGTTGGCCGTCGAGCCGGTCGAGGCCGGCGTGTCGAGCACCAGTAGCTTTCCTCCGTTTCGCACGAAATCCACCAGGCCACGGCGATACGCTTCCGGCGCCGGCTGTTGCGGACAGATGATCACCAGCACATCGCCGCTAAGCGCGTCCAGTCCCGAACGGCGGCTGGTGAAATAACCTACCCGTGGAATCGCCTGCTCCAACAACCCAAAGCCTGCGTCTTCGCCCTGCGGATACATGCCCCGGGCAAGCGGCACACGCGAGGCAGTTCTGTCGATTACCGCCAGCGGCCTGGTGTAGCCTGGACGCGGCTGCGGTGGGGGCAGAGCGCGACGGCTGACAGCTTCCACTGCCACGAGCGTCGCTGCCCAACCGCAACCGGCGGCGGCCAGCATGGGCAGCCATAGACCGCGCCGCCGAAAGCCCAGCCAAACCGCGGCGGCGGCCGCCAGCAATCCTGCGCCAAGCAACCAGGGGCCGGGATCGCCCCGGTTGGTGTGATTCAGCCAGTGGATCATTCCCAGGAACAGCTCGGCCTTGCCGGGCTGAAACAGGCACGCGCTGGAAAAGATCGTCGAATCGGTAAACGCCAGCACCCGGCCGCGCCCGTAGCGCGTAGCCCAAAGCTGGATGAACGGCCCGAAGCGCATCTGCGGGCAATGGTTGGGCACCGGATGAAAATTGCTGTGGTGATACTCGGGGGGCATGCTCCACAGGCCGCCGTTGACGATCGCTGCGCGGCCCCAACTGATCCCCGGATCGATCGAACAGCCAACGGCAAAATCCATCGGCGGCATCCACTGGACGACCGGATGCGGAAACCTCGGCGGCACGTAGTGCTGCTGGTACGGATCACCTCCCATGCCAAAAAGCAGATCAGGACGAAACGCAAAGCCGATCTGCCGGGCGATGTCGTTCATCACTGTGCCCGAGCGGGCAAAGTTCGTATGGTCGCCGATCAGCAACAGCCCGCCGCCGTTACGCACAAAGCGCAACACCGCTTCGATTTCCTCCGTCTTGTAGCGCGCTGTGGGGGTCTTGATCACCAGAACGTCGCACTGTGCCAGGGTGTCGTCGTCGATGCGCGGGAAGCTAAGCTCGGCCACAGCCGCCGGATCGTCCAGCTTGTCCACATCTTCCCTGCCCATCAACCGCGACATCTGGAAGTACTGGTTGCAGTAGTCGTACAACAGCCGGTAGTTGTAGCCGATCAGCTCGCCGTAGGTGTGGGTATCGTAGGGTCGGGTAGTGGCTTCCCATTTATAGCGGAGCCCTTTTTCGTCGTCGTAGTACATCGAGTGCCGCTCGACGAACATCACCCGGCCCCCCTTGGGCTGGCCCACTGGGTCCCACGCTATCGCCGCAGCCAGCAGCGTTGCCGCCGTGACGGTCAATGCGATGGGCGCGGCAACGCCGAGTTTGCCGCCTTTGAGATCGGGATTGGCAGGGGGGACAGGCTCGTCCGCCGGCGAACCTTCCTGGCGTGGCGGCGCCGCCGATGTTTTTGCGGCCGGCTGAGTTTTCTCAGCGGGCTGCCCGACCGAGTGTGCTTGCCGTTTGCCCGGTCCGGTAAACCACCAAATCGCCAACACCGGCACTCCGAGCAACAGCAGCAGCACCCAGGGAGAGAACAGATGGTTCATCGCGTGCAGGGGCAGTTCCCAGTCGGTGCGTAGCACGCGCTGAAGATAAACGGCCATCAGCCCTCCAGCCCGTAGCGGCAGCCAGCAGCCAATCACCACGGCCAGCAGCGCCAGCCGCGGACGCCACAGCGGCCAGGCGCGCTGGTCTGTTCCTCGGGCGGCGATTTGCAGACCGAAAACCACAAGCGCCCCCACGGCAAAGCACAGCGTGGCCGGGTCCAGCAGCAAGTCCCACGTGGCGCCAAGCCGATGCACTTGGCGCATGCTGTGCAGCACCACCGCATCGGACTGTGCGGCCGCCTCGATGCCCAACGCTTGTGCCACGATCGCCAACAAACCGGGCAGCGGCCAGGGCAAGTCGTGCGATCGCGCGGTCAACTGCCCGTAAACGGCTATCGCGGCAGCCTGCGCGTGCAGAATCATCCCGGCAATAAAGGAGCCCCAGCACAGCCGCCGCAACCATTGCTGCGGGATGTCGATCAGCGTGGCGGCCAGTCCCACCGCTGCCAGCAACGGTGCCAAGCGGTATGGCCACGACATCCATACGGCCGCCGGCACAAGAAGCAGCGCGATTGCGGCTCTGGCCCACGCGGCCTCGGGCAGGATCGAATGCGGCTGTAGCGCATTGGACAGATCGACGTTTTCGGCCGGCGCGGGCGGACGGTCGGCAGTGTCGTGGCCGACAGCGTTCTGGATGCGCTGCGATCTCGGCGTCTGGATAGGCTCCGATTTCGCCGATTGGATAGGCTCCGATTTCGGCCAGGCGCATCCGACGGCCAGCAGCCCCAGTGCGGCGGCTATCAGGACGGTATGGACCAGTGGACTGGCCGGATAGTAGTAATCCAGCCCGAAAAGCCATGAACCGGCCAGTAAAGCTGTTGCGATCCAACAGTAGATCATTTGTGTCAACGTCGCATATTATTGATCTTCATGAAAGGTAGTGACCGGCTGATATAACGTTTCGCTACTGGTTTGTGTCTCCACGTATTGCGAACTTCAATAGTTTGCGATCGACGGAGGATCAATCAGGCTCTATCGGTGTGTCGGGCGGCGTCGGCCCGGGAGATGACGATGGCTTTTTTGTTTCCGCAGGTTTTGGCGGGAACCACTCGGGCACGTGGGTGACGCGGCTTATCATCCATCGCCAGAAGTTGACGTTGGCGTCAGGGTCGGCGGTGGTCCGCTCGAAGTTCTCGTTTACGGCGAAGTATGTGTCGCCTATGACCGCCACGTAGCCCAGTCCGACTTCCCGGCTTACGATCGTCGGTACACTGAGGTCTTCGCTTCCCTCCTGCTGCTGCACCAGGCTGTGTTTCAGGACCGTTGCTTTTGGATCGTCGCATTCGACCGGCCAGGCCGCGTAGAATCGCATCAGCGGCTGGTGATCGTCGAGCGTCAAGTAGATCGATTGCTGCGCTCCGATCGGATCAGGCTCCCGCTGACGACTGGTAGCCGGCAGAGGCGACGGCACGATCCGGAAGCGGAAGTCGGCCAGCAACTGACGGCTGCCCTCGGCATGTTCGGCCCCGGCCATCACGATCAGCGTTCCGCCACCCTCGACAAACTGTTTGATGGTCTCCCGCTGGGCGGCGGAAAACGACTTTGCCGGGCCGATGGAAATCAGCATCCCGGCGCGCTGCAACTGTTGCGGGGCGATGTCGTAAGCCAGCAGCGGCAAGTACCCTTGCTTGCCCAGTATCCGCGCCAGACGACCAATGCCGTGCAGGCCCCAGGTATCGCTGCTATAGGCCTCCAAGTTCGATGCGCCGATGTACGCCACGTTGTTAGGCGTGCGGGCGCTGCCATCGGGCAGAAGGACACAGGCTTGAGAGGACGCATACACGCAGGCCAGCAGTGTGCCGCACAAGACGGCTGCCGACAGCGCTACGTGCTCCCATCGCAGCCGCCACAGCCACAACACGGCCAATCCTACGGCACAGAGCACACCGATCGCCTGTCGCCAGAGCGACTGTACGGTGCTTCCGCCGCTGGCCAGATAGGCAAGCATCCGCCCGATCAGTTGCCAGGCCGACACAATGCCGTCGTCGGTCAATGGGCCTACATCGCCCAGCACGACCACCCGGCCCTTGCCCACACGCTGCTCGGCGGCCAACACCAGATCGCCCAGCCGTTTGCCGCCGCTGTACGAGGCCGTTGCGGCAATGGCCGTCTGGCTGCCTGGTTCGCCCCAGGCATGGTGGGCGACAAGAACAGGCCGGGCCGAAACGCCGGCTTCTATCGTCGCGCAGTAATCCAGACCGAAACGATTTCGGCGCAACTGCATGCCGAAACCAGCAGGGTGCGAGCTAACGGTGAAGCAATGCTCCCAATGTTGGGCTGCGGGCACGGCCGTCTCGAACCGCACGCGCAGCGAGGTCGGCTCGAGCAACTGGTTTACAAACAGTTCGCCATTGGCCGGTTGCGACAGCAGCGGGCTTGCCACCACCAGCAACGAGCCGCCGCCGCGCACATACTGCCAGATTCGCGCGGCGGCAGACTCATCAAGCTCGCCATCGGGAACTGCCAGCAGAAGCAAGTCGGCTTTCTCCAGCTCTGCCGTAGAAAGCTCTCTGGAAAGCACCAGGCGGCCGCCCAGGCTTTGTACCAGTCGCGGCAACAGCCCGAACATCTGCTCGGCCGGCGGTTCAGGACGATCGAAACTCGGCGTTTCCCAGTCTAGCAGTGTGCTGCGATAGGCCAGCACGGTCTTGTCGGCAAGTTCGAACTGGCCGCCTATCAGTGCGCACGACAGCGGCAACAACAAAGCCAAGGCCACGGCGGCATAAGCCTCCAGCGCAGCGGTTTCCAAGGGTTGTGACAACTTCCTCCGGCCAGCCGCTTGCCAGCCGCGCGCTGCATTGCGGTCTTCTGCGGCTGATGTTCGGCCCCGCGCGCGGGACGCTTCGGCTGGTAGAAAGCCCGCTGCGCTAGCTTCGCCGAGCGGCGACGGCGGCACCCAGCGGAACATCGTTACAGCCACCGCGGTGTGCAACGCGGCCGCCAGCAACGGCAAGTTCCAGGGCAGGAAAGTGCGCAGGCAGTCGCCCCACGCCCAGATGCCCACCCGGTTGTTATCGGTATTGGGCTGCTGGATCGGATCAGGCAGTGCGGCCAGCAACTGGTCGCAATAAGCCAGAACGATCAGATACGCCAGATGAGCCGCCACGATCGCTGCTGCGGCCGCCAGTGCGCGGGCCAGACGCGGACGCGGCCCCGCAACAAGCCAGGCGACGTAAAAAGCGCCCATCAACACCAGGAAGTCGATCCCGCCGTAGCTGCGCCCGACGGCAAGCGGCTGTGAAGCGATCGCGCCTGCCAGCCATCCCAGTGACTGCCCGGCGGCGTTGGCCGCGTGGAACACCAGGGGAATGCACTGGGCCGACAGTGTGAACAACGCCAGCACGGCCACAGCAGCGGCGGCAACCATCGCCGCCTGGGACTGAAGGCCGGTGCTGACGCGAGCCAGTGCGGCCAGCACGATCGCCGCAGCGAAGACTAGCCCGGCCGGCAACCAAAGCAGGCTGATGACTATTGCCAGAACGATCGACCCGGCAAGCAGGAGCCTGTCGGCGGGATTGCGGCACGCACCGGGCAGGCAGGCCACTACAGCGGCGCACAATGCATACCAGGTTGCAGTGCGTTGGAGCGGGTATGCGAGCATCCCGCACGAGCCGGCCGCCAGCCATCCGGCAAACAGCCCGGCCGCCAAAACGAACGAGGCTCTGCCCATGCCCGAAAATCCCCTTCCGTGAAAACTGCTGCTACAGAGCTTGGTCCTTTACGGCGTAACTTGTGCGCGTTTTGCCCATGTTTTCGGGTGATCTGGAGGGCCACGCTCCGTCGTGGCCGCGTTAGACGTTGGTGATTGCACGGCCATCGACGGAAGCGCAGCGGACGCGACCGCAGCGCGTCTCTCCACTTCGCTGCATTTCGCTGCGGGCGCAGCTTGTGTTAGTATGGCGACAGAAGGCCGGGCGAACAAGTGCAGCTTTTTCGAGACTTCAGCGCCGGGCGATCGGATTTCCCTTCGGTTCCTGCAATCCCAGGCGCTTCATTTTCTTGTACAGAGTGGTGCGATTTATACCCAGCGCTTCGGCCGTAGCCTGCCGGTTCCAGCGATTGGCTTCCAGTACCTCGAGTATGATCTGCCGTTCTGGCAGCGCCAGTGCGTCCTTCAACGAGCGGCCGCTGAGCTGCTCGATCGGCACCGGCGCGCCGGCTACGATGTTCGGCGGCAATTCCTCCAGGCCGATGACCTGTCCTTTGCCCAACAACACCGAGCGTTCGACCACATTCTGCAACTCGCGCACATTGCCGGGCCAGTGATAGCGCTGAAGGGCTGTCAATGCCTCCTGGCTGAAGCCCCGCACCGGTTTGCCGCATTCGCTGCAAATGCGTTTCAGGAAGTGTTCGGCCAGCAGCGGGATGTCGCCGATCCGCTCGCGAAGCGGCGGCAACTCGATGTTGATCACGTTGATGCGAAAATACAGGTCCTGCCGGAATCGTCCCTCGGCCACCGCCTTGGCCAGGTCTTCGTTGGTGGCCAGAATCACGCGGGTATCGACGGTGTAGGTCTTCGTTCCGCCGACCGGTTCGAACTCGAAGTCCTGGAGTACGCGCAATAGCTTGACCTGCATGCCGGGGCTGGCCGTGGAGATTTCGTCCAGGAAGATGGTACCCTTGTCGGCCTGCATGAACTTGCCGATCTTCTCGCCCAGCGCACCGGTAAACGCCCCAGCCACATGGCCGAACAGTTCGCTTTCCAGCAGCGTTTCGGGCAGCGCGCCGCAGGCCACCTCGACGAACGGTTTGTCGCGTCGGCTGCTGCGGCGATGTATAGCCCGGGCAATCAACGATTTGCCAGTGCCGCTCTCGCCGGTGATCAGCACGGTGGCTTTGGTATCGGCCACCGAGTCGATCATGTCGAAGACCTTCAACATGCGCGGATCGTGGCCGATGATATTCTCCAAGCCAAACCGCAGGTCCAGTTGCGCCTTGAGATTGCGATTCTCCTCGATCACCTTCCGCTGGTTGACGGCGCGCTCCAGCGCCATCAGCAGCTCGTCGTCGATCAACGGCTTGGTAAGAAAATCGAACGCGCCCTGGCGGATGGCTTCCACGGCCGATTCCACCGTACCGTAGCCGGTGATCATGATGACCGTGGTGTTGGGGTGATTGCTTCGGCAATGGGCCAGCAACTCGAAGCCATCGTCAGCGCCGAGGCGAATGTCGACCAGCACCAGATCGTAGTTCTTGCGATCCACCGCGGCTATTGCGTCGGCCAGCGTGGAAGCGGTATCGGTCGCATAGCCCTGCTGACGAAGCCAGTCGGCCATCGAGCAGAGCAAATGGCGATCGTCGTCGACCAACAGTAGCGTGGCCAGAGGCTTTGCGGGCATAAGCGAATGCGTTCTCCCGGCTAGTGTTGGCAGCACAGTAACAACCACCCCGGCGCATCATTGCCGGGGCGAAACGTCCTGTCGCCAATTATCTACGTTACGCCAGCCCCACAGTCAAAAAACACGCCCCGGCCCCTTCATCACAGCGGAAATGTCATGACGGCGGCGGAAGCGTTTTTTCGGGCCCAGCACAAAAAAACGACGCCAGGCGAAAAAGGAAAACAAACATCTGTTGGCGTGAAACATCTTGGGGTAGTTGCGGACTGGCTTCACAAGATGCCGGCAGCCACATGCCGCCCTAACGACCGGAATCCGAGGAAAAACGTGCCTTTTCGACCGACAAGCGACGATTCCCCACTGTAGCGTACCGCCCAAAAGTGCCATTTCCCCCTCGATTTGAACGAAAAACCTCAGTTTTCCCCGCTTAATCGGGGGGATAAATTGATTACTTTGGGCTATTTAATCCGGCCCCAAGGTGTACTACTATATGCTGTGCGCTATACAATATGCCCACCACAAAGTAATCGTCCAGTGCAAGGCACGGGATGGGACGCGATCGGCGGTCGAACGGGTCCGGGCTGGTATTGTGGGCTGAACACTAACATTTTCGGAGATGCGTTGATGCCTATCAGATTGTTGATCTGTGACGACCACGAGGTCATTCGCACCGGCCTTGCCACTCTGCTGGCTGGCACAGATATCGAGGTCGTCGGCGAAGCAGCCACCGGCAAAGAAACGGTCAAGCAGGCGGTGAAGCTGAAACCAGACGTGATCTTGTTGGACATCCGTATGCCGGATGGCGACGGGCTTTCGGCACTGGAGAAACTTCGTACTAAAGTCCCCAACGCCAAAGTGGTGATGCTTTCGACCTACGACAACCCCACCTACATTGCCCGCGCCGTTGCCCTGGGAGCCTGCGACTACGTGCTGAAAGGCTCATCGCAGGAAACCCTGGTGGCCACCATCACCGCCGCCGCCAAGGGAGAATCGCCTTATCATGCCGCCGAACTGCGGCGCATAGCAGCGGCAATGAAAGTCCGCCAGGTGGTCGAAGACGACGACATGCCGCTGACGCAACGCGAAATCCAGGTGCTCAAGCACATAGCCCTGGGGCTAAGCAACAGAGAAATCGCTCGCTCGCTGGAAATCAGCGTCGAGACCGTCAAAGAACACGTCCAGAACATCCTGCGCAAACTGGCTGTAACCGATCGCACACAGGCAGCCGTGTGGGCAGTGCGCAAAGGACTGGTTTAGCCTTAAGCCGGGCGAGCGTTTGATTCATGGCGCCAAGAGTACTACTGCGCGCGCGGATGGGCCTTTTGATACGCCGCACGCAACGCCGTAGTGCTTACGTGCGTGTAAATCTGCGTGGTCACCAGACTCTTGTGCCCCAGCATTTCTTGCACGCTGCGAATGTCTGCGCCCCGGTCCAGCAAGTGAGTGGCAAAGCTGTGCCGCAGCGAATGGGGAGTGGTACGCGGGTCAAGGCCCGCCAGCTTCAGGTACTTTTCCAGCATTCGGGCGACGCTTCTGGCGGTCAAACGACGACCGAAACGGTTGACGAACAGCGGCGCTGCCGGGCCGGTTGGTTCGCGGGGATTAACTTTGCGCACCGCAAGCCACCGCTGCAAGGCACGCAGGGCGCAGGACCCAACGGGAGCCAGCCGTTCGCGGCGCCCCTTCCCGCGCACCCGAAGCACTCCGGCGGCAAAGTCCACATCCCCCTCGCCCAGCGCAACCAATTCGCTGATTCGCAATCCGGCCGAGTACATAGTCTCCAGGATTGCCCGGTCGCGCAGTCCCTGCGGGCTGTCGGCCGGGGGGGTTTCGAGCAATTGGGTTACCTGCTCGGCCGATAGAAAGTGCGGCAGCGAGCGGCCTTTGCGGGGATTGCGCAACGGTTTGGCCGGGTTGGTCTCGACCCAGCCTTCGCGCTGCCCAAACCGAAAGAAGCTGCGCATACTGGCCAAGCGCCGGGCAATGGTGGCGGGGGCATAACCGGAGCTGTGCAACGCCGCCACGTAACCGCGCAGGTCGGCGACGGTGATCGCGCCGGGCTGGGGAGGTTCGCCGCCGGCCGCTTCGGCCAAATACGCAGCCAGCGCGGTCAGGTCTTCCCGATAGCTTTTGACAGTGTGATCCGATGCGTTACGCTCCACGCGAAGGTATTGCAGGAATCGCTCGATCGCACTGTCAAGTGTACTGTCCATTGCCGGCCTGCACCGCTGTGGTCAAGTTGCTCCTCCGCTATGCTGCCGTTGTCTCAGTGGAAACCACTAACTCACGGAGCGTGCACTCCGGGATGCCAACGACGCGGTGGGTGGAGCTGCGGCTGGGCTGACCTGCTATGATGCTGCGATAAGCTGCCGAATTGCTGCGGCTTTGCGCGATTGCTCCAACGGCACTCAGGCCAGATCGCCGTATGTGGAAATGTCGCCTTCGTTGGGCACCGACAGATCGAAACGGCGCGACCGGTCTCGCTGGCTCTCTTGCCGGATCTTCTGGCTGAGCACAGCGGCATCGTACCAGGTGAAGCTCAGCTCCGGGTTGGATGCGAAACGGCCCAGCGTCCGCAATGCCTCGCAACGGCTAGCGTCGTCGTACAAGAACACGTACCGCTCGCTGCCTTTGACCAACGCCAGCACGTTTATCTCTTGACCCACGGCGCCGTCCTCCAACAGAAGGTGTCGTTCGCGCAATTTGTTTCCGTATATTCCCGCCCGTCATGGGGCCTATGCATTCTTGTTATCGGATTGCTGGCCACCGCCACACGATTCTGCTTTCTCCCGCACCGCCGCGAGCGCTAAGCATCTCGGCCAAATGCATGTGGCAACAAAAGCGGATAAAGTCTTCACTTCGCTGGAGATACGCTTGCCAGCCGCCAAAACGAGCGTCGCTACGAAAGGAGTAATAGCTACTCAGCGCAGTTGCGAAATCGCCGTCATGACCGTTATAGGTCCTCGTGTGACGAAGCACCGGCTGCCCACTGGGCCGACACTTCGGCGGTGCAACACGGGGCGGAGGCGGGACGAAACCACGCGGGTCGGGCCAATCGGGCGGAAAGCCGAAGGGAGGATCATCCCACTGGTCCGCTGCCGTCGCCCCGCGCTCGTTGTTCGCGGCTGCCCGTTGGTAAACCAGTTGTCGGTAACCCAGTGGTTCGACAACGCCAGGCTCAGAACGCTGCAACCACTGCTTGGGCGGCTGTGGGCCGGAGACTTCCGGCTGACTCAACGGCTCACGGCCGGGCGTGCTTGCAGCGGCTTTATCGCCTGCTGCGTCCGCTGCCGCAGCCCCCTGTTGGGGAACGACAGGTTCGGGTGCAAACGCAGGCGTTTGTGTGGCCAATTGCTGGCGGGCCAATGCCATTTCGGCCTCGAAGACCAACGGGCCGGGGATGTCCTGCTCTTCTGGAGTGCCCCACGGCAGGCCATAACCGGGCGGAATTGGATGGAAACAAGGATTGGCTGCGTACCACTCGACCTGAAGTGCTAGCCGCGGGGGGTAGTACGGGCTATAGTCGGTCACCGCCCCGATGACGATCGCATCGACATTGAGCAATTGTGCCAGCCGTCGAGCGTCGTCCGGCCCGCGCAACGAAATGCCGTGCTGCCGCATCGCCGCTTCCACCACGCCCACCGGCACAGCTTCAAAGCCCGGAATCGACTGCAATTCGTTGTAATACGCGATTGCTACCCTGCGGCCATCGAGGGTCGGTTCGTTGCTCAAGTTAAAGAAGGGAGCTACGGCAACTTTGGAAAGCTGCGGAAAGGGATTGTGTAGCGTCGGCTGGTGTGCCATTTGGGGCATCACGTGGCACCCAGCTACGCAAATGCTTACGATTACAAGGGTTAGCCGGCGCATGCTGGCAAGACTCTCAAGCCGCGTGTGCGTCTTGACTTTGTTTGAAAAGTTTGCCGCCGTGGCTGGCTTTCCCAGCCGGAAGCAGTCGCAAGAGTCGATCGTGTGTCCAACCGATGTGACCTCAGACCGGCAATTGCTAGCGGTGTGCGCATATACTGCGCGCGGGCAGCAGTGCACCGTTTTCGCAGCAAGGCTGTCCCGGTTCAACGCGCAAACAGGTAAGTGCGTTGATCTTCGGTCTTTACGCTTGCGCAACCCGCAGGCGCGGTGTATGGCTTTCCGCCGCTACAGGCTTCTTTATCGGCAAAGCTTGCGGCTTTTCTCCACATTTAACCAATAGCAGTGCCAATATGCTTCGCGCGGGGTGAAATGATGTGTTTTTCCACCGACGGCGGTGCATTCCTACCCCTGCGGCGTACAAGGGCGAAGAGATGGCCGTCCCGCCGCTTCCACGCCCCGGGATTTCCGCCTTGGTAGAATTGTGTGAATGTGCTTCGCGGGGGGTGAAATGAAATGTTTTTACCGAGAACTCTGCCTTCCTGCCCGCGCGCACTACAAAACATGTTACGCACCGGAAGTTGCCATCGATGCTGAAATGGTTGCGATCTGTGCGACACGAACTATTCCGACTATACTGAACGCGATATGAACTCTTCTGAAAAAGTTGTGATCCGGCGCAATCCCACACGAGCGGTGCGGATCGGCTCGATCTGGATCGGCGGAGGGCATCCCATCGCTATCCAAAGTATGTGTGCCACCAAGACGACCGACGTGCGAGCCACCGTTGCACAGGTGAACCATTTGGCCGCGGCCGGTGCAGCGATCGTCCGAATAGCGGTGGATACCAACGCCGATGCCGAGGCGCTGCGCGAAATACGCCGTCAGACCACGGCGAACCTCTCCGTCGATATTCAGGAGAACTATCGGCTGGCGGCGGTGGTTGCCCCGATGGTGGACAAGATTCGCTACAACCCGGGACATCTATATCATCACGAGCGGAGTCGCCCCTGGCAGGACAAGGTGCGATTCTTGGTAGATGTTGCTGGCAAGCACGGTTGTGCGATACGGATTGGGATCAACTGCGGCTCGGTCGATCCGGCCAAGCGCGACAAGTACCCGCCGCACGATACAGTCCACCCGATGTTCGACAGCGCGCTGGAGCACGCCGAGTTGTTAGACAACCTTGGGTGGACGCAGTATTGCGTCTCGCTGAAAGACTCCGACCCGCAAAAGGTGATTCAAGTCAACCGGATGTTCGCCCAGCGGCGGCCCGATGTGCCCATCCACCTGGGAGTTACCGAAGCCGGCATACCGCCCCAAGCCACTGTCAAGACTAGAATTGCGCTGGAGCCGCTGCTGCGGGAAGGGATTGGCGACACCATTCGCGTTTCGCTGACCGTACCGGCCGAAGACAAACATCAAGAGATCCAGGCGGCGCGGCAGATACTGGACGACGTCGCTGCGGGCCGGGTGCTGGACCTAGCAGCAGTCGGACAGCAGAAGCTTAATATCATTAGTTGTCCGGGCTGTTCGCGGGTAGAAAATACGGTGTTCATCGAACTTGCCCGCCGGGTACAAGAGGCCACCACCGAGTTCGCTTGCTATCCGATAAAGATCGCCGTGATGGGCTGCCGGGTGAACGGTCCAGGGGAGACCGACCAGGCCGACATCGGATTATGGTGCGGCCCCAACTTCGTGAATCTCAAACGGGGAAGTCAGTTGCTCGGCCCGGTTTCTTACGAAGAAATCATCCCCCGGCTCCGCAACGAGATAGCGCTGCTGGTGGCCCAGCGCTATGCAAACCAGCCCAACTA
>Ga0209017_10002174_pt1 | contig 13190 bp, 12 predicted proteins | sample YNPBryunderm2012_FD_185812 | JGI IMG/M metagenome (GOLD analysis project Ga0209017, IMG submission 185812) | Anoxygenic and chlorotrophic microbial mat microbial communities from Yellowstone National Park, USA - YNP Bryant MS undermat 2012... ... | reverse complement strand
CGCTCTGGAACAGTCCCTTCGCGCTGGGACGCGCCGAGGCGCTCGCTCGCCGAATCGAACGCGAGACCGGTCCCCAAGCGAATGCGTCCCAACGGGTCGAACGCGCCTTCCGCCTGACCCTGGGTCGTGCGCCCCGGCCCGAAGAACAAGCTGAAGCGGTCGCCTTGGTCGAGCGTTTCGGCCTGGCAGCGCTGGCACGGGTGCTATTCAATACCAACGAGTTTTTATTCATCTTCTAATGAGTGATCTCGTTCCGAGACGGTCAGCAATGACGCTCCGCTTGGTCTCGGCGTGGAGGGCTGCGTGATGAATTCGTTGTTTTCTCATGGTGCCATGTCGCCGAGTCCCGCTGGCCGGGCGTTGATGGATCGTCGGCGGTTCCTAGGCGACGCGGCCAGCGGGTTGGGGGCGATCGCCCTGGGCGCGTTGCTCGCCGAATCCGGAGCGCTCGCCGCGCCCCACGCGCCACGACGAGGCGACCGATCCAACGCGGGACCAATCCGCCCAGTGATCGATCCGGCCCGTCCCCTGGCCGCCCGTCCCCCCCACTACGCCCCCAAAGCCCGCCGGGTGCTGGTGCTGTTTTGTTCGGGCGCGCTGAGTCATGTCGATACGTTCGACTTCAAGCCGCAACTGATCAAGCGAAGTGGTCAACCTCTGCCTGGCGTGGACAAGCTGGTGACGTTTCAGGGGGAAAACGGCACCCTCGTGGGGCCGTTGTGGCAATTTCGGCCCCGAGGCGAAAGCGGCAAGCCGGTTTCCGACCTGCTGCCACACCTGGCCGAGCTGGCCGACGAGTTTTGCTTCATCCACTCAATGACTGCGATGAGCAACACCCACGGCCCGGCGGAAAACCAAATGTCCACCGGTTTCACGCTGGACGGCTATCCCGGCATGGGGGCGTGGGTCTCCTATGCGTTGGGAACCGAAAACGAATCGTTGCCCGCCTTCGTGGCGATTCCCGACCCCAGGGGCGTGCCGCAGGTCGGCTCGAACCACTGGAATTCGGCCTTTCTGCCCTCGGTGTTCCAAGGAACCGCGTTCAACGCCGCGCAACCAATCGCTCACCTAGAGCGTCCCCCAACGATCGACCCGACCGAGGAAACCGCCGCGCGACAGTTGCTCGACCGCCTCAACCAAATCCATCTGGCCGAACATCCCAGCGAGTCTGACCTGGCCGCGCGGATCGCCGGCTACGAGCTGGCCGCGCGAATGCAACTGGCAGCCGTCGAGGCCAACGACCTCAACGGCGAATCGCCTGCCACCCGCGCGTTGTACGGCATCGACGATCCCGACCCCCACCGCGCTGGCTTCGCCCGTAACTGCCTGCTGGCGCGTCGTTTGTTGGAGCGGGGCGTGCGATTCGTCCAACTCTTCAACGGGTCCTACGCGATGGGCGAAGGGGTGGGCAACTGGGATGGCCACAAGGTCATCCGGGATCAGTACCCTATTCACGCAGCGATCCTCGATCGGCCCGCCGCCGCCCTGATCCGCGACCTCAAAGCCCGCGGCCTGCTCGACGATACCCTGGTGGCGCTGGTGACCGAATTTGGACGAATGCCTACCTTCCAAAAGGGAGCCAACGGACGCGACCACAACCCCCAAGGCTTCACCGTTCTGCTGGCCGGGGCCGGAGTCAAACGTGGTCACACCCACGGCGCAACCGACGAGTTTGGCCTCAAAGCAGTCCAAGACGTGGTCACCATCCACGACCTTCACGCCACAATCCTGCACCTTCTCGGCCTGGATCACACCCGTTTGAGCGTCTACCACAACGGCATCGAACGCCGACTCACAGATGTTCATGGTCACGTCATTGAAGGAGTCCTTTCCTAGATGGTGTGGGGTGGTGGGGTGATTAGAGGGAAAAGTGTGGGGAGAGAAGGGAGGAGTGATCGGTGTAAAACATGGGGGGAGGGAAGGGAGGGGGAAGCGATCCGATTGTCACGATTCCTGTTGAAGTTGTTCCAACAGCTCAGAGTGAAACGCTGGGAACGGGAAACGTCCACTAAACCGATCCACCGATCTCGCTTCATTGGACCAGTTTCCCGACCCCGTTGGAGGCGTCCCCACAGCGTGTAGTGAGTTTGGAACTGGGTTGGCGCGATCTTGACCAATCCACCGATCGCGCCTGGATTGTGCTACGCTGCGGTGTGTGGTTGGGGATGTGGTGAGAGGAGGAGCCGTTGGCAGCGTGTCAGCCATCACCACGGTTGGGAATGTCGGGGGGAGGCCATTGGAGATCGAGTTCACCCAGTTCAGGAGTGATGTCCACAGTGATGTTCATTCCGTCCTGATCGCGGTTGGGCTTGAAGTCGGGACTATTCACTTGAATGATATTCTGGCCTATCAGAGTAGTAATCTGATAGCGGCCCTGGTCGTCGATGGTCGCAGTGCGGGCTGGGACGTTGCGCATGTAGTTGGCGGGGTCGAATACGACTTCGCCCCGTTTGGCTGGCTTGCCGTTAATGAAGACCCTGCCCGTGATTTGCACCTCTTGATTCGATGAGGAGACGGGGGGAGCCGACCCTACGCCGCCGCAGCCGGCCGTCACAACCAGAACCATTGCGAACAACGCCGCGGGAAAGGCCATGACGGCCCGCGCGGAGAGAGGACGTTTGGTCATCGCCAAGAAACTCCTGGAGTGGAGAAGGGAGACCCCGAAGATTGGCTCGTGTTTGGTTGAGTGGGTTGGCTGGTTCAAACCGAGCTGGAATCACCGAACGCACGGCGATCCCTTCTGGCGCGGACCAGCCAACCGGAAGGGGAGGTCTCAGCATACCAGAAGCGCGGACCGATCCGGGAGGGACTGAAAACTGCGTGACCGCCCGGTTGGAAACCGCGACCAACCGAATCACCGTCCGATCACCTCGTCTTCACCGCAAGGATCGGAAGGTGGAGTGGCAATCAGCGCGGTTGGGTCAAAGCCGGTTTCGACTTCCAAGGACTCCAACCGTGGAGGGAGAATTGGTCGATCCCGGAGCGAAGCAAGCTAGGTGGCCTAGCCATCAATCCCTCGGACCGTTCGCATCCCTAGGGCAGATCCGCCCCCAACGGGGTCGTTCCGACGATCACTCAGGACGCAAACCCGAGGAAGGACGAACGTGTTGGCATGCTCCAGCGTGATTCAAACTGAATCCCCCGATTGTGTTTCGTCGCGTCGATTCTCCGACCCCGAAGGAGTCGTTCCGACAGCCCAGGACGCAAGCTCTGGCAAGAGAAGGAAGAGGAACGAAATCTCATCTTGGAACGACCTGGTGATGGTCAGGAGAGCCTAGAAATCAAACCTCAAGGGGCGTCGAGATCGGCGAGGCGTGCCACTTTGCGAAGGGTGAGCTTGCGAGCCAGGCTTTCCAGGGCGCTTTGAAGTGTGTCGTCCCGCGCTTCCAGCCGGATCGGTTGGCCGTCGGCCTCGGTTTCAGGGCAAATTGCCCAGGCGATGATCGTGGGAGCAACGGAAGTGGCGGCGTTGGCCGTGTTGCGACTCTGATCGTCGTGGTTGTTGGTCGTGGTCCTCGGGTCGTCCAACCGTGCTTCAACGCCGAACCGCGTGACCCCTAGAGTGTGGAGACGAGCGACCGCGTCGGTCCAGGGATCGCGTTGAGCGGGGTGAGAGTCGGGATCGTAGGAAGCAGAGTGGGGCTGGAGACGGGAGGGGTCCACCCCGGCGGGAAGATGCAACGCATGTTTGAGGTCCGGGTCCGGCGTAGGGGGCTTGGCGGCCGAATTGGGGGACGGTGTCGTGGGATGGGAGGACGTTGTGGAAGCCAGGGATTGGCTGGCGGTCAATTCATTTTGCGAGGAACTGGGCTGGGGTGTTCCGATCGTGTCCCGCGCGTCGTGTTCCAAGTCGGGCAGATCGGGCAAAACCACGGTGCCTCCAGTGCGGGTCACGGCGGAATCACGATCGCGGTGGTTTCGATCGGGACGGGCCAAGGGGCCGGTTGGAGCCCGGGCCGGCGGTGGTTCTGGTCGTCCCGTCTCCAGCTCGTTCAGGGAGGGGTTCCGAAAGGCGAGTGGCCCAGCGGGGTCGTCGAATGTCGGCGACGCTTCATCGTGGGCGGGTTCGTTGACTTCGACTTCGTTGGCGGTGGCGATTTGACCGGTCGAGTTGGTTTGGGAACGAAACCGGGAGCGTTCGGACTCGAAGACCAGAGCAGGGATGGGGGCGGCGGGCACGTCACGTCGCCGGGGTTTGGCGGAATCTTCCCCCTCGACCGCCGAGGGAGGATCGACGCTCGCCTCAGCGAGCCAGGTCCGCAGCGTCCCCTTGAGCCGTTCCGTGTTCCAGGACGCGGGGTCGATCCAGGCTCCACCGAAGAACGAGAGGACGAGGAGTGTGAGAATCAAGAGGGGGTTTTTCATGCGTCGCGCCTCCATGCGCTGGGGATGTCAAATCAGGTCGGTGATGCGGATGAGAACAACAACCATGTGAATGGCTTGTCCGGGACTGGAACGCCCGCGTGGGGGATTGAACCGTGAGCCGCGCAGCGGGACAACCGCGAGCGAGTTGGTCTGGCGGGTGGGGCGGGGTCGCTGAGGCGGCGGTTGGTCAGCCGAGGGCGGCCCGAAGGGCTAAACAGACCTTCAACAGTTCGGGGAGGTCGTCGAGCTTGAGGGCGTTGGGTCCGTCGGAGAGAGCGCGGTCGGGGTCGGGATGGACTTCCAGAAACAGGGCGTCCACCCCGACGGCGACCGCCGCCCGGGCGAGGTGGGGGACCATCTCACGCTCGCCCTGGGTGACGCCAGCCCCGGCGCTAGGGAGTTGAACCGAGTGGGTGGCGTCGAAGACCACGGGTGCGCCGGTGGCCCGCATAATCGGCAACGCGCGGAAGTCGTTGACGAGCCGTCCGTAGCCGAAGGTGGTACCGCGTTCGGTCAGGAGCAGGTCACACGCGCCAGCGGCAGTCAGTTTGCCCACCACATGGGTCATGTCCCAGGGGGCCATGAATTGCCCCTTCTTCACATTGACCGCCCGCCCGGTCGCGGCGGCCGCTTCCAGCAGGTCGGTCTGACGGGCCAGAAAGGCGGGAATTTGCAACAGATCGACCACCTGGGCCACAGTCGCGGCCTGATGCGACTCATGAATGTCGGTCGTCACTGGTAGCCCGGTCTGGGCCTTGATGCGTTCAAAAATCTTGAGACCTTCGTCGATGCCGATCCCTCGATAACTCGATCTGGAGGTACGGTTGGCCTTGTCGAAGGAGGCTTTGAAGATGAGGGGCACCTTGAGTGCGTCGCCGATTTCGGCGAGGCGTCCGGCGATGCGGCGGGAGAGGTCGCCGGGTTCCATGACGCAGGGACCGGCGATTAGGACCAAGCCGCGTCCTCGGCCAATCTCGACGATGCTGGAGCCGCCGAACCCGCCAACGCGGGCCGGGTCGCGGGGGACGTGAGGGGGCGTGACCGCCGATGGAGGGGAGCCGCCGGGGTCGGCGGTGAGAGGGGAGTGGGTCAACGCCATGTCGGCACGCCTCCTTGCTGGCTTACGTGTGGGGTTAGTCGGCGATCGGTTTGGGATGCGGGCGTGGGTTGCCTCGGCGTTTAGGCGGAGGTTGCGGCGGGTTTCCGAGGAGTGCGACGGGACTCAACGATCGTCGTGGGAGGAACAGGGACACGAGCCGCCTCGGGTCGATCGATCAAGCCGTCGCTCTGGCCGTCGTTAAAGACCCGATGACGACGGCAACCAGATCGTCCCAGGTGGAAGGCCAGAGGACCGCGAGGCGCGCGCCAGCGGTAGCGGGGCGGAACCATGACCGAGACCGCTGAGGGGACCACGCGGATCGTCTTGAAGTGGCCTGGTTCGAGAAAGCCGCCGGGATCGCCGTCGAGCTGGATGGGAGCCGGGCGTTCGCCTTGGATCGAGAGGGTGGCTTCGACGACACGGCAATGAGTCACGTCGGGACGGTTCAGATGAACGCCTCGAGCCACCATCCAGAGGTAGCGGACCATGTGAGGTACGCCGGGACGTTGAAAGACAATCAGATCGAGCTTGCCGTCAGCGGCGGGCCGGGGCGGGACCACTGGCAAGCCCAGGGCGTAGCGGGGCAGGTTGAACATGAAGACCATCGCCCCTTCGAGAACCTGGTCGCGCCCGCTGGTCGGTTCAAGAAACCGCGCTTGGACGGTGGGGAAACGGTATTCCCAACTCGACTCCAGAATCGAGCGGACATACGCCAAACGCGAGGTGGTGCCAACGCTTCCTTCGGGGCGTCCCTTCAAACGGGTCAGGTGGTGCCGTGTCACCACGTCGGCGTCGAAACCCACCCCGGCCATGAGTGAGAACAATCGGCGGTCTTCGACCACCTCGCCTAGGTCGATCGGCTGGGGAGTCCCCAACGCCACCGCCCGCGCCACTTCGTCGGGGCAGCTGTTGAGTCCAAACTCGGTCGCAAACAGGTTTTCCGTCCCCGAAGGCAAGGTCGCGATGGGAATGGCACGGGCGGGCCGTTCATTGAGCAGAGTGGCCACGGTGCCGTCGCCACCGGCCGCCACCAGACAGCGGCACGAGGGATCGGCGACCGCCTGGGCGATCAGAGCGCGGCGTTCGGCGTGGGTCCAGGCGACCTGGCAGGCGAAACCATACTTGGCGAGGGCTTCGACGAACTGGGCGACTCGGCGGCGTCCATGACCACGCCCCGCCGAGGCGTTAGCAATCACCCCCACCCAAGGCTTCAACGTCGTATGATCGATTTGGTCCGCCGGTCTCATCGTGACCACGCCGCCTCCGCCTGCCATCGCAAGCCCCACCCGGTTGTTCTGGTTTTTCCCGGTGATGGTTCAACGTTCACCGACGGCGCGGCATGAAACAACCCCGTCGCGGCTTGGAACCCGTACCACGGGACCAACCCGAAACGGGGGTATCCTAGAATCAATTTGCCAACCCGTCAACACGATCCGGGAGGACGCGCAAGCTGAGTTCTTACCCTGCCCGCGCGGTGGGCGGTTCATTGTCACAAATGCGGGCCGAGACCTGGCGGCTCAATGAGTTCAGCGCGATGAGCGGACCAGACGGGCCACGCTGGCGGCCAGACCCAGGCGGGAACGATTGGCGTTGAGCAACTCGACGAACCGGGTTTGCAGTTCCTCCAAAATCTCCCGACGCTCGGCGTTGAGCCGCTGGGATTCCTCGTTGATCGCCAGAGCATCGCGGGTCTCGTTCTGGTAACGAGCCAGTTCCGCCTGACGAAAATCGAGATTGCTCTGGGCGGCGTCCAAAGCGGCCTGAGCCGCCTGCAGTTCCAGGTTGAGCCGCGTGACCAGTTCTTGCCGTTCCACCAACAGAGTGCTGGCGGCCTCCACCTTGGCTTGGTACATCGCGGTGGCACGGACGACCTCCTGAGTCGCCCGCTCGGCTTTCAGGCGGGCCGGCAACACGGCCGCTTTGGCCACCTCAAGGTTGGCCACTTCGGTCGCGCGGGTCTTCTCGGCGTCGGCCAACTTGCGGCCATACTTGCTGTTGAGCGATGCCACCGCCGACAGCAAAACCATCAGCACCAACGCCATTAGAATCACCAGGACGCTCAAAACTTTGCTTGCCGTGGACATCGGGACGAGATCCTCCACAACGAGAGGGTGGCCGACGAATTCGAACCGGGAAGACCAACACGAACACCGGGCGGAACCCAACGGCTTGAGCGTCCGACCACTCGTTCAGCAACCAAACATCATCCAAACTCAACCAATCGGATAACGAGCGACTCGGCCAACGCGAGCGATGAATCGCCAGGGTCAGCCGATCCCTCGCTCGAATTGTATCACCCGAGAGGAACACGGGCCATTTCCAGGCTTCCGCTTCATCCCAGCGACGCGCTTTGGCGCGATCGAAACGATTTCGTCTGGGATCATCGCCGCGATCGGATAGCCAAACCGGATCGCCAACCGATCGGCCGATCCGACCCCAGCTGGCCCAGCGCGTTGAAATTGAAATTCTGGACTAACTTGACAACCGGGGATCGCGGCGGCTATGTTCAGCCTCGACGGTTTGAAACGCCCGTGCGGGTCCGATCCGCGCGAAAACCGTTTCAATCTTGTCGCGCGTCCGTGGAGCAAGGTGAGACCACGATTCGATCCACCGCGTTTTGCAACTTGGACGATTGCGTGATCTCCGGGAACCCGGTGCAACTCCGGGACGGCCCCGCCGCCGTGACCAGGACCAATCCCCGCGTGTCTTTGTTAGGAAGGATTCATTCGCATCCCTCCAACTAAGCGCGGCGCGAACTTGACCGCTCGCCGTAGTCGTTCGCTCCGCCACGCCATTGCCGATCGGACCCGGCGAGAAGGCGCGACCCGCGGCCCTGGGAGTCGGAAGACCGACCTTGCTTCCTGTCCTGACGGCGCTCCCTGCGAGGGACGGGCTGCGTCGTCGCGGTGGAATCGGTTTGGAGAGGTCGGTCGTTGGCGTTTGGGATCGTATTCCTTCCCCCACGCCCGTCGTCTGTCGTCCGAGCCGTTCGGCCGTTATGTCACGCGGTTTTCCTAGGAAAGGATCGATTCGGCTCGGCTTCATCCGCTTGCCACATTGATTGGAACGAGCGCGTGTGGCTTCACATGGCGTCTTGACCAGTCATGTCGCGCTGCGCTGTGGTCACCTCGGCCAATGCCGTCGCCCTAGAGCGCTGCGGGGGCAACCGTCGAGCTAATCGTGTTTCAAAGCATGTGGATTCCACGTCTTTCTCGGGCCAACCCGCCCTTCCAAACAACCGGCGCTGGTAACGCAGCGCCTCCCAAGATTCAGCCCCCCGGTCGGGTTGGGTTCACGCTGATTGAATTGTTGGTGGTCATCGCCATCATCGCCGTGCTGATCGGATTGTTGTTGCCCGCGGTCCAGGCAGCGCGACAGGCGGCGCGTCAGGGGCAATGCTTGAACAATCTGAGACAAATCGGGATCGCCATGCATGGCTACCACGGCACCTACGCCTACCTGCCGCCAGGTGGTTGGGAGTGGCGGCCGTTCAACAACCGAACTCGTAAGCAACTGGCTTGGTCGGCGTTGATTCTGCCTTGGCTAGAGCAGCAACCCCTGGCCACCTCGCTGAACCTGGGTCTTGCCTTCGACCACGCCGGCAACGCCACTGCCGCGGCTACGGTGTTGATGGTCTACCTCTGCCCCGAAGGCCCGCGGGGGACCAGCCTCACCGAGGGGCGCGGCTCCTGCGACTATGGCGGCATCTTCGGCGAGCGGATCACCTCGCCTAACAACCCACCCAAAGGGGCGATGCTCTACGACAGACCGTTGCGGCTGGTTCAAATCAAGGATGGCACCTCCACCACCTTGATCGTCAGCGAGGACACCGGCTGGCCCGACGGCCAGTGGATCAACGCCCGCAATGTTTTTGATCAGGCGTTCGCCATCAACGCCGCGCCCCCGTTCGAGAACGACATTCGTAGCAACCACCCCGGCGGAGCCAACGGGTTGTTCGCCGACGGCTCGGCACGGTTCCTCAAGGAAACGATGAACCTCAGAACCCTCGCCGCCATTTGCACCCGCGCCGGGGGCGAGATCGTCGGCGAGTTCTGAGTCCGAGTCGATCGTCGTCAAAACAGGAGAACGGAGTCTTGTCCGGTCGATCTCCTCCCACTCGGAGGAGATTCGGCCGCGATCTCTCTGCGCGCCGTTGCGCTAGTGAGATTCGTGTCATCGCCGTCTCCAAACCCACACAGGGTTTTCCTCAACACAAAACCCAATCACAAGGGATCCCCATCATGCGTTGCTTTGCCCCACGATGGCTCGCCGTTGCGGCCCTCATAGTCGCCACCGCCCCTATGACCCGTGCTGAGACGGTCGTAGTCGATTTCGACGAACTGGTTGTTCCTAGTACGGGCTTCGTCAACAACTCTGATCCTGGCTTCACCAGCGGCGGGGTGTTCTTCAACAACAACTTTACCGACTTCGGATTCTTCACCGCGTGGTACGGCTGGTCGTACTCGAATGTGAACGACACGACCACCCCCGGATTCCTGAATCAGTACGCCGCGATCACCGGGACCGACTTTTCGGGCACGGGCAACTACGCAGTGGCCTACTCGTTCGCCGAAGACGGGCGGGTGGCGTTTCTCAACCTGCCAGTGGGCTTCAACCCGGTCTCGGCCCGAATCACCAACACGACCTACGCCTTTTACTCGATCCGCGATGGTGACCAGTTCGCCACCGCCTTCAGCGACGGCGACTTCTTCCGGTTGGACATCGTGGGCTACGACGACCTAAACGCCACCGGCAACGAGATCGGCACGGTCGAATTCTTCCTGGCCGACTACCGCAACGGCGGTAGCCTGATTGTCAACACCTGGGAGTTGGTCGATCTTTCCAGCCTGGCCGGCGCGCGTAGTCTGGGAATCCGGTTTTTCTCGACCGACACCGGTCCGTTCGGAATGAACACGCCGGCCTATTTTGCGATGGACAACTTCACGTTGTTCCGTCCGCTGGACGACGCGATTCCCGAACCCTCAGCCATCCTCCTGACCGCGATCGTCGTCGCGGCGACGGGATGGAGAGCTGCGCCACGCCGCCAACGTCCCCAAGCCTGACCACGCCCCCCCACCTCTCCCCTCACTGCCATATCCCACCACCCTAATCACACTCAACCCGGTTGGCCAACAGGGTCGGAAAGTCCTTGGCTAACCTTGCTGCCTGTTTCATGAGGGTATTCAATGACAGTGACTCGCGCATCAAAGTCTATTCTCTTATCCTTGATTAGTCTTGGCGGATTGGCGGTCGTGCCGCCAACCACCCACGCCGAAATCTTTTCGAGTTTTCAGGGGGTGACCCCTGGCGCGCCGGACAATCCGATTCCCCGATCGGCCCTTTCGGTATGGGAGACCACTGTGGTGGAGTACCGACCCGCACCGGGCGTGGGCGCGGCATTCACTTCGCCCACCACTGGGTTTGGCTCGCTTGGGGATCTGTACAGTCCAGTCACTCGTCCAGATGGGCCCAACATCCCGTTCGACCGCCGGTTCCATCCTGAACCGGGCACCTCGCCGCCGTTTCATCCCGGCGGGCCGTTCAACGGAAACATCTTCGACCTGACCGATAATTATGGGTTCATTGGCATTGACCAACCCGGCTCGATCACTTTGGGGTTCGGTGTGGCGATCATCAATGGGCCGGGCCACGACTTCGCCGTCTTCGAGAACGGCTTTCAATTCGGCGGCCCCCACAGCCTGTTCGCCGAGTTGGCTTATGTCGAAGTCTCAACCGACGGCCTGAATTTCGCCCGCTTCGCTTCGATCTCGCTCAACACTGCTCCCACCGCCACGGCGGGCACCTTCCAGGGCTACGACGTGCGCAATATCTACAACCTCGCGGGCAAACACGCCACTAACTGGGGCACCCCGTTCGATTTGGAGGAGTTGACCAGCCACCCGCTCACCCAGGCGGGCCTGCTCGACCTCATGAATGTTCGGTTCGTTCGATTGGTGGATGTGGTGGGATCCGGCGAATTGCTAGACAACAGCGGCAATCCGGTCCCCGGAATCGCCCGCGATTCGGAAGGACGGCCGATTTTGGATAACTGGGTGACCTTCAACTCGGGCGGCTTCGATTATCTGGGGTTGCCCACCGGCGCAGTGGGGGTCGTCCATTTCCGCCCGCTGGACGACGCGATTCCCGAACCCTCGGGACTTTTCCTGGCGGCGATCGCCGTCGCGGCGATGGCGCGACGGATCGTCCAACGCCGCCATAGGGGTTGATGGGATTGGAATCGCAAGCCATGCATCAGCGAATCCGCTGATTCCGTGCCAAACCGCGTGACCACGTCCAGCCGCCCGAGGGGCGATTGGGATCATTCCCGGTCGTCCATTCGGGCGTCGTCGTTGTTGTTGTCCAGGCGGTGGTACTGCAACACCGAGACGGCCTCAGAGGAAGGGATGGGCTCGGTCCACTGGGTGTAGCCCCATCCCTCAGTCCGCACCCAAGACTCCAGCCAATCGCGTAGGCTGTCCCAGCCCACCGCGCGGCGGTCGAGGATCAAGCTCTGAATGGTCCCTTCGAGTTCAGACATCACCGCCACCGCCGGGCCGTGACGCTCCACCAGCGCCTCGCGCAGGCGTCCCAGGTCAATTCCTTCGGACTGACCCGGTGGAACGGCTTCCACAAGATGACTGCTTCCCACTCGGCGAAGCAATAGTTTGGGCATGGTCGTCGTCCCGTTGAGTGCCAGGGGATGAGGCAGCGGCGCGACATCTTGGGACCGAAAACGTCGCAAACCCAGCCACCCAATCCCTACAATCGGCTTAACCCGAACCAAGCCAGCACGATTTGACACCCTACGATCCTGTCGAATCGCTCGGGAGTCGTCAAGAATGCACAGCCGGATTGGGTGTCTCGACCGAATTGATGTGTAATCTGGGCAAATCCGGCCGAATCGCCCCATCGGGATGATACACTTCCTTCGACATCGCCCGTGGACTAGGCGCGATTGGTTCCCTAGGCGTCGTTGAAACGAGTCGTTCGCTTCAACACGACGCGATGCGATGAGGAAACGCGAACGCGCCTCTGGTTAAGGGAAGACAGGGTTTGGTCTTCCCAACGTGGACGATGGGATGGAAGGGGAAGAATCGCCGCCCGCGCCAAGTTGAGCCGGGTCGAGTGCCGCCGCGCCCAACCCTGACTCGTGGTTGACGCGGAATGGAGCGTCCAGTCCGGATCGCCGTGGCGTTTCCTCCTTGAACCAATCCTATCGCGCCGCGACCGCCTCGGGTTGGCCGCCTCTCGCCGCGAGCATGTCAGGGAGGATCGCCGCGCCTTCGAGGTTTTCTGCCATGACTCGCCCACGCCCTTCGCGGTTCCGATTCCGGGCCGCGCGGTTCGCGTTCCCTGGGGTTGCTGCCCTAGCGCTGACGGCTCTGGGAACGGCCCCTGCCTCCGCCTGTTACTGCGGCGCGACCCGGTTCAACGCGGTTCCGTCCTCCTATGCCGTGACCGCCTGTCAGACCGTCACGCTGGCTCCCCAATGTCACACCGTCACCCGCAACGTAGTGGAGACGGTGTTCCAGGATTGTCCCGTCACCGTTTACGAAACCCGTTACCGCGAAGAAATTCGCACCGAAACCTACAACGTCCAACGCCCCGTTTACGAGACCAGTCAGGTCGAACGCCGCTACACGGTCCAGCGTCCCGTCTACGAGACCACCAACACCGTGCGCAAATACACCGTCATGCGTCCGGTCTATCAGACCGAGCAACGCGA
>Ga0209017_10002173_pt1 | contig 13195 bp, 7 predicted proteins | sample YNPBryunderm2012_FD_185812 | JGI IMG/M metagenome (GOLD analysis project Ga0209017, IMG submission 185812) | Anoxygenic and chlorotrophic microbial mat microbial communities from Yellowstone National Park, USA - YNP Bryant MS undermat 2012... ... | reverse complement strand
TTCCGTACCAGCAGACGCGGCAGCGGTATTAGAGACGCCAAAACACGCCAGTTGATAGGACTGGGGGCCGGCGGAACGACTTCGCCCAGCCTTTCCAAACCCAAGCGCCAAATGGAGGCTGCGGTTTGTGGCTGCTCGGCTGGGAGTTCCGGTTTTTTCCGGTCCGCTGGTAGCTTGCCGACAGATGATGTCCTGGCGGCGGCTGGCGGCGAGGCTTTGGTTTCGTCGAAGGATGGCTGTCTCTGGGGGGCTGTTTCCGGCGCCGGTTTCAGCCGGGTAGCGTGCACAACTCTGACCTCGAACCAGCCACCCTGGTGGCGGAGGCGTCCGACAGTGCCAGGCGTCGGTTCTTCCGCGCACTGAACCAGCGCGGCGAAACCGCCGGCCGATTCGTCCAACAACCGGCAGGCCAGCCGCAACTGGCCGAGTTGCAGTTCGGCTTGCGCAGCCGGTCCGAATACCTTGCAGCGAAACGACTTGCGTTCGTCCATAAGCTTCAATCGGGGCCAGTAGCAACGACCGACAGCACTGCTGGTCAAGTCTAGCATTTTGCCAAACGCAACGACGGCCGCCGCCGAGACTTGTCGCTGCGGCCTTTCGATCTCCACCGCAAATGCTGGTCATCGGGTGGGGCCGCACCACCCTTATATCGGCAATGCGACGCCTGCCGCGCTGAGCAAGCCGGAATCGGTGGCGCTGCCGCGGACATCTGGGCTTCGCGGGTCGCGCGACAACAGCCCGATGGCCCTGCTGTTTCCCTCCGCACACCTGTGGCCGAACCAAGCTGTTTGCCTGTTGGCCTTGATGTCGGTCGGCAACAGCCCGAGTGCGCCGCTGCACGCTTTGCCGGCTCCGCTGCGCGGTTGAAAAAATCTGCCAACTCGTGCAGCATGTACAGGTAAGGAGGCGACAGATGTATCGGGCGGCATCGTCCAGACCGTCACCATTGCGCCGAGCTGTTCACGCCACAGTCTTGTTGCTGATCGCAATCCACATAGTGAATCTATGGCTGGTACCCATCCCGTGGCACATCGTGGGATGCTCGATGGCCCCTGTGCTGTGGGGCAAACACGTCCGCATCCGCTGTGCCGATTGCGGACTGGTGTTCTTCCAGTGTGTGGAACACCCGGCCGATGGCAGCCCGACCGTTTGCCCCAACTGCGGCTACACTAACAACGATGGTGACGATCGCCCGGTGTTGCCTGGCGAGCATGTGATGGTCTTTCGATCGCTGTATCAGTTTCGGCTCCCTCGGCGGTGGGAAGTGGTGGCGATGCGCAATCCGCAGGATGCCAGCCAGTTGGTGGTGAAGCGGGTTGTCGGTCTGCCGGGCGAGAGCATCCAGATTCGCCACGGCGACATATACGCCGATGGGCAGGTACAACGCAAGAGCTTGCCTCAGCAGCGCGCGATGGCCATCCTGGTACACGATGCCGACCACACGCCCACGCGCAGTAAACTGCCCCCGCGCTGGCTGCCGGAAAGCCAGCAGACCCATTGGGGCTGGGCCGAAGGCCGATACGTACACGCTGCCACCGACCCGCGAGATCCCGTAGATTGGCTAGTGTACACGCATTGGCGGCGGGTGGGGGGCGAAGCCGGGCGAGTCGACGAGTCGCCAATCACCGACGATACGCCCGGGTGCCCGATGCCGCGCCGTCTGGAAGATTGCAGCTTCGTGCCCGACGTTATGCTTTCCTTTCGTGTAACAACCACTTTTGGCCGCGGTCTGCTGTTGCTCCGTGCTACCGACGGCCGGGAACAGTTCCAGGTGCACATCGATCCCAACGCCCGAAGATATTGGGTGCTGCACAACGGGCGGCAGATTCTCCGCAGCGGTGGTATGGGCAAAACCCCTCCGCTGGAAGGCGGCGTGAAGATCGAGTTGTCGCTGTTCGACCAGCAGTTGTTGCTGGCGATGGCCGGCAAGACGGTCTTGGCGTTTCCGTACGATGCCGGGGAGTCGCCGCGCAATCCCACCGCTCGTCCGCTGGCTATCGGTTCCCAAGGGCTGGGACTGGAGCTGCGGGAACTGCGCGTGTATCGGGACGTGTATTATGGGCGTCCGGCCGCGGCCGCTGGAGTTTGGGGATTGGACAAGCCGGTGAAGATAGCAAATTGGGGCTATTTCGTGCTCGGCGATAACAGCCCAGTCTCGCTAGACAGCCGATGTTGGCTCGAAGGCCCAAGCGTCGATGCCCGTTTGTTGGAGGGTAAGCCTCTGGCGGTGCTGATCTCGTCCAGCAGTGCCCAGTGGTTTGGCGGCTGGTTCAAAGTTCCCGACCTGACTAGAATTCGCTATATTCGGTAATTGATACGCTACTTCGCAGCCGTTTTGGTATCTACTAGCCGACACGGAAGTCATGCGCTTGCACTTTGTCAGCGGTCTTACAACCTCAAGCGATGGGCTTTGCCGCCTTTGCGACCGAGGATGTCTGCAATTGTATGCCAGCCGGAAGTGGCACCGGCAGAGCGTGGAGTTGCAAGCAAAGCGGAGCTTTTCGGGAGCGTTGAAGGGCAACGGGAGAAACTACTAATGACCAAGCGCGGCTCAGCCGGCCCCAAAACCAGCACAGCGCAACCAACCCAATCGCGCCGGCCCGAGGCGGGACGCGCTTCGGGCAGACCCGCCGGTACGCAACAGAAGGGAGCTGGACTGTTGTCCTCGGCTGCGGTGCGGGAGACGGTCGAATCGGTGGTCATCGCCTTCGTGTTGGCTTTCATGTTCCGCACCTTCGAGGCCGAGGCCTTTGTGATCCCGACCGGCTCGATGGCCCCGACGCTCATGGGCCGCCATAAGGACCTCACCTGTCCGGAATGCGGCTTCGCTTTTCAGGCCAGTGCTAGCGAAGAAGTCAACGAAGATGGCTCGCCCAAGCTGCCTGCGGAAAGGTACCTGGTCCGCAGTTGTACCTGCCCGATGTGCCGCCGCACGTTCGAGGTGGATAGCGGACGGCGGGAACATCGCTCTTTCAAAGGCGATCGGATCATCGTGGCCAAGTTCCCTTATCAATTTGGCGATCCGCAGCGCTGGGATGTGGCTGTTTTCCGCTATCCTGGCGAAGCGTACAAGAACTACATCAAGCGACTGGTCGGGCTGCCCCACGAAACGGTTAAAATCCACTGCGGCGACATTTATGTGCGCGACGACCGGCAGGGGGATGGCCAGTTCCGCATCCAGCGCAAACCGCCGGGCAAGCTGCTGGCGATGCTCCAGCCGGTGTTCGATAACGATCTGATGCCTGCCATCATGCGGAGCGGTTTTCCCACTCCCAGATGGCAGCCCGAGCCGCTCTCGCCCAATACGCCCAACTGGCAGCCGGAAGACGACTATCGGGCATACCGCGTCGAGGCGCGCCCGGAAACCGAAGTGTGGCTGCGTTACAGGCATTTGCTGCCCACACAGGCGCAATGGGCGAAGGTCGCCCGTGGCGGCCAGCGTCAACCCCTGCCGCGTAGTGAACCATTGCGCCCGCAGCTTATCAGCGATTTTTCTGCCTATAACACCAGTCAGAGCTGGGATTCGCCTATTCCCCCCGAAAGCATTGGCTTGCACCCGGTCGGCGATCTGGCGCTGGAGTGCCAGTTGGAAGTGCTTTCCGACACTGGCCAGGCGGTGCTGGAGCTGGTCAAAGGGGGCCGACGGTTCCAGTGCCGCTTCGATCTGCGGAGCGGCACGGCCACTATGTGCATCGACGGCCAGGGACTGGTGGAGATCGACGGCCAACAGTACCGGTATCATCCCACGGCGAAGACGCGGGTGCGCGGGCCGGGCAAGTATCGCCTGCGGTTTTCCAACTGCGACGAGCAATTGCTGCTGTGGGTCGACGGCAGGTTGGTTCGCTTCGACGCCGACACTTGCTATCCACCGCTGCGCAACCAGCAACCGCAAGTGGCAGACCTGGCCCCGGCAGGCATAGCCGCACTAGGCGCAACCCTGCGCGTAAGCCACATCAAGCTGTGGCGCGACGTGTATTACATCGCCGACAGCAGCAGCCAGCCGTTGTCCGACTACCCCAAAAGCGAAATCGGCCTGCCCCCCAGCGTCGATTTTCTCGCCGATCCCACGCAGTGGAGCGTCTTCCAGCGCCGCCGCTCGGTACAGTTCACCCTCAAGGCCGACGAGTTTCTGGCGCTGGGCGATAACAGTCTGAAGAGCAAGGACAGCCGGCTTTGGGGTGGCGTGGAAGTCGATGGCAAACTGGTGCCCTCCTGCGTACACCGCGATCTGCTCATCGGCAAGGCCCTGTTCATTTACTGGCCCCATTCCTGGGACTGGCCAGTGCCGCTGTTTCCCAATTTCGCCCGCATGGGCTTCGTCAGGTAGCCGTTAGGTCAGGTCGCCATTACCCGTAAGGTCAATCAGCCATCAGCAGCACGGATGTAGCAATGCTCGAAGCACAAGGACTGGTCAAGAGCTACGGCAGCCGCCGGGTGGTCGATGGAGTGGATTTGTTCGTAGAGCCGGGCGAGGTGGTCGGACTGCTCGGCCCCAACGGCGCTGGCAAGACCACCACTTTCCGCATCGTCTGCGGGATGATCGAGCCAGACGCGGGCAAGGTCTTGCTGGGCAATCTCGACGTAACCGACTGGCCCATGTATCGTCGTGCCCGCGACGGCGGGATGGGCTACCTGGCCCAGGAATCCAGCGTCTTCCGCAAGCTCACCGTCGAGCAGAACTTGCTGGCGGTCATGGAACTGCTGGGTTTCGACCGCCGTACCCGACTGCGCCGCACCGACCAACTGCTACAGCAGTTCGACATCGCCAGGCTGCGCAAGTCGCTGGCACTGTCGCTATCCGGCGGCGAGCGGCGGCGACTGGAGATCGCCCGCGCGCTGGTCTCCAACCCCAAAATCATCCTCCTGGACGAACCGTTTACCGGCATCGACCCAGTGACCATCGCCGGCATCCAGCAGATCATCTGGCAATTGCGCGGCGACGGCATTGCCATCCTGATCACCGACCACCAGGTGCGCGAAACCCTCCAGATTACCGACCGCAGCTACGTGCTGGATCAGGGTCGGGTGCTGTGCCACGGAACGCCCAGCGAAGTGCTGGCCCATCCGCTGGCACGGGAAAAGTACTTCGGCAATAACATCGAGCTGGGGCGATCGCAGACGGCTGGAGCAACCGCTGCAAGTGCTTGAGTGCTTGCACGCCAAACCGATGCAGCACCAGGGCAACAAACCACCGCCCGGCTGATTTCAGCCTAACACAGGCCACGGCCGCAACCAAACGCTGTTGATGGAGGGACGCGCTGCGGTCGCGTCCGAGTGGAGGGACGCGCTGCGGTCGCCTCCGTGGGGTTTGCTCGGTCCAGGCCAATCAGCAACGCAAACTGCGCCCACGACGGAGCGTGGCCCTCCAGATCGCCACACATACATGCACGCCCGGCGCGCACAAAAAGAAAGACTGCATTAGCGGCTAATCACTCGCCGCGGAGCCTCAGGCCCAACTGGGCCAACTTGTCTCGGACCTCGTTGAGGCTGGTTACGCCGAAGTTCTTGCACTCCAGAAGCTCGTCGCCGGTCTTGCGGATCAGCTCTCCGATAGTGTTGATGCCCAAGCGCACCATGCACTTTCGCGCCCGAACCGACAGACTCAGATCGGTAACTGGCTTGTTGAGCAGGGCCTGTTCGTCGGGCGAATAAGCGGTTGGTTCGTACCAGTCGGCGGGTCGTTCGCCGGCCAACTGGCCCAGACGCAGCCCCTTGCTGGCCAGCATTTCCTTGATCTCGGCGAGGCTGGTTTCGCCGAAGTTCTTGCTCGATAGCAGATCGGCTTCGGTGCAGCGGCACAGATCGCCCAGCGTCACGATCCCCATCTTCTGCAAACAATTGCGGCTGCGCTGGGAAAGCTCGAAGTCGCTGATCGGTATGTTGAGCAACTGGCTCATGCGGTCGCGCTTCTTGACGGCATCCTCGTCGTAATACTGTTCGTGGGAAGCCTCGGTATCTTTGAAAAACAGCGCAGCCCGCGGATGATTGGGATACGCATCGAGAATCCTCTGATAACACTGGGCCGCTTTTTGGAACTCCTCGCGGTCTTCGTAGAGTATGCCCAGGTTCAACAGGGTGCCGATGTGGGTCGGTATCTGCTCGGCCGCGCGGCGATAAAGCTCCAACGCGTCCTCGTCGTTGCCCCGTCGATCGTGCTCCAGGGCCAACCCGAACAAAGCCCCGGGATGATTTCCATCGACCTCCACTGCCCGTTCGTATAGCGCCACCACCTCCTGGGGATTGCCTCCGATAGCGGCCACGGTGGCAGCGCGCTGGGCCAGATACTCGGCCGTTTGTTCGATGGCGCCCGAGAGGCCGTCCAGTACCTTCAAGGCCGCCATTGGATCGCCGCTGGCGCGCAGGGCTTCGGCGCGGGCCAACGCGCACTGGTCGGCGTCGTAACCGGCCTGCTGCGCCGCCTGATAGGAGGCTATGGCCTGCTGGTACTGCTGCTGAGCGTAATAGCACTTGCCCAAATAGAACTGCTGCATCGCGCCGCCGTCGCCGTTTCGCAGCGAGTCGACAGCCTTGTTATACCGGCCGATAAGGTACTGGCACACCCCCAAGCGGACGCTGCTGGCCGGGGTGTGATCCTCCTTGCTTTCCAACTGATTGACCGCGTCGCGCAAGGTCTGGTAATTGGCGAAGTTGTGGGCGATTGCGGCTTTTAGTTGCTCTACTTCCCGCGGCCCGAACGCCCCGTCGACCAGCACTATCTGCTTTATGTCGATTTCGGCAGTCTGTAACATGCTTGCGATATCTCCCGAAGACGATTGGTGGTACCCAAAAACAGCCAGCGGCGGGAGTCGAACCCGCAACCCCCGCATTACGAATGCGGTGCTCTGCCGATTGAAGCTACGCTGGCATGTTGGTTAGCGCTAAACGCTTACGGCGCCAATTGCCGGCGCGGCCGCACAGAAAACCCAACCCGGCCTACCGTTGCTGCCAAGCGGAAGGTCGCACAGGGGGCGCGTCCGGAAATGCTCTCCTGCTGAGGGCCGCGACAGAGCGGGGCTCTCCAGACTCCCCGAAATCGTGCGCGCAAAACACGCACAGACTCCACCATTAAGGACTAACCGTACGTCTTGTGCAAGTTGTTATTCTAGTATTGTTTCCCTGCACTGCCAAGCCGCCTCAGAAAATGTTGTAGGCCAGTACATTATGGTGCCCGGTGCTATTTCCAGCTTTTGGCGGCGGGTTATAATAAAAAGTTCAGGATACTACCAGCTAACGGGATTTACTGGTTTTTGTGCCTTGCGTGGGGAGTCATCCGGCGATGAGCGAAAAGCAGGCCCCGGCGATGATTGAGGCTATCGGGCTGTCGAAATACTACGGCCCGTTCGCTGCGGTCCGCGATGTTTCATTCAAGGTTTACCAGGGGGAAGTGGTGGCTTTTTTAGGCCCAAACGGGGCGGGCAAGAGCACCACGATGAAGCTATTGACGGGCTATTTGGCGCCCTCGGCCGGGGTGGCCAAGATCGCCGGTCACGACATGTCGACCGACCGGCTGGCCGGTGCCGCCCGGCTGGGCTATCTGCCCGAAAACGGCCCGTTGTATCCCGACATGACGCCGCGCGCGCTGTTGAAGTTCTTTGCCGAGGCCCGTGGACTGCCCCCCGAAAAAGCCCGCCAACGCATCGAAGCAGTCGTCGAACTGTGCGACCTGAAAGCGGTCATCGGCAAACCCATCGGAAAGCTCTCTCGGGGGTATCGGCAGCGCGTGGGCATGGCCCAGGTGTTGCTGCACGAACCGGACGTGTTGATCCTCGACGAGCCGACGGCCGGGCTGGACCCCAATCAGATTCACGAAGTGCGCGAGACCATCCGCAAGCTCGGTCAGAGCAAGACCATTCTACTATCGACGCACATCTTGCAGGAGGTCGAAGCAATGGCCAGCAGAGTATTATTCATCGACGAAGGAAGGCTGGTCTTCGACGGTTCCATCCGCCAGTTGACAGCAGATGGAAAACCGCTGGACCACCACTTTCGCCGTCTAAGCTCCGGCGTGGCAGCCTGAAGGGCGCGTTGTCCGGCCGCCAATGATAGGCCGCCGCGGCCCTGCCCGCCGGGCAGGCTGTCGCGATGCTACAGTGTTTGTCGCAGTTTGTTTGTCGCAGTTTGTCGCACGGGTAAAGAGATATCGCACTGCTACAGGGGATTTCGGACTATTACAGAGGTTTTCGCACTGCTACAGAGACTGCACAGAGACTGCGGGGAATCTATTGGCGTCTGGCTGTCGACAGTTGCGGTTGTACCGACTGCCGGCCGCCGCCAACACAGCCGCATGGAATAAGGAACGGTCGATACCATGAGAACGCACGTACTGTGGGCAGTATTCAAGCGGAACTTCATCAGCTACTTCGCCAACCCGACCGGTTACGTATTCGTCTGTGTGTTCTTCCTGCTGACGACTATTACTGCCTTCTGCTCCGACGAGTTCTTCAACGCGAACCTGGCCAATCTGGACCAGCTTAGTTGGGGCATCAATTTCTTGGGCGTCCGCACCGGCTTCCCCTTGATCATGCTGCTGTTCATCCCGGCGATCACCATGGGAATCTGGGCCGAAGAACGGCGCCAAGGCACCGACGAACTGTTGCTGACCATTCCGGCTGCCGACTTGGACATCGTGCTGGGCAAGTACCTGGGCGCTGTGGCGGTGTTCACCGTCTCGCTGTTGTTCTCCGGGTTGTGCAACTTCCTGGTGCTTAGCTCGCTGGGCAGTCCCGACTTCGGCCTGTTCTGCTCGACCTATTTGGGCTACTGGCTGATCGGTCTGGCGATGCTGGCCATCGGCATGGTGGCCTCTTTTCTGACGGCCAACATCACCGTGGCCTGGATACTCGGCGCGCTGCTGAACGCTCCGCTGATCTTCACCTGGTGGACTACAATCACCGCCATCCCCGGCAAGATCGTACAGGGGCTGGCAGGCGTGTACGCACTGTTGCATCTGCCCGGCAGTTGGCTGCACCAGTTGGCCGGGTGGCTGCGGGAGCAGGGCAACGTCTGGGCCGATACGCTGGCCAACTGGTGCTTCAGCGAGCAGTTCCGCGATTTCGGACGCGGCGTGGTCACGCTGGCCGGACTGGCTTATTTCCTCTCCATCGTGGCCATCATGTTGTACCTGAGCATGGTACTGATCGGCCGCCGTCACTGGAGCACCGGACAGCCCAAGGCCGTCATGCCCTTGCACTACACCGCGCGGGTGCTGGCGCTGGTAGTGGCCGCCGTGGGACTGGTGGCCACTTTGCAGCATGTGGCGCATCAGGCGCGGTTAGACATGACCGCCGAAGGGATCAACAAGCTCGCCCCGCAAACCCGCAAGCTGCTCCGCGAATTGGACCCCCAGCGGCCCATCCAGATCGAGGCCTTCATCAGCCCCAAAGTCCCCCAGGCTTACGTACAGCAACGGCTGACGCTGCTGAACTTGCTCGACGAGCTGAATAAGCTCGGGGCCGGGAAGATCGAGGTGCGCGTCAATCCCACCGAACGGTTCACCGAGGAGGCCGACCGGGCGGAAAAAGCCTTCGGCATCACTGCCCGATTGGTAGAAGACCGCCAGCGGGGCGGCGCCCGCACCCAGGACCACATCTTCATGGGCCTGGCGTTCAAGTGCGGCACGCAGAAGGTGATAGTGCCGTTCATCGACCGCGGCATCTCGGCCGAGTATGAGTTGGTGCGTTCGATTTGCACGGTCAGCCAGCAGGCGCGCAAACGGGTAGGAGTGATCAACACCGACGCGGAGTTGATGGGACCCGCCTTCAGCTTCCCCTTCAATCCCGGCGGCGGCAACTGGCCGATCATCGACGAACTGAAAAAACAGTACGAGGTCGTGCAGGTCGATGCTACGCAGCCGATCGAACAAGGAAAGTACGATGTGCTGCTGGCGGTGCAGCCGTCGGCCATGAGTCCCGATGCGATGGACAACTTCGTCCGCGCGGTGGAAAGCGGCATTCCGGCAGCGATCTTCGAAGACCCATTGCCCGCGTGGGTAAACGTGCCGGGCACAAGCATGCCACGGCGGCCGCCGGGGATGAACCCCATGATGATGATGTTCGACCGCGGCCCACGGGAAAAAGGCGATATCCATAAACTGTGGCGTCTGCTGGGCGTCGATTTTACGGCCGACGAGGTGATCTGGCAGGATTACAATCCGCTTCAGAAGTTCCGCCGCATTCTGCCCGACGAGCTGGTCTTCATCGACGAAGGCGCCGGTGCAGAGTTCGCCCCGGATGTGCCTTCCAGCGCCGGTTTGCAACATGTGTTGTTTCCCTTCCCAGGGGCCGTCAGACAGCGGCACGCTTCGGAACTGAAGTTTCAACCGCTGGTGCGGACCGGGGAGAGGACGGGCACGGTGCGGGTCAGCGACCTGATGAGCGCCCCGCGCGGCGGCCTGGAGCTGGTTCCTCGGCGAAGTACTGCGGACCGATACGTGCTGGCCGCACACATCACCGGCACGGTCAAGGTGTCGCCGCCGCCTGCCAAAGAGGAAAACAAACAAGACGGCGATGATTCGCACAATAACGGCGATGGAGACCAAAACAAGAAACAGGACAATCCGCACAACAAACAGGGCAATCCCCACAACAAGGAAAACAACAAGGAAAACAAGGATGACAACAAGTCCTCTGCACCGCGCGAAGCCCAGCTTAACGTGATCCTGGTTTCCGACATCGATATGCTTACCCGCCAGTTCTTCGAATTCCGAGAATTGCGCGAGATTCCTGAGCTGGGGGTGGACCTGGACTTCGACAATGTGACTTTCGTGCTGAACATCCTCGATCAACTGGCCGGCGACGACCGCTTCATCGAACTGCGCAGCCGGCGTCCCAAGCATCGCACGCTGACGGCCATCGAAAAGCGCATCGAAGGTGCCAAGGCGGAGGCCAACCGGCAAATCAACAAACTGTTCGAGGAATTCGAAAGCAAGGAAAAAGAACTTCAGCAAGAATATGAAAAGCGGGTAAAGGAGGCCGAAGAGCGCCAGGACATTCCGCTGCTGCACCGGGCGGCGATCGTGGCCACCGCCCGCCGCGAAGCAAGCCTGCGCCGCGAAGAGGCCATCAAGCAGTTGCAGCAGCAGCGCGACCGCGAGCGGGAACGCATCGAGACCAACCTGGAGCTGGAGCGCCGCAATATCGAGCGCCAGTACAAATTCTGGGCGGTGGTGCTGCCGCTGGTTGTTCCGGTGAGCGTGGGTTTGTGCGTGTTCTACGTCCGCCGGGCGGGCGAGAAAGAAGGCGTGGCGCAGTCGCGGCTGCGGTAGCACTGGCCGTCGCCGTCGGCGTGGGCCGCTGCGGCAGGCCGCTACGGTACCTTGCGATGCAGCAATGCGTTGGCCTGATAGGCACTGCGGCAGCCCAGGGAGCCATTTGGCGCTTTTGCGGCAGACGCTGTAAGCCAAGAACAAGCAGGCGAGGTGAACGATGACCGAAGGCCAAAAGACGGTTGTTTTTTGCGGCACTGCGTTGCTGCTGATGGTTGTGGCGATACTGACCGCTCCTCGTGTTCCGCGGCAGGAGGAAGCCGACCCGCGCGGCCAGTTGCTGTTTCCGCGATTCGACTGGAAGGACGTGGCGCAACTGGACATCGTGGAGTTCGACGAAAAGACCGGCCAGACTTCGCCATTTCGCATCGTCAAGCAGACCAAGGAGGGCAAGACCGTCTACGTCATCCCATCGCACGAGAACTATCCGACCGACAATCAGGACCAGCTTGCCGACGTGGTGGTGCCGCTGTCGTCGCTGAAGGTGCTCGACGTAGCGAGCACCGACATGCGCGACCATGCGGAGTTCGGGGTGATCGACCCGGAAGAGCGGAAGCCGGGCGACAAGGGCGTCGGTACGCGCATCGTGGTCAAAGACAAAGACAACAAGGACTTGGCGGCGCTGGTGATCGGCAAGCCGGTGGCCGACCAGGCCAATCAGCGCTACGTGCGTCGCGTGGGCGAAGACCCGGTGTACGTGGTCGACGCCCGGCTGGATAGCGTCACCACGCAGTTCGACAAGTGGATCGAAAAAGACCTGTTGAAGCTGAGCACCTGGGACATCAAGAAGGTGCTGATCCGCGATCATATCGTGGACATCACGCCGCAAGGGCCGCGGCTTCTGCTGCGGGGCGAAACGCTGCTGGAGCACAACGACATCGGCGACCCGCGCTGGAAGCTGTTGGAAGACCACAGCTTCGACCGCCGCGGCAACCGCGTGGCCCGATCGCTGGCCGAGGACGAGGAGCTTAACATCTCGCGGCTAGACGACATGAAAAACGCCCTGGCCGATTTGAAGATCATCGATGTGTCGCGCAAGCCGCCGGGACTGAGCGCCGACCTGAAGGCCGGCGAAGACATCTTCAAGAACCAGGAGGCCATCGAAGAGCTTTCCGACCACGGCTTCCACGTGGCCCAGTGGGGCGATCAATACGAGATTTTCTCGAACGAGGGTGAATTGCGGGTGCTGATGAAAGACGGCGTGGAATATATTCTGCGCTTCGGAGGAGTGGTGCTGGGCGCCGGAAGCCCCGGAAAGAAGGACGAATCCAAGAAAGAGCAGTCGCAGGAGGGTGAGGAAAAAGACAAGCAGTCGAAGACGGAACTTAATCGCTTCCTGTTTGTCACCTGCCAGTTCAACCCGGAACCGATCGAAAAACCTAAGCTCAAACCGCTGCCCGAGGAAAGCCAGCCCCGCAGCGGCGACAATGCCTCAGCCCCGCAAACCGGCCAGCAGGGCGACGCGGCTTCGGCCAGCCAGAAGGCGGAAGACAAAAAGCCGGACGAGCAAGAACAGCAGCCGCAAGACAAGGACAATAACAAGCAGAAAGACAGCGATAAGGACGGCAGCGATAAGGACAAACAAACCCACAAGGACAAAGACGGCGACAAGGAAAAACAGGAGGACAAGGAGAAAGACCTGAAGGCCGAGCGCGAGCGGATCCAGCGCGAGAACCAGCGCGAGCAAGAGCGGTACGACGAACAAGTCAAGAAGGGCAAGCAGCGCGTGCAAGAGCTGAACGAGCGGTTCGCCGACTGGTATTACATCATTCCCGACAGCACCTATCAGAAAATCCGCCTTAGCCGTGCAGATTTCGTCAAGAAGAAAGAACCGCCGAAAGAGGAAAAGCAGGAGTCGGCCGAGAGCAAGCCGACTACTCCGCTGGAAGAGTTCGAGCGCCTGAAGCAAGAAGGAATCGAAGGCAAGTAACT
>Ga0209017_10002168_pt1 | contig 13210 bp, 12 predicted proteins | sample YNPBryunderm2012_FD_185812 | JGI IMG/M metagenome (GOLD analysis project Ga0209017, IMG submission 185812) | Anoxygenic and chlorotrophic microbial mat microbial communities from Yellowstone National Park, USA - YNP Bryant MS undermat 2012... ... | reverse complement strand
AGCCGCAGCCGCTCGGCCAGCCGGGCGCTAAAGAAAAGGGCGAAGCTGGGTTTTTGCAGCAGCCCACGGAAGGCCTCCTTGCTTAGGCGCAAACAGGCGGTCTCACCCTCGGCCCGCACGGTAAGGCTGGGGGGCTGCTGACCCAGCAGGGAGGGGTAGCCAAAGGCCTCGCCGGGCTCGAGCCAGGCCACCGCCTGTCCGTCCTGTTCCAGCCGTACCGCACCCTGGTAGACCACGTACAGGCCCTCGGCCTCGGTCTGGCTGGGCTCGAGGATCACCGTCCCCGGGGCAAACTGGCAGATGACCAAGGCCCCCTCGAGCCCCGTCCAGTCGGCTTCGCTAAGCGCGTCGAAGGGGGGGTATTGCTTTAAGAAGGCCCGGTAGCGAGAAAATTCCGAATCCAGCTCGCCACCTCCTTGGCGCTGGGCTCGAGGGCAAAGCTGGCTTTGGCCTCAGCATAGCGTTCCGGCCCCACCCGAAGGCGCCGACCTTCCAGCAGGGCTAGGGCGAAGGCTTTAGGGAACTCTGGGTGGGGTTGCAGGCCCAGCACGTTGGGGCCCACCTGGATCAAGGCATGGGGGCTAAAGGCGCTGCCGCCCAGCACCACCGCCCCAGGGGGCAGCCGGGTGATCTGATCCTGGCAGGAGAGGATGAGCTGCAATTCCTGTAGGGGGGGCTCCATCCAGGGGGCCATCCGGTAGACCGAGAAGCGGTGCACCCCCACCCCCCAGCCCAAAGGCCAGCGCTCCACCCGCCCCCCCAGGGCCTGCCCGATCATCTGGTGGCCGAAGCACACCCCCACCAGCTTGCTGGAGGAATCTGCTACCGCCCGCACAAACGCCTCTAAAGGGGGAATCCAGGGCAGAGGGTCGTAGACCGAGGCCCTCGAGCCTGTAATCAGGTAGCCCTGGAAGTCCTCCACCCGGGCCGGATACTGCCCGGCCCGCACGTCGAAGGGGGTGAGGGTCTGGCCCAGCAGCCGCTCGAACATGGCCGGATAATCGCCGGCGATCCCCTCTAGACCTGCCGGGGGTTCGTCGCAGACCAGTACGGCGAGCCTCATAGTTTACGCAAATGATACGACTTGGGCCGGGTGAGCTGCTCGTAGCCCAACAGCGAGAGCGAGCAGCCCCGCCCCGACGCCTTGACCCCGGTCCAGGCCAGGGCCGGGTCGAGGTAGTCGCAGCGGTTGAGGAAGACCGTGCCGGTCTCGAGGCCCGTCCCAAGCTGGAGCGCAGCCCCTTCGTCTTTGCTCCAGATGGAGGCGGTGAGGCCGTAGGGGGAGTCGTTCATGAGGGCAAGGGCCTCCTCGTCGCTTTTAACCGGCATGATGCCCACCACCGGGCCAAAGCTCTCCTCCACCATCACCCGCATCTGGTGGTTTACGTTCACCAGCACCTGGGGGGCCAGGTAGGGGGTGCCGGGCGCGTCGGCGGGGAAGGCTTTGGGGTCAATCAGGGCCTTCGCACCCTGGGCGATGGCCTCGGCAATCTGGCCCCGCACGAACTCGGCGGCCTCGGTGCGTACCATGGGGCCCAGGGTGGTCTCGGGGTCTAAGGGGTTGCCCAGCCTGAGCTTTAGGGTCTCGGCCACAAAAGCCTCCACGAAGGGCTGGTAGAGGGATTCGTGCACGTAGATGCGCTCCACCCCGCAGCAGGACTGGCCCGAGTTGAACATGGCCCCATCCACCAGGTTGACCACGCTGTACTCGAGGTCGGCGTCGGGCCGCACATAGGCCGGGTCCTTGCCGCCGAGCTCGAGGGCCACCCCCTTGAAGTGCCCGGCTGCTGCCCTTTCGACCGCACGGCCCCCTGCCACCGAACCGGTAAAAGCCACAAAGGCCACCCGCGGGTCGGCGATGGCCTGGGCGGTGAGGTCGTGATCCATGTGCAGGTACTGGAAGACCCCCTCCGGTAGTCCGGCCTCCTGGAAGGCCCAGGCGTAGCGCTCGGCCACCAGGGGGGTCTGGGCGGAGTGCTTGAGCACCACCGCGTTCCCGGCCAGGATGGCCGGCACGATGGTGTTGACCGAGGTCAGGTAGGGGTAGTTCCAGGGGGCCAACACCAGCACCACCCCCAGCGGCTCCCGCCGGATGAAGCGGGTGAAGCCCGGCATCTCTTCGGCGGGGATGTCCTGTAGGGCTGTGGGGGCAATGCGGGCCATGTAGCGGGCCCGCTCGGCAAAGCCCCCCTGGATCTCCTTGGGGCTGTAGCGGATGGGCCGGCCCATCTGCCAGGTGAGCTCCTCGGCCACCGCCTCCACAGCCCCCAGCATGACCTTGACCATGCGCTCTACGATGGCCAGCCGCTCGTCCAGGGGGGTCTGGGCCCAGGCTTTTTGGGCCCGGGAGGCGCGGGCCAGGGTTTGCTCGAGTTCCTCTGGCCCGGCCAGGGTTCGCTCTACGTAGATGCACCCATCCACCGGGCTGATGGTTCGCTGAATCGCCATAGCCTCACTCCGGGGTTACGTAGGCCGCGGTGATGCCCCCATCCACCAGCAAGGCTGCTCCGGTCATGAAGGAAGAGGCCGGGCTGGCCAGGTACAAAGCGGCCTGGGCAATCTCGGCAGCCTGGCCGAAGCGGCCCATGGGGATATGCACCAGCCGGCGCTGGCGCTTTTCGGGGGTGTCCAGGTACTTCATCAAAAGTTCGGTCTGCAAGGGCCCCGGGCAGAGCGCATTGACCCGGATGCCCTCGCGGGCGTGGATCACGGCCAGCTCGCGGGTCATGGAGAGCACCGCCCCCTTGCTGGCGGTGTAGGCCAGCTGGGGGGTGGCGGCCCCCAGGAAGGCTACGAAGGAAGCGGTGTTGATGATGCTGCCGCCCCCGGCCCGGCGCAAAGCCGGGATGCCGTACTTACAGCCCAGAAAAACCCCTTTGACGTTGACCGCAAAGGTCAGGTCCCAGACCGCCTCGCTGGTGCGGATGGCGTCGTCGTCTTCGGCGTGGGAGATACCTGCGTTGTTGAAGAGGATCTGTAGCCGCCCGAAGACCCGCTCAGCCTCGGATATCATCCGTTCGGCGTCCTGGGCCTTCGACACGTCGGCCTGCACGAAGTGGGCCTGGCCCCCTGCGCGCCGGATGGCCTCTGCGGTTTCCTGGCCTTTTTCCGAAATATCCACCACTACCACCCGGGCCCCCTCACGGGCAAAGAGCAACGCGGCCTCACGGCCAATTCCGCTGGCGGCACCGGTAATCAGAGCTACCTTGTCGGCCAGTTGCACCTTAAACCTCCCTCAAATTCGTTCGAAATACCGCTTGCGCTCCCAGTCGGTTACGGCCCGGTTATAGGCCTGCCACTCAGTTTGGAAGAAGTGGGTGTAGTGCTCGTGGACGGCCTCGCCCAGGGCGGCTTTGGCAAAAGCGCTGTTGGCAAACTCCTCGGCGGCCTGGCCCAAGGTGTAGGGCACGCGCGGCAGGTGGCGGGCCTGGTAGATGTCGCCCTGGAAGATGGCCGGCGGGGTGAGGCCCTGTTCCAGGCCGTCGAGGCCCGACGCCAGCGCGGCGGTGAGGGCCAGGTAGGGGTTCAGGTCGGCCCCCCCAATCCGGCACTCAATGCGCAGCGAGGCCCCCCGCCCCACCACGCGGAACCCAGCGGTGCGGTTGTCGTAACTCCAGGCCAGCCGGGTGGGGGCCCAGGAGCCGTCCTCGTAGCGCTTGTAGCTGTTGACGGTGGGGGCGTAGAAGGGCATGAAGTCGGGGGTATGCGCTATCCAGCCCGCCAGAAACTGCCCAAAGACCCTCGAGCCCTGCACCGGCCCGTACTCTTCCTCGCCCGCAAAGGCGTTCTGGCCGTCCTTCCACAGCGAAAGGTGGATGTGGCAGGAAGAACCCGCCTGGCCGTGGTGGGGCTTGGCCATAAAGGTTACCGAGAGGCCCATGGCCTCGGCCACCTCTTTCAGGCACTGCTTGAAGAGGGTGTGGCGGTCGGCCATCTCCAGGGCCTCGGCGTAGCGCAGGTTCACCTCGTGCTGGCCCAGCCCCCACTCCCCCTTGGAGTTCTCGACCGGGATGCCCGAGGCCTTCAGGTGCCGCCGTACCGCGCGGGTAAAGGGCTCCTCACGGGTGCCCTGCAGCAGGTGGTAGTCCTCCAGGTAGTACCCGGCGGGCTCGAGCCCCACGTACCCCTGCTGGTAGGCCTGGCGGTAGGAGACCCGGTAGAGGTAGTACTCCAGCTCCGAGGCCGCCATCACGGTGTAGCCCAGGGCCCTGGCCCGCTCGAGCTGCCGTTTAAGCAGGGTGCGGGGGGCCACTTCAATCAGGCAGTGGGTGCGCTCGTCCTCGAGGTCGCATAGCACAATAGCGCTCTTCTCGAGCCAGCTCGCAGGCCGCAGGGTAGCCAGGTCGGGCACCAGGTGAAAGTCGCCATAGCCCAGCTCCCAGTTGGCAAAGCGGTAGCCCTGCACCGGCTCCATCTCCATGTCGGTGGTGAGCAGATAGTCGCAGCCGTGGGTGCCGTGCTGGGCCACTTCCTCCAGAAAGTACTCGGCCTCAAAGCGCTTGCCCATCAGCCGCCCGTAGTGGTCGGGGAAGCCCACCAGGACCGTGTCGATCTCGCCGGAGTTGACCTTGTGGGCCAGCCAACTGAGATTTCCCGCGGCGTTTTCCCTCATAGAACCTCCGGGATTTGAGGCCCTAGCGAAGCTCCCGCTGGGCCTCGGCGATGAGGGCGGCCTCTTCCTCGGGGGCCTGGGCCACCAGGCGGAAGCGGCTGTAGAACCAGTAGTAGGCCATCATCAACACTACGAAGACCGCCGTGCCCACCACCCCAGGCCGGTAGCTTTCCACCGCAAAGGTAGCGCCCAGGCAGATCAGGGACAGAATCGCGCCCACCCAGGCCCCCGGTACGCCCAGGGGGCTCTTGTAGGGCCGGGGCAGGTCGGGGCGGGTGCGGGCCAGGCGGATGTAGGCGAACATCACCATGGCGTAGGAGATGACCGCACCAAAAACGGCCATATTGAGCAGGGCGGCCCCCACGCTGTCGGAAAAGGTGCTGATCAGCACGCACATCAAAAAGCCCACCACCGCGCCCAGAATCAGGGCAAAGTGCGGGGTGTGGTAGCGGCTTACGACGGAAAGCCCGGTGGGTAGATAACCGGCCCGCGAGAGGGCGAAGATCAGCCGCCCGTAGGCGTAGATGATGGCGTGGAAGCTGGCCACCAGGCCGGTGATGGCAATCAGGGTCAGGAAGGTGCTGGTGGCGGCGTCCCCAAATACCGCCTTAAAGCCGAGTTCCAAAGGAGCATCCGACTCGCCCACTTCCTTGGCACCTGCTACACCGGTGTTGAGGATAAGGGTTAGCACTGAAAGCACCAATAGGGTGATGATGCCCAGGATGAGGGCTTTAGGCATATCCCGCACCACGTCGTGCGACTCCTCGGCAGCCAGGGGAAGCTGCTCGATGGCCAGATAAAACCAGATGGCAAAGGGCAGCGCGGCAAAAACCCCATACCAGCCAAAGGGGAGGAAGCTCGAGCCCCCCTCTTGTGGCGCAATGTTGAAGACCTTGTCCCAGCTAAACGCGCCAGAGAAGCCCGCCGCAACGTAGAAGAAGACCAGTACCCCCAGGGCCAGCAGGGTCACGATCAGCGAGACCCGCAGTGTAAGGGCGGTGCCCCGGATGTTGATGCCAACGAAAATGGTGTAGAAGGTAGCCCACCAGATCCAGGCCGGTACGCCGGGGATGAGGGCATTCATGTAACCGGCAATGCCCACCACAATCACCGCTGGGGTAATCACGTACTCAATCAGGTCGGTGACCCCGTTCAAAAAGGCCCAGTTAGGGCCAAAGGCGTTGCGGGTAAAGGAGTAAAAGCCCCCCGCGTGGGGTAGCGCGGTGGAGAGCTCGGCGATGGAGAGCACCATGGTGACGTACAGCACCGCTACCACCAAGGTAGCCAGCAACATCCCGCCGAAGCCCCCAGCGGCCAGCCCAAAGTTCCAGCCGAAGAAGTCGCCCGAGATGACTGCCCCCACCCCCAGGCCCCACAAGAGCACCCAGCCTGCGCTTTTACGCAGGCGCCTTTTCTCTAGGTAGGTATCGTCTACATCTATGTAGCGCGCCCCACGTACCTCTTTGGGTCTATTTTCCACGGCTAAACCACCTCCTGCCAGTTCGCTTCAAGCCTGCTCATGTGAAACCCGTGCGCTGACGAGCTTTGCCAGTTTTTTGACTGCTTCTTCCAGTCCCTCTACGCTCTGGGCCCCAAAGCAAAGGCGAAAGTGCATGTTCTGGTCGGCCTGTACCACAAAGGCCTCGCCGGGGGTGATGGCCACCCCCTGGGCCAGGGCCTGGCGGTAGAGCTCGAGGTTAGAAAAAAGCCGAGGCAGGCTCACCCAGCAGGAGAAGCCCCCCTCTGGGCGGCTCCAAAACACCCCGGGTGGCATATGGCGCTCCAGGGCTGCCAGCAACACGTCCCGGCGCCTCTGGTAGATGGGCAGCACCTGCCTCAGGTGTTGCTTCAACCCGCCCTGACGGACAAACTGGGCTGTGGCCCGCTGCAGAAGGGGCGGGGGGCCGGTGATGTCGGAGACGTTATGCAAGGAGATGAAGCGCTCGAGCAGGGCCGGCGGGGCGACCAGGTAGCCAATCCGCAAGCCCGGCATCAGCACCTTGGAGAGGCTGGCCAGATGCACCACATAGGCCGCCAGACCCATGCGCTGGGCCAGGGCCAGCAGGGGGGTAGGGGGGGTCTTTTCGTAGGACAGAAGGCCCAGGGTGTCGTCTTCCACCAGGGTAAAGCCGTAGGTTCGGGCCAGCTCGAGCAGCCCCTGAAGCCGGGCTTCCTGGAAGCGCAGCCCGGTGGGGTTGTGGTAGCTGGGAATGGTGTAGTAAAAGCGCGGACGGTGGCGCTTCAAAAGGGCCTCGAGCACCTCCAACCGGGGGCCTTGGGGGTCGAGCGGCACGGGCAGGGGCCTGAGGCGGAACTGCTTGAGAATGCCCAGAAGACCCAGGTAGGTGGGTTCTTCCAGCAAGACTTCCTCGCCCGGTTCGGCCAGGGCCCGGCAGACCAAGGCCAGCCCCTGCAACCCTCCCACCGTAACCAGTATCTCCTGGGGATCAGCCCCGATACCCCGCCGCGTCAGCAGTTCGCTGAGGGCGACCCGGAGCTCAGGATCACCCATGAGCGGGCCGTAGCCGAAGACCTCCTGGGCCAGCGGCTTCAGGCCCTCTAGACAGGCCCAAAAAGCTTGGTAGGGGAATAAGGCGGGGTCGGCGGTGGCCAGGGCCAGGTTGTGCAGTACCCGGGCGTGCTGCAAGCGGTGCAGATCGGAGAGCACCAAGTCCGGATCTAGCCGCTCGCCGAAGCTTAGTGGGACGGTGGGCCGGGCTTGTGGGCTCACGAACGTTCCCCGGCCCACCACCGACTCGATAAGCCCATCGCTTTGTAGCACACGGTATGCATTGTGGACGGTGAGACGAGTAGTGCCCACCTCGCGGGCTAAAGCGCGCACTGTGGGTAGCCTGGCACCAGGAGGCAGCTCACCCTTAGCGATGCGGGTGCGGAACTCCTCAGCGATATGGCGGTACAAAGCCATACGCTTGTCATACCGTGGCCTGACCCGAACACTCATGCTCGCTCCAAAGTAATGGCGGAAATTATATGCCCGCGACATAAGCCCAGGAAAGGTACAAATCCTATGATTGTGCTAGAACAATCCTGGTGGTGGGTGCCTGGGCAATAAGAAACCCATTGCTCTGCTGCTTAGGTCTTTACTTACTGATGCGAGCTGCTGCCCAGTATCCGCGGGCAAAGAGGCTTGCTCGAGACGCTGCCACTCTAACCGTGCCCAGGGTAGTGGGAGGCTGGGGATGTCTGCTTTATATATGTGGTTGACAGCTCGAGCCAGGTTCAGGGCCAGGCCAGCGGGTTTTGCTGGGTAGTTCTTTCTTGGTAGAGCCGTTGCTTACGTGAGCCTCCTGGGGCGCAGCAAGGCTAGGCCCCGCAGCGCTACCACCAAGCTTACCCCCAAAAGAGCCCAGAAGCCCGCCCCGGTGGGCCAGAGAGCCCAAAGCGCATACACATACCCCACCACTGCCCCTACTGGGATGGGGTACCAGCTTTTGCGGTGGTGCTTCCAGTAAAGCTGCCAGTACAGCCCTGCCACCACCAGTGCAAGCCCCATCGCCAGCAAGGTGGTGTTTGGGTATAAAGCGCCGAAAAACCCTAGCGTGGGGGCTATGCCGCCCCCCCCGAAAGCCGAAGTACAAAGGCCAATTGTGCCCCGCTACCACTGCTACGCCCATTAGTGGCAAAGCCCAAGGGGTTTGCAGAAACCCGCTCAAGTAGGCCACCAGGCTCCCTTTGGCAATGTCTGCCATGGCCACTAATATCCCCCAAACAGGCCCAAGCTGCCGCCAGGTACCGCTGGCGCCGGGTAGGTCTCGCTCAGCGAGGTTGATGCTCCTGGCGTTACCGGCGATATGTCCAAAGCTAAACGACCCTACCAGGTAGGCCAGCATCACCCACAGTAGGTCCATAAACTGCTCCCATACTAGCGCTTGGGGGTTTGGGTTGCGTGTTAGACTTATGCTTGGCTTACAATAGCTTCCATAACGCCAAAGGAACCTAATGTGGCCAGACGTAAACCCACCATTCACGAAGTTGCCCATCTTGCCAGAGTGGGGATCGGTACGGTGAGCCGGGTGCTCAACAACCATCCCTCAGTGCGGGCGGAAACCCGGGAGCGGGTACTGCTTGCCATGGCCAGCCTCGGCTACAGCCCCAACCCCCATGCGCGACGGGTGGCGGGGGGGCGCAGCTACACCATCTCACTCATCCTCCCTGTGGTTTCCACCGAGTTTTATAACCGGCTGCTAGAGGGTATTGAGCAGGTTTTGAGTGAAGAGCGCTACGAGATTGCACTATTCCCCATCTTCTCGCCCCAGCGCTTGCAGCGTTATCTGGAAAGCCGCTCGCTGGCGTACCAGACCGACGGTCTGTTGGTGGCCTCGCAAGGGCTGGCCCACCTGCTGCCCGACCAGCGGTTTCCTACTGAGCGTCCGGTGGTCCTGGTAGATGCCTACAGCCCCCACTACGATTCGGCCTACGTGGATAACTACTTAGGAGGTCAGATGGCGGCCCAGTACCTGTCGCAGTTTCCTGGTGAGGTGTTCGCCATTCAGATGCAAGAGGAACTCGATGACTTCATGGGCAATACGGTGGGACAGGAGCGGATCGCTGGCTTTCGGGATGGGCTGGGGCAGATGGGCAGGAGGTTGCCTGCTGAACACATCTTCGTGTCGCGCTTCTCTGCCGAGGGCGGAAGGTTGGCCTTACAGTATTTCATGCAGCAGGCCAAACCTCCTTATAACATCTTCGCTGGGGCAGACCTGCTGGCCCTTGGGGTTCTTGAGGAGGCCGAGCGCCAAGGTCTCGAGCTGGGTGAGCAGGTACGCCTGCTGGGCTTCGATGGTCATCCCTGGACTGAAGCCAGGGGGCTCTCCACCCTCTCACAGCCCATCGAGGTGATGGGGACCGAGGCCACCCGCCTATTGTTCGATCGTATCCGGGGCTATAAGGGCGGACCCAGGGCCCGACGCTTCGAGCCTACCCTGATCGAGCGCCGTTCAACGCAACAGCGGAGCGATGGTTAGGGTCGACCCCTGGGGAGGACTGGATGATCTTCAGCTATAGCTTTACTGTCCAACACTACCAGCGGCCCCTGCGGGGTCTAGCGGCCCCTTTACGGGTGGCCCATCTTTCTGACCTGCACATCGGCTTTTTTATACGCGGGGCTTCCGTGAGGCGCTGGGTAGAGGCTACCTTGGCCGCGCGCCCCGATTTAATCGTGATTACGGGCGACCTTACCGACGCGGACCTCGAGCACCAGGTGCTGCCGGCCCTGCGCGAACTTGGGCGGCTCAAAGCCCCTTTGGGTACCTGGGCGGTCTGGGGCAACCACGACTACCGCTTTAGCGGCTACCAAGCCAGGTACCCTACGCAAAACGGCCTACCCAGAAGGTCAAAGGCGAACCCTCCGCGGGTGCCCATGCTGCCCCCGGTGGAACTGGAAAAGCGCCTGCAAGAGCTGGTAATCGGCTTTTTGCACAATGCTGGCGTTCAGTTGCGGGACGACTTATTTCTGGCCGGCGTCGAGGACCTGTGGCACGGCGAGCCCAATGTAGAGCAAGCCTTGGCCCATTACACCCGCCCCTCAGCCTGCCTGCTCATCTGCCACAACCCCGACTACCTCTACCAGGTGCCCTGCTCAGTTGACCTGGTCCTGTGCGGCCACACCCACGGGGGGCAGGTGGTGCTGCCGTGGTACGGCCCTGTCTTTACGTCCTCGCTCTACGGGCAAAAGTTTGCGGGCGGCTGGGTAGACGATCCTATTCCGGCCTTTATCTCGAGGGGCCTGGGCCTTTCCACTGCACCCATCCGGGTGGCCTGCCCGGCCGAGCTGGTGATTCACCACTTTACCCCGCCTGTATGGGTGCAGGGGGGATAAGCATGTGGTGGCTCATCGCGCTGCTGAACCTGGGTGTCTGGCTGCTAACCGCAGCCCTCTACACCGGTCTGCCCGAGCAGATTCCTGGCCATTTTGGTCTTCATGCTCGGCCTACCCGCTGGGACAGCCGGGAGACCATCTGGCTACTGCCCCTCATCGCAACGCTGATGGCCCTTGGCCTGTACGGACTTAACCGAACGATTCTGAAGTATCCAGACCTGATAAACCTGCCCAACAAAGACGAGTTTATGCGCTTGCCCCCGGATGCTATGCGGCGGGTGGTACAGCGCCTAAGCCTCCACCTGATAGGACTAATGGCCACGCTGCAGCTATTGTTTGGCTTCCTGGTGTGGGGTACTGCACGGGTTGCCAGCGGGATTTCAAGCCATCTTTCAGGGGCGATCTGGTTGTTTCCTCTGGCTGTGGCGGTGCAGGTGGGGTGGCTGGTGTTTGATTTGCAACACAGTGTGGCGCGCGAGCATCAGCGCACCTTATAGCCGATGCCCCCCAGAATCTGGCGGGCCTGCTCGCGCTCCTCGGGGGTGGCAAAGCCCATGCGGATGGCCCCGCCCTCGTCGCGGATGGCCAGCACCTCGAAGTTTTTGATGTTGATCCCGGCGTTGCCCAGTGCGGTGGAAACCGCGGCAATTTGCCCGGGTTTGTCGGGAACCTGCACCACCAGTTCGTGCATCACCGGCAGCAGGCTGCGTTTGACGATGGGCAGGGAATCGCGGGTGCGTTTGGCTTCCTGGGCCACCTCGAGCAGCCCCTCGGGATGCTCGAGTAGGTTTTCCAGCTCCAGCATTATGGCCCGCAGGTCTTCGATGGCTTCGCGCAGGGCTTGTTTGTTGGCCACCACCATATCGCGGCTCATGCGGGGCGAACCCGAGGCCACACGGGTCAGGTCGCGAAAGCCCCCCGCGGCCAGGAACATCAGCAGGTCCTGGTGGGGGTCCTGGGCCACCAGTCGGTTGAGCCCTACCGCCAGCAAATAGGGCAGGTGCGAGACACGAGCCACCAGCCGGTCGTGTAGTTCGGGGGCCATCTCGAGGGGGTAGGCGCCCAGGTTCTGCACCAGGGTACGGACGGTAGCGAGTGCCTCAGGAGCCGTGTTAGCCGCAGGGGTAATGACCCAGACTGCATTTTGCAACAAGCCTGCATGGGCCGCTTCTACCCCAGCTTTTTCGCTACCGGCCATGGGGTGCGAACCCACAAAGTTGGGCAAAATGCCGGTCAGGGCCTGTACGACGGGCTGCTTAACGCTGCCCACATCGGTCCAGACGGTATGAGGGCTAGAAAACTGCGCCAGCTTCCGACCTTCGCTGATCAGCACCCCTACTGGGGCGGCCAGTATACCCAGGTCGAGGTCGGCTACCCAGCTTCCCGGTGAGGCGTGCACCTTATCCACCACCTGAAGGGCTAGGGCCTCCTCGAGCGCCCTCGGGTCGGGGTCGTAGGCATGGATCTCTCCGGCCAGGAAGCGCTCGCGCAAACCTAGGGCTACGCTGCCGCCCAGCAGGCCGATGCCAAAAATGCCAACTTTGCTAAACAAAGGCTTCATCATAGGGAAAGTTTGGGGTCTTGTGCCCGAGAGTTGATGACCGACTTGAAATCTAGGGTGGCCCGGTTCGACTCCTCCCCGGCTTGTAGCAGCGTAGACTTTTGTGCGTTCCGCGCGCCGATCCGGAGCACATTGGCATAGGTGGCCACCTGGTTGACCTGCTTTGGCGAGACCACCTCGGTCAAGATGGGCAGGCTGGTTGTCCTACGGGCTTGTGCCAGGATTTCCAGCCTGTCCTGGCCGAAGCCCTGGAGGCTATAAGGCCGGGTTTGAGGCTTGAAGGCCCCACCCCAAAGCACTTTAGGCTTTTTTTGATGTAGCGGGCGGTGAGGGTCCGCTCGCGGCCCTCTACCCTGCAAGGCCCTGCAACGGCCATCGCTTCACCGCCCCTGGTGTTCCAGCGCAAGACGGTGGCCTCGAGCGAGGCCAGCTTGTGGGGCTTGGAGATGGGAATAACGTCCTGCGCAGCAGAAAGCGTGCGGGAGTGCCCGATCATCTCTGGGGTAGGTCCTCTGCCAATGGCCAGGGTGGTGCGCTTTCCCTCGGGCGCGTGGGGCCGGTAGCCCGCCCGGTGCACTGCTGCCACCACCGACTCGATTTCCTAAGACCTCGAACCATTGTTTCATAAATCAGCATCGCCTGCCCTCCTACAAAGAACTTCCGGGGAGCTTAATCCCCGGAAGCAGCGGTGCGATGGACGGCTACGCAGGCCTCACGGGGCTTACAGGCCAATAAAAATACGCAAAAAAGCGGGTGTTCTGGCTTTTGGAACCCCTCGAGGTCTGCATATGTCCGTGAGCATAGTGGTCAGTCCTTGCGCTTGTCAACTGTCGCGTATGGGGGTGATGGCCAGCGTGCAGCGCGAGACGCAGACCAGGCGCCCCTGCTCGTCGCGAATTTCAACATTCCAGACGGCGCTGGTACGGCCGGTGTGAAGGGGGACTCCGGTGGCGGTAACTTTACCGGACTGCATGGAGCGCAGGTGGTTGGCGTTGATCTCCATGCCAAAACTGGTATAGCCCTCGGGTGCGGCCAGGTATGCCCCGATGCTGGCTACCGTTTCGGCCAAAGCCACCGAGGCTCCCCCGTGCAGGTAGCCAAAAGGCTGGTGCAGCCGGGGTGTTACTTCCATCTCGGCCACCACTTTTTGCGGGGAGGCCTCCAAGATGTGGATGCCCAAGGTTTTCATCAGCGAATC
>Ga0209017_10002155_pt1 | contig 13278 bp, 6 predicted proteins | sample YNPBryunderm2012_FD_185812 | JGI IMG/M metagenome (GOLD analysis project Ga0209017, IMG submission 185812) | Anoxygenic and chlorotrophic microbial mat microbial communities from Yellowstone National Park, USA - YNP Bryant MS undermat 2012... ... | reverse complement strand
TGGGGCGGGCCGGGGAGCGGGGGTGGATCTGGCCTGGCGCCAGTTGCCGGTGGAGGAACGGCTCAAGCATGCGCTGATCCACGGCATCGACACGTACATCGAGGCCGATACGGAGGAGGCGCGCCAGAAGCTGGGGCAACCGCTGGCGGTCATCGAGGGGCCGTTGATGGCGGGGATGAACGTGGTGGGCGACCTGTTCGGAGCGGGCAAGATGTTTTTGCCGCAGGTGGTGAAGTCGGCCCGGGTGATGAAGAAGGCGGTGGCCTATCTGACGCCGTGGCTGGAGAGGGAGAAGGCTGCCCGTCAGGCGGCGGGTCAGACCGTGCAGCCGCAGGGCCGAATTGTGCTGGCCACGGTCAAGGGCGATGTGCACGACATTGGCAAGAACATCGTGGGGGTGGTCCTGGCCTGCAACAACTACGAGGTGATCGATCTGGGGGTGATGGTGCCCTGCGAACGCATTTTGGAAACGGCACGGGAGCGGCAGGCCGACATCGTGGGGTTGAGCGGGCTGATCACGCCGTCGCTGGAGGAGATGGTGCATGTAGCTCGGGAGATGGATCGGCAGGGGTTTCATCAGCCGTTGCTGATCGGCGGGGCCACTACCAGCAAGGCGCATACGGCGGTGAAGATCGCCCCGGTGTACCGGCATCCGGTGATTCATGTGCTGGATGCCAGTCGCGCGGTGCCGGTGGTCAGCCAGCTCCTGAATCCTGAGCAGCGGGAGGGCTTTTTGCAGCAGATCCGGGAAGAGTACGAACGCGTGCGCCGATCCCACGAGGCACGGTCCCAGCCGCTGCTGCCGCTGGCAGAAGCCCGCGCTCGCGCCCCGCGGCTGCACTACACGGATCGTCCGGTGCCGGAGTTTTTGGGGGTTTGCGTGTTGCATCCACCGGGGGAGGACCCGGCGGCTTTGATGGAGCCGGGGGTGCGGCATCGGACGGTGTCGTTGGCGGAGCTGGTGCCTTACATCGATTGGTCGCCATTTTTCCATGCGTGGGAACTGCGGGGGCGTTACCCGGCGATTCTGGATCACCCGCGGCACGGGCCGCAGGCGCGGCAGTTGTTCGAGGATGCGCAGCGGTTGCTGGAGCGCTTGGTGGAGGAACGCCGTCTGCAGCCGCGGGGGGTGTACGGCTTCTTCGCGGCTCATCGGGTGGGGGACGATGTGGAGCTGTATGCCGACGCGCAGGGTCAGCGGCCTCTGGCCCGGCTTCATTTTCTGCGCCAACAGATGGTCAAGGAGGATGGCTCGCCGAACTGGTGCTTGGCGGATTTTGTAGCGGCGCGCGAGGAGGGCACTGGCAGGAGCCCGGACTACGTGGGGGCCTTCGCGGTTACGGCGGGACACGGCCTGGATGCGGTGGTGGGAGAGTTCAGGAAGAGGCATGACGATTATCACGCCATCATGGCGGAGGCGCTGGCGGACCGGCTGGCGGAGGCGTTTGCCGAGTGGTTGCATGCGCTGGTGCGGCGGCAATGGGGCTATGGGCGGGAGGAACAACTGACGTTGGAGGACCTGATCGAGGAACGGTATCGCGGCATTCGGCCGGCGGCGGGGTATCCGGCCTGCCCGGATCACACGGAGAAAGCCACGCTTTGGCGGCTACTGGAGGTGGAGCGTCGGGCGGGGATTCGGCTGACCGAGTCCTATGCCATGTGGCCGGGCAGCAGTGTGAGCGGGCTGTATTTTGCGCACCCGGAGTCGCGCTATTTTGCGGTGGGCAAGATCGGTCGGGACCAATTGGCGGATTATGCCAAGCGCAAGGGGATGCCCGTGGAGGAGATGGAGCGCTGGCTGGCGCCGTGGCTGGTGGAGAATTGAGCGGCGGGGTTGGGAAGGCTCGTGGGCCGGGTTTGCGCTTGTGCCTGTGGGCGTTGTGTCTTTCATTGGGTGCCATGCAAAGGCGTTTGAAACCAGTTGGTTCTCTTCTTGTGGCGGCCTGGTTGTGGGCGATGGCGTGGCCCGTGGGTGGAGCCGTGGGCCCCTATGTGATGGCCGATTACGTAGGGCGGTTTGCGCTGACGTTGCCGGATGGTGGTGCGGGTTGGTTGGGAATCACTTGGACCAACGGTCAACTGGTGGGGGAGATCATGTGGGGCGCTGGCAGCGTGGTGCCGGTGGCCTCCGTGAAGGTGGAGGGCGACCAGTTGGTGGTCACCCGCGTGCATGAGCGCAAGGAGCGAGGACCCGACGGGCGCGAGGTGACGGTGCATGAACGGGAGATTCTGGAGGGGCGTTGGGTGGGCGATCGTCTGGAGATGACCACCCGTCGGCAGACGCGCGAGGGTTGGAGCGAACCGCAGCGGTTCACCGGCCGACGCATTCCGCCGCTGCCGCCGCGGCCAGATTTGAGCCGGGTTCGTTTCGGAGAGCCGGTGGTGCTGTTCAACGGTCGCGATCTCACGGGCTGGCGCGCCTTTGGGGGACAGAACGGGTGGCGTGCCGCCGACGGCCTCCTGATCAATGATGCGCCGCAGCCGCCCGGCCGGCACATCAACTACGCCAACCTGCGAACCGAGCGGGAGTTCGAGGATTTCCACCTGACGTTGGAGTTGCGTCTGCCGCCCAATGGCAACAGTGGCATCTATCTACGGGGGATTTACGAGGTGCAGGTGGCCGATTCGTACGGCAAACCGCCCAGCGCTCATGGCATGGGAGCCATTTACAGTCGCATTGCGCCCTCGGAGAACGCCAGCAAACCGGCCGGCGAATGGCAGCGTTACGAGATTACGCTGGTGGACCGGCATGTGACAGTGATTCTCAATGGGCGCAAGATCATCGACAATCAACCCTTGCTGGGTTGCACCGGGGGTGCGTTGTGGTCGGATGAACTCCGGCCGGGGCCGATTTATCTGCAGGGGGACCACACCAGCGTGGAGTATCGCAATTTGGTGCTGCGTCCGGCGTTGAAGTAAGGGGCGGTGCCGGGTCTGCGGGTTTCGGGGCGATGCCTGAGGGCGCGGGCCCGGGGCCGGAATCGCCTCCCGGGCCGGGGTCTGGGGAGAGGAAGGGGGAGGAAGCCAGCCAGTTGGACGGGAACAAGCAGAGCGTCGACGAGGTGGGGCTGTGCCGGCGAAAGGGCGGCCAGGGGGGTGCCGGCGCTTTTTTGTCCTCTCTAGCGAATGCGGGGGGAAAGGGACCGTTGGGGTGGCAAGCCTGGGGATTGCTGGTGGGGCGGGGCTGGAGGGTGTTGGTGTTGGCGGGAGTGTTGGTGGGCTGTGCGAAGCCGCCGCGGGCCGGTTGGCCCGAGGTAGGGTTGCCGGAGCGGTTCAGTCAGACGGGCACGGTGCCGCTTCCGGAGCGGTGGTGGTTGAGTTTGGGGGATGAGGCATTGGCGGGGCTGATCGAGGAAGCGCTGGCGCAGCAACCGGGACTGCTCGGGGTCTGGGCACGTCTGGAGCAGGCGGAGGCGTTGGCGCGCAAGGCAGGGGCGGGCTTGGTGCCGACCGTGGAGGGCGAGGCGGGCGGGGCCCGCAGGTGGGAACGTGGCCCGGCCGGGCCCGGGGGCGCGCTAGAGACCAGCGGGGTTGCCAGCCTGTGGTTGGGGTTGGCGGCCAGCTATGAGCTGGACCTGTGGGGTCGGGTTCGGTCGAGCCGCGAGGCTGCGGTGCGGGAGGCCCGGGCGATGCAGCAGCAGGTGCAGGTGGTGGCTCTGACGTTGTCGGCCCAAATTGCGGCCGTGTGGTTCGAGCTGGGCGAGCAACGGGCGCAGGTGGAACTGTTGGGCCGGCAGGCCGAGCTTCAGGCCAGCATGTTGGAGTTGGTGGAAGCTCGGTTTCGTCGGGGACAGGTGGGTGCGCCAGACGTGTTGCGTCAGCGGCAGGTGTTGGAGAGCGTCCGGGCCAGTCTGGGGGTGGCAGAGGCGCAGGTCCGGGTACTGGAGAATCAACTGGCCGTTCTGGTGGGGCGAGTGCCAGGGACCGCGTTACCCCGGCCGCCGTCGAATTTGCCGTTGCCGCCGCCTCTGCCGCAGACCGGGGTGCCGTCGGAGTTGGTGCAACGGCGTCCAGATCTGCGGCAAGCTTACGAGCAACTGGCAGCGGCGGATGCACGTTTGGCAGCGGCGATTGCGGAGCGATTTCCGCGGCTGGGGCTTTCCGCCCAGGGGACCACCTCTGGGTCCAGCAGCCGGGAGCTGTTTGATCGTTGGCTGGCGACACTGGCGGCGAATCTGGTGGCCCCGATTTTGGATGGTGGGGCACGGCGGGCCGAGGTGGCGTATCGGCGGGCCGTCTTGGCGGAGCGCTGGCAGGCGTATCGCCAGGCGGTGTTGCAGGCGGTCGAAGAAGTTGAAACGGCGCTGGTTCAGGAGCAACAATACCGGCATCTGCTGGAGAGCCTGCAGCGACAGCTTGCGTTGGCCGACCGGACCGTGGAGCGACTCCGCGACAGTTACAGCAAGGGTGCGGTGGATTATTTGCGGGTGCTGGATGCCTTATTGACCCAGCAGGGGCTGCAACGGGCTGAGTTACAGACGCGCCGGAATCTGCTCTGGGAACGGATCCGGTTATGTCGGGCACTGGCCGGGGGTTGGGACCTATCCCGGCCGGAGGGTGTACTGGAGTCTCCTGGGGCCACCACGGTCGGCTTGCAGCCTGGGCGGATTTCTGCGGCTTCGTCGCCATGAGTTTGGCTCCTGATTCGTCGCCGGTTTTATCGAAGTCTCCGCCTCCGAGGGCGTTGGGGCGTCGGGTAGTTCGCTGGGTACAACCGCTGATGGTGTTGGGCTTGGGGGCCGGGGTGGCGGCGTGGTTGATTCGGACGGCACCGCAGGCGCCACGGCAGCTGCCGGCGCCGGTGGCGCGGCTGGTGGAGGTGATCGAAACCCGGTTCCAGGTGCACCAGGTGCGGGTGCCGGCTTTTGGGACGGTGCTGCCGGCTCGGGAGGTCACCTTGTATCCACGGGTTTCCGGTGAGGTGATCGGGATCCACGAGCAGTTTCTGCCGGGAAGCCGTTTTGCCGCCGGGGAGGTGCTGGTGCAGATCGACCCGAGCGATTTTCGGCTGGCCGTGGTGCAACGGGAAAGTGATCTGGTTCAGGCTCGCAGCGCGCTGGCGCTGGAGGAGGGGCAACAGGCGGTGGCCCGGCAGGAGTACGAGTTGTTGGGCCGGGAGATTCCCGAAGCGGATCGGGATCTGGTGCTGCGCCGGCCGCAGTTGGAGCAGGCCAGGGCGCGGGTGCAGGCGGCAGAGGCGGCGCTAGAACAGGCGCGGCTGAATCTGGAGCGGACCGCCGTGCGTGCGCCGTTTAATTGCACGGTGCGGACGCGGTGGGTGAACGTGGGCAGTCAGGTTACGCCCACGACGCCGCTGGCCCTGTTGGCAGGCACGGACGAGTACTGGGTGGAGGCGACGGTGCCGGTGGACCAGTTGAGCTGGTTGTTTGTGCCGGGAGGCGACGGTCCGACCGGCTCGGTGGCACGGATCTGGCGCGCCGCCGGAGCGGGCGTCAAGGCCGAGCGGTTGGGTACGGTGCTGCGGCTGTTGCCGGATCTGGAGAAGGACGGCCGATTGGCGCGGATTCTGGTGGCGGTCCAGGATCCGCTGGCGCTGCGGCCGGAGCATGCAGGACTGCCGCCGTTGCTGCTGGGGGATGCGGTTCGACTGGAGTTGGAAGGCAGGAGCGTGCGTGCGGCAGCGGTTGATCGGCGTTGGTTCCGGGATGGTGACCAGCTTTGGATCATGAACGAGCGGAACGAGCTGGAGATTCGGCCGGTGCAGGTGGTGTTTCGGGGCCCGGAGGTGTTGTTGGTGGCCGGCGGGGTGCGGGAGGGCGAGCGGATTGTGGTGAGTGAGTTGCCGGTAGCTGTGCCGGGGCTGCCTTTGCGGGTGGCGAGCGTGCCGGACGGGGTGGGGGCGAGCGGACTGGCTGAGCTGGGCAAGCCCAGCGCTGGGGCGCGGCTCCAAGGGCTGGGGCGACCATGACACCGACCGACCCGATTTCTCTGGGGACCGCTCGCGGTCCGGTGGCCTGGATGGTGCACAACCGGGTCGCACCCAATCTGCTGATGTTGTTCTTCCTGTTGGGCGGGCTGTTGATGAGCACCCGGATCAAGCAGGAGGTGTTTCCCGAGTTCGAAGAGGACGTGGTACAGGTCAGGGTCGCTTACCCGGGAGCCAGTCCGGAGGAGGTCGAGCAGGGGATCATCTTGGCGGTGGAAGAAGCGGTTCGGGCGCTGGACGGCGTCAAGGAGGTGCGTGCCACGGCGGCCGAAGGCCGGGCGAGGGTGGACATCGAACTGCGCAGCGGAGCGGACAGTCAGAAGGCCTACACGGACATCAAGCAGGCGATCGACCGGATTGTGACGTTTCCGCGCGATGCGGAGGAGCCGGAGGTGGAGCTCTTGATGCGCCGGCGCGAGGTGGTGGTGCTGGCCATTCATGGCCAGGCCAGTGAATGGACCCTCCGTAACGTGGCCGAGGAGGTGCGCGACCGGCTCTTGCAGGATCCGCGCATCACGCAGGTGGACCTGCTGGGGGCGCGGAATTACGAGGTGCATGTGGAGGTGCCGCAGGAGACCCTGCGGGCCTACGGTCTGACGCTGGGGCAGATCGCATCCCGGATCGCCGCCACTTCGGTGGAGATCCCGGGCGGTGGGCTCAAGACGCCTAGGGGCGAAGTGCTGGTGCGGTTCAAGGAACGCCGGGACTGGGCGCACGAGTTTGCCACCGTTCCGATCATCACCACCGCGCACGGCACGGTACTTCGATTGGGGGACATCGCGGAGGTGAAAGAGGGTTTCCAGGATGTGGACATCGAGGCCACGTTCAACGGCCAGCCGGCCGTGAGTCTGGCGGTGTACCGGGTAGGTCGAGAGACGCCCATTGGGGTGTCAGATGCCGTGCGGGAGGTGTTGGCGGAGATCCGGCCGCATCTACCGCCCGGGGTGGAGTGCAGCATTCGCAGTGATCAATCGGAGATTTACCGGCAGCGGCTGCAGTTGTTGCTCAAGAACGGGTTTCTCGGGCTATGCCTGGTTTTGCTGTGTCTGGGGTTGTTCTTGGAATTCAAACTGGCCTTTTGGGTGATGATGGGGGTGCCGGTGTCGTTTTTGGGGGCGCTGCTATTTCTGCCGGGGCTGGGGGTGACGTTGAACATGATCTCCCTGTTTGCCTTCATCATGGCGCTGGGGATCGTGGTGGACGACGCCATCGTGGCCGGGGAAAACATTTACGAATTGCGCCAGCGGGGACTGGATTTTGTGACGGCGGCCATTCAGGGGGCGCGGCAGGTGGCCGTGCCGATCAGCTTCAGCATTCTGACCAATATTGCGGCCTTCATTCCTTTGTATTTCATCCCGGGCACCTTCGGGAAGATCTGGAAGGTCATCCCGCTGGTGGTGATCACGGCCTTTGTGATTTCCTGGGTCGAGTCCCTGTTGATTTTGCCGTCGCATCTGGCGCACACGCGCAGTCAACCGCGGACGGGACTGACGGCGTGGTTGCATGATCGGCAGCAGGCGTTTGGGGCGGCTTTCGGGCGGTGGGTGCAATCGGGGTTCGGGCCGTTTCTGGCGGCGTGTTTGCGGAGGCGGCTTTTGACGGTGAGCGCGGCGGTGGCACTGCTGACGGTGGTGGTGGCGTATGTGTGGAGTGGGCGAATGGGGATGATCCTGATGCCCCGGGTGGAGGCGGACTTTGCCTATGCGGCGGCCACACTGCCGTATGGCAGTCCGATCAGCCGGATGACGGAGGTACGGGACCGGCTGTTGAGGGCGGCACAAGCGGTTGCGTCCGAGCATGGGGGCGAGCGGCTGGTCACCGGTTTTCTGGGGGTCATCAATCAAAACGTGGTGGAGATCCGAGTGTTCCTGACTGATCCGGACCAGCGGCCGATTTCAACCTCGGAATTCACGCGACTGTGGCGGGAGCGGGTGGGGACGGTGGTGGGGGTGCAGGCGCTGCAGTTTTACGCGGATCGCGGCGGGCCCGGCGGCGGTGCTGCCCTGACGCTCGAGATCAGCCACCGCAACATCGAGGTGCTGGATCGGGCCAGCGCGGCCCTGGCCGCGCGGCTGGAAGAGTTTCCCAACGTGCGGGATGTGGACGACGGCTACACGCCGGGCAAACCGCAATTCGATTTTGTCCTGAAGCCGGAGGGCCGGCAGCTCGGGTTGACGTCGCAGGAGGTGGCTCGGCAGATCCGGCACGCCTTTTACGGGGCGGAGGCTCTACGCCAGCAGCGCGGCCGCAACGAGGTCAAGGTGTTAGTGCGCCTGCCGGAAGAGGAGCGTCGAACCGAATTCACCCTTGAAAACCTATTGATTCGCACGCCTGCCGGGCGAGACGTGCCATTGCGGGAGATTGCCGAGGTTCGGCGTGGACGCGCCTACACCACCATCACGCGGCGGGACGGTCGCCGCACGGTGACGGTAACCGCGGATGTGGAGCCGATCAGCCAGACCTCCCAGGTAAAACGGGCGCTGGACGAGGTGATTGTTCCGCGGCTGCTGCAGGATTTCCCCGGGTTGAGCTGTCGGTATGCAGGCCGGCAACAGGACATGGCGGAGAGTCTTCAGAGCCTTTACGGAGGATTCGCCCTGGCGCTGATGGCGATTTATTTCCTGTTGGCGGTGCCGTTCCGGAGTTACGGGCAGCCGCTGGTGGTGATGGCCAGCATTCCGTTTGGGATTGTGGGGGCGGTGCTGGGGCACCTGCTGATGGGCTACAGCCTGAGCGTGATGAGCCTGATGGGCATGGTGGCGCTTTCCGGCGTGGTGGTCAACGGCGCACTGGTGCTGATTGCATATGCCAACCAACGCCGCAGGCAACTGGGCGAATCAGCGTCGGAAGCCATTTACCAGGCTACCCTGCGCCGGTTTCGTCCCGTGCTGTTGACGACACTGACCACCTTTGGCGGGTTGGCCCCGATGATTTTTGAGACCTCGCGCCAGGCGCGGTTCATGATTCCGATGGCCCTGTCGCTGGGGTATGGAATTTTGTTTGCGACGGCCATTTGCCTGGTTTTGGTGCCGTGTCTGTACTCGTTGATGGAAGATGTGAAGCGATGGTTCCGGCAGTGCTGGGCCGATGAAGTGCCGAGCCGTGTGGAGGAGCCTCGTGCCGTCCCGGAACCGGTGGGCTACCGGGGTTGAGGGGATCCCACAGAGGAGGTCTAGCTTCTGGGCCACCGCTCTCTCGACATCCCGGGGCCGTGTTGGTCGCCGGGCCCGATGGGCTGGTGCTGGCGGCGGCTCAAGGGGCGCTCTGCGCCTTCAGTCCGGGTAGCCGTGGGGGTATTTCTGGTGCCAGGCCCAGGCAGTGGCGACGATATCCTCAAGCTTGGGAAAGCGGGGTTTCCAGCCCAATTCACGCATGGCTTTGGATGCCGAGGCTACCAGGCGAGGAGGATCACCGGCTCGCCGGGGCCGTTCGAGAGTGGGGATGCTCCGGCCTGTGACCCGCTCGCAGGTCGCGATGACCTGGCGGACGCTGTAGCCGTCGCCATTGCCGAGGTTGAAGAAGCCGCAGATGCCCGGTTGCAGGGCCAGAATGTGGGCTTCGACGAGGTCCACCACATGAATGTAATCGCGAATGCAGGTGCCGTCCGGGGTGGGATAGTCGGTGCCGTAGATTTCGACGTGGGGCCTTTGGCCGAGAGCGACCTTCAGGACGTTGGGGATGAGGTGGGTTTCGGGACGGTGATCCTCGCCATGGGTTTCGGTGGCACCTGCGGCGTTGAAGTAGCGGAAGGCGACAAACTCCAGGCCGTAGATGCGGTGGTACCACTGGAGGATGCGCTCGAACATGAGTTTGGCTTCGCCGTAGGGATTGACCGGTTTTTGCGGGGCGTCCTCGGGGATGGGGATCTGTTCCGGCCAACCATACGTGGCAGCGGTGGAGCTGAAGATGAACTTGCGCACGCCGCACACGCGGGCGGCTTCGAGGAATTCGAGGCTGCAGGCGACATTGTTGCGGAAGTATTTGCCGGGTTGTTCCATGGATTCGCCCACCAAAATGTCGCCGGCGAAGTGCAGGACGGTCTCGGGCTGCACGGTGCGCATGGCGTTGGCAATGTGGCCGGGCTCGAAGGGCCGGCCGTGGATGAAATGGGCCCGGGGATCCACGGCGGACCGGTGGCCCCGGGTCAGGCTGTCGTAGACGGTAACCTCGTAGCCGCGGTTGCAAAGCTGCTCGGTGCAGACCGAACCGATGTAACCAGCGCCTCCTGTGACCAAAACTCGCATGGGCGGCAAGGCTAAGGAGGCGACTTTGCTGCCTCAACGCAAAACCCGACCTTGAGGGGGCCAGGGTCCCAAAGCCCCGAGGAAGCCCCATGAAGCTGCGCTTCCGGGCCAGCAAGGGATGACGCGTGGGGCCAACAGCGTGAAACGGGGTTGGGTCGGGCGGCCCCGAAAGTTGCGCGGACCATGGACAAGGTGGAGCGGTGGTTGGGGATCGCTCCCGTTCCCTGTCGTTCTGTTGCCGTGGAGGCGACGGAACCGCCCCTGTGCGGCTCGGCGGCCCGGGAAGGTGGCGGCCGTTTGCTGACGTCATGCAAAGTGGGCCGGCAGGCAGGGCCACGTCATCCTGGGTAAATGGATCTGCTCCGGCAGTATCCCGCGTGGGAAAAAGCGGGCAACGGTCGACCACAGGCAACGAGGGCCGGCAAACGAGGTGTGGCGGGTGGGCAGGAGTTGTTGGTGGCCGGGGCCTAGTCATTGACCTAGAGGTCCCCTTTTGCAAGGCTTGGCAAAGTTTTTGGGGCGTCGCACATGAATGTCGGGCTCTTAACCCTGGAGATTGCGGTGGTCACGCTGGGGGTGGTGTTGTTGCTGGCGGACCTGTGGCTTCCGGCGCAGCATCGCCGGGCCTTGGGGCTGGCGGCGGCGGGGGGGCTGGGACTTTTGCTGGTGCTGAGCTGTTGGGGGGCATTTGGGTTGGGAGAGACGGGCACGGCCTTCGGCGGGATGTTTGTGCAGGATGGGTTATCGCTGTTTTTCAAGCGGTTGTTTTTGCTGATCGGGGCGCTGGTATTGCTGATGGCGGTGGAGTACTCGGACCGGTTCCGCGCAGGGGTGACGGAGTATTACGTGCTGGTGCTGTTTGCGCTGAGCGGGATGATGCTGGCGGCCTCGGCACACGACCTGGCCCTGCTGTTTGTAGCGATGGAGCTGATGACGGTGACGTTTTATGTGCTGACGGCTTACGAGCGCACGCACCGGGCCTCGGTGGAAGCGGGGGTGAAATATCTGATCTTGGGGGGATTGGCCTCGGCCTTTCTGGTGTTGGGCATTGCGCTGGTGTGGGGGGTGAGCGGACGGCTGAATTTTACGGAGTTGGCGATGGTGGCGGATCGGTATACGGGTGATCCGTTGTTTCTGAGCGGGGTGGTGCTGGTGGTGGCGGGGTTGGGCTTCAAACTGGCGGCGGTCCCGTTCCAGGTGTGGGCGCCGGATGTTTACGAGGGGTCTCCCACCCCGACGGCGGCGTTATTGGCTGCGGGGTCGAAGGCTGCGGGCATGGTGCTGCTGTTACGGCTGCTGTTTACGGGTGTACCGGAGGTGGCCGCTCAAGGGGCGAAGGTGGCGATGGCGGTGGCGGGGGCCACGATTCTCTACGGGAATTTATGTGCGCTGTCGCAGAGGAATTTGAAGAGGCTGTTGGGGTATTCGAGCATCGCGCACGCGGGCTATCTGTTGCTGGGTGTGGCAGCCCTGAGCGACGCCGGGCGGTCGGCCGTTCTGTTTTACCTGCTGGCCTATGCTCTGACGGTGTTGGCGGCTTTTACCGTGGTGGCGTTGGTGCTACGGCACCTGGAGACGGAAGACATCTCCGGCCTGGCGGGGTTGCATGAGCGCTCGCCGTTTTTGGCGAGCACGCTGACGCTGGCAATGATCTCGCTGGCGGGCATCCCACCGCTGGCCGGGTTTTTTGGGAAGTTTCTGCTGATCCGGTCGGTGGTGGAGCAGGCCGGGCTGCAGCCGGGGTATTGGCTTTTGGCGGGGGTGGCCGTGGTGGGCGTGGTGATCTCGCTCTATTATTATCTGCGTGTGGTTCGTGTCCTGTGGTGGGACCGGCCTCCGGAGAACGCGGGGCTCATTGAGTTGCCGCAGCGTCTGCGCCTGGCTGCGGCCCTGTGCATGGTGGGCATGATCTATTTGGGGCTTTTCCCGGCCCGTGCGCTGGCATGGGCGGAAGAAGCTGCGCGCGTGCTGGCGTTTTGAGGGCGGGTCGAGAGGACGGAGCCGCCTGGGGCGGCCTTGAGGTTTCGGTTCGACCGGGTAGCTGCGGCTGGTCCAGACCGGGTGGCAGTGTTGGGAAAGCTCGTGCAGGCGGCACTCCGAGCCGGGTGCGGGTCCGAGGTGATTTCCATGCCGGGTCAGATGCTGCGGTGGTGCGGGGCCAAGGCCCAGGTGATGGCCGCCGGGCTGTGGGGCGTGCTCCTCTTGATCGCCCCTGCCACCGCCGGGGTGTTAGACCGATTGGAGCATTTGCGCGCGGCTGCCGAATCGAATGAAGTGGCGCAGGTGGATCTGATCGGGCTTGTGTTGTGGGCCGGTGCGGCCGAGTCCCGAATGGTAGTGATCCAAGACCGGGAGATTGCTCTTTTGGAGCTGGACTGGGGCGACGTCCGGGTGGAGCCGGGAGCGAAGGTTCGTCTGCGGGGGCGGGTGTTGGTGGAGCGGCGTGGGGATTGGCTTCGTCTGGGGCCGGTGGGGCCCGTGGTGGACAACGACGGCGTTCATGCCCTGAAAGCGAAGTCGGGTTCGGTCTACCTGGAAGCGGGGCGGCAGCCACTTCGGCTGGAGTGGTTCAACGCGACGGATGCAGCGGCGTTGGATGTGAAGTGGAGTGGGCCAGGGCAAGCCGCGGCCGCGGTGCCGGGGGCGGCGTTGTTTTGGCGGGTGGTTCGGGAAGGGGTGGAGGTTTGGGAGCCGGGTCTGGAGTTTAGTGCTTATGTGGCGGAGGCGGAGCAGTTACCCGACTTTACGTCCGCGGTGGTGTTGGCGGGAGGGCATTGCGGGCGATGGGAGGTGGGCCTAAGGCCGCGTGCGGAACGGGTTGCGCTAGTGTTTCGTGGTTTTCTGGAGGTGCCACGGTCCGGTTTGTGGACCTTCACGTTGTGGTCGGATGATGGAAGTCGGCTTTTTGTGGGGGAACGGACGCTGGTGGTGGAGCCACTGGGACGGGACGTCTTGCCCGAGCCGGTGAGGCTGTTGGCCGGGCAGCCGTGGGAGGGCAAGGGCGCGGTGTGGGCTTGTGTGGACGGTACGGTGACGTGGGCGGCTGCAGCGGGCGAGTGTGTGAAACTGGAACTGTCAAGCAGTGCG
>Ga0209017_10002154_pt1 | contig 13282 bp, 7 predicted proteins | sample YNPBryunderm2012_FD_185812 | JGI IMG/M metagenome (GOLD analysis project Ga0209017, IMG submission 185812) | Anoxygenic and chlorotrophic microbial mat microbial communities from Yellowstone National Park, USA - YNP Bryant MS undermat 2012... ... | reverse complement strand
GGTCGTTAGGTGATGACAGGGGTCGGTCACAACGCGGTGGCCGTAGTGGCCGGGGCGGTCGGAGTAGTCCAAAATTCGACCCGTCGCAGTTGTTCCGCTTCGGGATCATCGACATCGGCCCGAGGAACCAAGAACACACCGGACGCGGGTTCGGGAGTTGGGGGATAAGCCCGTGTGACGAATGGACAACCGGAACAAGTGAGGAACCTGCACGAAGCAATGGAGGGGTGCTCCAGCGTTTCCCGGCGACATCTCAGCGATGGTCGCTGAAGACGGCAGATCATTCAGCTCCCCTTTGTGCGGACTCTCCGGACAGGAGATATCCGACAGGCGAGCCTTGCGCTAGGCTGTATCATATTCGATGGGGGCTGGACAGGGTTCGTACTCCCCCTTATCCTAACAGTTTAAGATGGGGCTCGCAGATACCCCTTCACACACTTGTTCTGTTCCCCTACTATTCGAGGACGATAGACCCCATGGCTGCGTTGGGGCAGAGAACCGGCCAGCGGGACCTTCCAACGCGGAAGGTGGGAGGCTGTTGTGTCGGCTCCGCGTGGTCCAAGGGGTTGTGGATCGTGGCCGGCCTACTCCTGTGGGGTTGGGGGACAGCGTCTCCGGTCCGGGCTGGCTGCGGCGATCACTTACCGGTACAGTGGAGTGTTTTCGGGCCATCGCTTTCCCTGTCGGTGGGCGGCGAGGGGCAACAGCCCGATGGGTCACCCCAGAGGGTACCATGTATGGGTTTAGGGTGTTCCCCGGCTCCGGACGTGCCGCCGTTGTCGATCCAACCTCCTCAGGTGGTGGAACGAGATCAACCTACGTGGGCGGTCAACGTTGTGACATCTCCCGTGTGTAGTCCTCATTGCAGGGAATACACAGATTTCCCTTTCGGTCAGGCCCTCCCTGAAGGTGCGTCGGCGGACATTTTCCATCCTCCCCGTCCCCAGCCGTGAACTGTCGCTGGATGTGGTCGGGGACTCCTTCCGAGTCACCGTCACCGACGTGGTGTTTCCCAGGAGCACCGTGAACACCGTTACACCTCCGGTGGTGGGGGTTGGTGCCCGACTCAGGCGAGACGAGTCGCCGGTGATTCCCCCCTAGCAGCTGGTGCAAAATGCCTGATATAGAACGATGGAATATACCATAAAGTTTATGTATAGATATGTTCATTTATAAGGTATATATTCATTGCTATTACTGGGAGGAGCAAATATGAATGAGGCATCATTACCCCAAATGGTGGGTGGAGGTGCTGTAGTAATATCACGGCGGACTCCAGGAGTAGCCAGACCTTACGTTCCGGCGATAGGACCTGGGCTGCGCGTGCTGCTCTACGGCGTCTTTGCAGGATTTGCATTTTTGGGAGCAACCGGCATTTACCTGCTGGCAATCTCCATTCTGAATCGGTTATTCCCGCAACATTTGTTTACAAATCCATTCACATTTTGGATGTTGATCATCCATGTGGGTTTAGGAATACTCGGATCGATACCCTTTGTTATCTTCGGAGTGTGGCACTGGTGGACGGCACGCCGACGTGAGAACCGCGCTGCCATCCGGTGGGGGCTGGTATTACTGATGAGCGGCCTGATCGTCATCCTCACGGGGGTTGCTCTGATTCAGATCGACCAGTTGCCCCAACTTCCTACGGGCACTTGGAGTCGCACCGTGGTCTATCTGCTTCACATCGGCGTACCGGTTATCAGTGTGTTTCTCTATGTCTATCACCGCAAGGCCGGTCCACGTATTCGCTGGAATTATGGAAAATACTGGGGTGGTATCACGGGTGTTATTGTAGGTGGTATGGCAGCAGCACACTTTATTGATCCTCAACAATTCGGCAAAGAAGGTCCTGCGGAGGGTATGCACTATTTCTTTCCATCGGAAGCCCGTACTGCAGATGGAAACTTTATACCAGCACATGCATTGATGATGGATGAATATTGTGCGCGATGCCATCAGGATGTCTATCAGGATCACTTCCATTCGGCACACAAATTCAGTTCCTTCAATAATCCGGCCTATCTCTTTAGTGTACGGGAGACGCGGCGGGTGGCCCTGGAACGCGATGGACGCATGAACGCCTCACGGTGGTGCGCCGGCTGCCACGATCCGGTGCCGTTTTTCAGCGGCAAATTCGACGACCCTGACTATGACATTATCAATGATCCGACTGCTCACGCTGGTATTACATGTGTCGTATGTCATTCTATAACGCACATACACTCTACCATCGGGAATGCCGCTTACACCATAGAGGAGGCCCAGCATTATCCCTTTGCCTTTAGTGAAAATCAGGCATTACAGTGGATCAACAATCAATTGATTAAGGCGAAGCCAGAGTTACATAAAAAGACATTTCTCAAGCCGTTTCATAAGACGGCTGAATTTTGTTCGGTTTGTCATAAAGTACATTTACCAGTCGAATTGAATCACTACAAAGACTTCCTTCGTGGACAGAACCATTATGACACCTACTTATTGAGTGCCGTGGGTCATGGAGCGCGCAGCTTCTACTATCCTGCAGATGGGCGTAAGGAAAATTGTGCCGCCTGTCACATGCCGTTAGAGCCGAGTGCGGACTTTGCGGCCAAGGACTTTGACGGCAGCGGCATTCGCAAGCGGCACAGTCACTTCTTCCCCGCCGCCAACACAGGCTTATTTGAACTGCTCAAGCATGAGCCACGTTATGCTGCCTACTCCGACCGTTGGCAGGAGGCCATCGACAAGCACACGGCGTTCCTGAAGGACAATAAGCTCCGCATCGACATTTTCGGCATCAAGAACGTGACCCCCCAGGGTCAAATGGATGATGACTCCTTGGCAGTGATTCGCCCCTCCCTGCCCAGGCTGGTACCGGGGAAACAGTACATTGTGGAAGTCGTGATTCGCACCGTGGCTATTGGACATCCCTTCACCCAAGGGACGGTGGATTCCAACGAAGTCTGGGTGGATTTCGAGGCCCGCAGCGGTAATCGGGTTCTCGGACGCAACGGGGCGCTCTCTGGTCCCGAGGACACAGGAGAAGTGGACCCCTGGGCCCATTTCTGCAACGTTCATATGCTTGACCGGCACGGCAACCGCATCGATCGGCGCAATCCCCAGGACATATTCACCCCCTTATACGACAAGCAAATTCCTCCCGGTGCTGCTCAGGTGGTGCACTACAGCCTCCATGTGCCGCCGGACATTACAGCACCGGTGGAACTGCGTGTTCGCCTGCGCTACCGCAAGTTTGACTACAGATACATGGAATATGTTCACAAAGACCTGGGACGCCCCATACCCAAGCTCCCGATCGTGGATCTGTGCGAGGATCGTGTGCTGTTGCCTGTGGCAGGGATTGCCGAGGAAGTGCCCCCGCAGGAATCACCGATCCGTCCCGCCTGGCAGCGATGGAACGATTACGGCATCGGTTGTCTCCTGGAAGGGATGCCTCTGAATCCTAAGCGTGGCAACTTGCGGCAGGCGGAAGTAGCCTTCCGGATGCTCACCCAGTCCGAGCAAGCCGATGCTCACTGGCATGGGTATGTCAATCTGGCGCGGGTGTACATCGAGCAGGGACGCTTAGAGGAGGCAGCGCAAGCTCTCAATGCAGCCCGCCAATGTCAACCTTCGCCGCCGTGGTGGTTGCTCGCCTGGTTGCAGGGTGTGGTCACCGCTCAGCAAGCCACCAGCCGCGAAGACCTGGAAGCAGCAGCGGCGTTGTTGGAGCGGATTGTCGATCCCGCCTATCGTCCCCGTCGTGAGGATGGCCGTATTCTCTTCGACTTCACCCGTGACGTGGTCGTTCTCAACGAATGGGGACGTACCCTGTTCAAGCGGAGCACTCTGGAAGCGACGGATTCTGAGGCAGAGCGGCAATATTTGCTCCGAGCCGTCCAGGCCTTTGAGCGGGCCTTGGCTGTCGATCCCGAGGATATTGAAGCCCATTATGGTCTGTATCAGTGTTACGATCGCTTGAGTTCGGGTGCTCCCAGCCCTGTAGCGATTTCGCAGGCACAGTCCGCAGAGATCGAGGCGATGCTGTCCCGAATCCTTTCCCGTCGTGCTGATGAAAGGCAACAGCGTGATGAGCTGGCCCAGCTTCACGGAGCGGTGATCGCCTGGGGTCAGCGACCTCCCGACCCGCGTGCCCCGCGACTCCCGACCCTCCGCCGGGCTATCGAACATCTACGGAACGCTTATCACGCGGAACAGAACCCTGCCGTTCGACAATCCCTGGCGGCGGTCCTCAGCGAGTTCCACCGGATCGCACATGCCTTGTATAAGCCGGACGAATTGGCGCGTGCAGCCACCACACGGAAGTATCGGGAGAAGAATCCCGCTGCCAACGCTGCCGCCGAAGCCATCGTCATCTATCCTACCACCCACAAATGGCCCTGACTGAATAACCTCCTGATGAGGCAAGGGCCAAAAACATTCATGAAGATTATGGTGTTATGTGCAGAGTATGTGCGTCCGATTATTCATAGGAGATATCCATGATTTATAAATACAAAATCTTTTGGATATTCGTGGTTCTCGTCCTGGCCACGGGCGGCGTGACCCTTTGGTGGTGGCAACAACGCCAGCGGGACGTACCGGTTCCGAAAATCGAAGCGGTGCGTGAGCGACCGGCCATTCCCGTACCGACGGTGCGATTCCGGGATGTCACCGCCGAGGCCCATCTCCAGTTCCAGCATTATAACGGGGCATTTGGACTGAAGCTTTTGCCGGAGACGATGGGTCCGGGGGTGTGCATTCTCGATTACGACAACGATGGATGGCAAGATATTTTGCTGATCAACGGCTGCCCCTGGCCTGGGCAGGACTGGCCGAACAATTACCACCAACCCTGTTTGAAACTCTATCGCAATGAAGGGAATGGTCATTTCACGGATGTATCGGCCGCCACTGGGTTACAACAAATCCACATTTACGGCATGGGTGCCTGCGCCGGTGATTATGACAATGATGGCTACATAGATCTATTTGTAACTGGTGTTGGTGGTTGTCGTCTGTTGCATAACGTCAGCGGGGCTGATGGTGGCCGGCGGTTTGAGGATGTCACAGCCGGGATGGGTCTGCCGACAAGCGGTGGCTGGCCTGCCGTCCTGAGTGCCGCCGGCTTCGACAAGCACACCGAGCCGATCGAGTTCGCCACCAGCGCCACCTTCGTGGACTATGATCGCGACGGCTGGCTGGACCTGTTCGTCTGCCGATATGTTACCTGGTCCCCCGCAATCGATCTGGCGATCGATTCCACCCTGACGGGGATCGGACGTGCTTACCTGCAGCCGCAGCAGTTCGAGGGATCGCAGTGTGCCTTGTACCGCAATCATGCGGGCAAACGCTTCGAGGATGTCAGTGAAGCCGCCGGTGTCACGGTGTACGAACGTGAAGGGACCGACGCTACCGCCCGCCGGCGTCCCGTGGCCAAGGCCCTAGGCGTGGTCGTTTGCGACCCCGACGAGGACGGCTGGCCGGATCTCCTGGTGGCCAATGACACCGTGCGCAACTTTTTCTTCCACAACGTCCCGGATGAACAGGGGCGCCGCCGCTATGTCGAAAAGGGCCAGGAGGTGGGCGCTGCATATGCCGAGGCACGGGCGCGGGGCGCGATGGGTATCGATTGGGGCGAATATCTGCCAGGACGACGGGGTGCGGTCATCGCCAACTTTGCCAATGAACCCATCACCTTCCTGACGGTGGCCGACCGTCGCCGCCCCCGATTCATCGATTCTGCCCTGGCCGTCGGTCTGGTCGGACCCAGTCGTTTCTGGCTCAAATTCGGCATCTTCTTCTGGGACTACGACCTGGATGGTCGCCTGGACCTGCTGGTATGCAACGGTCACCTGGAGCCGGAAATCGGCAAGGTGCAGGCGCAACAGACCTACGCCCAGCCCCCCCTTCTGCTCTGGAACACCGGTGATGCCCAACGTTTGTGGGAGCCGGTCCCTCCCGGCGTGGCGGGAGAAGACTTGTTCCAGCCTTTGGTAGGCCGAGGGTCTGCCTACCTCGACTATGACGGCGATGGCGACCTCGACGCCATCCTGGTGGCCAATAACGGACCTGTACGCTTGCTCCGCAACGACCAGAATCTGGGGCATCGTTGGCTCCGCTTGATCCTGGAGGGGGACGGGAAGACATGCAATCGCAGCGCTCTCGGCGCGGTCATCACGGTCGAGGCGGGTGGACAGGTGTACCACCGGGAAGTGCAAGGAGGACGAAGTTACCTCAGCCAATGTGAACTTCCCGTAACCATCGGCTTGGGTCGGCTTGATGCGGATCACGTCGATCGGGTGACGGTTCGCTGGCCGGCCTTTCCCGACACACCACCCCAGGTGTGGCAACACCTGAAGGTCAACACCGTCTATCGCCTGCGCCAGGGGCAAGCTCAGGCAGAAATCGTTCGCTGATCCCGACTATGACTGGTTATGGTCGTCCCTTGGGACCGACTTTGTGATCCATCCTGAACTCCCTCGAGTGGCCTATGGTTACCTCTTCCTCGCCTGGAAAACGACACTTCTGGATTTGGGCAGGGTGCCTACTGGTCCTGCTCATTCTCATGGGTGGGGGCATCTACTTCCTCGGGCGACCCTGGAAGGTGGATCGTCGCCCGAGCGAAGCGGACCTGTTAGCCGCGGCTCAGGCAAATGCCCGCGGTCTGGCACTGCTGGAGTGGTTTGATGACAACTATCAAGGGCGTCCGGCGGCAGACCAGGCCATCGAGGCGTTTGAGGAAGCCGTTCGCCTGGCACCTGACTGGTTACCAGCGCGGATCAACCTCGGGATTGCCTTGCTCAACAGCCGCGATCAGGATCAGCACCAGAAGGCTGAGAAGCTCCGACGAGCAGCCGAGGTGTTCCAGGAGATTCTGGCCCGTGACCCCAATAACCCGTATGCCCACTTCTGTTTGGGGATCTGGCACTTCGACCGTGGCGAGCGTGAACAGGCTTATCAGCACTTCGCCGCCGTCACGGAGATTGACCCCCAGGATGCCCATGCCTGGTATTTCCGGGGACGGTGTACAGCGGATGAGTACGAATCGGCTCAAGCACGCGAGTGTTTTGAGCGGGCCTTGCAGATCAATCCATATCTCAACGCTGCCCGGCACAGCCTGGCCCAGCATGCCAGTATCGCTGCAGACCGGCAAGCTCAGGAACGCCTGCTCCGCGACTTCGAGGCTTTGCATCAGGCGGAGGTGGAAGACTATGCCGCCGTCTCTTACACCGAGATGGGCAAGTATGCCACCGCGATCGGCCTGTCTCCCCCCCGACCGCCGCGACCTCCGGTTCTGCCGATGTTCTCGGAGCAGAACGCCACCGTTGTGTTGAGTCCCCAGACCCGCTGGGCCACTGCGGACGCCTGGGATCCACTCATGCACGCAGTACGTGAACGCTTCGGCGCGACCATGATCTGGTGCGACTACGACCGTGACGGCCGCCCCGATCTGTTCCTGCTGGCCTCGGTCCAGCGCTCGGGCTCTCTCGGTGATCTGCTCCTGCACAATGAGGGCAACGGTGTTTTTCGCGATGTCAGCTCCCTGGCCCGCCTCGAGGGTCAACCTGCGAGCATCGGCGGTGCCTGCGCGGACTTCGACAATGATGGCTGGCCGGACGTGGTCCTGACAACACCTCATGGCCTTCGGCTGCTTCGGAATCTTCAAGGGCAAGGGTTTGAAGATGTCACCCGTGTGGCAGGATTGGACCAGTTCTCTGGGGTATGCCTGACGGCCCAGTGGGCGGACATCGATCAGGATGGTGACCTGGACCTGTTGGTCTGCCAATATGCTAGCACCCCAGCTGCAGCGCTCCGGCAACTCCGTGGGGAGACAATCGCCGGCTCCGAGACCGGACGTTTGGCTGTCTTCCTCAACGTGGGGGAAGCTAAACCCGCTGAACGGGGTCAGCCGTTTCCCCCTCTCAACCCCGCCTTCCGCCTGGCAGACACGGAACCACTGGGTGTCCGTGGGGCCATCACCGGCTTACTGCTCACCGATCTCGATGGGGATTACGACCTAGACCTCGTCGTCCTGCGGGATCGGCAAGCCCCTCAAGTGTTGCTCAACGACCGGCTCCTGCGTTTTCGTACATCCGAGGCATTTGCCGACATGCGTGGCCTATGCTGCTGCGTGCTGGATGCCAATGAGGACGAGCAAACGGACTTCTGCCTGTTGATGCCCGATCAGGCACCTCAACTGTGGCTTAGCACGAGCGACAGCCGAACTACCGATCTGACCGGCCGCTTCCGGGCGTTTCGAATGGACGCTCCACCGTTCCGACAGACTTGCGTCATCGATTTGGACCTGGATGGTTTTCCAGACCTGGTCGGACTGACCCCGGATGGCCTGCCCGTGTGGTTGCGCAACGAGGGAAATGGGAAGTGGACCCGCATGTTGACCCCGTTTGGTCCCAAGGCGGAAGCACTCCGTGCCCAGGCGGTGGGCATCGCGGACCTGGACCATCAGCAACGCCCCGACCTGGTCCTCTGGTCCCCCGAAAATGGCTTGACATTGTTCCGACATCGAGGCAGTCCCCATCACGTTCTGGTGCTGACGCTGGCCGGCCAGTGGGACAAAGGCAAGAAACAGCGGAGCAATGCCCAGGGCATCGGTGCGCGACTGCGTGTCTATGCCGGTGGGCGACGCATCCTAATGGAACACACATCCCAGATAGCAGCCCTCGGTCAATCTTACGGGCCACTGCTGTTCGGCTTAGGTCCATATTCCTCGGCGGAAGCCGTGCAAATCCGTTGGCCGGACTTCGTGCCCCAGTCGGAATTGCAACTCTCCGCCGGGGCGCACACCATCCGCGAGACCAATCGGAAGTCCACCTCGTGCCCCGTCGTCTTTGCCTGGAATGGGGAACGATTCGTGTTCATCACGGACATTCTGGGGGCCGGTGCTTTGGGAGAACTCAACCCGGATGGCACGGTCCGTCCTCCCCGTCCGGAGGAATCCCTCAAGCTGGAACCGGGCAGTTTGCAACCCCACCAAGGGCAATACCTGCTCCAGATCGCCGAGCCGCTGGATGAAGTAATGTACCTGGATGCGGTCCGGCTCGATGTGATCGATCACCCGGCGGACTGGATCGTCTATCCGGATGAGCGTTTCGCCAGCGCGGGTCCGTTACCCACTCAGCGTCCGCTCTTCTTTCGCCGGGCCGACTGCCTGCCGGCACAACAGGCGGTGGATCACCGTCAGCGTGACGTCACAGACCGACTCCAGAAACGTGATGGTCGATACGTGGATGGCTTCGCCCGGCGAGCCTGGCTCGGATATGCCGAGGAACATTGGGTCGAATGCACCTTCGCACGACCGCGGGCTGGTGTGCAGCACCGTCGCTGGCACCTCATCCTTTCCGGTTGGACCGATTACGCCTATCCCGAGTCGATCTTGGCCGCCACTCAAGCGGGCATTCCCATCCTTTGGCCGGTGCTGGAACAACGCACCCCCTCGGGGACCTGGCAACGAATCTGCGAAATCGGCATCCCGGCGGGTTTACCCCGGGTTATGACTGTCCCACTTCCTGCCGGATTCGATCCGAACCCCGGTCCCCTGCGGATCCGGACCAACTTGCAGATCTACTGGGACCATATCTGGCTGGCCCCCGAAATCGATCCTCGCGATCACGGCCAGACACCGGCCCTCCACACTCTGACGCTGCGCAAGGCCGTGCTCGAACACCGTGGCTTTCCCCGTGAATCCCACGCAGGAGATGATGCCCCGCAACGGTACGATCATGACCAACTGGAAAATGTCCTCGTGTCGCGTTGGTACGGTCGGCTGACCCGCACCGGGGATGTGACCGAACTGCTGCAGGCACCGGATGACCGTTTCGTCCTGGCCGGCCCGGGAGATGCTGTCACTATCGCGTTTGACGCTACTTCCCTTCCTCCCCTGCTTCCCGGCTGGCAACGTTCCTTCATCTTGCGGACCTGGGGTTATTCCAAAGATACCGCCCCGACGACGCTTACCGGAGGGCAGGTCGAGCCGCTTCCTTATCGCTTGATGCCGCATTATCCCTACGATCCCTCCCGACACCCGCCACCGACCCGGCAAACAGAATACCAGAGGCGTTGGAATACCCGCCCCTTTCGGCATCACTGAGATACTTCCGATATTTCCTGAAGGGAGACTCTTCAAGTTGTCACCACACGGCTGCTGCAGTACCAGGCACAGTCATGCAGACCGTTCGGACATTCCTGAATGTGGGTTATTCCAATGGTGGCAACACATCCGGCTGGACTTGATAGGCATCCGCCAACACGTTGGTCGTGCAGAAGAGGGAAACAATCGCCAGAATCTCTCCCAACGTTGCGTCATCGACGCCAAGCTTGCGGAGGGCTGTCGTGTGGGAATGGATGCAATAGCTGCATCCATTCGTCGCGCTGACGGCCAAGGCGATGATCTCACGGGTGCGAGCGTCCAAAGGTGAGACACGCCCCACCGCCTCGGGGTGCATCAACGCCTTCAATCGGCTCCAGATCATTTCCAACTGATCCGGGTGCGTCGCGAGCACCCGCCAGAAATTCGGCACCCGGTCCAATCCCTTGGTCCGCTTGATGTCTGCGAAAATCTCCGCGACTTTCCCACGGGCTTCCGACTCTTCCACCGGCCGCACCGTGGCCACCCGATCTTTTGCTCCCGACATGCGATCCTCCCTTCGAGATGGAGATGTTTTTCCTCAAGCGTAGCAACTCCTCGATCCTCGTTGTCCCCACCTCATCTTACCTGTACCCCTCGGGTGAGTAAGTCCTACAACATAAACACCCAGACCGGAATGTACACCCTCAGGCACCGGGAGGCGAAACAATTCCCCCAAAGGGCCAGGCGAAAGCTCACCAGCACACCTCGTCTGAGGGGCACGCACGCGTGATCCCGAAGGAGTACGACTATGTTGCGATCCATCCTGGGCAAGCCCTCGTTTCTTTTCTCTCTCTGCGTAGTCATTCTGGGAGCTGTCCTGTCTCCAGGATCACTTCCACTGACTGCCCAAGGGAGTCCCCCGGCAGACTCCTCCTGGCGAGCTCTATTCAATGGCAAAGACCTGGAGGGCTGGGTGCCGAAGTTCAAAGGTCACCCTCTGGGAGAGAATTATCGAGACACCTTTCGCGTGGAAGATGGCATCCTGAAGGTCTGTTACGACAAGTATTCCTCTTTCGACAACACCTTCGGCCATCTGTTTTACGTTCCGCAGAAGTTTTCCCGCTATCGCTTGCGGGTTGAGTATCGCTTTGTGGGTCAACAATGTCCGGGTGGTCCCAGTTGGGCCATTCGCAACAACGGCATCATGTTTCACTGTCAAGATCCCAAGACCATGCGGAAGGACCAGGATTTTCCCGTCTCGATCGAGGCCCAGCTTCTCGGCGGTCTGGGCCAGGGGAATCGCCCGACCAACAACGTGTGCACTCCAGGAACCCATATCGTCCTCAACGGCAAGTTGTTCACCCCGCACTGCACGAATTCCCGCTCCAAGACCTATCATGGAGATGTTTGGGTCACGGCCGAAATCGAGGTGCTCGGCAGCGAGAAAGTGCGCCACTTCGTCGAAGGGGAACTGGTCCTGGAGTATGAGAAACCACAGTTGGACCCCAAGGATCCCGATGCCGCCCGAATCCTGAGGGAACGTAATGGCGAAGTGCTGCTCCACGAAGGGTACATCGCTATTCAGGCGGAAAGTCACCCCACGGAGTTCCGCAAGATCGAAATCCGTGAGTTCAAATGATCACCGCTTGTGCGATTGCTCCCCGCAGAGTTTGTCCTTCCTGGTACTGACAGCCGCACATCCATCCGTCCACTTGGAAGAACACAGCCGGGCACGTGGGACTGAAGACATGGTCCCCGGAAGGGTGCAATCATCGCTCGGCGTGCCAGGAAATCGTCATTGTCCCAAAATCGCGATCAACGGAGCTGAACCCGCGGGCACCTGATTAGAGGGGTAATCCGGATGGTGCCCCATCAGGCGGGCAATTCCGCGACAAGCGCTTCCCCGTTGGTGGGATCGTCTTCCGGAGGGAATATCGTCTGCTCCGCCGCCAGTTCGTGCTTGATCCGCTGGGTCCAGTGTAAAACCCAGGCAATGTCCCGCAGCATTTGCCGGATTTCCCCCGCTGTACGGCGACGCCGGATCATGTCCTCCGTCGGGAGGAGTTCCTCGCTCGACTGCGGCAACGTCCGGGAGAAGGTAAAGGGCGTAGGCGTGGGGATCATGATTGGCCTCCTAAGAGTGGAGAATGTCGTCACTGACACGAGATCCTGATGCAGCCGACGTGCCAAAGCTGACTGGGTCGAAACACAAACACCCATTACCCGCTGAAAATCGCGACTTTTCCGTGAAAAAACTTCGGAGTGAGGCATGGGAATACCCTGACGTGGATTGCAAGTTTTGCCACTTGAGAGATTCCCTACAAAATGCTCAGGCCGGATTTACAAGATCGTCGGGAGCCAGCACAACGCAGGAAACTTAGGGAAATTGATGGCAGGAGAAGAAGCCGAAGGGGGATTCAACAGGGGAAAATCCCCAAAGTAGCGAATCGAGAGGTAGCGAATCGATCGCAGAAAACTTCCCATGTGCTGACTCAACAGCAGATCGGATTCCGATCGTGGCGAGTTGCCCGGAGAAAGCTCCCTTGATGTAGCGTTTAGGAGAAGAAGCCGGGCAGCGGATCGATATCCCTGAGGGGAGAGGAATCATCACGGTTCCAGGGCGACGGTGGCCGGTCCAGAACGCGGGGCTTCCAGGTCCGCAGTGTCCAGACGCCCCTGCTGATGCAGTTCGCGGAAGATGGCAACGGTTTGCTCGATCCCGTGCCGCAGCGAGGTTTGGGGCATCGGTCCCAGATCACGCTGGAGGGCCTCATCGCTGAGATCATAGGCGATGGCGATCTGAGTGGAGCCGATCGTGACCAGGTGTTCGGCCTGAGGGAGCACCTGGCAGAGGGTCCGGTGGAACTCGGCCAGGGTGGTGACGGTGCCCCGCAGGTTGTAACACTTCGCCCCGTGAAAGGGTCGTTCCAGGCAGAGGATGAAGGCCTTGGCCACATCGTCCACATACTGGAAGTCCGTCCATCCTCCGAAGCTGATCTGCCAGGGTCTGCCCAGTAAGGCTGCTTTGATCGCTTTGGTGGGTTCGCTGGTCATGCCCAAGTCCCGACCCACGCCATAGACAGTCCAGGGCCGCAAACCGATGCTTACCAGTCCGTGATCGAGAAAGTAGATGCGGGCATTCCCTTCATTGCAAGCTTTGAAGACTCCGTAATGCGTACTGGGGAGCAAGGGTGCCTCCTCGGAGAGAGG